>Ga0187854_10002179_pt1 | contig 17258 bp, 16 predicted proteins | sample June2016WEW_6_15_FD_132445 | JGI IMG/M metagenome (GOLD analysis project Ga0187854, IMG submission 132445) | Peatland microbial communities from SPRUCE experiment site at the Marcell Experimental Forest, Minnesota, USA - June2016WEW_6_150 | ecosystem: Environmental > Terrestrial > Soil >...
AAAATACAATCGCAGCGACGCTTCCGATCCGCAGGATATCAAAAAATAGCAACCGGCCCGGTTTATTGTCCATTTTAAGGATTCAGAATATTTATTATGAGACAATAAAAGTATGCGAGGGATGGGATTTGAACCCAAGAACTCCTACGAGACTGGACCCTGAATCCAGCGCCGTTGACCAGGCTTGGCTACCCTCGCTCTCTTCCTTCACGACGTAACCAGATGCCATGATCGGGCATGAAGCCCTGAACCTGACGCCGTTGACCTGGCTTGGCTACCCTCGCTCTCTTCCTTCACGACGTAACCAGATGCCATAATCAGGCGTGAAGCCCTGAACCTGACGCCGTTGACCTGGCTTGGCTACCCTCGCGCTTGTATACATTATAAATGAAATTACATAAAGATAGGGGATCATTCCCCTCTACCAGCGTTGTTCCCGCTTAGGGATTTCTTCTTTTCCCGATCACGAAGCTCGTTACGCTTGATCTTTCCTGATATGGTTTTGGGAAGCGAGTCCACAAATTCGATCGACCGCGGGTACTTGTACGGTGCAGTTACATTTTTTACATGATTCTGTATTTCACGGATAAGCGCCTCCGATGGTTTGGCGCCCGGTTTGAGTATTACGAAGGCTTTGACGATAAGTCCACGAATATCATCCGGTGATCCAACAACAGCTGCTTCCTGAACTGCGGGGTGCTCGATCAATGCACTCTCAACCTCGAAGGGTCCGATACGGTATCCGGATGCCTTTATAACATCATCGTCTCTCCCGATAAACCAGAAATAGCCATCCTCATCCTTGTATGCCTTATCCCCGGAATAGTAAAAACCATTCACGAATGATTTTTTGTTCTCTTCTTCATTGTTCAGATATTCCCGGAATAAACCAACAGGACGGGGATCAAGCCTGATGGCGATACGGCCTTCCTCGTGCAGGCCAACAGGCTTTCCCTTATCATCATGCAGCTCAATCTGCCAGCCGGGCGACGGTTTTCCCATAGAACCAAACTTTGGTGTCATGCCGGGAAATGTACCGATACAAAGAACGGTCTCAGTCTGCCCGTAGCCTTCAAAAATCGTCAGGCCGGTTGCATCTTTCCACGCTTTGATAACCTCGGGGTTCAAGGGTTCTCCTGCACTCGTGCAATGCCGGAGCTCGGTAAAATCGAACTTGTCAAGATCAGCGAGGATCAGCATACGGTAAATTGTCGGAGGACAACAGAAGGTGTTTATGCCGTACTTTTCAATAAGGGGAAGGATCTCGGTAGGGTTGAATTTGGTCCTGATATCATAGACAAAAATCGCCGCCCCCTCAATCCATTGCCCATACAATTTTCCCCATGCACTTTTCGCCCATCCCGTATCTGAAAGGGTAAAGTGGAGATCCGTGGTGCGGATATCGTGCCAGAATCTGGCAGTTACCATATGCCCGAGGGGATAACTGTGATCATGAATTACCATTTTCGGCTCGCCGGTGGTTCCTGATGTGAAAAATATCAGAAGCGGATCTGTGCTCTTGGTCTTTTTCATACTGGGAAGATTTACCAGCTTAGCCGAAACAGGGGCAGGGTACTCAAGCTCCACAGGATAGCTAATCCATCCCGGTCTTCTTCCGTCAACCAGCATCCTGCAGGAAAGTGTAGGGCATTCTTTTGCAATCGCATCTATCTTATCAGCATGCTCTTCATTCGTTATGACCATCTTGATATCGGCGATGTTAATGCGGTATTTCAGATCTTTTGGGGTGAGCATTGTTGGAGCCGGGCAGTAAACTGCACCCCGCTTGATCAATGCCAGGGTAAATGTCCACCACTCAGGAACACGCGGGAGCATAATGAGCACCCGGTCTCCCTTGTTAACCCCGTATTTGATCATCATGTTTACAATCTGGTTTGAAAGTCGCATGAGGTCCCAGAAAGAGAATTTCTTTTCATCACCATCCTGGTTCACCCAGATCATTGCGAGCTTGTTCCGGTCCCTGTTGGCCCATGCATCGATAACGTCAAAACCGAAGTTAAAATACTCGGGAACTTCGATGGTAAAAGAACGGTACATATCATCGTAATCGGGCATGTTATGATCATTATGACCGATTTTTCTCCCGGCAGGTGGCAGGATGTTTGCCCTGATTGTGTCAGAACCTGAACTCGTGCTGAGGTATGTAGTGCATGCCTCGTTGATCCACTCTGACCTTGATATTTTTCGTTTTTCACATGATTTGTCGATGGTAGTCGTCAGGTTGTCATCCATCGTAACAGAATATCGCACCATTCTAGATCGGTTTGATGGTGCACCAGATAGGTTTTTCGATAGTTAAGCACACCACACGCGGAGATATAAGCCGGATAAATATCCAAAGGCATTATGCATCGATAATGTCAAACCCGCTGAAATACCCGGGACATCAATGGAGAAAACCCGTTGGTCTGCTCGTAATTATGTATCGTGCACCCGGTTCCGGTTCCCTAAAAATCAGTGTTTTTCATGTTTTATCTGACGTTATGATTTCGTATGAAATGCAATCTCTGACACTGAAATAAACTCTGCAGATCCAGATTCAGACCATCCTGGAATTTCCTGTCTCCACCGAAAGAACATAAAGATTGTCCATTAGTATTATGATTCAGGGAAAAGCATAGTATAGTGGATGGCAGATAAAAAGTACGATTCATTAAAAATTGAGAATATTGTCGCATCGGGAGTTATTGCCGATTCCATAGATCTTGCTGATGTTTCCGGCAAGATTAAAAGCTGCGAGCTCAATACGAAACGATTCCCTGGCGCAGTCTACCGGATTGAGAAACCGAAGATTGCATCCCTGATTTTTTCATCAGGCAAAGTTGTTCTTACCGGTATCCGGGATAAAAAAGCGCTCACCGACGGGTTAAGAATCATCATGAAATCTCTCAAAGAGGCCGGTGTTGATACGTACACTGAACCCAAAGTGGCGATAACAAATATCGTCTGTTCATACGATATAGGGAAATACATCAACCTGAACAAGGTGGTCATCACTCTCAACCTTGAAAATATCGAATATGAACCAGAACAATTCCCGGGGCTTGTATATCGCATTAAAGATCCCAAGATCGTTGCGCTTCTCTTTTCTTCAGGTAAGATTATTCTTACCGGAGGCAAGAATCTTGAAGATATCAAGAAAGGCCTTGATTTTCTTGAGCAGAAACTCGAGAGTATAATGTAGATTTTAAAAGAATTGTTTCTCTTTTTGTCTCTTCATAATTTGCCAGGGATAATTGGCTGTTTTTATTCACCCGAGTAAACACGGACTGTGGATAAGCATCATATACAAAAGTATGAGTAACCAGCCTTTAATTCACCAGATCACCGTCTTGGTTTCCCCACACAAAAAAAAACGTGATGACCCTTTTTTGGTATTTATGACCAGTACCGGTGGGTCTGGATAAAATTTCGTTCTGCTTTCATAATCTCGCGATAGAATGCATCGCCGTCAGTAAGGGTCGCAAGAATACGGGATGCGTTCTCCGGTCCGACACCCCGGGCAGAAAGTGCAATCACTGCCTTTTTTCCGCTGGATAAAACGATATTGGCATTTTTCAGTAAACGTTGTTCTATAGCATGATCGGCCTGAGTTTTCCGGGGTTTCCTCATGGCCAGATACAATTCGTCCTCATAAGGTTTGAGTGCTGCAATAAGACGTGCCCCGCATTTTGGGCACTGGGGATGATCGGGCACACGGGAAACAGCGGTCCTGATCTTCCAGTCCCGACAGTTCATGCAGGCAAGAAATACATCATCCTGGTCGAGCCTTCTCTTCAGCGTAGCAAGTACCGCTTGATCTGCAGTTGGTGGCGGTACCAGATCACGGGATGAAAACAATCCCCCGGCGCCGATCATCGAAAAGGGTCCAAGAGCAACACTGATATCTCCCCGTTTAATCTTATTGACAACCTCGGCGGCAGTATCGATATCCATATATTCAGAGAGCAGTTCCCGAAATGTCTCCTGTTGTACGACAGATCCTTCAAAGTATTCTAAAAGACGCTGGATGCTGATCTTTTCATAATCGGCATCAGGATCGATCGCACCGAATTTCTTCGCAATCTGAACCAGTTTCCACTTGAACAGTGCAGTTCGTTTCAACGCAAGCCGGAGAATACCCGGCATATGTGAAGGTTCAAGGGAGAGTAAGAAATCCCGCACGTCTGAGCTCCTGATGGATGAGGGGAGATGCAGGAGCATCCGGTATGCATCAAGTTCAAGGCCGACCGTCGTTCCATACCGGGCTGATATAAGAATGGAAAGAACACGTCCCAGGGCTTCATTTGTTTTATGCCCGGCGCAGATATTACAGACCACCCCCTCATCGGTATTTTCCAGAGTTATGAGATGATCGCTGGGGACCAGGGAGCGGTTTTTATCCATTTCAGTCAGGAACATCTGTGCAAAGCGGATACTATCCCTTTCAGTTGTATACGCAGAGATATTACGCCTTCTCCGGATCTCCCCAACCTCACGTGCGACCGAGAAGGGTACGGGAATCTGCTCTCCTTCCCACGAGGGTAGTTCTCCCAGTGCTTTCTTTGCGGGCTCCACGGTCAGTTTGCCATCAGCGATCTCGATCACGCGCCAGAGCTGCCCTTTAGTAATGAAGACTACGCCGGTGTGCACCCATCCGACCACGAAAGACTCATCGAGTGTGCCTACCGTTCTTCTGGAGACCATGTCGAAGATCGGAACTTTCCGTTCATCGTGGATCATGGAGAGGTTCCCTGAAAGATAACGCCGTGCGCGTGCAGTCGTAATAATCCGTGTCCCGTCTAACCGGATTAAAAGATGTTCCTCCATTTGCCGGCATACATCGTCGAGAAGTGTTCCGCAATCCGCAAAAACAGAAGTTCGTTCGAGAATCTCACGGATTTTCGACTGCTCGATCTCTCCATACTCTACCGCTATGCCAGCAACCTGATTTGCTAGTACGTCAGCAGCACATCTTTGAGGCACTACACGTTCTATCTCGTTTGCCTTTGCCTTTTTTACAATAACCAGGGATTCAAGCAGGTCATCAAAACCTGTTGCAAGGATCGTCCCGCGCGAGATCGTATTCAGCTGGTGGCCAGCCCGCCCCACACGTTGCACGAGCCGGGAGACTTCCCGTGGGGATCCAAACTGGATTACATGGTCAACCCTCCCGATATCGATGCCAAGCTCCATAGACGATGTGCAGATGAGTATCCGTATCTCACCTTTTTTGAATCGCTCCTCTGCATCGATCCTCACCTCTTTTGAAAGTGATCCATGATGCACCTCCACATCCCCATGTTCGTAAAGGGCATGTCCCAGTGCTTCGGCAGTTACCCGGGTATTTACAAAGACCAGCGTGGATCCTTCCCGTTTCAGTATTTTTGAAAGAATCTCCGTCTGCTTCTGAAAATCATCACCGACAAACCGCACGGTAATGTCCAGCTGTTTTGCAACAGGTACCTGAACAACAGAGAATGGGCGTTTACCGCAAAGGAAACGCGCAATTTCATCGGGATTTCCCACTGTTGCCGAAAGGCCTATACGCTGGAATTCGCCTGCATACACATGAAGACGTTCAAGTGCAACTACGAGTTGTGCGCCGCGTTTGCTTCCTGCCAGCTCATGGATCTCATCAATGATCACAAACCTGACCTGAGTGAGGTGTTTCCGGAGCCGTTTTCCCATGAAAAGGGCCTGGAATGTCTCCGGGGTGGTGATCAGGAGATCCGGTGGGGCCAATGCCTGCTTGCGCCGTTCACCCATCGGTGTATCTCCATGTCTCACCCCTACGGTAAGCCCGAGTTCTCTGCACCACCATTGCATACGCGCAAGGATATCACGGTTCAGCGAGCGCAGAGGTGTAATATAGATCGCTTTGAATCCTCCGCGGGAAGGCATTGACAGGAGAGCATTGAAAACGGGAAACATCGCGCTTTCCGTCTTGCCAGTACCAGTCGGTGCGATAAGGACAACATGGTTTCCGTCGTGGATCAACGGGATTGCCTGCTTCTGGGCTTCGGAAAGCACGGAAAACCCGCGCTTTTTAATACACACCTGGACTTTTGGATCCAACAATTCAAGCTGTTTCATCTGATTGCAGCGAACTCAGGGAACCGATGTATGTCCCATCGGCAAGGATAATCTCTGCATCCTCTGTTTTCATGAACCGCGACAGGGGCGAAAACGGATTTTTGACAATCTGGAGTATATCATATCCTGCTATCTCATTAAAAGCAGGCATAAACAACACCCGGGTAGGGGGAGTATTTTCAACTAATGTATTCATCCCCAGCTTATCAGTATCCAGCCCTGCACGCAGGTATGCCGGGGTCTGAAGGGCACAACCCACCTCATCTTTAAGCAGGAGCAGAGGATGGTGGTGACCGATTACCATCAGGTGCCCTGTAAGATTCGGGGAGGGGTACATGTGTCCATGGAGGTATCCGACACCGTCAAGGATCGTTCCATCTTTCGGCTGGAGTTCGGCATCACGGAGATACGGTTCAATTCCAATATCGTGGTTGCCGGGAAATACTTTCAGCGGGATGCGACTACGAAGTGTATCGAGAATTACCGGTAACTCATCATATTCCTGACGGGTGATCGATGGAATGCTGTGTTTGATGTCGCCGAGCAGGACGAGCATATCCGGGTCTGCCATATCGATGATCTTCAGTAGGCGTTCAAGTCGATCAGTACTCCGGCTCCTGAAATGCAGACCGTGAGCAGCTAGGTCAGCCTCTATCCCAAAATGGAGGTCTGCAACAATCAGCAGCCGGTATTCACCTTCAATGACGAGTGCCGGGCCGTCCCCGAAAAATTCCATCTTCATAATGGTTTAACAAATCCTTTCTGAGGCTGGTAACATTCATCATTGATAATGAGAGATTCAATGGCAGTGAGGACTGCCTCCGAAGATGCACCTCTTGCCGTTGCCAGTCTGATTATCTCTTCCACGGCAATCCCCCTTGGTCCGTTTCCTGCTGTCATGAGTTCCATCACCAGCATGCGGATATCGGGAGGAGAGGATGTTTCACACCCGGCTGAACGAACGGTCTGAACCGCACCTTCAACCATAATAGCGAGTTCCTGGAGCCTGGCTTTGGTTATTGAATAGTGGCGGATCGCCGCAAGGGCGCGTTTATCGGTATACGAACCCAGCATGGCGAGGTTAATCAGGTTAAGACGCCTGAGAGTCGATTTTGCTGTTACCAGCACCCACTGGTCACGAACCATACGGTCCACAATTCTGATTTGATCCGGGCGCACAGACAGATTTGCAACACCATTTTTCACGTACATCTGGGCCCTACCGGAGACCGTAATAAATGATGGCACAGGGATTTTACAGAATGTTACTGCAAGAGGGGTGTTCCTGCCACCGATTACCAGATCAAATGCTCCGGTCGGATCAGCCATGCGGGTGTGCACCATATCTCCGGATTCTGTAACCTCAGTAAGGGCACCTGAAAGAAACATGGAACGGCACCACGCTCCTCCCGGTGTCACCACCCATGCAGGGCTTCCCGGATCATCATCCGGAAAGGATAGTGTTGAACCGCCATACTCCCCGGCAAATACCCGTGCAGCCCCTTCCATAGTGTCGTATCAGTTTTGTCAGATGATCGTATTCAAGATATAGTCTGTGCCAAGTCTGTACCACCCCAAAGTTTCCAGAACACACCACACGTGGTAAAATGGAAAATACGAATGCCGCAGATTTCTAAGACAGGAGATTGGTATCTTCACTAGAGGTACGGTCAATATCCGATTATAAACAGAAAAAATTTAAAAAAACAATATTATTTCCCGTTGTGACGATAGGTAAAAGAGAGAACGGAAAGAATTGCGAGTGCAAAGAGAACAGTGTCCCATGACATCGGGGATTTCGTGGGTGTTGGCAATGATGGTGAGATGCATGAGTTCAGATCCGGGGGAACAAGCGTCGGGTCGAGCCCAGCAGCCCGTGCGTATGCTGTTTTTGCTTCGTCACATCTGCCAAGTGACCGAAGGGCATTGCCCTTATTATACCAGGCAATAGAATGAGCAGATGTCAAGTTGCCCTCAATGGCCAGTGCTGCATCTGCCGCCGCATTGGCTTCTTCAAACCGACCGAGCATCACCAGAATCCCGGCCCTGTTTGCCTGAATAAGCGGAACCCATGCGGATTCGTTGAGTGCAAGGGCTTCGTCCGACGCTATAAGTGCACCGGTATAATTTCCTGCATTCGCAAGATCAACGCTCTTTGAATAGAGAGCCCCCGCAGAAGTATCAGTGGCAAATACAGGCAGAATCAAACTGAAACTGATGAGAATAACCATAAAATATCTTCTGTAATACATATGTTTTCTCCATTTCTCAGATATTGAAGGTGCATCATATAAAAAAGTGAAACTTATCAGTTTTTACCCAGCACGATCAACCCTGCTATAATAATACCGGCCAGCCCAATCCATTCTGGCAGGGGGGTATAGGTGGTCTTTACTGGTAGCAGTAAAGAAGTCGGAGTCGCAGTTTCCCCGGTTTGTGATGAAGATGGAGTATGTCCAGGGACTGTCGTACTTACCAATTGCATATCTAGTGGTGTAACAATGGTAGAGGTATCTTTGATGAAGGTAACCGAAGCTGATTTCGTCGTTGTTCCTGTGAGATTTGTAACGCTGCTGGTAGTATATGATTCCTGAAGAGAATCAAGATCCTGACTTATAGTGAATGTGTACGTCCCCAGAGGATAGAGAGTTTCACCAAAAGAACTCCGTGCAGTATGATCCCAGTCTTTCCCGTTCTTCCAGTAATAAGGGGATACGGTGATAAAGGGCTGTTTTTCAAAGGACAGAATCTGGGTTTTTGCATTCCCGGCGTTTCCTGTATAGATAGTGCTGATTACCCGTCCGAGAGGATTAACCAATACTACCGTAAAAAAAGAATCCGAAGGATTGATACCGGGTCGATTTAACGGCAGGAGCGCCGGATACAGGTTTGTATCTACCCGGTAGGTGACATTTGTAGAGATCGGGATGGATTTCCCGCTCACGTCCTGGTTATGATCCAGATCCCAGACTTTGATATTAAGCTGCGGTTCAAAAACTTCGAAAACCACGTTATTAGGTTGCTTATCGATGCAGTACCATGACCCGGAATACCCGGTAAAACTTTCCAGGCTGATATTATAATGATATATTTTATCCGATACGGTATTTATTTCATAGATTGTCATGGTTTTTTGGGGTGGCGCGCTGGTATTTGCGCCTTCCTGCCACCACGCAATAGTATGGCACCCGTTTAATGCGCTAGATATATCCAGATTGCTCTCACCGATATAGACTGGAGCACCTGCGGCAATTTTTGCAGTAGTACCCTCCACAGGTGCGGCGCCGATTAAAATGATAATAAAAGCGAGTATGACATATTTTCCTTGCATGGAAAGTAATTTCAAAACCCTTATGATAAACATTATGACATTCATTAAAAAGAGCGCGTGATTTTGCCTGTTCGCAGAGTTCTCATGGAATGACTGCCTAAACTATCCGTTCCCGGGTGAAAGAGTAATTGGGGGAAGAGAGGATGCCCAAGGAAGAGAACCACACCATCTGGATTGAAAAATACCGGCCATCAAAACTTGCTGATATTGTCGGGCAGGATGAAATTGTGGAGCGATTGTCGTCATATGTAAAGAGTGGTAACCTGCCTCACCTTCTCTTCACGGGCAGTGCCGGTGTGGGCAAGACAACTGCTGCTATAACCCTTGCACGTGAATTCTTTAAGGACTCCTGGCAGATGAATTTCCGCGAACTCAATGCATCAGATGAACGCGGGATCGATGTGGTACGCAACCAGATCAAGCAATTCGCCCGGACGACACCACTCGGCGAGGCACAATTTAAAATTCTGTTTCTGGACGAAGCCGACGCACTGACCACCGATGCACAGGCAGCCCTGCGGCGGACAATGGAGAGTTACGCGCAGACCTGCCGGTTTATTCTTTCCTGTAATTATTCTTCCAAGATTATTGACCCTATCCAGAGCAGGTGTGCAATATACCGGTTTAAACCCCTTGGACCGGAAGCGGTGAAAGAAGAGATTTGTCGGATCGCCAGCCGCGAAGGACTCAGGGTAACGGATGATGCGATGGATGCCATTGTCTATATTGCACAGGGCGATATGCGTAAGGCTATCAACGCACTTCAGGGTGCCGCAATTATCTGTTCTACGATAGATGAGAAGATGGTATATGCGATAACATCCACTGCACGGCCGGATGAAATCGAAGAGCTCCTGAAACTCTCTCTTGGCGGAGACTTTGATAGTGCTGAATCTCTCCTTGCAAATCTTCTCCATGAACGCGGGATCGCTCCCAATGAACTGATCAACCAGTGTTACCGAGCCATCGTCAAATTTGAAATGATCAAGGGCTTAAAAGTGGAGTTAATCGACCATTTAGGAGAGACAGATTTCCGGCTCTCCGAGGGGGCGAATAGTGATATCCAGATGGAAGCACTCATCGCCCGGTTCGTCCTCTCTTCACAGAAATGCAGATGAGGTAAAGGAATGGATAAAAACCCGGACCTGCAAAATACCGATAAGACCGAAGACTGGAGCAGATTATTAAAAAGCAAATATAAAAAAGAGCTTGCTGAGATATCCCGTGAATATCCCCATAAACGTTCCCTCAATATCGATTACCGGGATGTCGAGCGGTTCGGTAAAGCGGGTATCGCTCTTGCCGATGAGCTTTTGGAAAATCCCGGTAAAGTCCTCGAAGACGTATGGGAAGCGATTAAAAAAAGTCAGCTGATCAGGATCAAAGAGGGAAAAGAACCTAAAGGCATCAATATCAGGTTCACCAATCTTCCGAAAAAGGTTGGTATCCGCAGTATCAGATCGGATGACATCAACTCTTTTGTATCGGTTGAAGGTATCTTGCGCAAGACTACAGAAGTCAGGCCACGCATTGTTGAAGCAACCTTCCGGTGCCCTGCAGGACACTTCACATTAAAAAAACAGAAATACGGGAAATTCATTGAACCAGAAGGGTGTTCAACCGACGGGTGTTCATTCAAGAAACTTGAACTATTACCCAAACGCTCAAAGTTTGTAGACTCACAAAAGCTCCGGATACAGGAGTCCCCTGAAGGACTTCGCGGTGGCGAACAGCCTCAGACTCTCGATGTGGATGTAACTGATGATCTCTCCGGCAGAGTGGCTCCCGGAGACCGCGTAGTTATCAATGGGATTCTCCGTTCGATGCAGAGGATCGTAAGAGGTGAAAAGAGTACGGTCTTTGACATTTTCCTTGAATGCAACTCCATCGAAATCGCCGAAAAAGAATTTGAGGAAGTGGAGATCAATGAAAAAGACGAGGATGAAATCAAAACTCTCAGCATCGATCCCCTGATCTACCGGAAGATTACTCATTCAATTGCCCCTACTATTTACGGCAGCGAGGATGTCAAAGAGGCAATTGCACTCCAGCTCTTCGGGGGCATTGCCAAGGAGATGCCGGATGGCACCCACCTTCGGGGCGATATCCATGTACTCCTCATCGGTGACCCGGGGATTGCCAAGAGTCAACTGCTCCGGTATGTCGTGAAGCTTTCACCTCGTGCAATCTATACCAGCGGACAGTCCTCCACCTCAGCCGGTTTAACCGCAACCGCAGTGAAAGATGAATTCGGTGAGGGGCGATGGACACTCGAAGCAGGGGCTCTTGTACTGGCTGATATGGGAGTGGCAGCTGTAGACGAGATGGATAAAATGCAAAAAGAGGACCGTTCAGCACTGCATGAAGCGATGGAGCAACAATCCATCAGCGTCGCCAAAGCCGGCATAACGGCCACTCTCAAATCCCGCTGTGCTCTTCTCGGGGCTGCAAACCCGAAATATGGAAGATTCGATATGTATGGCGATATTTCCGACCAGATCAATATGCCAGCCTCTCTGCTATCCCGGTTTGATCTGATTTTCATTATGACTGATCAGCCCGAACAGAAACGTGATCTTGCCATAGCTGAACATATCCTTAAATCCCATGGCATTGGTGAACTTATCGCTCAGCACAGGAAGACCCCGATCCCCGGCGTTACTGACGAATATATTCAGCAACAGCTGAAACCGGTCATGCCGGATATCGATCCTTCCTTTTTCCGCAAGTACGTCGCGTATTCCAAGCGATCCTGCTTTCCCATTCTATCCATTGAAGCTAAAGAGGCGCTTGTCAGCTATTACCTTAAGCTCAGGGGGATTGCCGAGCCAAACAAGCCGGTACCCGTGACGGCCCGCCAGCTTGAGGCCCTTGTCAGGCTTGCAGAGGCAAGCGCGCGCATACGTCTTTCGGATACTATTGAACAACATGATGCTGAACGGGTCATTCATATTGTTGACGCATGCCTGCGCCAGATTGCATACGATGCGAGGACCGGAAGTTTCGATATTGATAAGATTGCAACCGGCATATCCAAGGAGAAGCGGGATATTGTACGGGTGATAAAGGATGCGATTCGGGACATTGGCGGTGAAGGAAGGCGGGCTTCAAAGGACCAGGTTGTTGATGTTGTCGTATCAAAAGGGTTTTCGCGGGACAAAGTTGAAGCAGGAATCGAGATGCTCGTTCGATCAGGAGAGGCAATGGAACCAAAACTGGGGATCCTGCAGTTGATCTAAAGGAGGAGCGATAATGACATCTGACCGGGACAAGGCCGTCTTTGAAGCAGGGATAAAACTGGGGGCACTCTACCACCAGTGGGTTGGCACCCCCATATCTCTGAAATCTGCTGCAAGTGTCGAGAGCGCAATTGAACAAGCGGTGATCCTTCAGCCATTCGTAGAAAAGATCACGGTCAGGCTTGATCGTAACCTGATGACTGAGAACAAATTTGGGTATTGCGAGTTGTCCGGGCTCATGTTCAATATAGAGATCGTAACACGTGTCGGGTTTACCTATTGCCGTGCATACCTGGCTCCAAAAGATGGATACCCGCTTATGCAGATTATGGAATGCAATGAAACCCTCTCGCTTTCCCGTAACGGATGATCATATCCATATCGATCCGGTAAATGGTCGGGGGATAGAGGCTGCAAAAGATTTTTTGCGGGCTGGTGGGACACATATCTTTCTTGTCTCAAAACCGTCATGGTCATCCTCCGTCCATCCTTGCTGCGGTGCAGACTATACCACTGTTTTTGATGAGACGATCCGTGTAGCGAAGCTCATCGAAGCGATCGGGGTGGTCGTATTTCCGGTTCTCGGGGTTCATCCCGCTGAGATAAACAGGCTTTCTGAACGCATGTCATTACCCGAGGCTACTAAGGTCATGAAAGACGGGATAGATTGTGCGACAGGATACATACGGGAAGGAACTGCAATTGCCCTTAAGAGCGGGAGACCGCACTACGAAGTGAATCCGGAAGTCTGGGCTGCATCCAACGATATTCTCGTGCATGCGCTAAAACGTGCAGCCGAATGCGGGTGCGCATTGCAGGTGCATGCTGAAAGCGGCCCCTGTTCAGATATCGCAGAAATGGCTCAGCATGTGGGTATCCCCGTGGAACATGTTGTGAAACACTATGGTTCTCCAGACACTCCTCTGCATCCCTCCCTTATTGCAAAACATGAAGCTATACCGCTGATGACAAGCGAGCGACGGGCGTTTACTATGGAAAGCGATTTTATGGATGAAAATGCGCGCCCGGGAGCGGTTATGGGGCCAAAATCAGTACCCCGTTATACGAATCATCTGCTAGGGCAGGGCCTGATTACTGAAGAAGACTGCTTCAGAATTCATGCTGAGACCGTTGGAAAAGTGTACGGTGTGACAATCATGCTGTGAAAGTGTTCCAACTCACCTTTTTTATCCCTACCCGACAATAGGTATTCAATGTTTCTGAAGGTTCATCGTTCACCTGGGGCAGGTGATATCGTGGCTGTGTGCGATCGCGAACTGCTGAATACCACCATCAGCCATGGAGAGCTTTCTGTCAGGATCACTGAAGCGTTCTATGGCAACTTTCCTGCCGGTGAAGATGAGGTGAGAGCTGCACTAAAAAAGGCCGGTAATATCAACCTGATGGGCGAACGTGCGGTGAGCATTGCGATTGATATGGGGCTCATCACTCAATCAGGGTGCATAATGATAGGGAAAATCCCCCATGCTCAGGTCTACTCGCTATGAGCATTCAGGATTGTTTTTGTCCAAAATGTGGAAAAGCCACCGAACATGAAGGGCTCTGCACCAACTGCAGGATTGACAACACACCATGGTTTGTCTGCGATCGCCGCGTTAAGAGCATCCGTTGTCCGAGCTGCGGTGCATTAAAGCAGGCAAATACATGGACAGATTCCGAACGCGAATGGGCAGATTTGGCACCTGAGCTTGCTAAGACCGCAGTACATTTTCATCCTGATGTGAGGAAACCCTCGTTGGTTGTGACCGTTGAGGACAACACCCTTAATCGCTCAACAGCTACCATCTCTCTGAAAGGACTGCTGCACAATACCCCCCTTGAAGCCACCTGTAGCGTTGAAATCGTCTGGCATAAAGAGCAGTGCGATCGGTGTAACCGAATCAGCGGGAGTTATTATGAAGGTATAGTCCAGGTCCGTGCAGATGGAAGACCCCCCAGTACCTTTGAACTTCAGATGTCAGCGGGAATTGCGCAACAGGTAGAAGACTCGTTACAGGCGGGGGGAGAACGGCTTTCATTTATCGCAGACATGAATGAAACTCGCGAGGGTCTGAACATAACGGTGGGATCTCAACACATCGGGACCCTTATTTCACAGGGAATAATCGCTCAGCTTGGCGGAAGGTTCACCACTCATCCAAAACTGGTCGGGGAGAAAAATGGACGACAACTATATCGTATCACCTACTCGGTCCGCCTCCCCCGGTTTCAGAAACAGGATGTTGTATTTAGCCATGGGCGATATCTTGAAGTGACACGTATCGAATCCAGCCATATCAAAGCCCTTGATCTTGCCAAGGGAGTCCCGACATCGGTGCGCGAGGAAGATATTGAACGTTCCGTCGGGAATCTGCGGGATGCCGTATCGGCATTAGTGGCGTTCGCTGACAGCCATATCATGGGGGTCCTCGATCCGGAAACCTGCCAGACAAAAGAGCTCAGGAAGGTCCCGTGGCTTGACGTTAAAGCCGGGCAACATGTGCTGGTCCTTCGTGACAATGAAAATCTCGTCGTGGTCGGGTAATTGATGCGGGTAAAAGCAGTACCGAATGAAAAGCTCAGGGATATCGCCGGCGAAGACTGGATTGACCACACACGGAGTTCGTATGTCGATGAAAACGTTGCATGGGTCCCGGTCAGAGATGATTACCCCTGCGAATGCGAGCTCCCGCATCGAATGCGGTACCGGGGAAAAGGGTTTTTTATGCTGGGTGATGTTGCAGTCATCCATGGTAAAAAACCTGTTCAGGCTGACGTTGAGGAGATAGTGAGTTTCCGACATCCCCGGGGGGTACTCTGGATTGAATCACTTCAGGATCTAACAAGAACCCCAAAAACCGAAATCCTCTGGGGTGATGCCGGTGAGGTTCAACACCATGAGAACGGATATACCTATATTCTCGACCCGACAAAAGTGATGTTTGCGAAGGGTAACAGAACCGAGAAAATGAGAGTTGCTCAGCTGGTTCGCATGAGTAATACAGTTGAACGAGTGGCTGACATGTTTGCTGGTATAGGGTACTTTACCATCCCGATTGCTGGCAGTGGTGCCTCTGTTCATGCAATGGAGATCAATCCGATCGCCTTCGAGTACCTGAAACGGAATATCCGGGAAAACGATCTTTCCAGTCGGGTCAATACCTCATTGGGAGATTGCCGGAACCTCCTGTCCGGTACCTATGACCGTGTTGTTATGGGTCACTTTGATGCACTATCTCTACTTCCATCAGTACTGTTACATGTACGTAAGGGAAGTGTTATTCATCTCCACAGTATCGATCCCCTTGAAGATAAAATCAGAGAGGAGATAGAGAGAGCAGGTTTTTCTGCAACCATTCACATACATAAAGTAAAAAAATACCGCCCCCATGTCTGGCATGTGGTGCAGGATGTAACTATTGCATGACAATGATGCAGACACTTGCCGGCAAACAGATAGTTATTGGTGTTACCGGAAGTATAGCCGCCGTCGAAGTCGTGAAACTGATACGTTCTCTCCGCCGGCACGGTGCACTGGTGCAGCCGGTGATGAGTCAGGCAGCATCGGGTATCATACACCCTGATTCACTGACGTACGCCAGCGGACGGGAAACTATTACACAGTTATCAGGCCGGGTCGAACATATCACCTATTGCGGAAATGAAGGAAGTGCTGATCTTTTATTGATTGCTCCGTGCACGGCAAACACGATAAGTAAAATCGCCTGTGGAATCGACGATACTCCGGTTACTACGTTCGCAACGACAGCAATTGGCAGCAGGAAGCCCGTCATTCTCGTGCCGGCAATGCACCACAGCATGTACCGCCACCCGGCGGTAATCGAGAACCTTGCAAAACTGAAGAAATGGGGTGTGGAGATTGTTGATCCCAGACTCGACGAAGGGAAAGCCAAGATTGCAGATAGTGAAGAGATTATTCTCCACTGCGAGCGTGCCGTCACGGGCAAAACATTTTCCGGCAGAAAAGTACTTATTACCAGCGGACCCTGCCAAGAACCGGTTGATGATATCCGCATTCTGACAACACGATCAAGCGGGCAGATGGGCCGGGCGCTCGCGCTCCAGGCGTTCCGTCTCGGTGCTGATGTAACGGTAGTCCACCGGAATACCTTCCCCTGCGTAAACAATGTTTTTGCAGAAACTGCAGATGATATGCGGCGTGCTGTGCACCGGTATTTTTCAGAGGAGGGAGCGGACATCTATATCAGTGCAGCGGCAATTTCCGATTTTGCACCAAAAAGAGTGAAAGGGAAAATCCCGAGCGGCAGCCAGATAAATCTTGTACTTGAGCCTCTCCCGAAATTACTTGCCGAAGTAATGCAGAAGTATAATCCTTTGACAATTGCATTCAAACTCGGAAATTCGTCCGAAAAAACGGCAAAGACGATGATTGCACAGGGTGCCGCGATGGTTCTGATGAACGAATTGGATACAATGGGGAGTGTCTGTGGCGAATATATGCTCCTCACGCGGGATGGGGAGTATCCTATGAAAGGTACAAAAGATGAGATCGCAGCCGCAATCTGGAATACTATTCTCCATTATAGTTCTTCGTCAAAATAATGTTCCCG
>Ga0187854_10002188_pt1 | contig 17225 bp, 16 predicted proteins | sample June2016WEW_6_15_FD_132445 | JGI IMG/M metagenome (GOLD analysis project Ga0187854, IMG submission 132445) | Peatland microbial communities from SPRUCE experiment site at the Marcell Experimental Forest, Minnesota, USA - June2016WEW_6_150 | ecosystem: Environmental > Terrestrial > Soil >...
AAAGGATGAGGCTGACAAAGATTAACCAACCCCCTCCCTCCATGGATTCGCGAGGTCTCTCGCCCAGGAGGCCCCTCAAGATCATGCCTACCCCAACCAAGCCTGGGATCAACGCCCACAGGTAGGACCAGCTTTCCCAGGCCCCGGTCAGATTGGACCAGTAGAGCAGGCCACCGATTCCGCCCACGACGCTGGCGGGCACCGCCATGCCGGGTGCCCCGACCAGAAGTCCAAGGACGAAAAGGAAGAGGCCCACGCCCACGACGATCAGCGGCCAGCCTACTGGACTGCGGAAAAGATCTCTCCACGGCGGTATCGCTTGAATGGCAAAGAGGAATAGGCCCAGCAGGATCAGGATGATCCCGCCCGCCCAGCTCGTTCGACGGGGTGTGCTCATCTCTCCTCCTCCACGGGAAAATCGGGCTCCTTCCCCCGGGTCCGCACAGAGCCCCTCCGGGCAACCGCAGCAAGGGAGGCAGGGTCCCGGAAAGTGTCGCTCATGCGGACATAGGAGTATACGCAATAGACTTTGCCGGGTTTCTCCAGGAAGTACCCTTCTCGAGCATCACGCACGCCCCCTCGTCCCGGCCGTGCGCCTCCTGGGCGAGGGCGAGGAGATGGTCGGCCTGCGCTTCTCCAAAGGAGCCCTGCAGGCGGAATGGGGAACCGTCGAATCTTTCACACCCCCTCGGAGGACACAGCCTGATGCCGGCCGGCGCCGCCCCCACCCGAGGCATTCAGTCCGGTCGACCCACCTCTCCACACCCCTGGGGGCGGAGATCCCCCCTGGCGCGGGAGATCAGGTCTCTCCAATTCCTGGTCTTGCCCGTGGAATCCGGCGCGCCCTGCCTTGGGCGACTACCGGGTCCTCAGACCCAGCCGAGTATGCGAATAAAGTTGCGTGCTCAAGCCCGACCGATTCTTTCGAAGAGTTGAGTTCCAGCTCCCGTCTCCTACCCCAATCCGGGCGATATCCTCAGACAAAGGTCCACCTATGCCTCGAGACGCTGAGCCACGCGACAAGGCCCCGGGGAGCAACGCAGTGGCAGATTCCAGGAATTCACAAGGGCTCAGGAGGCCCCTGCCGCGCCGGTGGGCATGCCCATCCCATCCGCGGCATGTCTTGGGTCCAGGTGCTTCCGTGCACTCAATGTGCAGGGGCAGAGGATCCTCCTCCTCGGGTAACGGTTCGATCGGCCTCCCCTTCTCGGCGACTTCCCGGCAGAGCAGGCCCCGGGGCCCCCGTGAGATTTCATCAAGGTGCTACCCCTTGGCCCAGCGGGGTCAGCGGACGCGAATCTCGCGGACGTCCCTCACCCACTTTCCTGGGGGGATGGACTCTCCTGCCAGATCCAAGGTGCCATGATCGGTCCAACGCAGAATGACTTTCGATGATATGTCCCAGCTGGGGAGGTCGATCGAATTCTTCCCCACCAGGGTGAGTGCCTTGAAGTTCCCCACTCCCGCGGCTTCCACGACCTCCTCCAGCGAGGGTCCACTGAACTGCTGGCCGGCGATCCGCAGTGTGGCCTGGGGAAGGGCTCTGAGTTGGCGTAGGCCGAGAGGGACCGACGTTCCCCCCGGGAGGAGAACCGTGAGCAGCGTTGTGCCGCTCGCCGAGGGCGAAGCCAAGCTCCCGGAAGGGCCCCCCTGCGCCGCCAGCATTGGGTTGGCGCCCGCCAGGTTGTAGCTGCAGCTGACCAGCCCAAGGGCCAGAGCCAGCAGGCTGCTCATCTTCAACGACGTCCTCAACGGCCACCTCAAGAAGTGCCTCACCTTCGATCGCCTGCGTTCCAGTGCGCTTGTCCTCAGAGGGTGATGACCTTGCGTGCGAGACCTTCCGCCTCCAAGATGTCCCCCAGTCCTCCGACGATTCCCACCTTCACGCTCGCGGTCAGGCCATAGAATCCCAAACAGGTGCTGCAGGCAACGAGGTGCACGCCTTTCTGCTCCAGATCTCGCAACACGTCCAGGACGGGGGAACCCTCGGTCACGAGCCTGACCCCCTCGGTGTAGAAACAGATCGCCGAGGGAAGGGACCCGTTCTGGATGATCATGTTCAGGTAGTTCTGCAAGAGCTTCTTTTGCAGACTCTCCTCCCCAAACCCCATGCCGTTGCGAGTGATCAGCAGGACCGTCGAGGAGAAATCCGGGACCTTTGCCATTCCTGCGTCTCCCGCTTGCATTGATCTCAGGAATCCGAGGAGGGGCCGGGCTGTTTCCGGCCTAGAGAACCTTCCAGTGCAGGATGTCCAAGATTGAGCCTCGCCGATCTCGGGCCGGTTTGAGGACGGCTTCGACCTTCATCCCCGAGCGCAGCAATGCCCCTTCGGGCGCCTGAAGGTAATGAAGCAGGACGCCGGAAGCGCCCTCCAGGCGGACCAATCCAACCCAGCGCGGGGTCTCCAGCCGGTTGCCATCCAGATCGAGGTAGACCCGGGTGAAGGAAACCAGTTCACCCCGCGGCCCCACCTCCGTCCAACTCGATTCGGCCAAAGGCTTCAGGCAGCGCTCACAATACATGCGGGGCGGCACATAGGTCACCCCACATGGCTCGCAGCGCGCACCCAGGATCTTGCCCTGCTCCTGGAGGGTGCGAAGGAAGCGCTCGCCGGCAATGCCAGCGGTGTAGCGATGCCAAACCGGGATGGACCCCTTCCATGCCCTGGCCTCGGTCGGGTGTTCGAGCGTGTCCGCAAACGCCATCGTCCGCCTCCCCATGGTCAAAGCCGAACCGCTAGCGGATCGGCTTGAAATACCGGATGTCGGTGATGCTGCCCTCCCGGTCTTCGGCCGGCTTCCATACGGCCTGAACGCGCATTCCCATCTTAACTTTCTCGGGCGCCACTTCTCCCAGGAGGTGCAGGATGCCCATGCCCTGGGCAGCGCCATCCATGGCGATGACGGCTGGCACCTGCGGCTGTTCGAGTCTCACCATGTCCCAGCGCACATGGACCAGCGAATACGTGATCACCGTTCCAGTCTGGCCGAGGGTGACCCATTCCGCTGTCGGCCGGAAGCACAGCTCACAAAACATCCTCGGCGGAAAAAGGATTCGCCGACAGGAATTACAGCGCCGCCCGACCAGCCGGCCTCGCCGGAGTTCCTCCAGAAAGCGTCCCATCGCGATCCCCGTGTCCCAGGCGTACTCCGCCTTGCCCTCCCACGTTTCAACCAGGACCTGGCCCGCTTCGAAGTCCTTCTCATGCAGCCCGGTCGTGGCGTAAACCCATTGATCCATCATGGCCTTCCCTCCTCACTTCCCCATGACCACGACGGTGCCTACCTGCATCAGGTCTCCCCAGGCCTGTGCGACGCCCCGTCTCGGGTTCCCAGGAACCTGCCTTGCGCCCGCCTCGCCACGCAGCTGCCAAAAGAGTTCAGCGACCTTCATCAGGCCGGCGGCGGCGATGGGGTTGCCCACTCCGAGCAAGCCGCCCGAGGGGCAAACGGGCAGGTCGCCGTTGCGCTGGGTGATGCCCAGGGCGGTCGCCTCCGCTGCCTTGCCCTTAGGGAAGAGCATCAGCCCCTCGAGATGATGCAGCTCCTTGTAGTCAAATGGGTCGTAGGGTTCCGCGATGTGTATTTGCTGGCGCGGCTCGGTGATGCCTGCCATGCGGTAGGCCATCCGCGCTGCTTCCTCTACATAGGTTGGGTAGGAAAGGTCCCGGTTGGTCCAGTAGGCGGAGTCCAGGTTCCAGCCCACGCCCTCGATCCACACGGGCTGGGGGGTCACCCGCCGAGCGACATTGTCCGCCGCCAGCACCACGGCCACAGCTCCGTCCGTCACGGGGCTTACGTCGAGTCTCTGGACCGGCCAAGCCATCACCTCGGAATCGAGGATATCCTGGAGGGTGATGTCGCGATCCCCCAGGAGCGAGGCGGGGTGGTCGGCGGCGTTGCGCTTGTTCTTGACGGCCACCTGGGCGATGTCCTCCTTGCGCAGGCCGTAGCGCTGCATGTAGGCGTTCATCTCCAGGGCAAAGATCCAGAGCAGGTTGGGTCCCAGGGGTCTTTCGATGAAATTGTCAAAGATCGTGAGGAAGGCACCTTGCGGATGAGGCTGCGCGGGCGACATCTTTTCCTCGCAGACCACCAAGCAGGTGTCGAACAGACCCGAGGCCACGTGGTACCAGCCTTGGGCGACCGAGAAAACGCCGGTCCCGCCTCCCACATACCCACGCATGTAGGGCTTGCCCCACGCCCCGGCTCCATCGGCCAGCCACTCCGCCTTCATGTGAACCCCATCAAAGGCATCTGGACCCGTGCCCATCACGACGGCCTCAATCTGGTCGATGCCCATCTCGCACGATTCCAGCGCCTTGCTGGTTGCCTCCCAGGCGAGCTCCCGACCCGTCTCCTGTGCTCGGCGCACAAATTTCGTCATCCCGGCCCCGACCACAGCAACCCGTCGCATGGTCATGTCACCCTCCCTCACGCGCTGAGCACGGCGGCGACGCCCACAGCGGTGGGCAACCCGCGCCAGGCGAAGGCCAACCCGGTCGTGACGCCCGGAAGCTGTCGCGGTCCGGCTTGGCCGCGCAATTGGAGCACCACCTCCAAGGCGCGCGACAGCCCGGTGGCATCCAGAAGCGATCCCTCTCCCAGGGCACCTCCGGAAACATTGACCGGGATCGAGCCGGAACAAGCGGTTTGGCCTTCGAGGGTCCACTCGCCCGCTCGTCCGCTCGGCACGAGGCCCAGTGCCTCCAGATGGAGGAGCTCCTTGTGGGCAAAGGAATCATCCACCTCCGCGAAGTCGATCTCCTGCCCGGGAGTTTGAACCCCGGCGATGCGATAGGCCATTTGCGCGGCCTTGCGGGCGTAGCGCGCTCCGGTCCAATCGCGGGAGTCGAGGGCGGGGGTATCGGTGGCCCAGCCCACCCCTCTCACTCGGACCGGCTCGCCCTTGAGGGTGCGCGCCCTTTCCGTGTCTGCCAGGACGAAAACCAGTGCGCCGTCCGCATGCGGGGCGGCCATCAGGCTTGTGAGCGGCGAGGCCAGGGGCGGCGAGGAGAGGACCTCCTCCGGTCCGACCTCGGTCCCATGAGCCGCCGAAGGATTGCGCAGCGCGTTGCGCTTGTTCTTGACCACGACCGCTGCGCACTGTTCCTCCGTGATCCGTCCCAAACTGATCAATCCCTGCATCTCCAAGCCTGCCAGCGCGACGGGATGCAGAGCCAGCGGGCGTTCGAAAGTCGGGTCTTCGGCGAAGGCGACGATATGGGGCAGGGACAGGATGTTGGAAGCCTTGCTGTGGGCCTCCACGACCACCACATCCATCAAACCCGAGGCGATCTGCATGTAGGCGGCGGCCAGCGCATGCAGACCGTCGCCGCCGATGGTGTGCATGGGCCTCTGGGCTGCCCCCAGCTGATCCGGAGTGTACTCATCGTAGATGCTGGTTCCCTCGTGGTAGTCCTCCGCCGCGGTCACAAATCCTTGAACGTCACGACGCGGGTCGATGCCCGCGTCGGCATAGGCGCGCAGTGCAGCCTCAAAAACGAGTTCCTTGTAGGACTGATCGGGCGTGAGCGAGCGAAAGCCACTCCAGCCCACTCCCACGATCTCGACGGTTCGATTCATCGACCCTCCTTCCCGTCATCCGCCCTAGGCCCACGCACCCTCGGGGTCGGGCCCACCTCCGCCACGGCCCTCAATAGAGATCGGCCCCCGTGCGAGGCCGTGATCCAAGGAACCCGGGTCGGTCCGAGGCAGGCTACCATCGGGGGCTGCGAGGAGCACGAGCCGAACCGACTCCCCGACGGTGCCTTGGCGCCGGGCGACCGACTCGAAGGCCGAGCCGGGCAGAATCGGAATGGGTGGACCGCCCATCCAAGCTCGCATTGCTTCCCTTCCCAGGGCCAGTCCCCAACCGGGCCGCCCAGCGAGCCAATGCCCGACAATTCATCGGGTTCCCAACGCGCCCGACTCCGCCTTCCCTCTGGGTGACTCGCCTCTCTCCGCAGCCTCGGCCAAGCTGCCCAAGACTCCATTCACGAACCGCGGGCTCGTTTCCGACCCGAAGGCCTTGGCCAGTTCAACGGCCTCATTAATCGCCACGCTCGTCGGGGTTTGCCCTCCGATAGCAAACTCCCAAAGAGCGATGCGCAGAATGTTCCGGTCGACCAGCGCGATCTGCTCTACCGGCCATTCCGGCGCGTAGCGGGCAATCATGCGGTCTAGTTCCTGGCGGTGTTCCAAGACGCCCAGCATCAATTCATGGGCAAACTGCGAAAGCTCGTCGCTCAGAGGGGTAGCCTCGAGCCGTTGCCGCAGGACCGTCCCGGGGATGTGCGAAGAGGAGTCGACCTCGTAAAGTGCCTGGAGCGCAACCGCGCGCGCCCTGCGTCGGCCCTTCATACTGGCTCGAACCCGGAGGTGGGCTCCTGCCACTTCACCTCGGCCTCTCCTCCGCCCGACCCGCTCTTAGCGAGTCGCCGTCGCACCCTTCGCATCCGTGAACTCGATGTCTTCCAGGTGCACATCCAGCCGGCCCACCTCTAAACCGATCATCTCACGGATCGCCCGAGCCACTTCACGCTGCACCTCTCGGGCGACATCCTGAACATTTCCGCCATGGGCCACGACGATGAACAGATCGGCGGAGACGGTTTCCCCTTCCGTCTCCAAGCGCACGCCCTCTGCCCAGCCTCGCCGGAACAAACGATTGACTCCGCCCGGAATGGGACTCATGCGAACCACCCCGGGCACACTTAGGGCGGCCAGCTTGGCCACCGTGATCAGCACGCCAGGAGCCACGAAGGTTCTTCCGGGCGCAGGAGAGGTGTCCATCGCAACCTCCTACATCATGGCCATGCCGCCGTCCACCCCCAGCACCTGTCCGGTGATGTAGGCGGCTTGGTCCGAGGCAAGGAACGCAACCGCGTAGGCCACTTCTACGGGCGCTCCTTTTCTGGCCAGGGGGATGAGCTTCAGCAGGGCCTGCTGACCTTCCTGCGGGACCTTGGCCCAGATGTCGGTCTCGATGAATCCGGCGGCGACCGCATTGACCGTGATGTTCCGCGAGGCCACTTCGCGGGCGAGCGACTTCGTGAAGCCAATCTGGCCGGCCTTCGAGGCCGAGTAGTTGGCCTGTCCCGGGTTGCCCATCTGGCCGGAAACCGAACTCACGTTGATAATGCGACCATAGCGGCGCCGGATCATAGGCTTGAGCGCAGCACGCGAGCAGTTGAAAGTGCTCTTGAGATTGGTGTCCAGGACCGTATCCCAATCTGCCTCGGACATGGAGAGCAGGAGGCTGTCGCGCGTGATGCCGGCATTGTTGACGAGAATATCCAATTGACCGAAGGACTTGAGCGCGGTCTGGATGAGGGCCTCGGCCTGTGGGAGCAGCCCGACGTCCGCCTGGATGGAGATCGCTTCCCCGCCTTCCCTGCGGATGCTTTCGACCACCTGGCTCGCTGCCTCTGCATTCTGGTGGAAATTCACCACCACGCGGGCCCCCCGTCGAGCCAGCTCGAGGGCAATGGCACGCCCAATTCCGCGCGAGGCCCCGGTCACCACCGCGGCCTGTCCGTTCAGCATCAGGGAAGAGCTTGGCGAAGTGCTATGGTTGTCCACCTGACCTCAGGGGAATCGGCAAGGCCACGAGCCGTACGGCAAACCAACGAGGATCAGCGGGGGATTATACCCCGTCAAAGGCGGCCAAGTCCGCTGCGGTTCCGATGCTCAAGCCCGGCACCTCGGGGGCGATGCGCCTTCCCAAGCCCGTAAGCACATCTTTCGGACCCAGCTCGATAAACCGCACGCAGCCTTCCGCGACCATCTTGCGAACGGATCGCGTCCACTGCACCGGCGAGGTGAGCTGCGCCTCAAGCTCCTCCCGGATCGCGCTCACCTGCCAAATCGGCTCGGCCGTGACATTGGCGATCACGGATACCCCGGCCGGGGAAATCGGGGTGGACTGGACCGTCCTCGCGAAAACCCCCGCGGCGGGGCGCATCAGGGGGGAATGCGCGGCGACGCTGACTGCAAGTCGCAGGGCGCGCCTTGCGCCGCGTTCCTTGGCGAGGATCATGGCCCGCTCCAAAGCCTGGAGAGTCCCGGAGATCACCACTTGGCCGGGGCAGTTGTCGTTGGCGACCTGCACGACCTCCCCGGTTTCAGCCGCCGCCTGTTCGCAGACCTTCTCCGCCTCTTCAATCCCCAGGTTGAGGAGAGCGGCCATCCCACCCGGAGACCGTTCTCCGGCCTCCGTCATTAACCGGGCGCGCTCCCGCACAAGATGCAGTGCGTCTCCGAACTCGAGTGCGCCGGCCGCCACCAGCGCGGAGAATTCACCTAGGGAGTGGCCCGCCAAGCAGCGGGGACGAAGGTTCCCCACCCGCTCCTGGAGCGCGCGCCAAGTCGCAACGGAGTGAACGAGAATCGCGGGCTGAGTGTGCAGGGTCTGGTTGAGATCCGCCTCCGGCCCTTCCCAGCAAAGCTTGGAGAGGGGATAGCCGAGGGTCGAGTCTGCGGTCTCAAAAGCCGCCCGGGCGCTGTCCGAGCTTAGAGCCAGATCCTTCCCCATCCCTACGAACTGGGAACCCTGCCCCGGAAAGAGGAAGGCGACGGAGTTCGCCAGAGGATCCACGGCGGCCTCAGCGCCTCAGGTCCAGGCCGAACGGGACCATCATCAGAAAATGGGCGAAGAGAACGAAAAGGCCGTGCGACCACGGCCCGGCCGACCTATTCCTTCTTGGCCTTTTTCTTCTTGGGTTCAAAGACCTGCCGTCCGTCGTAGTAGCCGCACTTCGGACAAACCGTGTGAGCCGGAATGAGGGCGGCGCAATTCCCGCAGGCGACCAATGCCATCGCCGCGAGCGCATCGTGGGCCCGCCTGCGATCGCGGCGACCGCGACTGAGCTTCCGTTTTGGATGGGGGGGCATGACCTGCTTGCTCCTCGCGACCTCGCCGGCCGTGTCAAAACGACGGGCCGGTTACCTCCTCCGGCCCTCGCGCGCCAGGTGATCGCACTCTGATGTGATCCGTTTCCGTCCAGTCGTGCGGCGTGATTATAATCTGGCGCTTGGAAAGGTGTCAAGCAAGCATGGGGATCGCCGCATCGCCCCCTGAGAAGTGGCTGACCCCAGGGCCTGAGCGCGCAGTGATCTGCGCAACCGCCGGGGCCTCCATGATGCGGAACGCAAACAACCCAAGTTCCTTTCTCGGGCTCCTTATGCAGGCCAACCTCATCCCACTTCGGGCAGTACAATAGCATCTCCGGTCCGTGGGTTGCCCTTCCGGATGACGGGGACATCCTGCCCCAATGCTCTCCCCTCGATTGCCGCACAAAGCGGCTGAGGCAAAGTGAGGGTTGAAAGAGTCCGAGTTGTGTCGCAGCCGAGATTGACTAGAGCCATGCCTGGTTGGAAAGCCCATTCGGTCACCGAGAGGTTAACCCCGGCGGTTATCGCGTTCACCTTGATTCTCATGGTGGGGGTGTTTGCCCGAACCTGGCAGTTTGCCTCCCTCCCTCCAGGCCTGAATCAGGATGAGGCTTCGATTGGGGTTGATGCCTATGACCTGGGCCATTATGGGATCGACCGGAATGGGAATTCCGATCCGGTTCTCTTGGTGTCGTGGGGAAGCGGTCAGAACGCCCTGTACGCCTACGTTCTAATTCCGTTTGTCTACCATAGCCTCACTCCCCTCACCGTCCGGCTGCCCATGCTGATATCGGGGATATTGTCCCTGCCTTTGGTCTTCCTGGCTGCCAAGAAGATCGCCAATGTGAGATTCGCGCTGCTGGCCATGTTCTTCTTGGCGGTTAGCCCCTGGCACATCCTTCTCTCCCGCTGGGGGCTGGAGGCCAACCTGTTGCCCTTTGTCTTCCTGATCGGATTCACTTGCCTCTTGTATTCCTCTCCGGGAAACGGCTGGTTTGTCGTCGGCAGCGTGTTCATGGCGTTGAGCCTGTATGCCTACGGCACGGCCTACCTGGCTGTGCCCCTCTTCCTGGTGCTCGCGGTCCCCATTTTCGTGGTTTTCAAGCGAGCTACCCTTCGCCAAGTGCTTGCGGGCGGGCTGGCGTTTTTGGTCCTGGCGACGCCGATTGGGCTCTATGTCTTGATCAACACGTTCCATCTCAACACCCTGCGGCTGGGGGCGATGACCATTCCTCGCTTGCCTGCGCGAGCCCAATTCGAACATATGGCCGCCGTTTTCAACCCTAGTCCTGTCCGGCTCATGACACGCAATTTCATCACGACAGCGAAGCTGCTGGTCCATCGATCGGATGGTTTGATTTGGAACTCGGTCGAACCCTATGGCTATTTCTATCCGGATGCATTTCCACTGGCCGTCCTGGGTGGACTTTTGCTGATTCCCCTTCGACGTTCCAAGCAGGTTCCAGAAAGATTCTCCGTGCTCTTCTGGCTGGCGGCTTCCTTGGCTACGGGAATCATGGAACCGGTTGATATCAACCGCCTCAATCTGATCTTCATCCCCCTCCTCCTGTGCACGGCGGCTTTTGCTTCATGGCTGTATGAGCATTTGAAGCCCCTCTTCGTCGTTGGCATGTGCGCCCTGGGGGTGGGTTTCATCCTTTTCACGCGTGACTATCATGGTGCGGCATACCGCCAGAAAGCGGATCAAGGCTTTTTCACTGGACTGCTTCCAGCAGTGACGTTTGCAATTCAAGAAGGCGACAACCCGATATGTGAAACCAATCAAGTGCATGAGCCCTACATCTTCGCCCTGTTTGCAGATCCCATGAATCCCGCCGGGTACCTGGGCACGATCCAGTACGTTGATCCCCAAGCGATGTTCAGGGTGGTCAAGACACTCGGTCGCTATGCTTTCGGGTTGGATAACTGTGTCGCCGGCCCCACCACGATATATGTCCTGGCCTCCGAACAGCCCCCCGGGGGAGGAGTCGGCTACACGGTCCGGACGTTCGGCAACTATCGGGTCTATACACCCTAGGAACAAAATCGGAGACAGTGCCTGGACCGGCGCTGCCAAGAGGCAGCCAGGATTTTTGGCAGGCGGTGAAGCGGGGACGGGTGGGACCCAGGGACACCCTCGGCCGTGGGGATTCCCACTCCGCCTCCCCGGGCACCGAGGTCGTCCGTGATCCGCTGGAGAGTCTGGGCGCTTGACCGGATTGAATCTGGGATCCCCTTCCGCCTTCATCGCCGCAGGGCCCGGGCCCCGCAACCCGCGGCCTCAACCCGCTGAGTGTTGTCCTCCGCGCTCCGAGGCGAGTCTCCACAAAGCAAGTGATGATCGATCCCAAAGAGGGAATGCCGGCTCGTTCAAGCCGAAAGGGTAACCCCGCAGGAAAGCAGCAGCCCCCACCGGTCCGCCGACCCATGCATCGATTTCACCCGACCCACCCTTCGATTTGCAGAACCATCAATCTCCGTTCTCGCCTCCGGCCTCTCGCACTCGTTCGTCTGCGTTTCGGGGTCCCCGCGGGCTCAGCCTCGGGATGCGGAACTGCGCCGGCGCATCGGAACAGGTGGTCTTGCAAGGACATGGGTGGCTGCTGTGCTCTGCACCCAGCCTGGTTCCCGACTTCTTCTGCGAGCCGTGCTCCTTGGCGGGGGGACTTTGGGGGGTCCAGAAACTGGATTGGGACCGCGATGGTTTCCAGGCTGGCCGAACGGGGCCGGCGACTGCCTCATGCCAACCTAAGCCAGGATGAGGTCGGCCGACCCCGTCGGGACGGCCGGGTCACGCCTCGGCGGTCAGAGGTTCGCCTTCCGCAAATTGAAGCGCCCACAGATGCTGATAGAGGCCGCCCCGCGCCAGAAGCACCCCGTGCGGCCCCTCTTCCACGATCCGGCCCTCCTTGAGCACGACGATCCGCTCGGCGCGCTGGATGGTGGAGAGCCGGTGAGCAATCACAAAGGTCGTGCGCCCTTGCATCAGCCGTTCGAGTGCCTCCTGCACCAGCCGCTCCGACTCGGAGTCTAGAGACGAGGTGGCCTCGTCCAGGATCAAAATGCGCGGATCCTTGAGAAGCACTCTTGCGATCGTGATGCGTTGCCTTTGGCCCATCGACAGCTTGACCCCTTTTTCACCCACAACGGTGTCGTACCCCTGGGTCAGGCGGTGGACGAACTCCTCCGCATTGGCCGACTCCGCCGCCGTGTGGATCTCCTCTTGACTTGCGCCCGGGCGGCCATAGGCGATATTCTCGCGGACCGTTCCACCGAAGAGGAACGTGTCCTGGGGCACCAGGCCAATTTGCGCTCGCAGGCCGCGCAAGTCGAAGTCCCTCACGTCGTGGCCGTCCATCTCGATTCGACCTGCGGTCGGATCGTAGAAGCGCGGGATGAGATTCACGAGGGTCGTCTTGCCCACCCCGCTCGGGCCGACGATCGCAATCATTTCGCCGGGCCTTACCTCCAGGGAGATGTCCCGCAACACAGGTTGAGAGCCATCGTAGGCAAAGCTCACGCCAAGAAATCGCACCCGCCCAAGCAGTCGGCCCGGTTGGACGGCGCCGACCACATCCAGCGGTTCCGGGGTGGCATCCAGAAGCTCAAACACGCGCCGCCCAGCCCCGAGCGCTTCTCGCAGTTGGGCATACAGGCCCGCAAACGCGCCCATCGATCCGGCCACCATCATCATGTAGAAGAGAAAGGCGACGAGCTCTCCCGGGGTGATCTGGCCACGCACCACCTCGAGTCCGCCATACCACAGCAGGAAGGTAAGCGCGCCAAAGCCGACGAAGCTGATCAGGGGGATGAAGACGGCTCGCAGGCGGGCACGCCGCATGGCGGTCAAGAAGGCCGATTCCACCTGCCCGCGAAACCGCTGGCGTTCGTAGTCCTCGCGCGCAAATGATTTCACCACCCGGATCCCGGAGAGCATTTCCTCCAGCACCACCGTTGAATCTGCCAGGCGATCTTGGACCGCCGTCGAGAGCCGTTCCAACCGCCGCCCAAACAGGATCCCAATCGCGAGGATCGGCGGGATGATGAGTAGGATCAGCAGGGCCAGCTGGGTGTTCATCACCAACATCAGAATGAGACCCCCGACCAGGGTCGTCAGCTGACTCAGGAAGCTGATCGGCATGTCGGTCAGCGCATTTTGCACGACGGTCACATCGTTGCTTACGCGCGAGACGATTTCCCCCGTGCGACGCTCGGCAAAGAAACGCAAAGGCAGGTTCTGAACTCGCGTGTGGATCTGCAGCCGCAGATCGGCAATGAGGCGTTGCCCAACGCGCGCGATCAGATACGTGTTCCCCACCCCGGTGGCGCTTTGCAACAGGAACAGCGCCAGCAGCCCCAAAGCAATGCGGTTCAGCTCTGCGAGGTTGTGTGAGACAAACACCGTGTCAACCAACCAGCGCACCGCCCACGGCAGCGCCAGCACAACCGCGTTGGAGAGCAGGAGCAGGAGTGCCGCCATGGCCAGCGAACGCCAATAGGGAGCGACCAGACGAATCATCCGCTTCCAGTCCGTCCGCGCCTTGGCGTCCAGAGCGCTGGGCATTCGCTTCATGATTCCCATTTTTCCAGCCTATTAGCCGCTTCACAGCGGAGAGCAAGAGAGGCAGATTCTATCAAGACGCCCTGAAACTTGCCGCAAAAGCAAATGGGCTCCCGGAACCGGCCCAAAGGACTAAGCCCTTCTTGGAAGGGGAGGGCCAGGGCCGCACGGCAAGGATCCCGGGTCTCTCGGTCTCCCGAGGGAAACCTGGGCGATCGGAGCTGTGGGGTTGCCGCCCAGTTCGGCTTGTTTGCTCCTTGAAGAGGAAAGAAACGGGCTGCGCGCATTGGCCAAGTCCTGCGGTTCCACGGACCGGCTGCGATGGATGCCCAGCCCGAGGATCAGGATTCAACCGACTGGACATCTGTCCGCCCTGCCGCGAGCCACGCCGGATCCGTAGTTCAGGCCTCACCGATCAGCGGGACTCTCGGCAGGACCAGCACCAGCGGGACGACGGCACAGGTGATCGCAACCGCTCCGCCTAGCAGGAGACCGAGGACCTGTCCTGCCGTCTGTGAGACCCCTAGAAGCGGCAGAAGCACAGGCGGGGCAAAGAAAAGCCCCAGGGCAACGAGCATGTAGGCGAAACTGGAAAAGGTGCTCAGGCAGCCCTGGGTGCCGGACATCATGTGACGTGAATCCTCCCAGTTCAGATTGGCGCCAGCCACTCCCAAGGCCAAGGCCAAGCCGGAGTCCCCGGCCAAGCAAAGTCCCACCACGAGCGCTCCGAACAGAACCGTTCCGGCCCCTGCGCGCTGGACCAGCGACACCACCAGCAGAAACCCCTCGCCCAGGGCAAGCGTTGGCAGGTAGGCGACCAGGAACTTGGCCACCAGCAGGCGGGAGGGGGTCAGTGGGGAGGACTTGAGCAGCCAATAACTCCGTCCCTCCTGGGAGATTCCCATCAAGGCCAAGCGCGATACGAGAACCCACCCCACGAACAGCGAGATGCCCACATTGCCGTAGAGCCAGACGTTTTGAGTCGCCTGCACCGCCCAGGCCGGGGCCGGGATGACCTCGGGAGCAATCTTGCCTCCGTTACTCACAAGCATCACCGCATAGACAATCCCGATAATCAGGGGGGTCACCAGCTGTCCCATGTTGCGCAGATCCCGCCTCAGGACAAGAAAGTCCTTTACCAGGATGGCACGAATCGGGGAGGGGAGAAGAGCGAGCTCCCGCTTTGGGGAGGCGGGCGTGGACAGGCTCGCGCGATGGGCCACGAGAGCCGGACGCTTGGCACGGGTCCCCGCCTGGATCCCTGCCCACCCGCTGTAGTACAGGCGCTCGACGGACGAAAGCGCGAGGAGGAAAACGACCGAACAGAGCCCGAGGGATAGAAGCAGATACCCCGCTGCGGGAAGCCACTCCCCCTGGCCCAGGTCGATCAGGCCGCGTCCAGCCCAGGCGAGCGGCGACCAGGGCGAGTTGAACCGTGCGGCCAAGGCCAAGGCCTGGGAGGCTTGCCCACTGGCGAACATCAGACGGCTTGCCAAAGGGCCCGACTGCGAGCAAAGGAGCGAGAGGACTGCCCCCACAAAGGCCAACACCTCGGCCACGCGCCGCGCGGGCACAACATGCACAACTCCCATGACCACCAGGCTCGAAAGGCCTCCTGCGGCAAGTGCCAGTGCCACTAGCACCAACACGACCAGAGGATAGAACAGCAGACGGTATCCCTGCGAGGCACCCAACCCGAAGAGCACGGGTAGCCCGAAAAGCGCGGTGAGGCCAAAATTGGGCAGGATGGCCTGCAGCATTTTGGAGATGAAGACCGCCCGGATCGGGACGGGGGCGCTCAGGAGAAACTCCATATCGCGCGCCAAGTAGAGCCCCTGCAGGAGAACCCCCAAGCCGGTGAGCAGGATGGCGAGGAAAGCGGAAGTGAGGACCAGGCTGGGCACAACCGCGATCAAGCCGGCTACAGGGATGTCGGCGGCCAGCTCGGGCGAGCGAAGGAACCGCAGGAGCGCGGCGCTGGCAAGGAAGGCCCCGACCAGGAGCGCCAGGACCACCACGACGAGCACAATCGTTCCAAGTTTCTGGCGCGGGCGAGCATGCCGGAAACCGCTGATGGAGATCCGTAGCTGCAGGCGCATCAGCTTCCAGACCACCGGCCCCAAGCGGGAGGCGGGCTCTGCCCTCAGCCTCATCGCAGCACCTCGGCGATCTCGGCGTACTCGGCTCCCCCGGTCAGGTTGAGGAAGATGTCCTCCAGGCTCGAGGTTCCCGCACCGAGCGCCCGAAGTTCGCCCATGGTCCCCACCGCTACAAGCTCGCCTCGGTTGATGATGCCGATCCGATCGCACATGCGCTCGGCGATTTCGAGAATGTGCGTGGAGAGGAAGATGGCGGCTCCGCGCTCTGCGAGCTGACGCAGGATGTCCTTGATCAGTCGTGCGCTCTTCGGATCCAGCCCAACCGTCGGTTCGTCGAGCACGAGAACCTTGGGGTCATGGACCAACGCGACGGCCAGGGCCGTCTTCTGGCGCATCCCATGGCTGTACGAATCGATCAGATCATCCGCGGCTTCCGAGAGGTCAAACAGCCGCAGGAGCTCTTCAATGCGATGCTCCACTTGAGCCCGATCGACCTCGTACAGGTCGGCCACGAAGCGCAGCAACTCACGCGCTGAAAGCTTGAGGTAGAGATTCGGCTCGTCCGGAACGTAGCCGCAGGCGGCCTTGGCCAGCCTCATCTCGCGCTGGACATCATGCCCGGCGACTTCCACCCACCCGGTGGTGGGCCGCAGAAGCCCAACGATCATCTTGATGGTGGTCGTTTTTCCGGCTCCGTTGGGTCCAAGGAAACCGAAAATCTCGCCACCTTGCACCGTCAAGCTTACGTCGCGCACGGCCGACTTGTCGCCGAAGTTCTTAACCAAGTGGTCGGTCCGAATGAGCGCTCTCTCAAGCGGCATGGATTACCTCCGGTGAGATGAGTGGAACTGGATCTGCTGCCGCGAGGACTGAGCAAACCGGGAGTCTCCCGGTGATCCTCCGGCCTCTCGGGCCGAAGGCCACAGAGGCGAAGAGCCTGGCACTCGAAGAGTCGGACTGAGAAGCCGCTCCGATCAAAGCGTTCGGCAGCCAAAGCTTCCGAAGGGAATGGTCCAGAGGCACATCTCAGGTCATGGCCGGGGCCTGTGGCTCACGAAGACGTCCTGCACTTCCGCAGACCCATGGGTCGGTTGGGCGGAAAGACCCGATCTCAAGACGGACAAGGTCCCCCTGGGAATCTGATCCGCAGCCGTGAGGGGGAACCGGAGTCGGCGAGAAAGCCCCTGGACCACGGGGGGCCGCTCTGCCGCCCCCCGGCCGGTCGGCCCGGCGGGGGGCTCTCAAAGAGGGCAACTCGTCTGCTACCCGCGCATGCCCATGGCGCGGTCCTCGGCCCAGGCTCTCCGGCCGCCTAGTGGTGCTCCGCGGCCTCGGCTTCGGCCTTCGTCCGATGCACCGTGCCGTCGGGATGGTTCGGCGGTGAGTAGACTGTGTACAGCTGGAGGAGCTTGGTCTTCGAAGTGTTGATCACGTTGTGGTAGGTGCCGGCAGGAACTATGACCGCTCCGCCCTCGCCGACCACGTGCTCTTCCTTTCCATTGAATACGAACTTGGCTTCGCCTGTTTCGATGCGGAAAAACTGGTCCACGTCGGGATGAACTTCGTTGCCAATATCCTCGCCCCCCTGCAGGCACATGACTACCAATTGGGCATGTTTTCCGGTGAACAGAACGCGACGAAAGAACTTGTTCTTGAGAGTTTCTTTTTCG
>Ga0187854_10002194_pt1 | contig 17171 bp, 9 predicted proteins | sample June2016WEW_6_15_FD_132445 | JGI IMG/M metagenome (GOLD analysis project Ga0187854, IMG submission 132445) | Peatland microbial communities from SPRUCE experiment site at the Marcell Experimental Forest, Minnesota, USA - June2016WEW_6_150 | ecosystem: Environmental > Terrestrial > Soil >...
GGCCCGACACGGTGAAGCGCCAGAGCAATTCCGAACCGAGCAGGACGATGGCCGTGACCCAGGCAACCGCATTGTCGAAGAGTTTCCGCGCGAGGCGGAAGGTCAACCAGGCTGCCAGGAAAAACAGCAGTTGGTTGAACGACGCGATCAACATCTCCGGCTGGTAGATCCAAAACATGGAGGGCACCTCGAAGTTGAAGGGCAACACCTTCATCAGCCCGGCCAGGACCAGCGGATAGAGCGGCGGGTTGACCAGGTCGGGCTGCAGGTTCTCGCCCAGCTTGGGGGCGGCGCCAAGTTGGGTTTCCACCAGGTGCAGCGCGAAGGGCTGCACACACTGGGTCGTGAAGCCCTGTCCGCGCGAAAGGTTGCGGGCAACCTCGGCCGCCTGCATCGCTTCCGCGCTTCCGAAATCCTTGAAGCAGTGCAGGTCGTAGGCAACGGTCAGCACGGCCAGCGTTAGGAAGAAGGCCACCAGCTTGACCACGCGCACGCCCTTCCCCACTTCCAGCGTGTGAATCATCTCCTGTGCTCGTGCTCGTGATATTGGCATAGCAAACTCGCGTATCCGATGGCACGGAGTGCCGCGCCTCAAAATCCTTCCAGGTGATCAACGTGCAGCTTGTGATGCAAGGTGCGCCGGCTGACGCCCAAGTTCTTCGCCGCCAGAGTGCGGTTACCTTTCGCTGCTTGCAAGGCACAAATCACAAATCATGAGCTGCCGTTCGAGGGTCAGGGTCGGTTGTCCGAGCACGAACCGGCCGCCGGCCACCGGGGCGGCAGTAACCCAGTACGCTCCCGCAAAGTCTGGATTCCTCCGCTTCGATCAGGCGGCCGCGCGTCGCCTCATCCAAAGGCCAACCGCTCCCCCAACGAGCAAAACGGCGGAGACAGGCTCAGGCACCGGCAGCCATTCGACTGCGTGGGTAACTCCGGAAGGATCCTGGGCAAATCCTACGACCACGCCTTGATCGTTGATCCCATAGGCAGAACTGAAGAACCCTCCCAACGTACCCAGATCGGTCTTCACGGTGCCATTCCACACGAACGCGTGGTAGGTCCCGTCCGGCTCCTGCGCCCACCCCACCACGGACCCTTGGTCGTTTAGACCATAGGCCCAGCTCTCGCCCCCCCCGAAGGTGCCCAGATCCATCACCGGGCTTCCTGAGATGCCGTTCCAGAACGCGGCGTGGTTCGCGCTCGCGCCAGCCGGTGTCCCCCAGAGGATGACTGCACCTGTATCATTGATCTTGGTCGCCGCATTCCAGAGCCCGCCGGAGAGGCTGCCCAAGTCCACCGCCCCGCTCGCTCCCCACAAACAGGCCCGCTCTCCGCCCGCGCTGTTATCGGCCTCTCCGACCACGATGCCATGGTTGTTGATGTCATAGGCGACACTGTAAGACCCACCCAGTGTGCCCAGATCGTGAACCCCAGATCCGTTCCAAAGCACCGCATGATAAACCCCGCTGCTCAGCGAGGACTGGCCCACGGCGGCGCCGACATCGTTGAGACCCCAAGCCGCGCCCGAATTCCCCCCCAAGGTCGGGAGCGCCGTCACGCTCGCTCCATTCCACAGGGCGGCTTGCGTAGCGCCAGAGGCGTCTTGCGCCCAACCACCCACCGTTCCCGCGTTGTTGATCGCGACGGCGCGACTGTTTTGGCCACCCAGTGTTCCCAAGTCAGACAGCAAACCCGATTGCCAGCTAAAAGCGTGCTGCACCGTGCCGGCCACGGGCAGCAGACCCTCGCCGGCCACCTGTCCTGCCAAATTGATGGCCCGCGCCTGGGAGTAGTTACCCCCCAAGTCGCCCAGGTCCACAATGGAATAATCTCCGCCGGCCAAGCCGCTGCTTGCCGCACCCAGGCACAGGGCGGCAAACAGGCTGGGCCAACGCAACCAAGACGGTGTCACGTGGGGAATGGCGAATGACCGATTGCGGATTGCGGATTGCGGATTGCGGATTGCAGAGAGGTGGGGCGAGCGTCCTCGCGAGCCGAGACACGAACGACGAATGACGCATGGCGAATGACGCATGGCAAATGGCAAATGGCGAGTGGCGAATGGCGAGTGGAAAATCAAGGAGACGAGCGGAGGTCATCCACTTCGGGGATGAGTCCCGGGGGGATCAACGCGATGACGTGCGGGCGGGATTCGCAAATCCGAATGAGGTCGGCACGGTCCTTGGCCCGTTTCGACGCCCGGCGGTTGGCGTCAGTGAACGCCCAGAGCTTGCCTTGGACCAGGTCGTCCAAGGCGGCAATGGGCAGGCGGACGCCGAAGAGTTCGCCCTCGGCGGCGCGAGCGGGAAACGCGCCGTAACGCGAGTTGACGGTAATCTGGATGCGCAACCGGCTGCCGGGCAGTTGCGCGTTGACGGAATACGGAAACTCCTGCACGACGAATCCGGCGGCCCGCAGCGCGCCGGCCAGGCCGGTGGACGCCGCGATGGCGAAATCGGCATCCAACGTCACGACCGGCTCGACAAAGTGGTTCACCGCCAGCCCACCGATGAGGCAGAACGGCTGGCCCGTGGCACGGAGCGCATCCACTGCAAGGCGGAGGTCGGAGTCATGCCCGGTCAGGGCGGCGAGGAATTCCTGTTCGCTCATAATGGCAGTGGAGCACGACGAAGCCGGCCGCACAAGCCAGCAGGTCGGCGAGCTTGGCGGTGCCGGTGGCGGCGTTGGAGGGCGAAGTCAATTGTCATTGCGGAGTGCGGATTGCGGAGTGCGGATTGCGGAGAGGTGGGTCGCGAACCGCTGGGCCGCGACATCGTCATTCCGGCCGCCCAGCGGTCGGCCGGCCACCTTGACGATTGCAGAGTGCGGATTGGCGAATGACGAGTGGCGAATGGCGGATGACGGAGGGCGGATGACGGATGACGAAGGGCGACCGTCTCTTCGTCAATGGGCGTGAGCAACAAGTCGGAGTCGTAAGAGGTTTCCAGCGGCTGCCCGGCGCCACCGAGCTGCGGATGGCGCGGCAGGAGCGAACTCGAGCCGAGGACGATGATGCGCCGGGGTTGGGCCAGGGCCAACACGGAGTTCAGCGGATGCATTAGAAATTGTAGGCACATTCGGGGACGGCTTGATGGCGTTCTTCCCAAGTGAGCACTCCGGCAAAGGGAGCGAAGTCTCTCAGGCGCTGGGCGCGCTCGCTGGAGTCGCGCAGCAGGCGGAGCAATTCTTTAAAACCGTCTGGTGCCGTCTGGGCGCCCTGGAGAATCTGCCGCCACTGTTCGAGCCGGTGGGGAGCGGTGTGGCCTTTGGCCAGCCAACGGTCAATGTTGTCGAGCGGGATACGCAGGAGGGCCTGCCGGGCCGCCGGCTCGGCCTGCTCCAGCTTGTCCGCCACCAGATCATGCAACGTCTTCATGGCACAAATATAGTGGCGAGTGACGAGTGGCGAATGGCGTTGGGAGTTCCGCCTTCAGGCGGCTTGGTCCGGCTGAAGCCGGGACTCCAAACCGTTCGTCGGGTGATGGGAGTCTCCTCACAAGGCTCCGTGTATAAACGAAAACCGGGGCAATGCTCTGCGCATTAGAACCCCGGCACGCTCCAACTGGAAGCAGGTTTCCTTAATCGAACCCAATCACTGCGTTCAGCCTTTGGACTGGCGACGACGCCAGGCCGCAAAACCCAAAATAACCGAGCCGACGGCCGCCAGTTGCACCACGGTCGGCTCCGGAACCGGCGCCAGGTCCCCAAGGATCTGCCATTGAACTCGATCAACCAGCAATCCATTGTTCAGGGTACCGAAGACCGATAAACTGAGCGGCCCGGAAGGGGTGAGCCCAGTCCAACTGTAAACACTTTCATACCAGCGCCCGCCTGCTGGAGTAACAGCAGAAATTGGCACGCTGCTGTTGAGAGTCGAGTTGGGAACGGAAAACGTCAGGCCGCTCGAATAAGGAAAACCCGTGCCCGTGGCGTACAGGTCAATCGTCAACGTGTAGGACACGGTCGAAACTGCCTGGCGCTGCGGAACGCTCAACTGAAGACTGCCGTTCAGCGTGTCCCAGACACCCGTCTGGGTCCCGTAATTCTGGCCGAGCGTCGGATCGGTAGGTAACTCCGGCGAAAAGGTTCCCGAGTAATAGCCGGTGCCTGAACCGGCATTGACCACATCGCTACCCGTGGCACTCGAGGGATTTATGCTGACGTCGGGGGTAATCGAATAGGTCCCAGGCGGACTACCGCCCGTACTGAAATCATAACTGAATGTCGTTGACATGGCAGCCTGAGTGGCCGTCACCCCAGACACTAAAACCGCCAAGCTACCGATAAAGGTTGTTGATTTCATAACCAGTTACTGATGCTTTCTTGTGAATTCCACAACTTCTGCTCAAATTCGGCGACCGACTTCCACGCTCGTTTCGGCGTTCCGCCGGCTTCCTCACCGCCCGCTCAATCCATCACCACCACGATTTGCCACCCACCTATTTCATTGACCATTCCCACTGGCACTGGGTGGCGTCCACGATGGACTTTGCCAGTGGGGAGAGTGCCGGGGGGGCCGCGAGGCCCCCCCGGCGTGATTCACCAAGAACTTACGGGGTGCCATCGACTTCGTTGTCGCCAGTGCTGCCGTACGTAATATGCAACACGTTGTAGTCCAGAATATTAACCAGACCGTCCCCGTTCAGGTCGGCACGCAGATCGGTCGTTGATCCATAGGTATGCTGCAGGATGTTGAAATCACTGAGGTTGATCGTGTCATCCCCGGTGATGTCGCCCGTCCGCAGGTAATGATCATTAGTCAGGTCGAAGATCACCCCGGTGCCACGGGTCGGAACATTTTCGTCGTTGACGAAGTTGGCTATGGCATCGGGAAGCGATGTCACCGGCTCTAGCGTTGCCCGCAGATTCCAAGCTGTCTTGGCGCTCACCAGCGTCGTGCTGTCCGGCACGCCATTGAGGGTGTAAGTTGCCAGTGTAGCTGACTTGGTGATCATGCTCCCATAGGAGGTTTCCAGAGCCGAGCGGGTGATCGTCCCCGCGCTCAGCACGGCATTCAAGTCTGTCACCAGCAGAGGGTCGAGGGCCGCCTGGTTGAACTGGCTCGGAGTGGCCACGAAGGTGGCCAGCGCGGCCGCCGTGGCGGGCGTCAACGGACCGGCCTGGTAGTTGAAACCACCGGACAACGCATAGGCGTCTTGCAGGAGCAACCGGTTCAGAAGCGTGAGGTCAGTTCCCGTCGGCGTCGGATTAGGCGGCAGCAGAGCCTGGGTTGCTGCGCTAAGCGGAATGCCCAAGAAGGTCATCGGCGAATAAATTCCGAGACCGTAGCTCGGGTAATCCGTCGGCGAGTACGGTGTTCCCCACATGGATGATGTCGTTGTGAGCGCATCGAGATCCACCAGGATCAGTCCCGTCAGCGTTGTATCCGAACCACCACCATAGCTCAGCAGGCGCTGCGTCGTGGCGGCATTCAGCAGACCGATGATGTACTGCTCTGGCGGCCCACTATAAAATGGGCTGGAAGCATCCGGATACGCATCGTTCAACAACAAGCGGTTAAGCAACTGCAGATTTCTGCCGGTCGGTGATGGGCCTGGCGCCAGTCCAGCAAGCCTTGAGTCACTAGGACTCCCACCCACTGGGTCTGCGGGATCGAGGATGCCCATGAATCGCAGCGGGGCGTAAATGCTGGGACCCGCCACGATGGCATTGAAGTCGTCCAACAGGCCGGTTTCGAGCGCCGCGACTTGCGCGGCGGTGGGCGTGCCACTCGTGGGATACGCAGCCAAGGCGGCCTTGGTAGTGGACGACAACTGATTGAAAACGTAGTTATCAATCTCGCGGATCGGGTTCTTCAACTGGATGGCCATTTGGGTCAGACCAGCTTGACTGGCGATCTCACCAAACCACAGGTTGCGCAGATAGGCGGAGACTCCGTCCGTGCTGAACATCACCTTTTGCACAAAGGCAGGCAGGTTGTTGATCGCGCCATACCGGAAGTAGGTGGAGTAGGTCACGGCGTGGGCCGGCGTCAGGAGTTCGGCCGCAAATGCTTGCAGGTCATGGAAGCTGCCGTTGGTCACGAACATGGTGTTCGTAAAACTCAGGGGCAGAGGCCAGGTTTGCGTGACACTGGAACCATCGCCCGACTTAAAGGTTACCACGCGATTGGTTCCCTTGAAGGAATCCAGTTCCACGACACCCGTGACTTGATTCTTGTTCACGGTGAGCGTGAACGTCTGCACGGTCGGGGCATTCGGCGCCGGATAGGTCACCGTGTCGGTGGCGGTCACCGTGGCGGTCCAAAGCCCGTTCACGGTAGTGCCATCCACAGTCCAGGTGTAGGTGAACGGCCCGACGGTCGCACCAGCCGGGCTGGTAAGCGTCGCGGACTGCGGCGATCCGGGACCGGTAAGATTTACGGTCGGCGGTCCACTGAGGCCAACGCCGGGGAGGTCATGCGCATACACGGTAATGTTCACCACACCCCTGAACGTGTTGGTGCTGTACACCGGGTCACTGCCACTGCTGGGACCATTTTTCACGTTCCAGTTCACAGCCGGCACAGCGCTCCCTTCATACTGGAGCTGGGTGGCAGTGATGGAATCAATGACCGGGGAGGCACTGTCCACGGTGATAACGAGATCCGGGGTCATAACCCGCGCCGGGAGCACGTTGGCACCCGAAAGGGCATTCAGAAGGGTGCCCCCGGAGATGCTGCCAGGAATTACATCGTTATCGGTACGGAAAACGACCCGTGACGCACCAGTGGCAGTGCGCGTGGGCGTCAACCTAATATTGGCCACCGTACCGTCAGCCGACGTGCCTGTGACGGCACTGAAGTCCAGGCCGACCACCGTGTCCAATTGACCGGAGGTGGACCACATTTGCCAGATCAGTTGGTCCCAAACCCCACCGCCGGCCCCGATTACAGGCCCGTTCGGACCGGTTGTGGCGTCGAAGAACCTGGAGTCGAAGGCCAGGTAGGCCTGCGCGCCAATGATCGGCTCGTGCAGATTGGCCACGTTCAGGCTGATCGTGATGGCCTGTTGTGGCGTGAGCGTGGTGTTATTGGGCAGCAGATACAGCACATCCACATCGCTGGACCTGACTGAAGCCAGCAAGCTGGGCACATCCGTCACCGGATTCTGCGGGGTGAAGGTAATGTCAACTTCCGTCGGGGGGCCCGAAGGGTTCACTTGAATGCCAAACGTTCCGCCAAACACAGGATTGAGGAAAAATCCGGGCACGGTGGCACCGTTCCAAACGAGGTTGAACTTATTGGCAGCAAAACCCCCAATACCACCACTCGCATGGGCAATTTTCCAGACGTAGGGCCGGGTCGGATCAAACTGGGCCGCCAGGCCGGCGGCGCCCGTTCCCGGAGTCTGGGTTGTCAGGTAAATCGTGAACTTACTGCCGGCTGTTGCCGTGATGTTAAGTGCGCCACTGGTCACATTCAGCAGATTCCAACCGGGCTCGGCTCCAGCCGTTCCGCCGTTGGCCCGGTCAATGGCCCAAGAGAGGTTGCCGCCCGGGCCCCAAGTCTGGTCACCGACCACGGTGCTGGTGGCAATCGGAGCCGTGATGGTCAGCGCGCCGTCAACCCACGTGAGGTTGTACTTCGTGCTGGTCAGCCCAGTAGGATGAATATCCCACACGCCCATGGTGGTGGCCGTGACCGCCGTGCCGGTGAAGGCCAGCAGCCCACCCGGCGTAAAGGCAGTGCCGGCGTTGTCACCCGCAACGAACCCGCTGTAGGTGACCGTGAAGTTCGCCGGATTGAACACCGCGCCATTGGCGACCTTGGTCTTGTTGTCGGCCGTGATGCTCAGCGGCGCCGGGTCAATGGTCAAGGTGCCAACCAACGTGCCCGAAGTGATTGAGTAGTTGGGATCAGAGGCGGTCGAGAGGTCAACCGTGAAGGTGTAAGCGCCCGGCACGCTCGTCGCCGTCGGCACGGAAGGACTCCAATTCCCCACCGTCGGCAGTCCCGGCAAGGTGGTGGTTTGGTCCGGCACCCGGGGATTGCCGACCAGCAATCCCGAATAGGTAACGAAGTTGTTGGGCGTCGTTCCATACACTGAATGGTGACCGTTGGCCGAAATGGTCACGCCATGCTTGGTGATGGTCATGTTGACCGGCGTCAGAGTGAGCTGATAATTGGCGCCGGAATTGGGACCGGCCGCGAGCGTTCCCAAATTGACCGCATAGCTGCCAACCCCTTCTCCGGCAAGCCTGGCCAGTGCGCCGGTGAAACTGTCGGCCCCGATCAGGGCAGGTGAATGGTCATAAGTCAGCGCCGGGTCAACGTTACCATAGACCTTCGTCGGCGGAGTCGGGTTTAACGTGATCGTAATGGCTTTCTGATTGATCGTGAAGCTGGCGGAGGTGAAGTTGAGCACGTAATTGGCGCTCAACGCCAGGGTCCCCTGGCGAATCGGGTAAGTGCCCACGTTCTCATTTCCTGAATCCCTGCTCAAACCACCCGTGAAGACGTCCCCACTCACCAGCGCCGGCGTGTAGGTAAAGGACGCGGGCGTATAGTCACCGAGCCAAACTGGGTCGGAGTCACCGTAGGTTTTGCTCCTGGCCGTCGCCGTCACGGCGATGGACTTCGTCAGAATCGTCAGCGCTTTGCCCGTGATGAAAGCCAGGTTGTAGTTGGCACCCAAGGTAAGCGACCCTTGGTTGATGGCATAGGCACCGACGTCTCCGACGGCTCCAGCGCCTGTTCGGGTCAACGTGCCGCTGAAAGCATCGGAGCCGACCAGCCCCGAGTTCGGCGGTCCGCCCGAGGTGTTGTAGGTATAGGTCAGCACCGGATCGCTGCCGGTGGCGCCGTTGTAAACCTTGCTCACATTATCCGGCGTCACAATGATGAGCTTCTGGCTCACAGTCAGGCTCGAAGCGTCCAGACTGGTCTGGCTTTGCAGATTGATGCCACCAGCATAGTGAAAGTCGAGGTTAAACGCGCCGGCCGGGACCGCCGCCGTGCTGAAGGTGACCGTGAACGAACCATTGCCGCCGGTGAGGCTGGTGGTCTGCGTTACCGGCGTCGCCGTATCCAACGTGACCGTAACCGTTTCACCGTTCACCGCATTGTTGCCATTCGCGCCGCCGGACACCTGGCCGGTGATGGTAATGCTGCTATCGCCATATTGGATGGTGGGCGCAAGGGTCAAATTAATGAAACTGGCCAGGGGCTTGGCCGGCACGTTCAGAATGCCGGTATCCGCAAAAACGGTGTCGCTTTGGGTGCCCGCGGCGGAAGCCGTGGAGCCATACGAGCCGAGCGGCCGATCCGTGCTGTTGTACGTAAGGAGCGCGGCGTGGGAAGCGGGAGTGAAAGTTGGTGCGCCGGCGACACCCAAATCCAGTCTGCCAAGGGTCAGGGTGAGTCGCCCCTCCGTGTAAACGCCCAAAGCTGGATCCACTGTCGCACCGGCGGCGTTGTTGAGTTGCAGGTTGGAATAGTGACCAGCTCCCGTGAGCGCCTGGGCCGAACTGCCGCCCAAGACGACCGTGCCCGCACCGGTTATCCCGCCCGCGTTGGCAATATTACCTTTGGCGGTCAGGATGGCGCCGTTGAGACTCAGGGGGGTGGTGACGGTCAGAGAACCGGAGCTGATCTTGCTATTATCCAGCGTCAGTCCGCCTGTCGAACGGACGGTCACCGGCACCGCCAGGATGGAAGGCGCAGGCGGCCACTCCAGACCCGTGGTGGTTTGGGGCGCACTGCCGTCGTAATCCAGGCTCGACACGCTTGGATCACCGTAGGTAATGGGAACCGAGCCAGCCAGAGTCGAGGTGCCTTGGAGGGAGAGGGTCCCCTGGACGTTCACCCCGTTGCCCAAGGTCTTCACCCCACTGCCCGCAATCGTGAGATTTTTGTAATAAATCACGCTGCCATTCACATTGGCCGTCACGTTCTGCGCCCCGCTGCCGTTATAGACCACGGTGCCCACGCCGGAGCTGAACGACCCGTTCCCGGACGCAAGGAAGTTGCCGGTCACTTTCACGGTGTGCGCAACATTCAAATACGCCATGTTGAAAATGTTGCCCGCGTTGGGACCAAAGGTGACATCGCCCGGCTGCCCACCCGTGCCGCCCACAACCGTTATTGTTCGCGGAGTGCCATCGAAGAGCACGAGGCCAGCGCTGGTGCCATCGGTTGAGCCGACCTGAATTTTACCAACCGTACCATCCTGATCCACCCAGAGCTCACCGCCGGCTGTAATGGTAATCGAGTCACCCGCGGCTGGCGCCGGGCTGATCGAACTCCAGATCACGGTAACATGTTGAATCGGGATGTCTCTGGCCGAGACGCTGGGTGCCGTGAGGAGAGCCAACCCCGCCATCAACAAGGAGGCGCCGAATGTTTTTTTCATAGGATGTTTAGCTGCTTTTACGTTTACCGGGCTGGGCGGCGTCAGCGCGACAGGCGTTGGCAACCACCAAGAACTGGATGGGTTTCTGGTTTTCATAATGACTTTGATTCAGAGAGCTTCACTGTATTGTTTGGGTGAACTGGCGCGAACATCTGCTGGGATTGTCAAAAAACTCCCACCCAGCCCCATCGGAAGACGCACGCGGCGGCGACCGGGCTCAGGAACAGACTCGGAGGGATGGAGGAAAGCGGATTGCCGGGGCCGTTGAACGATGCCCGCCAAGCCTGATTTCACGCGGGAAATCGCGGATCCAGCGCCGGTATCGCAACCAACGAAGCGCCGTGCCAATGCGCGCGGCCTGTCCGCAACGCCTGCACAGCACACCCGCTGAATCTTCCGAATTCGGCTCATTCTCATCTGTTCTCCGAGCGACTTTGCCGAAAACGGGTGGCATCGTCAAGGACATTTTGAAGGATATTGAAGATTCTTTTCGGGTGCCAAAGGCGCTGCCGAGAGGGATCTGAGGATGGATTTCCCGCGGTTTCTCCCGCGCCAGGCAACTGGCCAAGGTTGCGCCGCACTAGCGACTTCCGCGGCGAGCCAAGTCCGGCCCAAACTTCGATCGCTCACGCCGGAATTCATCGGCGCGGACATGAGGCGCGACCGACGACAGCGCCTCCAGTCAAGGTGGGGACACGACGCAGCGTGTCCCGACCGGATTTCGGTGGTCGTTACGGGAATCGGGAGCGCGCCCGGCTCGGGTGCAGCCGCTGGTCTGGACGTTCGCCGCGAGACGCGGCGAACCGCAGGCGGGGCGCCCACGCTCCCCCGATTTTCGCCCTGAGCCGGCCGCCGGAGCCCGGCAAAGCGGGCATCGAGCTGCCTCATCGCCCCAGCCGCAGCCGTGGCAATTGCGGGCGAATCCCGCTCGGAAGAGTCTGCCGCTCCACGGATTGGGCGCCAGGGCGTTCTTCGGGTGGCAGGTCTTCCGGGTAGGGCGCCAGCGGCTCGGTTTCTTTCCAACGTTCCCGGTCAGCCAGAATGACCATCCCGCCGGACAAGTAGCGTTTACGGCAATAACGCAGCGGGAATTTGGCCGGCAGTTTGAAGATCAGCGCCCTCTCGGCAAAGCGTGCCCAGTCGGAGTCCTTGCCCCGGAGGATTTCTTTCAGAAGACGAGCATTGGCCGTCACGGGGGTCAGCAGGACGCCGGAAACCACCTTCTCGTCGTTGAGGGTGTAGAACGATTCCTTCGTTTCCGGCGGCGACTTGGCGATATCGCCGACGTGCAGCGGCATCCACACGCACTGGCGATCCCCATACCAGGCCACCGCCCAGGGCACATCGCTTATCATCACCTCGTTGGTGCCAAACACCCCGGCGCTCTCCTGAATCCACGGCGGGTAGTAGGGCGGATACTGAAGGGGATTACCGCGGGGCGGCAGGAAGCTGAAGATCAGCGGCAGGGAGGCGACGGTGGCAAAAAGCGCGGCGAGGACCGTGACCATCTCCGAGATGGCGAAGGTCCTTTGCGCGAGGAGGACATGGTAGATGCCCACGCCAAAAACGAACACGGCGGGCGTGAGCAAAACAAGCAGGTTTTCGCCATTGATGACGGGCGAATCGCTGCTCAGGTGCGTCCGGCCGCAGGCCTGCACCACGGTCAGGAGCAGCGTGCTCCACAGGATGAACCAACGCAGCCGGTTGAGCGCCGGGCTCCGGAACGTCATGAACAACGCCGGAAGGAAGAAGGCGGCGACCCAACTGCCGCCCAGCCGGGGCAGGTTGTTGCGGATTTCATCGCCCAGGTTGCCCAGGAACTTCCGGAGGTAATCACGCGACTCGATCCGCGTTAGATCCGGGTCGAAGGACCGTTCCAGCCGGGCTTCCGGCAGTCGCAGGGTGTCCTGCGCCAGGACGTAGCTGCGCAGGCCGAACAGCGTGCCGCCGACCGAGTAATTCCGGGCCAGCCAGGGAGTAAAAACCGCCAGAAACACCAGCAACGTCACGACGCAAACCCACCCGCGACGGCGTTCCAGGAAAAGCGCGAAGAACAACAGCACCGGCAGGGTCAGCCACGCAAAGGCGTAGCGCGTAAGCGCACCCAGGCCCAGAAGGAGGCCGGTCAACAACGCCCACCGGATGAACCAGCCCCGCGAGCGGTTCCCGGCGCGCCCCCCCTCCTCCAGCACCACCAGGCACCAGAGCAAGCCCACAAAGATCAGCAGCAACAACATCGTGGGCAGGCCCGACACGGTGAAGCGCCAGAGCAATTCCGAACCGAGCAGGACGATGGCCGTGACCCAGGCAACCGCATTGTCGAAGAGTTTCCGCGCGAGGCGGAAGGTCAACCAGGCTGCCAGGAAGAACAGCAGTTGGTTGAACAACGCGATCAACATCTCCGGCTGGTAGATCCAGAACGGGGACGACACGTCATAATTGAAGGGCAGCACCTTCATCAGCCCGGCCAGGACCAGCGGATAGAGCGGCGGGTTGACCAGGTCGGGCTGCAGGTCCTCGCCCAGTTTGGGGGCGGCGCCAAGTTGGGCCTCCACCAGGTGCAGCGCGAAGGGCTGCACACACTGGGTCGTGAAGCCCTGTCCGCGCGAAAGGTTGCGGGCGACCTCGGCTGCCTGCATCGCTTCCGCGGTTCCGAAATTCTTGAAGCAACGGACGTCGTAGGCGACGGTCAGCACGGCCAGCATCAGGAAGAAGGCCACCAGCTTGACCACGCGCACGCCCTTCCCCATCTCCAGCATGTAGATCATCTCCTGCGCTCGTGGTAATGGCATAGTCAGTTTGCGTATCTGATGGCGCGGGGTGTCGCGCCTCAAAATCCTTCCAGGTGATAAACGTGCAGCTTCCGGTGCAAGGTGCGCCGGCTGACACCCAAATTCTTCGACGCCAGAGTGCGGTTGCCCTTCGTTTCTTGCAAGGCGCGAATGATGAGCTGCCGTTCGGCCTCTTCGAGGGTCAGGGTCGGTTGTTCGAGCAGGGATCGGCCGCCGGCCACCGGGACCGGCAGGGCGGCCCCGCGCACGTTCGGCGGCAGGTCGCGCAAGGTGATCTTGTCGCCGCGACACAGCGCGATGGCGCCTTCGATGGCGTTGCGCAGCTCGCGCACGTTCGCCGGCCAGGCATAGTTCATCAACGCCTGGAGCGCGTCCACGGTGAAGTCCGTGACCGGCTTGCCATAGTCGGCCGCGATCTCCTTCAGGAAATGCAGCGCCAACAGCGGCACGTCGCCGGGCCGTTCCCGGAGCGGGGGCAGCCACAACTCGACGACCCGCAGCCGGAAATACAGGTCTTCCCGGAACGTGCCGGCCTTGACCATCGCCGGCAGCGGCCTGTTCGTGGCCGCGATGAGCCGCACGTCCACGGCCATCGTCTTGTTTGCCCCCACCCGCTCGAACGTGCGCTCGCCGAGGACGCGGAGCAACTTCACCTGGGTGGTGGCGTCAATCTCGCCAATCTCGTCGAGAAACAGCGTCCCCCCGTCGGCCTGTTCAAAGCGGCCAATCCGCCGCTCATTGGCCCCGGTAAACGCCCCCTTTTCGTGGCCGAAGAGCTCGCTCTCCAGCAGGGACGGGGCCAGGGCCGCACAATGGACCGTCACCAGCGCTTGGCGCGCCCGCGGACTCAACTGGTGGATGGCCCGGGCCACCAGTTCCTTGCCGGTGCCGCTTTCGCCCTGGAGCAACACCGTCGCCGGCGTGGGCGCCACCTGCTTCACCACCTCGAACACTTCCTGCATCGCCGGCGACCGGCCAATCAACCGCTCCAGCCCAAACTTCGCGTCCAACTGCTCGTGCAGGGAGGCGTTCTCGACCTCCAGCCTCTTTTGCCGCAAGGCCCGGGCAATTCGCATCTCCAATTCATCAATCTGCAACCGTCCCTTGGCGATGTAGTCGTCCGCGCCGCGCCGCATCGCCTCCACCGCCAGTTCCTCCGAGCCGTAGGCCGTCATGAGGATGCAGATCGGCGGAGGGGAGAGGGATTTCGCCCGGGTGATCAATTGCATCCCGTCCTCTTTGGGCAGCCGGAAATCGGTCAGCACCACGTCGAAACGCTCCTTTTCCAGCAGTTGCCGCGCGGTCGCCACGTCCTCCGCCAGATATATATCGTAGCGGTCCTCGAGCGCCGCGCGCAGGCCCTCGCGCGTCGGCTTCTCATCGTCCACGATCAGGAGCATCGGTTTTACGTCCATCGGTGGACTTCAGTGAAACAGAAACACGGCCGGATGAACACCTCGAATTTGCCTTGCATGGTGGGGCGTCCCCGCGAGCCGAGACGCGAATTGCACCACCCCCCCACGAATCCGACACGCGAAGCTCGAAACTCGCAATTTTCTGGTCGAGCGTCCTCGCGAGCCGGCTCGTCGCCGTGTTGCTCCATCCAGCTCGGACATTGCCGGCGCTGCTGCCGGCGCTGTTGCCGGCTTGACCCGGTGTTTGGCGGGAGCGTAGGCTGCGCCAGTTCTCACGAAAACCACGCCGTTGCGGGAGGCTTGGCCAGTCGGGTCGTCGTGACCCGGACCCGGAATCCAGGCCGGCCGCAGGGCGAAACAGTTGTGTGTATGACCAAGAACGGGAATTCTCTGACACGCCGGGCCTTCTTGCGCACGGCCGGCGCTTCGGCGGCGGCCTTTACGATCGTCCCGCGCCACGTGGTGGCCGCCAGCGGTGACACCCCGCCCAGCGACCGGCTCAACCTTGCCGGCATCGGCGTGGGCGGCCGGGGCGGCGACGACATCAACGGACTCGCGCCGGGCAATAACATGGTCGCCCTGTGCGATGTGGACATGAACCAGGCGGCTGCGAACTTCAAACGCTTCCCCAACGCCAAACAGTTCCGCGATTACCGGAAGATGTTCGATGCGATGGCCAGGGAGATTGACGCGGTGATCGTGGCCACGCCCGATCATTTCCATGCCGTGGCCGCGATGGCCGCCCTCAAGCACGGCAAACACCTGTATTGCGAAAAGCCCCTCGCCCACTCGGTTTATGAGGTTCGCCAGTTGATGAAGGCCGCGCAGGAGCACAAGGTCGTCACCCAGCTTGGCAATCAGGGCCATTCCTTCGACAGCATCCGCGACTTCTGCGAATGGATCTGGGACGGTGCCATCGGCAACGTGCATACCATCCACTGCGGCTGCAACGCGAACAACTCGGCGCTGGACCAGTTGCCGCGCCTGAAGGAGCGGCATCCCGTGCCCCCGACGCTGGATTGGGACCAGTGGCTCGGACCCGCGAAGGAACGACCCTATCATCCCGCCTACCTGCCCGGCAGTTGGCGGAGCTGGGTGCCGTTCGGCAACGGCACCGTCGGCGACTGGACTTGTCACGTGGTGGACCCCGTGTTCTGGGCGCTCGATCTCGGCGCGCCGAAGACCATCCAGGCGCAGGTGAAGAACTGGGATTTCAAGACGCAAGGCGACTCCTTCCCCCGGGGCGAGATCATCACCTACGAATTCCCGGCGAAGGGCAAGCGCGGGCCGGTCACGCTGCACTGGTACAGCGGCAGCGAACGCATTCCGCGCCCGGCCGAGCTCGATCCCGACGAACAGGTCGTCGGCACCGGCGCCGTCGTGTTGGGCGACAAGGGCACCATCATGTATGGCTCCCACGGCGCCGGCGGCGTGCGCATCATCCCGCACGAGAAAGACAAGGCCTACCAACGACCGGCCAAGACCCTGCCGCGCGGCGTGGATCACTATCGCGACTTCCTCAGTGCCATCCGCCAGGGCCGCAAGGCCGGCTCGGATTTCCACGCTTACGGTGGGCCGCTCACGGAACTCGCCATGCTGGGCGTCATCGCGATCAAGCTGTCCGGCCAGAGGCTGGAGTGGGACACGAAGAAAATGCGGTTCACCAACAGCAACGAGGCCAACTTGTTCGTGAACCCGCCGTATCGCGCGGGCTGGACGCTGTAAACGCCGGGCGCCGTGAAAAATCCGCGCCCGCGAAGCGTACTATGCAAATATTATAGGACTGACCCTTTCACCCTTTCACGCGCAGCGTCAAACACTGGCGGTGCGGTAAAAAGCAAATTCTTATCAGTAAATCCAGGCCCGGAACAAGCTCGCGCTGGACCGGGGAAGGCAACCGGGCGCACGACAGGATTCTTCATTCAGGCTGCCAAGGGGAGGGTGTCGTTGCGGGCGGCGTGCTGGTTGAGCCTGAATTTCCAGAGGTGGTCGCTGCGGCGGCTGGCGTGGAGGCAACGGAAGGCCAGAATGTGCTCGGCTCCGGGCACTCTCCAGAACATGCCCGACTGCTTGCAGCGGGAGCCGATGACCGTCTTGCAGCCCGCCTCAATCACGCCCGAACCGATGAAGAAGCCCTGGCGACGGAAGGTGCCGTATTGCATGCGAGCGACATTGCGCCCGAAGTAACCCAACTCCCTTTCCACCGCCTCCGAACGCCCCAACTCCGTCGCCTCCTGGCGGGTCTCGGCGACCAGCTTGTCGACTTCGTCGGCGAGCAAGCGCTCGGCCCAGCGGTGCCGGCGGGGCGCGTACTCGGGATGTTCCTTGTTCCCCAGCAGCGCCCGCAGAACCGCGCCGGCGTGCTCCAGCGCGTGAAAGAAGTCCACGATTTGCACGGCGCCCTGGAAACAGAGCGTGCCCATGTTGGCCAACCCCTCGGCCCCGTCGACCAGGAGCACGACCTTGAGGGCCGTCCCCAGACCGCGGCACAGCGCCTCCCGCCGCAACAACGGACCGAATTGGTCGATTGAGTCCAGGCGGGAGACGTAGGTGGTGGACTCCCAGTCGCGCACCGGATGGCCCGCTTCATCGAGCCGGTGTTGGGTGAAGAC
>Ga0187854_10002213_pt1 | contig 17095 bp, 17 predicted proteins | sample June2016WEW_6_15_FD_132445 | JGI IMG/M metagenome (GOLD analysis project Ga0187854, IMG submission 132445) | Peatland microbial communities from SPRUCE experiment site at the Marcell Experimental Forest, Minnesota, USA - June2016WEW_6_150 | ecosystem: Environmental > Terrestrial > Soil >...
AGGATAATTGTCTGCGTAGCGGCACTGGCAAACGCCCGGTCTGTACTGACCTCGACGATTTGGCTGTGGGTCAGCCCATGCTGCAGGCTAATCGCCTCGATACCATAAAAGAGTTTGTCAGCGCGAAATTGAGCTACGCCCCAGTCGGTCAGATGACCGTGCAGGGTTTGTTCACCCGGCCGTACAGCGCCGCCCAGGGCAATCAGGTCAATTCCAGATTGATCGACAAGCCAATCGACCACGCGCAGGGCATTGGTGATAACAGTCACTCGTCGTTGGCCCGGGAGAAGCCTGGCGAATTCGAGAGTGGTAGTTCCCCCGGCAATAAAGATCGTATCACCGTTATTGACCAATTCCAACGCCATCCGCCCGATGCGGACTTTTTCTTCGCTGTTCAAAAGCGTCCGCAATGCAAAAGGCCGTTCCACGTTGGACGGTGTCACTAGGGACACCTTACCGACTGTTACCGTGACAAGGCTTTTATTGACCAAATCACGCAGCTCACGGCGCATGGTCGAGCTGCTGACATCCAACTGCCTCGCCAGTTCGTCGACTGGAATCGAGTCATCCTTTTGCAGAACATGCAACAAGGCCGTCTTACGTTCGATTCGTTTGCGGGAGGAAGGGAACATCAGCATATCGCCATTTCAAGTAGAATTATAGGGTAATATGAAAATATTGTCAATTAAATTGAAAATTTACTTAGTTTTTATGCATATGATAAGACATAATTGGTATATTCTGTGAAACATAATTCATTCCTGTTCCTATTGCGCCCAGTGCATCGCCCTGGCATACTCTTCGGATATCTTGCGCATTGCATGGTATAGGCCGGTGATGTCGTCATCACTCCAGGTTTTGTCCAGGATGCAGATCGGGATGGCGAGTGTATCCGGAGCCAAGTTCTCCATCATCTCACGGTAACCCGCCAACATCTCCTCGGCGCTCTCATTCTGGTCAAACATAGGTTCGATCACACCCCAACCAGCAAAGACCTTTTTCAGGGCTGGGTATTCCTTATACGTGTAGTGATGGGAGCAATTGAGGTACTTTACCGGGTTTTGGTGGTGCATATACATCTCACGACAAGGATGCGGTCCGCAGTTGTGCAGTCCACCGCTGCCCCAAGGAGCATAGAGTCGGTCGTTGAACGGCATGCTGAATTTCTCAAATATCTTTGGGCCGATCGTGGCGCTGACGTCGTCACTGCTGAAGCTGACGTATTTCTCGGGATGCCAGACCGGGTCGAAATCCAAACAGCCGAAGCGTTTTATGTCGCCGCCGGCTGCGGATACCAAAGCCTGCATCATCTCAAGCTGGACACTAGTTAACAGATCGAGCAGGGTATTAACGGCCTGAGGCTCATCCAAGAAACCGGTGTAAAACAAATTGGTATCCACTAGGTCCTTTAAATTATTAAGCGGCCCACCGATGTCTATGCCAGTCAGGGAGACATCCTGCGGCAGATTATCAGCGAACAAGCGCATACGGCGCAGATTCTCGGGCATTATTCCGTCCCTAATTCCTGGACGTTTCAATTGGTAGACCTGTTGGAAGTCTTTGATCGGATGCTCCAACACTCCTGGCGGTTGATCGGGATCCTCACTCCAATGGACCTGGCAACCGAACATTGTGGCGATTGTCATATACCCCTGCGTGATCCGTACCACTGGGATGTAATCATCCGGAAGTAAGCGCAGAGAGCGCGCAATCCAGGCTACATTGGCTTCCAGTTGGTTCTTCCCGCTTTCCAGCTCCCAGCGAATTGTATGCTCGGACCGGGTCGCACCCTGCAGCCAGATAAAGACGGGCAGGTGGTCAACCTGCTGATAGTCAAAAAAGCGCCGGTAAAGGTTTTTGCGGTGTTCCATTTCATTATGGTCAATATCAAGGGGAATTGTCATATGATTGTACCTGGAGTGGTTCGGTTCTTTTTTTAGTCAAAACGAGATGGGTTATTGATTCAAAAGGAATTGACCAACCTGGGTGGATAGATTGAGTTTAGCTTTGGTAGCAAACGAGCTTAAGGATGTTCGGTTGATTTGCAGATCGATGGTATGAGGGGATGTTAAAGAATGAGCGGCAACCAGCATCCCGAGTTCCTGAGCCTCCTGAAATTTCAGTCCGGCGATTCTTCCGGCGATTACTCCCGCCAGAAAGGCATCGCCTGCACCCGCAGTGCTGACCAATTCGGTCGGAAAAGCAGGCATATGTTGCACATTTTTTCCATCCCAACTCCAGCTGCCCCACCCACCGGCAGTGATTGTTAACTGCAGGTCAGGGTTGATCGCGACCAGCCTGGCGAGCGCCGACTCGACGATGGGCTGAGGATCTCCGCCGCTTGATGGAAAACGGATCCCGGCCGCGGCAGCCGCCTCATCCCTGTTCATAGCCAATAAGTCGGTCTCGACTAGCAGGCCCATTTCGATGGCTGGTTCGATCTCAGCCGATGTGAAAGCCGCCACGCGCCAAAAGCGGTATTTTGTTGCTATCTGGAGCAATTTCTGGCGTGCAGCCAAGGACACTTCCGGCGCTGCCAGGGCAATCCCGCGCGATTGATAAGTTCTAAAATCGGTTTCAGCCTGGGAGACCTCCTCCGCCCCCACAAGATCACAGGCAGAATTGTTGGTGGTCAGGTTGCCCCCGCTGCCATCGGGGTAAAGGAAGCAAAAGGAATACAATGTCTGCATTCCTGGAACAATCTGTACATGGCGCAGGTCCAGGCCAGCCGTATCCATTTCTTTCATCAAGCGCTGCCCCGGTTCGTCATCTCCAACCTTCCCGATCGGCAGAACGGAAATCCTTTCCCCCAGCAATACTTTTACATAATGGGAAATAATATGCAGCTTGCAGTAATCCCGTTTGTCAATGAAGTGGCCGCTGCGGCTCTCTTCGCGGCCCAAGGTGTGCTCTCCATTCAGGAGAAAGAAAGTCCCGCTACCGATCCCACCGACGCCCAGCATTCCCCAAGTTGAGCGGTCAGGAATATCCGCTTGCGAGGCTTCCGGCGGTGTTGTTCTACCCATCGTAAATTCCCAGATCCCATTCTGGATGCTGGCTGATCGGATGGGAGGCGGTCTCGATGGTCGCTGTAATTCGGGCGTCTGGGTGTTGCTGCAGCAGGCTGATCGGGTATTCGGACGTCACCGGCCCAAACAGGGCTACCCGCAAGGCGGTCTGTTTCCAGGCGCCTGTGTCGCTGAACAGGCGCACCTTCTTAGCCGAGAGGCATTCCTTGACACCCAGCGTGACTGACATGGGCGGAACAAACTGGTAAGCTGCTCCAAAAGTGCGCTGGGCCAGCGCCAGGATGGTATCCAGGTTATTCTCCTGCACCCGCACGGTGGAGTTCCGTAGTTCTTCAAGACTGATGCGGCTGTAGGGATGCCGCCGTGCCTGGTTGTAGGCGATATGACCATCCTGACCCCAGCCACCATAGGTGATGTCAATCGGAGCCGCCCAGATCTTCTCCCGAATTTCCTCCACATTATAAGCATTGAGCCAGAAGCGGTTTTCCGGTAGAACTGATTGCTCCGCATTAACAGGTCCGTAGAACTGCCGCTCCATGAAGCCGCGAAAGCTGTACGGGTGATCTCGCGGCAGCTCACGGTTCTGCCAGTCCAGGCATTCATCCATGTGGAAGACAACCAGGTTTTTCAAGCTCACCTTTTCCCGATTTACCAGGTCCGTGAAGGGTTTGTACCAGCAGGATGGTCCGCATGGGATAATGGCCCGGGTGATTTCACCTCGCCAGTTGTGATCTTGGATCTCATCAACCAGCTCCCGGGCCATGAGCGCTCCCATTTCATCCGAATCCCGGCAAAGTTGGAACGGGATTTTTAGTTGCGGATGGTTTACCAATTGGGTGGAAGAAACTTTACACCAATCGTAGAGATCTTTCAGGGAAAAGTCAGTCATATATTCTATCCCATGTGTTTTTAAATTCTGTGGAGTCTCAGAATCGACAGGCGGGATTTCCTCGGGAAGGCAATTCTCATGCGACGATAACGCGAATACCTCGGTCCTGCAGCCCAGAGATGAAATCCTTGGGCGTTTCAGCATCTGTGACGATGGTCTGAATCTTTTCAACCGGAACGAGCAACGCAGCGGATATACGGCCGAACTTGGTATGGTCCGCCACAACGATTGTCTCCCGCGCAGCACGCAGCAGGGCACGATCGGTCATGGCTTCGGGGAGATAATCGCTTGTCAGGCCCTGTTCCAAGTTGATCGAGTGAACACCGATGATGGCCTTGTCAGCGCGCACTTCTTCTAGAGCGAGTTCGGCGATATGACCGATGAAACAGAGTTCAGTGGGCAGGAGCATGCCGCCGATGCTAACCAGGGAAATATCGGACCTCTCTACCATAAGATTCATGACAGGCAGGGAATTGGTAATTACTGTCAGGTTACGATGCTCCTTTAGATTACGAGCCGCTTGCAGTACAGTTGATCCGCTGCCCAAAACAATCGTGTCCCCATCGCGGACAAGTTCCGCAGCGGCCTGCCCAATTCGCCGCTTCGTCTCGGCCTGTTCTTCACGTCGGATCAACATGGGAATCTCTGGAGAGGAATACGCCAATGGAAGCGCACCTCCGTGGACGCGCTGGATCTTCTTCGAGCTGACCAGCGCTTCGAGATCACGGCAGGCGGTTGCTTTGCTGATCTCAAATGTCGTACAGATTTCAGCGACGCTGATCCGCTGGTTCTGGAAAAGGAGTTGTACGATCTGATTTTGACGTTCGACACTGGAAAGGGACATGAATATTGGTATCCCAACAGCTCACACAACCATCATATAAAATCATGATGTATCAATATATCTCACATTGTAGCAAGCCTAATGACCAGATTCAAGTGCCAAACGTCACATTTCCTGGATCGGCGGGGTCCGCTAACTGCGTTCGCTTATTTTCATTACAAGGAAACCATGGTCTGCCAGTCTAGGTATATTCGACCACTTCAAGCTCCAGTGCATATTTGCAGGTTTCCCCCGGCTGTAAATAGGGGAGTTTCTTTTGAGAGCGCATTGACTCGCGCCCTGGGAGCGGATTGCAGTTCATCGGCTCTATCGACAGAACGTACAATCCTTCCCCCATCATTTTCCACTCATTCATATATGGCAGAGTTCGGGCATCAAATGCGAGCCTCAGCCCCAGGCCTAGGCTGGGATTCTCTACTTCGGCGTGTGACCAGCCATCCGGGTCCACGACCGGTGTGTGGATGAAATTCTGCTCCTGAAAGCCCGGGGTTGGCGGCTGGAAAACCCGCCAGTCTGCCAGACCATGTGCCGAAGCCTCATCCTCAGGTAAAGTCTCAACAACATCGAACTTTAAGTGTGCGCTTTCGTTGAGCAGTGGAAAGCCTGTGTTAATGTGGTACATGATCATATGCGGTTGCAGGCTAAAACCTTCGTTGGTTACCGTGTCATCCAATCGAATTTTATTGGAACCCAGGGAAGTAGAGATTCGTCTGCGCAGAGCAATATTCTCCCCAAAGACTTTCGTCTGGCGTACCTCCCCGCTAACCTCCAGCTGGTAGATATCATCGACCCACCTGGCGTGATATCCTACTTCACGCGCAGGCAGATTACTCACCCGGCCGTGCTGGCCAAGCTCTTCGGCGCCTTCGCGCCCAGGCGGCCCGAAAGTATCCAAGCCACATGTGACCAGCATACCTCCTTGAAAGGTTCGGAGCCAGCCGGCACCAGATGGTTCATAAAAAGCAGGATGGGCGTCGCCTCTTGCTGACCGCCATGCCAGCGACATTCCCTTATACTGGCAAACTGCAATATCCATCGCTCGATCCGGAAGGACATTGAAAGTCAGGCCGCTGCCAGTCCAGACCTGGATGAGGCGGCTGCCTCGCTCGATGCCATCATTTGCTTCCAGCGGTTGGATACCCGCAATCTGATTCAATGAGCCAGTATAGCGAACCAACTCCTCGCGACTCCAGTCACGCTGATATAAATGTGCCATAGTTACCTTTCTTAAGTGCTTGGGGTGGCCTTATTTACCAGGCTTAGAGTGCCAGGGCGCGGATGCCGGTCAGCTCGCAGAATGCAAGCAGGTCTTCATAGAGGCCGGCTCCATAACCCAGAACAGCATACTCATTGTTCCAGACCTCCAGGAGCCGCTCGATATCGCAATGGGCGGTGACGAAGGCATGCGGCCAGCGCGGGATACCGCACTCCAGGCGGCGTTGCTCCAGCTGATCCAGGGACGGTTCAGAAACAGTGCAGCGGGCAATGACCATTTCAAATGCACCTTCATTCCGCCCCAGCCGTGCCAGAACACCTTCCCCGGGCTTGCATACCAGATCGACGGAGATGCCCCCCGCTCCTCCTTCGGTGGGAATGCCGTGCTCGGCAAACCTGGCCGGCCCGGCCTGACCCGCCAATGAAGGTGGGCAAGCGCCATCACCAATGATCTTAATTTCATGGGTGGATAGGTTGATGTGTTGGAGATCACCATAATAGACTGGCTCGACGCTCAGGTCTGTCAGTAGTTTGACTGTCATCAGTGTGTTGAAATCGCTCAGAGTCGAGGTTCCCACGCGCTCTTCCAGCATCAGGCTTTGGGCGAGGCAGGTTGCGCTGTAATCGTCGCTCAAACCTGGGAAGGATTGGATGGTATAGAAATCCCAATTTTCCTGCTTGATTATTTTTTTGATCGCCGAGTACAACCGCAGCGAACGGTCCGCCACCTCGCCTTCCGGAATTGGGACAGAGAAAAGCGGTTGGATTGCAGCTCGGATCTTGACCAGTTCCTCTGTGCTGACCGCCCTGGCAGTTTCAAGTAGCATGGTCGTATCGCGAGAGTCGATGTCCACTCCAAAGACCTTCATCCACTGGGCAGGATCAGCATCGCCACAGGTCTGTCCCATGCCCCGGCCGCCAAACACGCCAGCCGTGCTCATATTCAAATGATTCTTCTCATAGCTGGCGCGGCAATAAGACAGGATGCGCTCGATCGCCCTGGGATCATCGTAACCGCCATACACGAAACGATGGGGAATGCCAACCTCCTTGAGCCCGCCGTGCATGACCAACCCACCAACCGGTCGCCAGCCCTGGGAACCCGGATTAGTCCAGAGCAGGACGCTCTTCCCCGAGCAGGAAAAATTCCTCAGTGCCGGAACCAGGTGGGCCGCCCAGACCCAGGTCCCAGAGAACAGGATCAGTGTGTCCAGGTCGTCCATTTTCTTGAGTTTTGAAAAACAGGTTCGAGCTTCCTGCTTGCTGGCAATGACCAAGTCCTCAGTCACAAGCTCCAGGCCGGCATCAACAAGCGCTGCTTTGGCTTTCTCAATAATAGAGTCGTCGATGAAGGGCATTCCCATCGGGTCCTTCAGGCCATCCTTGTGAACGCCATATACTACAAAACCTACTCTTGGCTTGATCATTGCTACTCCTTTTGATTTAATGCGAGCTTCTAACCAGGGTTGATAAATCCAGGTTGTTGCTGTACCTCTTCAATAAACGCCAGTATATTTTCCAATGGAACATCTTTGGGAACATCATGAGCCGGGGAAAAGATATAACCGCCCGTCTTCCCCAATTCTAGAAGATTCCGGGTCTCCCTTCGCACATCCATGACACTCCCATAGGGTAGGGTTTTTTGCGTGGACAGTCCCCCGTAAAAGGCCAACCTGTGACGATAGTTACGGATTAAGGCCGATACATCCATCACTTCTGGTTGGAATGGATTGAAACAACTCAATCCAATCCCCACCAGGTCATCGAATAGTTCGTCAACATCACCGCATGAATGGATGAACACCTTTTTACCCGCCTCGACAACCACGCCATACATTCGTTTTAATACCGGATAAATGAATTCGTGCCACAGCTTCGGTCCCATTTGCAACCTGCGCTGCTGGCCCCAATCGTCCCCGAACATGACCGCATCGATGTCATATTTCAATATCTCATTGATCTGGGCGATGTTGTAATCTGCAATGCTGTTCAAAAGATCGTGGACAAACTGGGGGTTGTCATAGAAATCCATCATTAGGGTTTGCAGACCACGCATTGCCCAGGCGCGCTCGTATAATGAAAAGCCGATTCCAAATAGATGAAACCGATCCCCATATTTTTTTAATTGATTGGCAACTTCCGCAAAGACATATGGAGCAAGAGGGTCCGGAAAAGCATAGCCCTTCAAGGTAGGTTCCTTCAAGAGCTGATCCGTGACAACACCGATATCTCGATCAATACTCCGGTCCCATACCACGCCGAAACAGTCTTGTACACAATCATTCCCGATATCGTTATAAAAGTAAATATCATAACCGACGTTAACTATATGGTTTTGAACCACTTCTTCGAGGTCCTGGTCGGGATAATGGGACTGAAGTTTTTCCTTCGCCGGTATGGTGAAATTAATGTTCCAGGGAACATAAGGCGGGTTTTCCCACTCCAGTGTCATCTTCATAACCGTTCTTTTATCCAACCGTAAACTCCTTAAGCAAACGATACCGGGATAACGGCACTTGAAATTATCATGCCAACAAGAGACGCGCGTTTGTCACCGCCCGGCTTGCATCGGGTGCATAACCATCTGCACCGATTTGCTGGGCGAACGCTTCCGTAACCGGCGCACCGCCAACCATGATTTTCACATCCTGACGCAGCCCTGCCCCTGTAATAGCATCAATAATATTTTTCATGCTGGGCATGGTTGTGGTCAGCAACGCCGAGAGTGCCACCAGGCAGCCCTTTTCCGAACGGATTGCCTCTACGAACTTCTCAGGTGACACATCCGTCCCCAGATAGCAGATTTCAAATCCAGCCCCTTCCAACATCTGCGCCACAAGGTTCTTGCCGATATCATGCAGGTCACCCTTGACTGTGCCGATGACAACTTTGCCAGAAGAACTGACTTCGTTTTGCAGGAGTTTGGGCTTCAGTAGAACCATGCTGGCCTGCATAGCCCGCGCAGCGATCAGCATCTCTGGTACATAGTATTCGCCCTTTTCGAACAGCCGGCCAACTTCTGCCATCGCTGCCACCATACCCTGATTCAAGATCTCTGCCGGGTCTATCCCGGCGTCGATGGCAGCCTGAACGTGGATGGCAGCTGCAAGCTGATCTCCTTCGAGGATGGCATTGAAAAGTGATCTAAGAATCTCCAGCATGATAACCTCCAAATCAGCCATGTTTTGAATATGGGAACCGTTTGGATAATACGATAACATGATAACGCTGTCAATGTTAGTGTAATTTGTGTAGGTGTTTAATAGTAATGTCCCCTTTGCGTACAAGTTAGAATGTCCCCTGTGAAAGGGACATAGAAATGGACCTACTAATCATGAGCAAAGAAGAACTGCGCCGTTTGGAAGTGATGGAGCATTTGCAAGAGAAGCGGATGAAACAAAGAACCGCGGCGGAGATCCTGGGAGTGAGCGTTCGGCAAGTGAAGCGTTTGTTGCGAGCCTATCGGCGAGATGGTGCAGCCGGGTTGGTATCAAAGCAGCGTGGGCAGGCAAGCCACCATCAATTGGAGCAAGAGACAGTGCGGGCTGCGCTCGATCTGCTCAAAGGGCGTTATGCTGACTTTGGGCCAATGCTGGCGCACGAGAAGTTAGTGGAGCTGGAATGGCTGAAGTTGTGTTTGGGGAGCGTCCGCAATATCATGATCGAGGAGGGATCTGGAAGGCGAAGAAAGTCCGGAAGCAGGCAGGGCATCCACTGCGGGAGTGGCGGGCATGTTATGGGGAACTAGTGCAAATGGACGGGACGGATCATGACTGGTTTGAGGGGCGCTCGGAGCACTGTACGCTGCTGGTGATGATCGATGATGCTACGGGGCAGCTGGGAGCCTTGTCGTTTGTGCCGGAGGAGAGTTTTTTTGGCTACTGCGGTCTACTGACTCAGTATTTGGGTGCCCATGGCAGGCCTGCCGGGCTCTACACCGATAAACACGGCATCTTTCGAGTCAATATCCCCCATGCGGTCTCCGGAGACAACCTGACGCAGTTTGGACGAGCCATGCAAAGCCTAGAAATCCCGATCCTGTGTGCCAATACGCCCCAGGCCAAAGGCCGGGTCGAGCGCGCCAACCAGACCTTACAGGATCGCCTGGTCAAGGAAATGCGCCTGCGGGGGGCTTAACAATATGTAGCACGGTAATCTTTACTTGCCTGAGTTCATCGTTGACTTCAATGCCCGCTTTGCGGTCCAGGCGCGCTCTTCCCTGGATGCCCACTGCTCTGTGCTAGCCCACCAGAACCTCAACCAGATTCTTACTTGGCAGGAGACCCGTCTCGTCTCCAAAAACCTTACCGTGCAGTTCAAAAATGTGGTCTATCAAATCCAGACAGATCGCCCCGCCTACGCCTGGCATAATGCTCAGGTCAACATCTGCCAGGACGCCCTCGGCCAGGTTGCCATCCTCTACAAAAACAATCCGCTGGACTACACCATATTCCACAAACAGACCCGCCAGGCGGAAGTGGTCACAACCAATGCACTGGATCACACCCTCCTCAACCTGAGCAAGGCTCACAAACCTGCTCCGAATCACCCCTGGGCCTATCGGCCGCGCCTTACCAGCTCGGCTGAATAGCAATGTCCCCCCGCGGGGGGACATTGCTATTCAGCCGCAATCAGGGGACATTCTAATTAAACCTTGACACTGATTGTATTTACTTTGACTTTCCTTTATTTGTTGGTATATACTTAAGAACCCCTAACAATCTTTATAATTTAGAAAAGAAGTGGTGTCAATGCTTGCGAATCCCAGGCTGACATGATAAACTTTGGCGGTAATAACGCCCTTGAAAGGGCGTTTTTCCTGTGTAGATTATGCGCACTGTTTTTTGGGATTTTGAGAAGCATGAGCTTTGTATGATTGATCAGCGTCGTCTGCCAGCTTCGCTGGAAGTCGCCACTTTGCATACCTATCTCGAAGTAGCCGAAGCCATAAAAAATATGACAGTACGTGGCGCACCTGCAATCGGCGCGGCAGCGGCTTTTGGGTTGGCTTTGGCAGCGCGTGAATCCGTTGCTCGCGATGCCACCAGCCTATTTGCAGATATGCAGGCGGCTGCGGTTATCCTTCAATCAACCCGGCCAACCGCGGTGAATCTTGTCTGGGCCCTCGAACGGGAGTTACGAGCGATCAGCAAGCTTCAGGATGAAAAGAACCTGGATAACTTACGTGCCTTGGCGTTGGAAGAAGCCCAACGAATTGCCGATGAGGATGTGGAGATAAACAAACGGATGGGTGTTCATGGAGCCACATTGATTGACGATGGCGATACAATCATCCATCACTGTAATACCGGCGCGCTGGCAGTGGTGGATTGGGGCACGGCTTTGGGTGTCATCCGGTCGGCACATGATCAGGGTAAGCACATCCATGTGCTGGTGGACGAGACCCGGCCGCGTTTGCAAGGGTCACGCCTGACGGCCTGGGAATTGCAGCAATACGGCATTCCCTTTGAAATAATAAGTGATAACATGGCTGGATATTTTTTGCATACCGGCCAGGCCCAGAAAGTCTTTTTTGGCGCGGACCGGATTGCCGCCAATGGCGATGTTGCCAACAAGATCGGCACCTATATGCTGGCGCTGGCTGCGCACGATAACAGTATCCCGGTCTATTCGGTGGCTCCAATTTCGACGATTGATTTGTCAATACGGGATGGCAGCTTGATTCCGATCGAAGAACGTGACCCGGACGAAGTTCTAGGATTACAATTTCATGGAGAGTTGGTTGCACCACATGGGGCCAGGGCCCGTAACCCGGCTTTCGACGTAACTCCCAACCGGTTGATTACGGCCATTGTCACAGAAAATGGGATAGTTTATCCGCCGTTTGATATAAACCTGCCTTTAATGGTAGCACGGTAGAACCCATGAAGGATCACCCAGTTAACTTTTTTCGTGTAACCTACCCAACCCACCAGGAGTATTATGGATATTTTGCTAACCGGTTCTGTTGCCTATGATTATTTGATGACCTTCCCGGGTTTGTTCAAGGAGCAGATTCTACCTGAACGACTGGAGAAAATCAGCCTGTCGTTTTTGGTGGATTCCATGTCCCGCCAGCGCGGCGGTATCGCGCCAAATATTGCATATACCATGGCTTTGCTGGGCGAGCATCCACGCGTCATGGCGACGGTCGGCGAGGATTTCAGTGAATATCGACTGTGGCTTGAGAGCAAAGGCGTGGATACAACCCTCATGCAGATTGTCCCTGGACTGTATACCGCTTCTTTTTTTGCAACCACTGATCAAGCCAATTCCCAGATTGCCAGCTTCTATCCGGGCGCAATGGAAGTTGCTGTGAAGCAGAGCCTGGGTGAACTTGAGAACCGCCCCAATCTAGTGGTTATCTCACCCAATTCCCCGGATGCCATGACCAAGTTCGCGGCAGAATGCCGTGAATTAAAGATTCCTTACCTGTATGATCCCAGCCAGCAAGTCCTTCGCCTGGAAGGACCGGAGCTTATCCGCGATATGGATGGTGCTCATTTTCTATTTGTCAACGATTACGAGTTTGAATTGATTTCCAAGAAGACCGGATTTGACCTTACTGAAATGCTCCGGCACGTGGACGTGATTGTTGTCACGCGTGGCAAGGATGGTTCGTCTGTGTACGCGGCTGGAAAGGAGTACAATATCCCGGTTGTTCCGGAAGTCAGCATTGTGGATCCGACCGGCGTGGGGGACGCTTTCCGAGCCGGTTTCCTGGTTGGTTTTGCGCGTGGTTGGAGCTGGCAATTGTGCGGCCAGATAGGTTCCTTGGCAGCGACGTTCTGTCTCGAACAAAAGGGCACCCAGAACCATGCCTTTACCCGCCTTGCATTTGTGAAACGCTTCCGGCAGCATTTTGATGATAAAGGCGTTCTGGATGCAATCATCTTGTAATTAATTCTTGGGAGAAGAATATGAACAATTTTGACATTAAAGATAAATCGCTAGCCGAAGGCGGGCGGCGACGAATTGAATGGGCCGAGCGCGAAATGCCGGTGCTGAGAAGCATTCTCAAACGATTTCAGAATGAGAAGCCATTGGAGGGTGTGCGTTTATCGGCCTGCCTGCACGTGACCACAGAAACTGCCAACCTGGCGCGTACATTGGTTGCAGGAGGCGCAGACCTGGTACTGACCGCCTCCAACCCGCTTTCCACACAGGACGACGTGGCCGCGGCCCTGGTTAATCTCTATGAGGTGCCCACCTTCGCGATCAAGGGCGAGGACAATGTGACCTACCATAAACACATCAGCGCAGCGCTCGACCACAAGCCGCATATGACCATGGATGATGGAGCCGACCTAGTTGCAACCATCCATAAGGACCGGCGCGAACTTCTGCCCGGCATCATCGGCGGTACCGAGGAAACCACCACCGGTGTCATCCGCCTGCGGGCCATGGCGGCGGACGGGATGCTCCAGTTCCCGGTCATTGCAGTCAACGATGCCATGACCAAGCATTTCTTCGACAACCGCTATGGAACGGGTCAATCCACACTGGATGGCATCATCCGCGCCACCAACGTTTTATTGGCCGGCAAGAACTTCGTTGTAGCTGGATATGGCTGGTGTGGACGCGGGCTGGCTTCACGGGCACGGGGCATGGGCTCGCTGGTCATTGTTACTGAAGTGGATCCGCTCAAAGCGTTGGAAGCTATCATGGATGGTTTCCAGGTCATGCCCATGCTGGAAGCTGCCAAAATTGGCGACATTTTCTGCACCGTCACTGGCGATATCAACGTAATTGACAGCCATCATTTCGAAGTGATGAAAGACGGCGCGATCGTGGCCAATTCCGGTCATTTCAATGTGGAAATCAATATCCCCGGCCTTGCGGATCTCTCCAAAGGCGAACCGAAACTTGTCCGTCCCTTTGTTGACCAGTATGAGACCAAAGATGGCCGCAAGATCAACCTCCTGGCCGAAGGCCGGCTGATCAACCTGGCTTCTGCTGAAGGACATCCTGCCTCCGTGATGGACATGTCGTTTGCCAACCAGGCACTGGCGGCCGAATTCATTGTCAAAAATTCTAAAACGTTGGAGAAGCGTGTCTATTCCGTCCCGCCCGAAGTCGATGCCAAGATAGCCAGCATCAAACTGGCTGCCATGGGCATTAAGATTGATGACCTGACACCCGAACAATCCAAGTATCTGAATTCGTGGGAAGAAGGCACGTAAAATTAATGATTTACAATTGAGGATTGTTGATTGGCCTCGCGGATAGAAGTCTGCGAGGCCTTTTTGATAGCCGCCAGGTAGCTTTGGAATTGGTCTGATTTTTCTGGCAAAGTGTCATTGAATATATATCGAATTTCGCTCGAAAATGATTCTTGTGAATACAAAATGTGTGACCTTTTCAACGGATTGACACAACTGGGTGGCGCGATTGCCGCTCTATTTGGAATGATTGCTTTGCTCGTCATCGCCCAGGGTCAGCCGGTAAAAGTCGTTTCAGTCCTGGTTTACAGCGTTAGTCTGATTGCCATGTTTACTGCGAGCGCCATCTATCACATGGCAAATGTCAAGCCGGTTGTTCTGCAAACGCTGCAAAAAATCGATCATTCCGCTATCTTCCTGCTGATTGCGGGGACCTATACACCTTTTTGCTTGCTTGCCTTCACCGGCTTCTGGCATTGGGGATTACTGACGCTCATATGGGTGATTGCAGTTATCGGGATTGTGGGCTGCGTTTTCTATATAAAGTCGCCGCGCTGGTTGCATACGGGCATCTTCGTTGCCATGGGCTGGTTGTGTGTGATGGCTGCACCACAGGTGCCTGCCGTGTTGCCGGTCGCTGCAATGGTGTGGCTCTTTGTGAGTGGGGTAATTTATACCTTGGGCGCGGTGGTATATGCCACCGAGATCCTGGATTTCGTGCCGGGAAAATTTGGCTTCCACGAAGTTTGGCACATCTTCGTTCTTCTTGGGGCCCTGGCGCATTTTATAGCGGTGCTGTCATTGCAGGTCTTGCCAACTACCGCTTGATCCTGCCCTTCTACTCAAATATATAAAAAATTCTTGCGAGATGATCCGCAAAAAAATTTCTTCCTTTTCCCTTCTTACTTGTTAACTAATTACCTGCTCTCTCCTCCCTTTCATATCTACATAATAGCAGTCTCCGCCGAAATATTCCTTCACCCGTCCATTTTCCAGCTCCAGGAAGCGTTTCACGGTCCGGTCGAGGAAATGCCGGTCATGCGAAACCACCGGCACGATTCCGACGAAGACGTCAGACGCATTCTCCAGTACAACTCCAAGAAGTCCGCTGGGGATGAGTTTGCTGACCACTACAAACGGCACGGAAGGGTTATTGCGATTGGTCAGTACCATAATGAAAGATTATTACTTGGGAGATTGCAATGCCCTACAGAAATTGCGTTCGCAGATAATCCTTGTTTTTCTCCGAGAATCGATTATTTATTTTGTGAGTTTTGTTCTGGTCCATCAGGTGTCTGAAGTTCCAGGAACAGACATATAAAAATGATAAATAAGATTGACAATATCATATTACAAATTTATAATTATTGATGGTTAACCCTCTTATTCTGACCGATAAATAGACAGGAGGACGTCTATGTGGCACATCCAACCAGTTGCTGATGAAAATGTTGAGTCAGCGTTGCGTGAGGTTTACAACCAGGATATCGAAAAAGATGGCTATGTCTGGAACGTAAACCGTGCATGGAGCCATCGACCCGAGATGATCGGCCTTTGGTTGCCGCTAATGAAGTCGATACGTTCGCATCTACATCTGCGCACCTATGAACTGGTGACCATTGCGGCGGCGCGCGCAATCGGCTGTGTTTACTGCATGCTGGCGCACGGAGCGGTGCTTCGTAAGAATGGGTTTACTGCCCAGCAAGTCATTGCCATCCTGGAAGATTATCACAATGCTGCCCTCAGCCCGGAAGAAGTTCACATGATGGACTATGCCAGCAAGGTCAGCCTCGAATCGAGGTCGGTCTCCCAAGCAGATGTCGACATTCTTCGTCATGACGGATTGAACGACCAGCAGATCACTGATGTTGCATTGGCGGCTGTTCTACGCAACTTTATCAGCCGATTCTTTGATGCATTGGGTGCACGTGCTGACCCGGAATTGATCGAGAAAGAGCCAGAATTATGGAGCTATCTAAAGGATTGGGAAAAGGATGGTGCCCTTAGACAAGCTTCCGAGCTTTCCAAAAGTCTCCCACATTTCCCATCCTGATCGTTTTCATATCCAAAATTTTGGTACGTTTTAATGGCACAGCTTACCAAGAATTTATCCGAAAGATATAGAAGAACCGTATTTTGAGTGCATACGGTGAAACCACAGACTCAAGATGCGGACTCCTCCTGAATTTGTAGCCCGGAATTTTCGGATAAGCCGTTTGATTTCATAAAGCTCAGATTTATTCGGACATTGTTCATAAAGTAGATGTATCCTGCGGGTAAAGGAAAATTTGCCGCACGATAGATTAAATCCATTGGAATTTGTGATAAAATACATCTTGTACGCCGAAATTATTTAATTATGCTCATGACGAGCCTCGGCCCTCTTTGGTCGGGGTTTTTTATCGCCACTTCCCAATTGCTGAAAGCTGTTTCCTGAAAGCCGACTTATGCTGAAAGAACGAACCGATCTCCGCAACATTGCCATTATTGCCCACGTGGACCACGGTAAAACCACCCTGGTGGATGGTCTCCTACGCCAGTCGCACACCTTCCGTGACAACCAGCAGGTGGCTGAGCGCGTGATGGACTCGAACGACCTCGAGCGAGAGCGTGGCATCACCATCCTAGCCAAGAACACCGCCATCTCCATTCCGGACCCCGTCACCGGTGAAACGGTCAAGATCAACATCGTGGATACCCCCGGTCATGCCGATTTCGGCGGTGAGGTGGAACGCGTCATGAACATGGTCGATGGTGTGCTGCTATTGGTGGACGCCGCTGAAGGCCCAATGCCACAGACCCGTTTCGTGCTGAAGAAAGCCCTGGAAATGGGGCACAAAGCTGTGGTTGTTATAAATAAAGTAGACCGCAAGGATGCCGAACCCGACCGTGTTGTCAACCAGACTTTTGACCTGTTTATCGAACTGGGCGCCACCGACGAGCAGGCAGATTTCCC
>Ga0187854_10002215_pt1 | contig 17086 bp, 23 predicted proteins | sample June2016WEW_6_15_FD_132445 | JGI IMG/M metagenome (GOLD analysis project Ga0187854, IMG submission 132445) | Peatland microbial communities from SPRUCE experiment site at the Marcell Experimental Forest, Minnesota, USA - June2016WEW_6_150 | ecosystem: Environmental > Terrestrial > Soil >...
TATAAAAGTTATACAGAAAGGAATAAAATGTCAACAAAACAAATAATAGTAATTAGAACCGATCTTCGGAATAATAAAGGCGAGAAAGTCAGAACTGGAAAGCTTATAGCGCAAGCTTGTCATGCTTCCCTTGGAGTATTCTCTCAAACAATGGCGTGGCAATTAACCGAAACTGGTGAAATACGATTTACTTTTTGGGGAGACGAAGATACAAAAGAATGGTTTGAACAGTCATTCACCAAAATTTGTGTAGGCTGTGATTCGGAAGAAGAACTTGAAAAGTTATATGTTGAAGCAAAATTGCGTAAACTTCCTTGTATTCTTATTACCGACAACGGAACTACAGAATTCAATGGTGTTCCTACTAAAACTTGTTGTGCTATTGGACCTGCTCAAAGTCATCTCATAGATGAAATAACCGGACACCTGAAACTATTATGACATCTACCATATATGTACTTCAGGCTCAAATCCTGTAATAGAAGGTTCACCTTTTAGATGCCAGATCAATTGATATCCAGTTGAAGTAAGAAAATTTCCTTCAATGACGATCTCTCCTGAATGGTGAACTTTAAAGTGACACGAAGCACATAAGTAAGCAATATTACTTATAATATTTTTTCCTTCAAATACTTTACTTTGAATATGATGTTTGGTTTGGAATTTTTCTTGACATATTTGACATTTCATGATACTATTTATATTGAGGATAAACTATGACTGAAAGAGAAATGGCAGAACAAAATAAGATTCTGGTTATAAGAACGGGGTCACATTTATATGGTACGAATGTTCCTGAATCTGATGAGGATTTCATGGGACTCTTTGTGGCTCCAAAAGAATACTACCTTGGCATGAAAACTATTAAGGAAGTAAACTGCAATGTTGTTTCTAAGACAGCAGACGGAAAGAATGATAAAGACGCAATCGATAGCAAACTATATGAACTGAAAAACTTTGTTCGTCTTGCTGCTGATGGCAATCCAAACATCATAGAATCGTTATTTGTTAATGAAAATAATATTACATATGCAAACTTTATAGGCAGAAGACTTCTACATGAAAAGTTTTTATTTCCTTCTAAGCTAGTAAAGCAAAGGTTCATTGGTTATGCAATAAGTCAATTACATAAAGCTAAAGTTAAGCCTGATAATTTTGAACAACTAACTGAATTTAAAAAACAATATAATGATGGTTATGTATCTAACAGAAGATTGATAGAACTTAAATATCTCTCACATCCTATATGCAAACTGGTAGTATTCTATAATGAACATGCAACCATAGGTGGGTTAAATTTCAATGTTAACGTAAAGATGCCTAAAGTATATGATAGCATATGCACTCGTCTTGAAAAGGCTTCTCACAGACAGGATATGTGGCTTAAATATGGTGTAGATTGTTATTCTATCGATACTGAATTTTTAACTGAAACAGGATGGAAATTTTATGATGAAATATCTAATGAAGATAAATTAGCATCAATAGATTCTTCATCAAATATTATTTTTCAACATTATATAGATAGAGTAAAAAAAGAATATTCTGGAATTATGTATGAAATAAAACACGAATATTCTAATTGTATGGTTACTCCTAATCATAGAATGTATACATCCAAAATAAAAAATAGAAATATCTATAAAGTTGGATATATAAAAGAAAATGCACAATGGGAATTTGCACCACTTCAATCATTGATAGATTCAAGACAAAGCAGATATCATATTTTACATAATATCAATAATTCTAATTTAGAATATCCTATTGATGATACATTATTGATTCTTTTAGGATTTTATATATCAGAAGGCAATTTGTCAAACATGAATCCAACTACTCACAAATATAATTCTTTAAATATTACTCAAACAAATCACGGCAAATCAGAATTTTTTAGTTGGATGGATCAAATTGTAAATATATACAATTTTATTACTCATGTTTATAACAGAAATAATAAATTAATAGAAACAAGATGGATTACTTTTAATAAAAAAATTGTGTCTTTTATACAAGAAAATTGTGGGGCATTAGATAACAAACATTTACCATCCTTTATATCTAATTTATCGACTAGACAATGTAAATTGTTATTACATTATTTATTTTTAGGTGATGGAACAATTACGAGAACCAAAAATGAACAAGGAATATGTTATTATTCATCAAATTATAATATAGCATCTGGTGTACAGACCTTATGTTTATTAGCGGGATTTGATTCTTCATTAAGAGGTCCATATAACTACAATGAAGAACATAAAGATGCATATCAAGTATATTATAAACCAGATAAAATACAGATACCATGTGCTATATGCTTACCTAAAGACGAAAATACACAACGTTCTTCTTACACAAAATACAATTATAATGGAAATATTTGTTGTTTTTCTGTTTCGAATGAAATTTTAATTACAAGAAGAAAAGGCAAAATAGCAATTCAAGGAAATACTAAGTTCATGCAACATTGTGTTAGACTTATGATTGAAGGAAAAGAACTTCTCGAAACAGGAAAGATTGAATTTCCTTTGAAAGAACGACAGTTACTTTTAGATATTCGACAAGGTAAACTTTCACTAGAAGAAATTCATGAATTAGTTGAAGATAAGAAAAATGAACTAGAGAATTTTGAAAGTTCGCTTCCAGCTACACCAGACTTTGATAAGATAAATGATTTACTGATTAAACTAATAGAAATTTTTTGGGAGAATGAGACTTCTATTCATGTATGAATGTAAACATGAAAATGTAGATATTACTCAAGATAATTTTGGGAAAGTAAATATGTGTTGTCAAGATTGTTTTGTTGATCTTTCACATATATCTTCTGATGAATTTACAAATGTGATATTCAAGAATATACATATAACAGAAACATTTCATGTTAAAGCTGACAAAACATCACATGCTTTTGCAGATTCTATATTAAAATCTTTTATGAACTCATTCAAATCCCAAGGTGGATTTATAAACCCACAATGGGAACCATCAGATACTCTAGCAGGTAAGTTAAGTCAAATTTGTAATATTATGACAGCTTTTGATTTACAATTAGTAAGAAATCCAGAGGAGATAAAAGAATGAACGGCATTAGTATAGGATTACAAACCTTAGTTGGAAGTTTTGGCACGTATCCAAGAAAACATGGTAACTGTTTCTCTATGATAACTGATAATAATAGTGTTCGTATAGTCAATTTCCTGGTAGAGAATCTAGAATACCTTTTGAAAAAGAAAAGGATCACATATCCTATCAAATTAAAAGCTTTATCAGAGCATGTTGCTATCATTGATGATGATCGTATACCTGAAACGTTCTATCGAAAACTATATTGTACAGTGTGTTGTCCTTCTAATCTTTTGTTACAAGAACAACAAGATGAACGACAACGACAAATAGATAGTGGTGAACTTGTAATCAAAGGTAATATCGAAATTCGAACAGTAAAGGCTACACCAAGAAAACTAAAAGCAAAATGGACTATAGAAAAACAACAAGATTTAGGTTGTTATTTTGGCAAATCAGTATTTGACGATCCGTTTATTTTTGCTCCATATATACCAATAATAAAAAAGACTTGACTTCAATTTAAATTTGTGTTATTATGTCTCTAGAAGTTAATCTAAATCAAAGGGAGACAACATGATCACAGTCAAGTATGATAATTCGAAAAGTGCAAAGACCAGATACATCTACTTCGTGGCTCCTGATGGTGAAACGGTAACACAAAATTATACTTATATTCAGGCACAGTTAATCGTCAAGAACTATCGGATGATGGGAATCGAATTCGATAATGAATCGGGGATGGGTTTTTAAATGATGTCACCATATACGTTTGGAAATTACAAAGCTTCTCATTCTCTTGTTGAGATTCTTGAGAAGATGAATATGAAGTTCTTAACAAGAAAATTGTTTTTGATCTATTCTAAGTACCATATAAGTCTCAAGGAACTACAGAAGATCGAAGACAAGAGAACGTATATGCTCTCTCATTTACTTTTAAGAAACTATTATCTGGATAGTGTAGATGATATTCGTCAATCGTTTGGTTCAAATTATTTGGCCTGTGAAATGTGGAACGCTCTTAGCATTACTTTCAAACATATAAACAATATTATTGTCTCTGATTACAGAGAAGCTCTACGGAAAAGAGGATACTCATGTCCAAGAAAGACATAAAAGATCAAATCACAAAACTTACTCTGGAACTTTTTCAAGTAGAACATGCTTGGGAAAGTGATGTAGAGTATATATGCAGAAACAGAAGAAATGAAAGCAGAATTGGGAGGATGGGTTGAAAGTTTTGAATTTGTAGAACGTCCTGTCAAAGAATTTAATATACTTACTGATCTTTTGCCTGGAGATAAAATTCGTAGAATAAGTGATAGCAGTTGGGGATTTAAAAATAACATACTATATACTTTCAAAAATTATATAACTCCTGATCTTAATGTTGAAGAAAATGATATATCCGGTTACATTAAGTATTTTGAATTTGTAGAACGTCCTGTCAAACCATTCGATATATTTACAGACCTTAAGCCGGGAGATAAGATTAGAAGATTTGAGGATGATTTTAATTTATTAAAAGCAAAAGAGACTGTTACATTTCTTACCTATACTTCAAAGGATTCTCTACGTATAAAAGAATACGATTTTAATATGTATATCAAAAAATTTGAATTGGTCCAACAACTAAATAAAGAACAGGAGAAATATATGAAAGAAGAATTGATTTACAACCTTACTCCATTGAACGATAATGAATATTTATTTACAATAACAAATCAACCAAAATTGGATTTTTCTTTTAAAGATTCTACAAAATTCAATATAGTATCTCAATCATATCCCGATGCTAACATGGTTTATGACACATTATATTTAAAAGGAAACCAAACAACCCGTACATCATGTATCATACACCATGAGAATACAAGTATATTGTCTACATATATTGATCGTATTAAGAATGCTATCAAAGAATATAACGAATCTATAACAAAAAAAGATATTCATAAAGAAGAGTACATCGAAGCTATGAAGACAACCATCAAAGAATATGTCGATGGTACTCATAGATTCGATACTAATAAGTGCGCTCTTTGTAAAGTAACATCAAGATATAATGATATCGTTCAATGTACAATTTGTCCGTGGATGGTACTTACTAAACACAAATGCCGTGTAACTCCAGCTTATAATGTTAACGAAAGAATAACAGAATTGCTTGATTGGATTGAAAAATATAAAGCTATGTAATTTGAGGTTATTATGAAGTGGAAAACAATCATTGAATCATCATCCATTACTTTAGGTTCTCGAACATTCTTTAAGAATGAAATAGTTCTGGATGAAAGTATAGCCAAAGCATATCCAGATGTTTTTAAAGAAGTCAAAGAGGTATTTGAAAAAACTAAGTATAACATATTTCAGATATTTTACAATGACTATACTAAAGAAATGGTAAACTCTGCATTCACACCATATGATAATACTATTCCTGTTAAGGAAAAAGAATTTGAATATGGTGTGATGAGAAATCTTTATCTGAACAAGGAACTATTTAAAGACGATAAAGAATATGCTGGAGTATTGTCATGGAAGTTCAGACAAAAGACCGGCCTAGATGGAAAGCAGATCATTCGATGGATGGAAGACAACAAAGGATATGATGTTTACTTTATAAATCCCTGGCCCGAACATAGTTATTTGAGTTTCAATGTTTGGCATCAAGGAGAATTTTATCATCCTGGAATGCTTTTTCTGATTGAGAAACTATTCAGAGAAGCAAAGTTAGACATTGAAATAAGAAATACACACAGAAATACTATACATACTTTGTGCTTCTGTAACTACTGGATAGCTAATAAGAAGTTCTGGAATGTTTATATGAAGTATTGTGAACAACTGTACGCAGCTATCCAGAATACTGATAAAGAAACAAAAAGATTACTGTATGACATAAAAGCTGACGCACAAATAGATTCTGCGTTTTTTGCTTTTGTTATGGAAAGAATGTTTTCTACTGTATTAAGCATCAAAAAATTCAAGACACTCAACTACTTTGACATTTATACCAGACCTACTAACAATATTGTGTTGAAAAACATATTGGATAAGTATAGTCCAACAATAGATAAGATGGATGATGCTAAGAATTATACTAAGGATAACATAGAATTCATAAACAGTGTAGGCAGATTATACCATGATCAATTGTTTAGCAGACTAAAAGAGAACACTGCTTATAGATGCTTAAGATAAATTTTTCCAGTAATCTTCTGTCTTGTTCATAGATTCTTCGAACGGAAGTTGTTTATTCTGGCACTGGTTAACTTTCCAGGCATGATATACTTTGTTAGTTTCGAGAGGATGATTTACCCATATACTTTCTGCTACCTGATAACTCATTCCATTAGTGAAGGTGTCTATTAAAAACCAAGCATCTTCGCCATAACAAACTCCCATTTGTCTATATCCTTTGTTTATATTCCAACACTCTTTGGAAATAAAAAGACTACCTCCAGCAATTCCCCCGTAATGATTAGGATACATAAATCTACCAAACGAAGTATGAAAGATGTTTTCGTATATACAATCTATATGACAATTAAAAACTTTTTGCATTGGAGCAACAAACCCAAACGGTTTCTTAGTATGACGGTTGACTTCTTCCACACAGTTTAGTAATTGACCAAACATATCTTTACAATTGATATCCAATTGCATATCCGAATCTTGTATGAATAAATAATCAAACTCCTTATCGAAAACTGAATGGTTGACTATATAAGCCTTGCCAAAGTTTCTTGCGTATGGAACGATGTTGAAATTATATCCTTTAAAGTTTTCGTGGATGAACGAAGTTATTTGATCGAAGTATTCGTTCTTATGTGTCCATCCACAGAACAAAAACTCTATATCATTGCCTGGATATTCTTTTAAATATTCGACCAAAGAGATACACGAATCCATGTTCTTTTGAAATAGTTCTTCAGTAGGAACCCATATAGTTTGAGTGTATAGAATTTTCATAAAGTCTTTTTGATTGCAATGAAAGAAAAAACTCCTGGAGTATCGTAAATAGAAAACAAATTCAAATGAAGAAATGTGTTGTATCCAAACAGACAGAACAACATTTTCCATTGATCTTTGTCTTTACAATTTATATGTGTCGGATCGTTTTTAGAAATATCTAAATAGAAATCCTTCTGGTTATAATCTGCACAGGGAATTCTAGCTATAATTATCTTGGTATCTATTTTAGAAAACAAACTAACTAATTCTTTGTCGGTCATATGTTCAAATACATCTAATGCAAATGTAATATCGAACTTGCCATTTATATCTACAAGATATGTATTGCCTCTTTGTATTCCAATATCTCTAGCATAGTCTGAAATTTCATATCCATAAACCTTTTCATATCCTAGTTGACTGAATCCTTCCATCAAAAATCCAAAGGCACATCCAAAGTCTAAGATGTCATGATCTTTCTTTATCAGAGATAATGAATATAACAATCCTTCAAGCTCTCTTGCTAATATTTTATATCGATCAGCACGTTCCAAGTAGTTGTGATAATTTACAGTGTTGTAATATGATTCTGTATAGTCATTCATTATGCAAAATTCCTGTCTGGAAGCTCAGTAGCAACCGTGTGAAGTAACTTGTTGTTGTTATAATAGTAACAGTGATAACAGTTTGAAAGCTCTATGTCATATGGCTTTTGTCCTGCTTTAAACTTTTCGTTTGCTTCTTTATAAAAGCGTTTAATGTTTTCTATATCACATAGTTTCCAAGCAGTCTCATAATTTTTTGTTTCTAGAACATGAGAAGAACACATATAAACTCCAGAACTATTCCAGTACGGTCTGACCATTCCAACATAACAACCATCTGAATATGGATAGAAGTTATCATTGATTTCTTTGATAAACAGTTTACCTTCTCTATTATATTTATCTATAGTTGTGTTCCATTTTTCGTTGATAGTAAGAGAATCATCGTTAAGACAATCAGGAGCAAGTCTTACAAATTTGACATCGAATTTAGAAGCTATATGTGCAATTCGTTGAATAATATTTTCTGTAGTTTTCTTATTGATAATATAGGAAAGTCCTAATTTTTCTTTTGGGATGGTCCCTAATTTAAAAAAGGTATCAATATCAAAATCAAGAGCAGACATTGATATTCTAATCCAGGTAATCTTCTGTATAGATGATAATAACAAATGATTTAAAGGCACATAAGCATTTGTTATAATTCCAATATCATATCCAAGCTTATATGCAAAATCGATTACTTCGTTGATCTGGTAATATAGTAATGGATTTCCACCACCTGTAATCTCTAATGCTTTAGCTCCTAATTGTCTGAAGTCTTTCAGTCCTTTTTTGATTATAGGTAACGGAATAGTTTTACTTTTATCTCTATTGCCTACTGAGCAGTAATGACAATTCAAATCACATCTTTCTGTAGGACATAGTTGAACAGTAATCGGTTTAAATTTCTTTTTGTTCTGGATCGAGTTAAGTACATCAGTATGCTGAAGCAACTTGTCTCCAAACGTAGAATACATTTGTGTCATTTTTTCGTGAGCTTTTTCTAACATATTAACACATCCTTGATAATTGAGTATAGGAATTTATAAGTTCTCGTTCAGCAGTTTCATAGTAAAAGTTTTGTCTGACAAAGTTATAAGCATTCTTCGATAAACGCTTTCTCTCTGCTTTGTTTTCTATAAGGTGATCAATATATACTTCCCAATTCATTTCGTCATTCACAAGCAATCCTGTTTCGTTGTGGACTATAGAATTGGCATATGGATAGACAGCATTTGCAACAGTTGGAATAGAAAGCATACTATATTCTATATATTTCAGATTGGATTTGCCCCTATTGAATTCATTGTCTTTAGTTATAATCAAACCTATATCAAAATGAAGATTGTTTAGTACAGGATAGTATTGATCTAATTTACAATAAGGAACCATAGTAGAAATTTCTTTTAACTGTTTCGGACAACTACCAAAGCAAACAAATTCTATTTTCTTTTGATTGATTTTCTTAGTCAAATAGTTTACAAGTTCGTCCGAGAAATCTCCAATGTGAGTATCCGATCCTGAATATCCTACCTTTACTATTTTGTTTTCCTGGTGCTCGGTTTCTTTGTATGGAAAGAAATGAAACAATCGATTAGGAATTACTAGTACATTACGATTAAAATTCTGAGCAATATAGTTAGCCAATGGAACGGTTGAGCAAGTAACAAGATTTGCTTTTGCTAAATTCATACCATGATCATATAAACATCCATTAGCTTCATACACAGCTTTAGCATTATTATAATCAGGAAGGACAAACAGATTATCATCAACATCACATATAACTTTCTTATTTTTTGATTTGCAATATGGGACAAATTCTTTATGCAAGAAAGCTGAAAGTGGTCTTTGAAACATAAAGATATCATAATACATGGTATCTAAAGTTACTTCTTTAGGAATTTTTTCTGAAAGAGTTACATATTTAGTATGGTGCTTTAGAAAATTATATGGAAGAACTGATCTATAATAACTACATGCACCGTCATCATTCGAATATACCATTATCTTTCTATCACCAAACATTCGTTAGCCCTCACTTTATATGTATTTATATCCTATTATAATATGGTTTTTTAGAAAAGTTCTATTTTTTTCTCTTGACTTTTAAATTGAAATAGCGTATAGTATTTCTAAAGGAGAAACACATGAAAATTAAAAAGACCAAATATTTTACGTGTACGATCATTTTACTGCTCCAAGTGGCTCAAAGTATTCTCATCCGACCATCCGAGTATTCAAGATTGATACTCAATGCCCTACTTGGACTATTGGCCTCTTTGCTCTCCAGGGGCAATGTCATATTCCTGATCGTAAAACCTTGAGGCAATCTTACGCTCTTAATCTGGACATGACTATTGATAGTCATGATTCAAGCGAAGCTTTCAAAGTTCTGAAACATCTTGGTATCGGAACTAAAGATTATCCCCGTAACATTGTAGAAACCCTTGAAGTTCTTCGCAAGATAAAGATTCCCCGTTATGTTCAAGCAATTGTGTCAACAAGTGAAGAAGGATGGAACAGAACCGAATTTGTTCCCCGTAAATATAAAGCACAAGCTGCTAAATACTGGCAAGCTCTGAAAGATTCGGTGAAATCATGAACTGGTTTTATAATGTAATGCATGGAAAACTTGGTGATCAACAACTAGGTGATGTAATCATATGCGTTTTAGTTGTTATGATTCTGTTCTTGACTATTGAGTTTCTGCTCAAACGTTTTCTTTTTAAGAATAATCCTTGACATTCAAATTGAAATAGAGTATAGTATTTCCAAGGAGAAACAATGGCAAACGAAAAATTCAGAAAGGTTTTGGAGCAGATCAATAAACTCTTAGCTCTTGCTGCCAACAAAGGAGCATACGAGAACGAAGCAGCTAATGCATTGGAAGCTGCAAGAAAGCTGATGCTCAAGTATGACATTGATGATTTTCAACTCTCTGAAGCTGCTGCTGAAATTGTTGAAGTAGATTTTGTAATGTCACATTCTTCTGAACAATATATACTTCGTCTTGCATATTGGTTATGTAAAGCTTTTCGAGTTACATCAATTGTAGTAAAAACCAACACTGGAATAGATAACATTAAGTTTGAATCGTCTATTAGATTCATTGGAAGGAAACCAGATATTGCTGTTTCATCTTTTGTATTTTGTTATATGGAAGCAATTATTAACAATAAAGCTGATGAATATTATGACATGGTAAAGAAGAAAACTCGCAAAACTATTTCTGAATATTCGCTCGGTTTTGTTACTGCTGTCTGTGAGAAATTGAAACAGATGGAGGTTGATCATTTTGTTAGTATTACTCCCGAAGAAACCAATTCAACTCATGCTCTTGTACTTTGTACTGGTGCTCTGGTTGCTAATTACATGAAAGAAAAGTATCCTAATACGTTTGATGGTAAAGAAAGCACTGTCAAATTTAACCCTGACAATTTCCAGGCCGGATATAAAGAAGGGGAGAAGTACGGAATCTTCCGTGGAGTAGAAGGAAACAATAAACTAAAGGAGATTACACATTCAACGAGTATGTAAACTGCGTTGCTATGGCAAATCTGATATAGAATGGGAGTGTGATCTTTGGAGCATATACTTTTCTCTTGCCGAGAAACTTTTGACTACCAGAGACTTACTTCGGAGTTTTGAATTTTGCATTCCAGGATATCATATCTGGACCTTTACACCAATACAAGCAATATTATCTGCTCTATCGTTAGTTCAAGTTGGATATCATGATGAACATCATAACTTTATCGAGACTATCCATCTTAACAAGTCTTTGATAGATATGCGGCAGAATACTGAATACTACAGATACAGAACAACGGAGCTATAACATGTTCGATTTAGATGCAGCATTTAAGAAAAGATGGGATGATGTTGAAAAATGTGTTAAGGTTATTAACTCATGTGTAACAACTCAACAACTGTTCGTTGCTCATAACATGATTTCTAATTTTGGCAAGAAGTATAATTATGATTCTGTATATCGTGCATTGATGAAAAAAGTCCAGCAAGCAGAATTTAAAAGGATGCATGAAGACGTTAAAGATACTTTGACCGAATGGGTAAAAGGATACTAGATGTTGATCATATCAGACTTCAGAGATTACTATGATGCAGTTCTTAAACAAGGTATAGATAAAACCATTATCTATTATCGAGATACCAAAGAACTTGCTAAGAAACAAACTCCCGAATCGGTAAAGTTGTTTGATCAAATTCCAGGCAGAGACTTGCGGGGCATTGAAGTTAAACCGTTCCTGATTGGATATGCTGGCAAGGTTAGATTAGTATATGATCTATCAGTAAGAGAGTTTTCTGCTAAACAAACCTTTGCATTTGACAACGCAGATATTCAACACTTTCTGATTGAACATAAATGTAATAAAGCTTTAGATGAGTTTAATGATAATAGCAAAAGAAGAATATACAGATATGGTTCAAGATGTTATAATAACAGTTTCAATTTCGAAACTCTGGACAAAGCATTCAATCTTGATTATACAACATTTTCTAATATCTTTATAGAGAACAAAGTTCCTCTGTTTAAAATAAAAATTCCTAATACTTATAACTGGAAAGAAAAAAATTATGATATCGAATTGAATCCTTGTCTGAAAGAAGTTCAGTTTTATAAAGCAGTTGATCCTTTCACAATGTTTCAAGAGATTCAAATGTATATATCAGGAGTGATCGGAGTTGAAAGAATGATGCCTGTAACTATCTCTGATGTTAGTATGAGAGATAAAAAAGGATTTGACAACTTGAGTTTCAAAACACTATCACCAGGAAAAAAATATAACAGGAGAAATCGTTAAATATTATATTTACAATTTTCAAAATGCCATCTATACATAGCATTACCTTTTCCAGTTTGTTTACAATATGGACATTCCTGTATTGGTTGGTTTAATTGAGATATACTCATTTTCAATTTAGATTCTTTTGAAAAAGTTTTACCTGTCATACCTTTATGATTTTCTTTTAATTTTTGTTTATGTTCTATAGTGAACGATTTACCTTTTTGCCATATACTCATTTTTTCTTTTGTTTCAGTTGTTCTTGTTTTGCCAGTATTTGCTTGCGCTGTTTTTAGTATGTGTTCTGGAAGACGAGATTTACCTTTTTTAGCATTACTCATTTTCTTTTTAGTTTCTTCTGAATGTTTTCTACCAATGGTTGATAATGATATTTTCTTTTTATGTGCTTCAGACATTGTTAAATTATTTCTAATCCACGAATATTGTTTACTATTATATTTTTTAAAGTTTGACATCATAAACGCAGCATAGTATAACTTACCGCCATATATTTTAGCTAATAGTAAATGTGCTATAAAATGTTCTTTCAAAGTTAATTGTACCAAATTAGATGAATCATCAATACCTCCTATACTTCTAGGTATTATATGATGTGATTCATATTTTTTATTGACATTGTTTCTAGATTGTGCTTTAATAATGATGTTGTTATAAGTTTTAATGTAATTCAAATTTATCTCCTTTTACTGAATGTGTATAATCTTATTTATAAGAAAGGAAAAATATGTTTCGTTTATATTCGTTTTGCAATATGTATCTTTCGTCCATTCAGCAAGGAATTCAAACTGCTCACTTGGTAAGTAATATGTTTGCTAAGTATAAAAATATGAGAGGTAAGCCTGAACATGATATGTTATTCAAATGGGCAAACGATCATAAAACAATCATAGTTCTTAACGGAGGAACTAAAGAAAACATTCAAAATATATTCAATGAGTTATGGCTAAACGCAGACTTAAATCTTCCATATGATAAGTTCCACGAAGATGAAGATTCTCTTGGAGGAATCGTAACTTGCTGTGGTATCATTGTTCCCGAAGAAATGTATGAAACAAAACTTTGTGAATGTTCTTGTGGTTCATATATATCATCAGATGAATTTCATTGTTTTAGAAAAAATACTTCTGAATGGAACATTATAGACTTTATCAAATCACATCACTTGGCACGATAATGACAGTTAAAAAATGTAGTAAGTGCAAACAAGTAAAATCTATTGACGAATTTCATAAAGATAAACAAAACAAGACAGGATTAGCTTCATATTGTATATTATGTCGAAAAGGTTATACAAAAGAAAATAGAGAAAGAATTACCCAATACCAAAGAGACTTAAAAAAAATAAATCCTACGAGTAGTTTATTTTATCAAGCAAAGCATAGAGCAATAAAGAAAAATCTATCATTTGATCTAACTATAGAATGGTTACAAGAAAGATATACTGGATATTGTGAATTGACGGGAATAAAATTTCAACAAGCAACAAAAGGTAAAAGTCCTATAAGTCCTTCTATAGATCGTATTGATAGTTCAAAAGGATACACTAAAGACAATATAAGGATTATTATATGGGCATTGAATGCATCATTGGGCATTTGGGGTATAGAAGCATACGAACGTATATCAAAAGCTTATTGGAATAACAAAGGCTATAAAATTATTCAACCAGAATAATTCAACTATTAAAGGAGACTAATATCAAAACATTCTACAACAAGATCACTTTATCAGATAGTAAAAGTATATCTCCATACGGAAACTTCATCGAGTATGTGGACCTGGAAGGTACTACAATTCAAATGCCTGTGACTCTGTTGATTCATTTGTACGAAGTAATGAAATTTGATATCGGCAAACACCAAGACTTTACAGCTTGGTATAATAAAAAGATAGAGGAGATAAACAATCATGGATAAGATTTTATATTTTATAACACTGGCAGCATGGGTAGGATCGATTTTTTGTAGTGTAAAAACTATTGCTCTTACCATATGGGATTATCAATACAACCAAACCAATAGAGGTAAACTGGAAAGACTCATGGACGAAATGAAAGGATACCACAAGACTTTTAAATTGAAATACAATCCTGCTGTTGCTGTTATCAGCATTATATGGTTGGTTGTTTATTACTTCGGATAAAAATAAAGCTTGCATTTTTTAAAATGCCATCTATACATAGCACCACCTTTACCAGTTTTATTACAATAAGAACATGTTATAATTGGTAGATTTAAATGAGCTATAGACATTTGGATTTTGGTTTCACCAGAATGTAAACTATCTTTATGGTTTGATGATTTTCCGATTTTGACATTGGACATTTGGGTTTTGGTTTTATTAGTATGAAAATGATTTTTAAAATTAGAAGGTTTCCCTTTTGAAGCTTCGGACATTTTTATCTTAGTTTCTCTAGAAGCAATTGAATTTTTTCTAGAAGGAGGTTTATATCCACCTACACAGAGATTATATGTATTGTCGTGCATAATAAAATTTTTATCAACAATCTGTTTTTCCCATTCATACATTTGTATTTCATCATAACAATAATGAAGTATGGTTCGTTCGAAGTTTTCTTTACCATATTTCTTAATAGCTCTTTTGATATTTTGTCCAGAACCTAAATATCCATCATCAAGATTCCAGGCAGAATGAACACCGACATATATTTTGTTATTGACTAAATTACGAATAAGATAAACGAGATAATACATGATATTCCCCTTTGATAAATAAGATAGACAAGGACAGCAGGGAATTCCCCTTCCTGTTTCTGGTATGCTGATAACATCCAGATTACTTGTTCATTTCTATTTATACTTTTTTGTTGACAATCATTTTAAATTGTGCTATAGTGTTTGTACAAAGCAACTAAATCTAAGATAAAAAGGGAGAACATCATGGCATTTGTACAGAAACTTTGGGGCGCAGAGTGTTTCGGAATTGATGATCCGTTTCTTTCCGTAGACAAGGTAATGGAACAGTCAGGACTTAATTTTGAAGTCCGAGCACAGGATGTTTTTCTTGCCAATGGAACGAAGGTTCCGAAGTGCAAAGCTACTGTCCGTATGGATACCGAAACCGTTCTCGGTACTGTCGGGGATCGTTACACCGTCCTCCAGAACCACGAAGCGTTTTCATGGTTCCAGGATTTTGTTGACCAGAAGGTTGCCTATATCGACAACGTAGGTGTGCTTCGTAGTGGAGCAATCACTTTCATTCAGGCAAAGGTCTGTGTCGATCCTATCGAGATTACCAAAGGGGATGCAGTCGAATCCTACATCACCCTACTCAATTCTCATACTGGTGTTACCAGTGTTCTCGGTGGTTACTTCCCCCGCAGAATCTTCTGCAATAACCAGCTTCCGGCACTGAGAGCTTCCAAGATGCTCAAGTTCAAGCACACCAAGAATGTTCAGATCAGCATGGAGAAAGTGCTGGAAATCATGAACGTGTCCACCCAGGAATTCATCGCTACCACAGAGCAGTACAAGTTCCTGGCATCCAAGTCTGTTGATCGGAAGTCTCTTGATAAGTTCGTCAAGATCGTTTTCCAGAAGGACGAGACGAATGAAGACGAAGAGATGAACGAAACCAAGCTGGAGAAGATTCAGTATCTCTTCGAGAATGGTCGTGGTGCTGATAGGACTCCGAATACCATGTTCAAAGCATTCAATGCCGTGAACGAATACCTGAACTACGAAGCTGGCAGAAGTGCAGACACACGGCTTTATTCTCTCTGGAATGGTGCAAATGCTGATCTGAATCAGAGAGCACTTGAAGTCGCAACCCAAATGACCAGAGGTACAATCTAACACTTTTAGGTAAGAAAAGCAAACGGAGAATGGGAATCGCCCAAAGGTTGTATACAACCTATGCAGAACTAGACGAGAAAACCTCACCGAGCCTAATTGAACTAAACAGGAGATTACATGTTTACTACAAATCCAGATAACAAATGTAAATTTATAATCCTTCAAGGAATAGAAGCAGGAAATTCATTTTTCACAATGAACACTCCTACAGAAACTGAACTCGAAAAATGTACTGTTCATGATGGAACTATTGCTTATCGAGTATTAGGATATGCTGATACAGTATATGATGCTCAAATGTTCCTGTATGGCAATTCTGAATATACTAAGGACAACGAAAAGAAATGTCACTTTCCAAAACTCGGAGACAAACTTTATAGTGAGGAAACTGGAGAAGTTTTGATAGCAACTGAATGTACATTAGGAGTTGTTATTGAAGGAATGAACAGAGGAGTAACATTTGTATATCGTAACCGGGAGGACACATTATGAAAAAAATAGCTTTGTTGGTTTCTATGTTATTGTTAGCAGCATCGTCAGCATTAGCCATAGACGGTTCTGTTTCGATTGAAGGTGATGTTAGTCGTACTCATGTTGCACCTGACATTAATATCGATGTAGGTCAGGTGTTCCTCAAGGATTTCAGAGTACATAGTACTTCTGAATTCGGCAAGCAGTATGATGAATTTACTGGAAGTCCGAACAATTACAGGGTAGGACTCCAATACAACGGAGTTTCATCAACACAGTTTGAAATGGGTACTGGATATTACAATCGTGCTCCTTATGGATATGGTAAGATAACATATACATTTGATACTGCGAA
>Ga0187854_10002221_pt1 | contig 17070 bp, 13 predicted proteins | sample June2016WEW_6_15_FD_132445 | JGI IMG/M metagenome (GOLD analysis project Ga0187854, IMG submission 132445) | Peatland microbial communities from SPRUCE experiment site at the Marcell Experimental Forest, Minnesota, USA - June2016WEW_6_150 | ecosystem: Environmental > Terrestrial > Soil >...
CGCGATCGGACAGCCGAGTCCATGTCGAGTCGCGGAATTCCGAAATCGAAGGTCTCCCCAGGGCAATCGGTTTATCGCTCGCAATGACTCCTACTCGGCCTTCTCCGATGTTCCAAGCGGAATCTGGCCACCGATGGGCATCCTGCAGTGAAACTCGTTCGAACTCCAATACAGGCCCAGGCAACTTGATTCGTTCGGCGACCCAGCGCGCCACAGGAACCGATACGGAGTTCCCGACCATTCGCCATTTTGGATTTCTCCCTGCAGTTTGATGATTCTCAACCGTCGTCCAGCCTGACGGGAAACCCTGCAGCCGCTCGCATATCTCAAGACTTGGCATCAGGACCTCGCCGTCGGGAAAGAGGACCGCAGGCGCTGAGGGAATCCCAAGAGAGGAACCCACCTTCAGCGGCGGAATACCGTCAACCGTTAGTCCAATGCCAGATCTCCCCTCGGTCCAATAGAAACCCAAAGGCTTTGTCAGATCGGGCTGCGGTGATACGCGTGCAGGGGTCTCGTCGGCCAATAGCACGGTGCGCGGGTCCAATCCCAGGCACGCAATAAAGTAGACGCGACGGCGACGCTGCGGCAGACCAAAGCCCATCGAGTCCAACACTCGGTATGCCCAATGGTATCCGAGTTGCTCGAATCGATCGACCAGCCACTGCATTGCGTTGCCTGAATTCAACTGGAGCATAAAATAGACGTTTTCTATCACGACCATCGGTACGCGTGATCGCGCTATCAGCTCGAACATCTTTTTTACAACCGCGGATTTCGATCCTTCGATGCCTGACTTGTCGCCCGCCATACTCAGGTTTTGGCAAGGAAAGCCCGCGGCCAAAATCGTCGTACTCCTTGAGATCTCGGTCAGATGCAAAACATCTGACCGCAGCTCAGCATTTGGGAACCGGGTCCTAAGAACCGCGCTGGCGGCCGGATCCACCTCAGCGAGCAACTCGGATTCGAACCCGGCCTGAGAAAAAGCCAGCTCGAATCCTCCTATGCCCGAATAAAGTCCCGTAACCCTCATCGTACTCTCCGAATCTGCGGTCTTGCACTTCGCTCGCCGTTCTTGGACACTCCGAGCATTGCCGTAGCGCTCATCATGATACAATGCGGCGGAATGCGCGAACGGACGTCAAGGGTAATCTTTGAAACGGCAAAAGGTGTCCCAGCAAAAGTGTCAGCGGAAATCGAGGCACTCCATCGCCGCTGTGGAGTTTACACCAAGCCGGAGGTGGTTTGTCGGATTCTGGATGCTGTCGGTTGGCACCGCGAAGCAGATCTCTCGCGATCGCGCCTGCTTGAGCCAGCAGCCGGAAATGGCGGATTCGTCGTCGAAGCGGGAAGACGCCTCATTGCCGCTTACATCCAGCATGGCATCGATTTGACAGCGGGTACATTAGCAGACCGCATAACGGCGTTCGAACTGCACCCTCGGGAGGCGCAACTTGCTCGCGCACGAGTAAGAGCTGTTCTTTGTGAGGCAGGCGTTCATCCTCGCACAGCGGAAGCATGCGCACGGTCGTGGGTCTCCCATGGCGACTTTCTGCTTGGCAGTCCACCGTCGGTCGGATTTACTCACGTGGTCGGCAACCCACCCTACGTCAGATGGTCAAAGATACCACCGGATCTCAAAGCCGAATATGAGCGCCGATTGCCACGAGACATGATCCGTGGTGATCTGTTCCTGCCGTTCTTGGACCGTGCCCTTGAATTGCTGCAGTCGAAGGGAAAATGCGGCTTCCTCTGCTCCGATCGTTGGCGCTTCATGGCTTTTGCAGAGAGCTTCCGTAAGAAGTGGCTTCCAAAATTAGAAATCGAGTCTGAAATCGCATTGTCGTCAACTGACGCATTTGTCGAGGACGTAGACTCATACCCGACGATTCTTATCGCCTCGAAGAGGTTGGGAAACGAGCGCAAGTCCCGGGTGCTGAAGGTCACGCACAGCAGGACGCTGGCAGAACTTGGTTGCGTTGTGAGGGTCGGTCCCGCATTGGGGCACACTCCTGCGTACGTTCTAGAGCCGAATGAACGTGATGTCGAGCCAGAACTACTTCGGCCCTGGATCGATGGGACCGAAATCACCGAAGGGAAAACCATTTGGAGCGGTCGTCGAGTAATTGTCATGCACGGAAGCAACGGGAAATTGATCGAGCCGAAACAATTTCCTTTGCTTGAGGCCCGGCTCAAGCGTTTCCGCAAACAACTTCAAACACGATCAATCGTGATCAATGGAGCTGCTTGGTTCCGTCCTATCGACCGAGTCGTTGCGACCGACTGGACTCGTCCCAAGCTACTCGTTCCTGAACTGGCGAAGATTCCTCGCGTGGCGATTGACCGCTCCGGAACCATACCTTCCCACGGGGTCTATGGGATTTTCGCGCCTGACGATGACGTCGAAACGCTCTATGAGAAGTTGCGCGATGGAAAACTGGCGGCAGCGCTCAAGGACATTGCCCCCAAGATAAAGGGTGGTTACTTTCGGTGTTATCGACGATTCTTGTTGATGATTAGGGTCCAGAAATAGCCGTTCAGGTGAGCATTTTTTCCAACTCTTTCAAATATGAATCAAGATGACTCGCATAGCCGGCTTTTTGAAGTATGTCCTGCAGCAGAGTAACCAGGCCGCCTTGATATCCATGCACCGCCGTTGTCATACACAAAAATATCCTTAGCGGATCAGAGGTTGAGATTGGAAAGGCCGGGTAGGAATCAGGTAGCCACGACGGTATTCCCTTTGCCTCTCTAGTTCTCTTGAGCAGTTTTTTGCTCAATTGAACATGCCCATAGCCGTGTGGTGACGTAGAGGCGTGCGCGGGCTCGAAACGAAACGCCAAGCAATCAGTTTTCGCGACGATCAGGAACAGATCAAAGGCCACTGTTTCATTGCCTCCCGCTGTTCTTCCTCGAATTGGGATAAAAAAGCAGCGTTCAACTTCAGTTTTTCGATGCTCCGGCATCGGGATGAACTTAAGCTGATCAGCATTCTTTCCGTCGTAGAACGTTTCGAGTGTCTCATCCACTTCATTTTCGTTCTCAGCGATGGCAGTAGTCCCGAGACATGTCTGTGCCCTAATTCGAAGCTCGTCCTCGGCATTTCTCCAGTCAGCGATGCCCCGCCTCGAATAGAGTTTCATCAATCCTATGAAGTTCAGAGAAGACATGGGATTTCAACCCAAATTAGCAAAGATTAAATTGCCAATCGGCTACGTGGAGCATAGTGATAGCCATGAACAGGAGCGATATGGCGCCGCTCCCAAGCTCCCTCCATTTCTGCAGGGAATTCAATAGGAGCCGTCCCTGTCTTTGGCGAACGTTCAACGAATGACGAGGTATCTTCACAAAAGACGACATCTACCCAATTTGTTGCTTTTGCCGCGAGGAACAATTCGTTTAACTTTTCATCGGCTTTCAATTTAGGCCACCAGAAACAAGCAGCTGGAACCCACATTGAGTGCTTGAATTTGGCGGGCGCCAGATGATTGTTATAGAGCTGTTGTTTTAATCCATAAGGAGCGGCGTTCGAAGTGGCGGACTTGTTCCACTCATTTGGCTTACTGGCTTTTGTGCCAAGCAGGAATGGGAGGCGCACAAGCAAATGCGGAACGTCCACCAGTGGCACTTGCGGGCCCAAGACATCACGCCGAAACCAAAGATCGATGTCTGCTGCGACCACGCGAGAAATGATTTTACGAAGAAATCTATTTCCTTTTTTCTCTGCTTTCGATAATCGCTGGCGCTCCTTCTGAGCAGGAAGCGATCTATCACTCGCTATAAACACGTCCCTGTATGTTAGTTCCTTGATCGAAACGCCACCTCGGGTGGCGCCGTCCAACTCAGCCTTCGTCGATAGCGCGCCAGTGGCGTGAGGCGATAGGAAACCGATCGAGTCGTAGTCGAAATCCAGAGTCTCAATAACGGAATCGTCGAGATGGTCCGAGACAAACTTGATCTGTCTTCGACGCCGATCGACCGCGTTTTCTAGCCGAGGCCAGTACCAAGGAAGAAAACCGTCTTTTGCGTTCGCGCGCTCGCCATTCCAGAGCGCTGGGTTCTCTAAGTGATTATCGTTAATGGCCAGGTCGGCTCGCGTAGAATAATCACCGACTAGATACCGGAGGTCGAAATCCACACCCGGGTTCTTGTTGAGAGAGACGATATAAGACGCGCCAGTGAAGGCGCGAATATATCCGGCGATCGACTCGGCAGTCAGTCTCGTCCCGGTGACATTCAAAAGGGCGAGGTTGTTGTCCAGAATGACCATATCAGCTTCTTTGAAACGAGTTTTAGAAAGCTGGCGAAAATTCTTGGGGCCTTCGAAGCATTCCGTTACAGCATGGAAAAGATTCTTCAGTTCTTCGGTCAACTCATTTCCAAACAGCTGCTCTGGATCTGGCTGGCCCGCATCGCGGATCCTGCTGGCGATCTCGGCTGATCGGCGCAGTTCATCGTCGCAAACAAGAACCCTCATGTTTTTGCTCCTCTCCAGGCAATTTCGAATGTCGTGGTAAAACCTTGTTCGGGCTTGACGAATGCGACGTTGGCCGACCGCCGCCTGGCAATCATCCGGACGATCGCCAAACCGAGGCCTTGGCCTCCGATAGCTATCGAGCGTTTGTCATCGCTGATCTTGATTCGCCGCTCGAACGGTTCGAACAATTTGCCGGCTTCAGAAAGCGGGACATCAAGTCCCTGTCCCGTGTCACTCATGTGCAGCCATTCGCCGCCACGTCCATCCCTTCCACCTCGAAATGAAATTTCGGCTTTTTCGCTGTCCAATAACGCATTCCATGCATTTGATAAGATGTTCTGAAGGAGAGCATTCCATTCCGCCAATGATCCTAACGGAAAGCGAAGATCCGCGGGAATTCCTGCCGCATCGAATTTCACCCCGGGCATCAGGGCGCGCATCGCCCCAATCGACTGATCAACGACGGCGCACACCTTCAGACGATCCGTCGCCGATTTGTCCATATCCGAGAGCAGTGGAGCGAACAGCTCGCGGAGCGAACCCAGACGACGCTTCGCTTGGTCGAATTCGTCGGCTATTTCCCGGAGTTCTCTTATTGAGTGCTTTACTGCGATCCGCCTTAATCGGCTACCTACTCGATCCAGGAACCTCTCCTCGCGCGATACCTCATGGTTCAATGCTAGGGCCGCCATTCCAGCGGATGCCAGGGGTGCGAGCAAGGCTGCTCGGCGGTCGATCGTCTTTTCCTCCACCTCGCTCGCTTTTCTAGCTTCGGCAACCGCCCGCTTGACCTCGCGGAAAACATACTCGGGCATATCGTCTCTGCTGCGTTCAAGTATCTCGATAGCACGATCGTATTTTTTCGCCGGCGGTTCTTTCGCCCGATTTTTTTCTACTGTTTCGAGGTCGAGAACGCGAAATCGATTCGCATAGAAATCGAGCGAGTAGCGAACGAGGTCGCGGAGCTGATAGAAAGCTTGATTGTCGTGAAGGCGGTCGCGCCCGGGTTGGATCTCGAGCCATGATTGGGACGAGTCGCTCGGTTTAGGGACGGCGTGCCTTTCGCGATTTGTACTGATCTCGACGGCACCGAATATCCGTCCAGGCGCGGGAAGATCTTGCATGTATTTATTCTGCGTTTGGAGGTGTTCCGGGAGCAGTTCTGACACGCTGATCCTTCTACCTTGGTCAGCCGCGATCGAGAGCCAGTCCTCACCAGCCTGGCCTCCCTTGGAACCTCCCTTGGACCCATAGTAAGGAAGTCTAAAACCAGTATCGTAGACGGAAACGTTTCCGAACTTGGTGAGGTAATCTCGGAATTCGGCCACCTTTATGCCTGCAGGTTGCCGCCCCTCAAGTTTGAAGATCAGGATCTCGAACGTCACATTGTCGAGCAGGGGCTTCCTTGAACCGTCTTTTCTCTCTATCGGGAGTGGAACGTTTTCCCGAAAGATCCTATAACCCTCGGACCCCTCCGGATATCCGGGTCGGAACTCGACCGAGACGACTGCGAGGTCGCCCGAGCGACCATGGTCGAGCTTCCCGCGGATTCGAGCTTTCCAATTCGAGAAGACAGCCTGCAGCCTTTGATCGAATGCCTCCCAAGCACCGGCTATTTCCGGCGCTTTAATGTCGATTATGAAATCCTCTGGCCTCACCGCCACAGCATCCTTTGCGGGTCGTTTGAACGGCGAGCGAAGCATCCAGACTTCGTCCCCTAAATTTCGAATAGCAGCGGCGTCCCACTCGTTCTTTAACGTCCTTAACGTAATCCGTGTACCCGACTGACTGTTGAGGGGATAAGTTAGAACGTCTGGTCTCATCTCCCACTCTACGTTCACCTTGGTTAGATTTTGTCCGGGAACCGCATTTCTCCAGTCGACGATCGCGTAGAGGGATGTACTGAGGGTGTCGTCGGAAGTACTTTCCAGCGTCATCTCATCAGCAAGAAACTGCGCAGAAAGTCGGCCGATACCTTTGGAACCCGTCAGCGGCCGACCGAGAACTTTCGAGGTTCCCTGATCGACTTTATGAGTAGTGCCGATACGCATCCAGTAGTTGAGAAAATCGGCCTTCGACATCCCGGTGCCGTTGTCGGAAATCACGATCTCGTCTTTGCTGAATGCGATTTGACAAGTCGACGCATCGGCGTCAAAGGAGTTCTTCACCAATTCGCCCAAAGCAATGGCCGGACGGCCAATCAATCTTTCTCCCAATTCTTTTAGGAGAACGGCGTCCACGACGAAGTGTTCTTTTTTCATGGCGTGAGCTGTAGGGTCTTTGAGCTACACTATTAGAGACATGCGAAATTCCGTACCTTTACGGCTCAGGAGAGTGCTCGCAGGCGAACCTGTCGACCCTCAACGCTCCGCCCTCATGGCTCGCGTAAAAAGCAAGGATTCCAAACCGGAAATCGTCGTTCGCCAACTCGCTCACCGGCTGGGCTATCGCTTTCGCCTCCATTGTCGCGACCTTCCAGGAACGCCAGATTTGGTGTTCACAAGGCTGCGAAAGGTAATACTCGTCCATGGATGCTTCTGGCACCGACATCATGGGTGTTCCCGCATGACCACCCCCAAGACACGGAAGGCATTTTGGGCAGACAAATTCAAGCGCAACATCCAGCGAGATGCGGCCCAAAAACGCCGGTTGAGAGCGCTCGGCTGGAACGTCCTGGTCGTTTGGGAATGCGAGACATTCGCCCCTGACACCTTATCTGATCGGCTTGCTGCATTCTTCGCCGATCGTCATGTTATGTAACCTCTCCTGACTCCCGGCATCTTAGGCTTCTTTTGGCGCATAGGCAATTACTTCAATAAGATTCTCTGCGATTCAGACAGTGGGGGCCGCCCGCCGCGGAGGTTTGGCGCGTTTCGTGTCACGCGGATAGGGATTTTGGCATCGACCGCGCACTTGGGATATGCGGGATCGGTGACAGACCAGGCGAAGACTTTTGAATCTGATGGGATGAGCGTCATGGAGGGCCTGAAAATCGGGCTTGCGCTCGATTTTCGACCCTGTTATTACGTTCTAAGCCACTTGCCTGGCGACGAATCCCGGCGGTGCTGATCAGAATGTTGGCAGGGCGGATGACCGTGCGCGGCTGCATGCCGCGCAACGGCATCAAAATCCTCGTGTTCTTCGCATCTCGTCTCTATGCCCATCGCTTCCTGCAACGGGCCCGGCCTCCCATCGGGGGCCCCGCCGATAGCCTCAGCTGTACCGGTTGCAGACGCAGCTTTTTCATGGTGAGCTTATCTGCTCTTGCCACCAGAAGGTGGGAGTGTGCCCAAAATCTTGTATCCCGCGCCATGTTTTGGGCTTAAAATGCGGCCACAGCTGAGGATCACACCTCGTAGGTGACAGATTGCTTAGTATCAGAAACTGCGGAAGGCAGCGCAAGGCGGAACTGGGAAGGAAGGCCTCCCGAGCTCGGCACTTTGTTCTTACTATCCTCTGCGTTCGGGATGCCTTGGCCGGTACGGAGCAGGCGCTTCCGCCAGGGGGCTGCCGCCGGGATCCTCGGCCGGCCGGCGGCATGCCTTGGCGCGCAAGGACAGGTGAGTACCAGTTGGCGGCGGCAGGGCATGGCGGGCCAAGACCTCCGTGCGGTCGTCTCCGGGCCGTCATAGAGATCTGACCGCCATGGTGGAAATTGAGCCAATCAGACTGCCACTCGATACGCAAAATCGAGGTGTTTACACTTGCGAGTGCTCGCGCAGGACCTATAGCGGGACTGCGCAGGCGAGTTGCACTTACGCATCCGACCTGCCAGCTTTTTATTCACGGCGTGGAAGGCCCTGTCTGTTCACGCCTGCGAGCCTCGTGGATGAGAATGGGATACAGCCAGGGCCGAGGTATATTTCTCAATAGAAATGCGAGCGCTTGGTAACGCCAGCCCGGTACCACCAGCCATTTGCCCGTTTCGAGCGCTCGCAGCGATCGCGACACCACAAAGGCGGGGGTCATCCAATATCTCCGGTTGGGCATTATCGAATCCCGATCGAGGCCCAGGACATCATGGAATTCCGTGTAGGTGTAGCCGGGACAGAGAGCCTGAATGCGCACCGCGGAACCGCTGCCGCGAAGCTCCAGATGAAGGCACTCGCTGAATGCGATTATCCAGGCCTTGGTGGACGCATAACTGACTTGGCCGGGTAGGCAGGAAAGTCCCGCCACGGAGGAGACGTTGATGATACCGCCCCGGTCGCGCGCGATGAGCCCGGGGAGCGCGGCGCGTGTGAGGCGGGCGGTTGCGAGCACGTGAACGCGGTACATGTTGTCGTCTGCCTCGACGTCCGCTCGGTGAAATTTGCCCAAAACGCCAAATCCGGCGTTGTTGACGAGCAGTGCGAGCCGCTCTTCCGCCGCAACCCGCCGGACAACGTGCGCCATATCCTCGTCCCGGGCGAGGTCGGCAGATGAGACCTCGGCATCGATGGAATGCCTGCCGGGCAGTTCTTCTGCAAGCTTATTCAGGTGCTCCTTGCGCCGCGCGATCAGGATGAGATCGTAGTCGCGGGCGGCGAGCGCGCGCGCAAACTCCGCGCCGATGCCGCTCGACGCCCCGGTCACCACTGCAACAGCTCTAGTCATATGATCTTTTCACTCCGCAGAATTATTTCATTTGCAGGCCTCCGGCACTTTAGAGACCGGCATGAGTGGCACTTAGTTAAGGGACCCTGAAAGGGTCCCACAGGAGAGCCCAGGGCGCGAGCCTTGGGTTTCAGCCAAGGGTAGCAGAAAGCCCTGCATGGGCGATGCAGGCAGTAGCTCAGCCCGAGATATATCTCTCGTCGTACCGTTTTAAAGCTAGCTCCGTCCTTTCAGGACTTACTACTATTTCTGACTCTTAATCCCAGGGTTTTCACCCTGGGCTTTCCTGCTCCGCCCCCTGCGGGGCTGCATGCCGGTCACTCGCTATCGGATCATCACAAGTAAGGCTTATTTATGAGAGACAGGGTCCCTCGCGACGTTCAAATCCACCCAGGTTGTCGTCTGCTTCAGTGGGATGAGAAACGCGCCGCGCTCGCTCTTCAGCTGCGCCGATGGTTGATAAGTTCCCAAGCCGCCGGCTTTGAACGGCTGCTCGATCCTCAGGCGAGCGACGGGGGTGTACTGAGTCGCAGGAGACAGCCCGACGCGCACGGTGAAAGTTGACGGGTTGATCTCGATGTTGTCAAACGCGCCGGCGTCGAGAGTCAGCCACAGGCCACAGGATGCAATATAGACGCGCATGCGGAAGGAGTCGCGCGGAGTCACTTTGATCGTGGTCCCGCTGATTTGCAAGTTGCCGCCGAATACCAGCCACTTGAATTCCGGGTGATTGACAATGTAGGTCGCGGTGTTGAACGCGTGTCCGAAGAAATTCGGACCATAGTCGCCTGTGTAATAGTCAAAGCGCAGTGTTGAAGGGAAGGCGTGGAACGCGGCCGAGGCAAATCCCTCCTGGTCTATGTTCGTGAGCGCTCCCATCGTGCCGCCGTAGCCGACGCGCAGCAGGTGATAATCTTCAGGATGATCGCGATATTCCGAAAGCAAAGGAATGGCATTGATGCCCGAGCCATAGTGATGCAGCTGGCGCTCTACGCGTGAAGTGAAGCCGGGATAGCCCGCATAGAGAAAATCCCAGTAGCGGCGCGCGCTGCCGTTATATCCCCAGCTGGGAATCGCCGGGTCGTAGCCCAGAATCGCATCCAGCGTTACCTCCGCCTTATCCTGGTAACCGAAGTACTTCGTCCAAGCGTAGACCTCCTCCTGGCCCGTAGAATCCCACGGCATTTCGCTCCCGAACGGATATGCCTGTTCTTTCCAAAGATCCGCGCGCGCCTTCATATCCGCTTCGAGCTTGCCGGCCTGTTCCGCCCAGCCTTCCCGCTTGAGATCGAGCAGGATCGCGAGAAAAATATCTCCCTCCATTTGGCCGAAGGGAACCAATCCGCGCCGGCGATCACTCGCATATCGGGTCATCGCCAGGCTGGTCTCATAGGCATTCTTGAGATACCAATCCCACGGATGATTGGTGACCAACCCGACGTGATTGCGTGCCAGACGATAAAGCGACCAATAGGCGGCCGCGACGTGCGGATAATCGAAGGAGCGATTGACGGAGTCGGCCTGCTTTTGGTCCCAGCTGGTCCAGCTCTTCCAGTCGAAAGCGGAATTGTAATAATCGGAAGGCATCTTGTCGGGTGCGTAATAGAACATGCTCTTGCGCACGCCGTACTGCGTCGGCCCGTCTTTATAATTGATGCCGCCGTAGAGCACACCGTCGACGAACTGCTGGTATTTTTCCAACTCCTCCCTGTTGGGTTGTCCGAACTCCTTCATCGCGGCGGCGAGCCACGCGCCCGCGCCACCTTCATCTCCAAGGCCGGCAATCCAGACGCGCGGATCTTGCATAAGGATCTTACCGGCCTTGCGGTCATAGCTCATGATCGAAGGGCTGCGGTGGAATGGATCATTGGGATCGACGAACCATTGTTTCGTAGTCAGGAACCGCCCCATGTCGGCCACCGCGTCCGCAGCCGGCCTGATAACGCGGTAATTGATCGCCTGAACCAGGTTGTCGCTGTATGTGATCACGAGGCGGGAAGTGCCCCACGTCTTGCCACGCAAAGTATAGGCAAACCAGCCGCCGGAGGCCGGCGCATCCTTAGTGATTACGATGGAACCCGGCGGTTCGACGGTGATTGACCGGACAGCTCTCGGATACTTGAGAAACAGGCGGGCGTCAATGTCCATGGGAAGCACATAGCCCGGAATGCCGACGGCCACGGGCCTGCCGGCATCGGCGAGCGTCTTTTCGATGGAACGAATTTCAGGGGAAACGATGAACTTGACGCCGTACGTTTCTGCCTGCCCCGGAGCGATCATTACAGATGAAGGAGGATTCCAGGGATTGGCATCCTTCCACTCGGTTTCGGCAAATGCTTTGCTGCAAACCATCCAATCATAGAAGCCCTCAAACGTGGTGCTGGGCCGCATGGGATCGAAGAACACGGGACGGCCGGAATCGGAGGTGCGTTCATTAATAATGGGGTTGTAAGCCTCGAACGGAGTCTTGCCTTCCGGCACAACCACCAGTGCCGGACCATGCCCGTTGAGACGGGTTACCTGCAGGTAGCCGGCATCTTCGCCGATGTACGGATCAAAAAACGCGCAAGCGGCATGCGCCCGCTCCAAAGTGCGCCCGGTCATGATGTTGTTGAAGATCATCGGAATGCCAAGCGCTCCGATTTCGATCGGCTGCCCGGTCTTGTTCTTGACCCGGAAGCTGAGAGCGAGTTTCCCGTTGTCCAGTGACCATGTGCGCGCAATCTGCAGCGGGCAGTCGGCAGGCAGTGTCGGTGTGAGGTCAGCCGCCGCCAGCACCGGGGTAGAAACCGAAAGGGCAGTGACTGCCTTACGCTCCGCGGACGTGGTGAAGTTCTGCCACTCTCCTGCGTTCCCCTTGCGCACACGCACATCGAGGTCGCCGAGATGATAGTAACCGTTCTGAGAACGCTGAACGAGCAGGTCGCCGGGCGTGAAGTCGAATCCATCGGCGCCCTTGGGTTTGAGAGCAGCGATAGTTTGGGAGGAACGCACCAGGGTCAGCGTTAAGTCGGGGGTATCGATATCCATTGTCCCGTCGCTGAGCATGGGCCCCGGTCCCGGAGGAGATGCGTTCCCTCCCCGCTGCCCGGCCGCACCTCCCGGCATAATCGTGAGCAGGACCAGACCAAGCAAACAGGTGGACTTGATATATGAGATGCGGCCAATCCGTACGTTCATTTCCAGGCTCCTCTCAGAACAGACTTGCTCTCGATTCTAGCATCGGATGATAAGAGGCGCACGCCTGGAAACAGATCCTGGCGTCTTCACTGTGCCGCACCTTCGGCGCTCACTTATGAGTTCCATCCTTATCCCGGCCTGACGGCCGGGCCTATTCACTTCCGGCCCTTCGGGCCTAATCCGGCATTGAATGAGGCTGGGGCTATCGCTGAACCGTCTTCGGGCCTTATCAGGCATTGAATCAGGCCGGGGCTATCGCTGTGCCGTCTCCTCGACGCTGAACTGAATTTTTCGCGGCATACGCATATGGCCACAAACTCAGGCGCGAAGCGCCGGCAGTGAGTAGCCCCGCGCGTCAGCGCGGGGTTGGGGGAATGTTAGCAACGAGGCCCAAAGGGCCGGCACATTTTTCTTGCCCTCATGTCTATGCCCACGGAAATGCATGTAAGGTGCAGCACGCAGCGTCGCAACCTCAACTGGGAGGGGTCTGAATCCGCGAGCTGTGTTTCACGATGACGGCAAACAGTTCGTCAATCAGATCCGATGACAAGCCCAAAGATTGCGCCCATTCCTTCCTTTGCAGGAGCATGCGTCTTTCGCGATCGGGATCATGAACGGGGGAGGCCTGGTTCATTTTCAATTTGCCGATCCTGCGCGCGGCTTGGATCCTGTGGCCGAGCGCGGCAAGAATCTGTTTGTCGCAGCGGTCGATCTGGCTCCGCAGGTCAGGTTTTCGGGGCCTGACAAGACTGTCCGCAGCCATCTTGCGCCGGCGGCTGCCGGCCTGTTCCCACAGAAGTGCTCCGCTGCCGTTTGCAATGGCTTCCCGAAGCTGCGAGAGACTGCGCCCAAACCGGTCGAGCGATTCCTCGATGGCGTCTCGATTGGTCTCCAGTATTCCCTGCCACATGGCAAACTCCGAAGCCGCCAGGCGGGTCATGTCGAGAAATCCGCGGCCGGCGAGCTTATCCAGCATCGCGTGCTCGGCATCGCCTGCCTGCGCGGCATGCATGAGGGCCACGGAAATGAGCTGCGGCAGATGGCTGACCACGGCCATGATCCGGTCATGCTCTCCGGGATCGACGGTGATCGGCAGTGCAAGGAGATCCTCCGCAAGATCCATCAGCTGCAGCAGAGCATCTGAAGGAGTGTCAGCATAGGGGCAGAGGAGGTAAACCCGGTCGCTGAACAGAAGCGGATCCGCGGCCTCGACTCCCGAATGCTCGGATCCAGCCATGGGATGTCCCCCGATGAAATGCACGCCTGGAGGCATGAGCGACTGGGCTTCTTCCATAATCCGTTTTTTCGTGCTGGCAACATCCGTGACAATCGAGCCTGGGCGCAGATATGGACGCAGGCGCGACGCCGTTTCCAGGACCGCCTGAACAGGGGTCGCGATGAGCACGAGTGAACTATCCGGCACGTGGGCCGCCAGATCCTCGATGGAGCCGACTTCATCCGCGACTGCGGCCTCGCGGATGGCGGGAAGACGGGCCGGCACATCCAGACATGTCAGAGACCATTCGGGCCGCCTGCGCCGCAACGCCAGGGAAATCGAGCCGCCGATCAGGCCGCATCCGATGATAGTGATCTTTTTAGTTTTCATCTCAACGCGCCCTCCCAAGACGCCGCCCGATCGTAGTCGCTATGATCCGGCAACGGTTCATGAGCAGGCTGAATTCCTCGAAGTTCAACGACTGTGGCCCGTCGGACAGGGCCTTGTCTGGGTCAGGATGGATCTCGACCATGATGCCGTCGGCGCCGGCCGCGACGGCGGCTCTCGCCATGGAGGCCACGAATCGGCGATTGCCCACGCCGTGGCTGGGATCCGCGATGATGGGCAGGTGCGACAGGTGCTTGATCACAGGCACCGCGGAGAGATCCAGAGTGTTGCGCGTCGCGGTTTCGAAGGTGCGGATGCCGCGCTCGCACAGGATGATGTCGGGATTCCCCGCCGCCAGGATGTATTCGGCGCTCATGAGCCATTCCTGTATGGTCGCGGACAGGCCGCGCTTAAGCAAAACCGGCTTCTTGACCTGGCCGACCGCGGTCAACAGGGGATAGTTCTGCATGTTCCGGGCGCCTACCTGAAGAATGTCGGCATATTCTGAGACTATGGGTATCTGCTCGATCGACATGACCTCGGTAACCACCGCCAGCGCGTGCTTGTCGGCGGCCTGGCGCAGCATTTTCAAACCATCCTGGCCCATTCCCTGGAAGGAGTAGGGCGACGACCGCGGTTTGAAGGCACCGCCGCGGAGGATGCGCGCGCCGCTGGCCGCCACGACCTCGGCGATGGCCTCGATCTGCTCGCAGCTCTCCACGGCGCAGGGGCCGGCCATAACTGCCACCTCCATCCCCCCTACCAGAATGGAATCACCCACACGTACAATGGTGTCCTCGGGATGGAATTCGCGACTGGCTAATTTGTAGGGCGTCGATACCGGAACGACATCGCGAACTCCGGCCATCAGGCCAAATGCCCCGACATCCAGACGACTGCGATCGCCCACAACTCCGAGGATTGTGCAGTCGACGCCGTCGGACCGATGTACTTCCAGACCGGCCTCTCTTATTTTCTGCTGAATCGCGACGATTTGAGCTTCCGTCGCTTTGGTCTCGCAAATGATGATCATGAACGCCCTCCGAAAATGCGAACGGCCCACCGATCCTCCTGGTGGGCCGTCCCAAACTTTCCAATATGCTCCGAAGAAAGGAAAGACGCACCCCTCAGGGGTCACCATCGCATGTGGAGCAATAATAATAGCGATAGCAGCAGCGGCTCATCGTTCTTCCTTCCTCGGCATTCATCATAGCAACGAAATTGGTGACAGTCACCTTTTTTCGCCGGGAGTATCCCGGCGGATTCACCAAGGGATGGCGAAAAAAGGTGACTGTCACCAATTTCGTTGGCTATCGATCGGCCCGGAAGGTTCGGACGCCAACGGCGAAGCATACGAGCCCGATGCCGATCAGAAGCGCGCATGGAAACAGCATTTCGCGCAAGGAGAAGCCGCGCCAGATGGCTCCTTCCATGGCAAGCAGCGCCCATTTGACCGGACTGAAATTGCTGACCGCCGCCATCCACCCGGGCATGAACATCAATGGCACCATGCCTCCGCCAAACATGGACAGCGGCATCATGACCGCCCAACCTGCGCCGGCCGCGGCCTGCTCCGATTTGCCGAGCGTTGAGGTCAGCATCATGATTCCGACAAAGGCGATCGCCGTTGACAGACCTGCCAGGACGAGCAAACCCCAGGAAGCGGGTCGAACGTGGAAACATAAGCGCCCGAATGCGAACAGGCCGGCCTCAACGGCTAGAATGCTGGCAAAGCAGGCCAGTGCCTTGCCGGCGAGCAGATGCGCTCGCGTGAGCGGCGACATCTGCAAGCGCACCATCGTGCCGCGAGCGCGCTCGCTCACGATGCTGATGCCGAAGGTCATGCAGCAGCCGATGATTCCCCAGAGGATGCCTTGCGGAAAGGTGATGTCGAAGCTGTTCCGCGGCCCTTGCTGCTCTACGGAGGTGTCTTTTGTTGTGATTTCCAGGGGCTGCCAGTTGGCCATGCCGCTTCTGCCGGTTGTGTCGACAGGATTGGCATCGACGAATTGGCCCAACTCTGACAGGAAGCGGTCGAGTACAGGCTTGTTCGCATTCGTGTCGGGCAATTGCCGCACATCGCCGAGCGCCTTATCGACCATGTTTTTAGAAGCGGTGCGGTCGGAGAGCGTATGCTGCATGTTTTCAGCGGCCTGCTTTAAAAGGAGGCCGTCCAGCATGCCTGTCTCCGCTTTCCGGCTGGGGTCGATCAGGATCTCCAATTTGGGAGGGTCGCCGTAGAACAAATGTTCGCTGGCTGCGCCGAAGCCTTTAGGGAAAACCACAGCCGCCGTGCGCTTGCCATGTTTAACGAGGGCAATCGCTTCATCACGATTTGTTTGGGTGATGTCGAGGTTTCCGGCTTCCTGGAGGCGAGAAATAAACGTCCGCGATCCCGCAGTGCCGTCTTCGTCCACGAGAGCGACAGGGATCTTCGCGCTGCCCGTGTCCGAGCCTGAAAAGATCAGCCCGAAGAAAACCGCCACGATCAGCGGCCAGACAAAAGTGAAAAATAGGCCGGATCGTGCGCGAAGCAGGATACGCAAGTCCTTTTGCGCGAGCGCTAGAATGGCACGCATCAGTCCCTCAAAGTCTTTCCGGTAAGATTCAGAAACACATGTTCCAGGTTTGCCCGTTCAAGCCTGAACCGGTCCATTTTGCCGGACTGGAACCGCCGGTTCAATTCGGCCAGAGGGTCGTCCGTTTCGATCCTCTCCTCGCCACCGTTGGATTCGACGATCAAGACCGGGCGGCCGCCAAGCTTCGCCAGCAAAGCGGGGACCGTGTCCAGAGCCAGCATCTTCCCGCGGTCCATGATGCCGACTCGATCACAGAGGCGCTCCGCCTCCTCCATGTAGTGGGTCGTGTACACGATCGTGCGCCCGAGCCTGCGCAGCTCCATGATTTTCTCAAAGATCGCATTTCTTGACTGAGGGTCCACTCCAACTGTCGGTTCGTCGAGCAGAACCAACTCCGGGTCATGAATGATGGCTCCGGCAAGATTGAGCCGCCGCTTCATTCCTCCGGAAAAACCGCGCACAGGGCCACGCCGCCGATCGGTGAGGCCGACGAAATCAAGAGCCCAGTCAATTCGCTCGATGAGAGCTTTGCCGTGAAGTCCATAGACGCGACCGAGAAATGCAAGGTTCTCCTCGGCAGAGAGCGTTTCGTAGAGCGACAATGCCTGGGGCGCGACGCCGATGCGGGCGCGGAC
>Ga0187854_10002223_pt1 | contig 17057 bp, 18 predicted proteins | sample June2016WEW_6_15_FD_132445 | JGI IMG/M metagenome (GOLD analysis project Ga0187854, IMG submission 132445) | Peatland microbial communities from SPRUCE experiment site at the Marcell Experimental Forest, Minnesota, USA - June2016WEW_6_150 | ecosystem: Environmental > Terrestrial > Soil >...
CGACTCTGCGCACTCTCTCGGGTTCTTGCGCAAACCCCACGACATGGCATTCCCGTTCTCGAATCGTCTGAATTCCAAAGTGCCGGAAGCGGCTGTAGTGCTGGTCGGCCGGGCTCAAGTACAGCCAGGTTGATGTGAACTTGGAGGTAAGCATGAAGATATCGCTGGGGCTCGAGGCGTCGAGGGGGTTCCCCGTGAGGTCCGTGCGGTACTCTTCAAATGCCGGGACATCGCCCCCTAGCCGGGGTACGACGATATAGCGAAACTTGTGAAGCTGCCTGATGTGAGGCATCCTGGGAAGCGCTTTGGAGAAGACCTCGGAGACGACCTCCTCGTCGCAGGCGATTTGGGGGAAGTCATGAAACAGGAGGGTACCCGTTTGGCCGACGCGCTCGAGAACCACCGGCAGTTGATCCTGGCTCCCGGTCGGTCGGAGCTTGTGCAGAAAAGGGCAGTCGTGAATCTGACTCGGGGTCCAATCGATCAGCGTCTGAGCGCGTTTGTAGATTTCGATTTCCGAGGGTGTAAGTTGCAGCGGAGGTTCGGGTAACTGGGGAGGCGCCGCAGGCTGTTGCAGCCTCGCGCTTAACGCGCCGATGGAAGCGGCTGCCAGCATGAGCGAACTCACAAGCGCCTGGAACTTCACACGGAAAGTATTCGCCTGGGTGTTGCCCAAGTCAAGACGGCAGATTGTGGCGTGACCCGATCTGCGCGACAAACCACGCTCCGCGACGCGGAGGCTCACGTCCAGTAGCTGCGGTCAAGGGAACGGTATTGGATGGCCTCGGAGATGTGCGTGGTGGAAACATTCTCGGCGCCCTCCAGGTCGGCGATGGTGCGGGAAACTTTCAGGATGCGGTCGTGGGCGCGCGCGGAAAGGCCCAGGCGGGTCATGGCGCTTTCGAGCAAACGGTTCGCGGGTAGCACATGCATCCCGGCGTTTGGCATGTATGCGATTAGGGCCTTAACCCCGCGCATGATCTTCCCGTTAACACCGTCCCGCGGCCAGGGCTGGTGCCCTACGCCCTCCGGCAATCCGATTCCCTCTTGGCGGGGCGTCAAAGAGACTGAAGGATCGCTTGGCGTTCGACCCCTTTGTGCTTTGCCACGGCACGGAGAATGGCATTCAGCGTTCCGATGCGAAGGGTTTTGTGGGCAGGAACAGCGAGACGCTGGTGAGAAGGTTCTTCAGTCTCGATCACGACGTGGCCGCCTTCTTGATGGATGATGCGATAGCCCCAATTGCGGCAAAGAGCCTGGACAAGGTCGTGCCCGCTCAAGTCGCGTGGGGTCTTCATGAGTTGGCGAGAACTTCGTCCCGGACCAAGTGGAGGCGGATCGCCGCAGGCTGTTGCGGGTGGTCAAAGTAATAGGCCGCCACGGCTTCCTTCACGTTCCGGCGCAACTCTTCCCAGTTGTCCGCCTGCGTGAAGATGCCTTCCGTCAGGCATTCAGCGACGAAGCCGCCATCGGATTCCTGACTCACTTCGAAGACAATCTCGTTCATAGATGCAGCTTATTCCATCCTCGCCAGAGAAACAAGGCCGCCATGCGCCCAATGCACGACGCCGCCCCGCGCGACGCTCACGTCCAATAGCTGCGGTCGAGGGAGCGGTACTGGATGGCTTCGGAGATGTGCGTGGTGGAAATATTCTCGGCGCCCTCCAGGTCGGCGATGGTGCGGGAAACTTTCAGAATGCGGTCGTGGGCACGCGCGGAAAGGCCCAGCCGCGACATGGCGCTTTCGAGCAAACGCTCGCTGTCGGGCGCGATGTTGCAGTACTTGCGAAGCTGCCGCGAGCTCATCTGCGCGTTGCAGTAAATCTTCTCGCCCTGAAAACGGTCGAGCTGGCGCTCGCGAGTTTTCATGACGCGCGTGCGGATGGCGTCGGAAGCTTCGCCGCCCGCTTCCTGGCGCAATTCCTGAAAGCGCACGGCGGGCATGTCGATGTGAATGTCGATGCGGTCGAGCAGCGGCCCGGAAATCTTCGAGACATAGCGCTGGATGATGGGCGGCGTGCAGGTGCACTCGCGCGAAGGGTCGTTGAAGAATCCACACGGGCAAGGATTCATGGCCGCCGCCAGCATGAAGCGGGCAGGGAAGGTGAGCGTCATGGCGGCGCGCGCGATGGTCACCATGCCGTCTTCGAGCGGCTGGCGCAGCACTTCCAGCACGTTGCGCTGGAATTCCGGCAACTCATCGAGAAACAGCAAGCCGTTGTGCGCCATGCTGACCTCGCCGGGCCGCGGGACGACGCCCCCGCCGATCAATCCGGCGTCAGAAATCGTGTGGTGAGGCGAGCGGAACGGCCGTGTGCCCACCAGGCCCGCGCCCGCTTCCAGCATGCCCGCCACGCTGTGAATCTTGGTGGTCTGAATCGCCTCGTCGAAGGTCAGCGGGGGCAGGATGGTGGGAATGCGCTTGGCGAGCATGGTCTTCCCTGCTCCCGGCGGGCCGATCATCAGGATATTGTGCCCGCCGGCGGTGGCGACCTCGATGGCGCGTTTAGCGTGGAGCTGCCCTTTGACGTCGCGGAAATCCACCGTGTACTGGCTGGCTTGCGCGAGCATCTCGGCGGTGTTGACGTGCGCGGGCTTGAACTCGCGCGTCTCGTTGATCAGGTCAAGGACTTCCGGCAGGGAGCGCAGGCCGAAAACCTGCACGTCCTGCACTACGGCTGCTTCGCAGGCGTTTTCAAGCGGCACCACCATTTTGCGCAAGCCCTTCTGCCGCGCCATGGTAGCGATCGAGAGCGCGCCTTTGATGGGGCGCAGGCTGCCGTCGAGCGAGAGCTCCCCGAGAAACAACGTGTTTTTCAATTCGTTCTTCAGCAGCGCACCCGTCGTGCCTAGAATGCCCAGCGCGATGGGGAGATCGAATCCCGAACCTTCCTTTTTCACGTCTGCGGGCGCCAAGTTCACGGTGATGTTCTGAAAGGGAAATTCCAGGCCGCAGTTCTTGATGGCGGACTTGATGCGCTCGCGGCTTTCACGCACCGCCGCGTCCGGGAGGCCGACAGTGGTAAAAAAGGCGTTGCCCGCGGTGATGTCCACTTCAACCTCAACCAGGTAAGCATCAATGCCGAAGACAGCAGCACTTAGGGCTTTGAAGAGCATCGGCGCAACTCGCTACGGGAGGCTCACAAGGTACGAAGGCCCGGGCGCCCATCCCGTAAACGCCCATTGACCTTGCGGGTTCTGTACCGGCGGCCATTATACCAGAGGTAACGGGGCGATGGGCAGCAGGGAAATTCCGGGCCGCTGGAACCCCCGTGTCCCGCAGCGAGGACGGTAAATCAGGGTCTTCTGGGGTTACTCGCCCCAAGGATGGCGTCGGCGACCCGCAGCAATTGCTTCGTCGATCCCACGCCGGCTCATGAGTGTTTAACCTCTAGTCCATTCAGCCAGATCAGAGAGAATCTTCTTACGGCCCCGGGAGTTCTCTTGGGGAATGCTGGCCTCCTCTCTACTAATTCTACTGGAAGAAGTCCGGTCTTCCTGCTAGAGTGTCATGAGCAACAGGGGCAGCTGGGAAAAATCGAAGGGCGCGTGGTGGCCGTTACATATTTTCTATCGGAGGTGAATCATGACCCGGCGACGGAAAGTTGCTTTGGAGGTTTTCGGTGGAGTGGTGGTTACGGCTCTGGCCATGTGCCTCTGCACACCGACTCAAAAAGGGCCGACGGCCGTAGACCCTGGCGTGCGCGGCGGCCCGCCGGGTGCGGGCACGGCCCTGCCAGGCCTCACGGCGGACGAAACCGCGTTCTTCCAAGATGGGCTCGCCAGGTTCCAAGAAATCGAGGCCGTGACGGGAGGCGAGAACAACGGGCTTGGGCCTCGCTTCAACTCGAACCAGTGCTTTTCTTGCCACTCCCAGCCGGCTGGTGGCGGGACGAGCCCTGCGCGGAACCCCCTGATCCAAGTCGCCGCGCTCAGTGGGGCAAAAAACGTGGTGCCCTGGTTCATCACGGAAAATGGCCCCATCCGTGAGGCACGTTTTAAGCAGAATCCCGACGGAACTAACGACGGCAACGTGCACGCCCTCTTCGTCATCACCGGCCGCAGTGACGCCGTGGGTTGCGACATCGCTCAACCCAACTTCCTGCCGGCTGGGAACCCGCTCACCGGCCAGGGTGGAAATCCGAACATCATCTTCCGCATCCCGACACCTGTCTTTGGCGCTGGACTCCTCGAAGCGATCCCCGACTCGGCGATCCTCGCGAACATGCAGGCCAACACGTCCCTGAAGACGCAGTTGGGCATTTCCGGTCACCCGAACGCGCTCCTGAGCGGCAATGTGAACCGCAGTGGAAACGATGGGACCATAACCCGCTTCGGATGGAAGGCACAGAACAAATCCCTTCTCCTGTTTGCGAGCGAGGCCTATAACGTCGAGATGGGGATCACGAACCAACTCTTCCCCCAAGAGCGCGAAGAGACTCCAGGCTGTATCTTCACCCCCACGCCCGACGACACACTCAACTTCACGACTACGCCTACGGGCAGCCCCAACATCAATACCGCCACCCTCTCTGACATCGAGGCGTTCGCCAACTTCATGCGGATGCTGGCCCCACCCACCCCGGCGCCCAATACGCCGTCCACCACGAATGGACGGGCCGTTTTCACAAGGATCGGCTGCGCCCACTGCCACACGCCTTCGTTTACCACCGCCAAGATGATTGCGAGCGGCTCCTCGACGGTCCCGAGCCCTGCGCTCTCCAACCAACAGGTGAACCTCTACTCCGACGTCCTCCTCCACCACATGGGCAGCGGTCTCGCGGACGGCATCACCCAAGGTGGCGCAGGCCCCGATGAGTTCCGAACTGCTCCGCTCTGGGGTGTTGGGCAACGCATCTTTTTCCTCCACGACGGACGGACGAGCAACTTGGTGGAGGGTATCGAGTTCCATAAGAGCTCGGGTAGCGAGGCGAACAAGGTCATCGACGGTTTCAATAACCTGAGCGCTCAGGATCAACAAGACCTCATCAACTTCCTGCGATCGCTCTAGGCGGAACTTCTCATTACCGGCGGAGGAAGGCCAGGGGCAAGGTACCTGCCGCAAGGCGGGGCTGGGGGCATGGCGAGGGGCGGACGGGATCTTTTGGCGGTGATCCTCCAGGAGGGTAATGTCACGGCTAAGCGGCGCGAACTTGCGAGCGTCCGGACTTAAGCCCGTTGTTAGGCGGACAAACGGCAGATTTGATCGCCCCCGCCTTCCCAACCAAGAGCAACTCCTGCCCACGCCCTTTATGAGTGGGCAAACTCTTTACCCAGTTTGTAGGCTCGCTCCAGATAACTCCGTCTGGTTTCATCGTCCGTTACAGGCACGCCATACAAATAGACATGTTCGACTTTTCTGACCCCTGGATACCGCAGTCCCCAGTCATCGATAATCCGCGCCATGGGTGCCTCCCAATCGGCCTTGTAGTCTTCTTCTTTGAAGAGTGTCGTGCTGATGACCAGGGCTTTTTCATGGTGAAGCAGTGGCACTCGACCTTTCGCTTCACCGCGCCAGCCCTCAGACGTTAAGGCATAAGCATCACCGTAGGCGAAGACCCGTTCGAACCACCCCTTCAGGATCGCGGGAAAGTGTAGCCAGAACACGGGGGCAATAAAGGCAAGGCCCTGGGCATTTTTCAGTTTCTCCCACTGGGCAACAACGTCTTTGGGCCTATGGTCGTGGATGAATTTCGCCACTGCCAGAGAATCCTTGTTGCGGAGCCAGCGCGAGGCGATGAACCTCTGAATGGGACCTCCTGCAAAGTCCAGCACGCGCTGCTTTAGGTTCATTTGTTCGAGTATCTCTAACGGCATGCTTTCATGCACATAACTGGCAAAGTCCTGCATGCGAAAAACCGGGTCAAATCGAATGGCATACAGGTCGACGACATCGCTGACGTGACCGGCGACCTCCAGCCCTTTGGTGAACTGCTGGAGAATGGCGTGGCAAAATGACTTGGGATTCGGATGGGCGTACACGGTCAAGACTCTCATGAGATAGCCCTCCTAGTGTGACTATTGACTGCATGGATCAATAAACGAAGGGAATGAGTTTCTTCGCGTTTTGCTGGTAAGCGACATACTGCTCGCCATATGCTTTCCGCAACCCATCTTCCTCAACGGGAATCAGCAGGAAAATCAACACAAGGTAGATGCAAAACACGGAAAAGAAAGCCCATGATTGGATCAGGCAGGCCAGCCCCATGGAAATACTCAACGCCGCCGTGTACATGGGATGCCGGACCAGTCTGTAGGGTCCATCCGTAACCATCTTATCTTCAGATCGAGGAGCGCTTCCCCCCAGCTGGTAATTGCGCCCCAGCGTGATCAGCGCCCATGCCATGAGGAGATACCCGATCACATACATCACCAACCCTACGAACTCCAAAACCATCAGAATCCACGGTTCATCAACGGTCATGTGGGTAGGATCGATCGTCGCCAGACCGCGAGTGATCAGCAATATTGCGGCTAGGGGATTCACAACTAACAAAAAAAAGAGGTTGAAGATATTGACGAGCTGAACCTTAAGGTTGCCTCTTGGTTTATCCAAAATGGAACCTGTGGCAACTTGCTTGACAATAACCAGCATGCCCAGCAGGAATAGAATTGCGATTCCGAGGATCCCTGGATCGAGTAGATGCATCTCTTCCTGCTTAAGGTGAACGTCCAAATATCGGACAAAACAAAACTCTCCGCCTAACGTCCAGCGGACGAGCTCCGAGCGAAACGAGTCTGCTCGATCCGCTTGTTGGGCGGGTTTTGCCTTTTGATCTTAGCAGATTCTTCCGGGGGCGCCGGGTACAGCGTCGCAATTACGGGAAGCGGCCGTAGCGCTGCGTGAGGGGACTGCATTGGCGGGCGAGTAGGTTTCTCCCGCACCCAAACCGGACTGCGCCGCATGCACGACCCGCCACTCCCGCAAACGCCAGGTGACTCTAATGAGCCTCTGTGTAAATGGCTTCGGTCACATTCGAGGGGTGGTCAGAATAGGAACTGCCGGGCGAAAAGGCCACCTTCTCGTACTTGCTGCCTACCTTTCGAATGACATCGTGCCATCCGTCTTCCCAGCTTATGCGGGCTTCGCCCTCCACGACGGTCCATGTACCGTGGCTCGAACCTAGCGTTTTATGAGCCACTCCATCGGGCTTCAAGCTGATGTCAAATTTTCCCCCCATGCCGTCGCCCACTTTCCACTCACCAAGAAAGTGGCCTTGCCCCAGGGAAGTCTTAACGGCTGGGGAGTCGAATTCGATCCGGGCAATTTCCGCCAAGCGGAAGCTTTGCCTACGCCCATCCTTAAAGAAAATCACTATGGAGCCCTGCGCGTCTTCCGTGGCCGCTCTCAGCGCACCCGGGGGAGCAACCAACACTATTATTCCTAGAACCCAGACTAGCCTGTTGAGAATGTGCATAACACTTCTCCTCGGAGGACACAAGAGACACAAATCCGCCGGCCCTCGCGCTCTGCATCATAATACGAATCCTGGCGGATGGTTCAGATGCTTTTGTCGCAGCCGCCAGGAAACAGGTTCGCTCTAGTGAATTTTGCATCTACCTCTGGACCATGATCAGCTTGTCCCCTTTTGCCCGGAGTTCCCGATTTGGCCCTCTGACTCGCGCATCCTATGCTTCTCCTGCCCTCGACACAACGAATTTGCCACCGGAGCAGGCCCCAGCGAGATCGGCAGGGTTCCGACGGCTCGTTTTTGCCCGTTTGACAAGCCCCGCTTGCCGCCACTCAAATGATTTCTCAGACACCGCTCCGACCCTCCTCCCTCGGCCCCAGATCTTGCAGCCGCAGTCGGTGTGCTACCCGCTGAAACCCTCGCGCCCCGCTGCTCGGACGGCGAATCAGGGTCTTCTGGGATTATTCGCCGCGAGGAGCGCGTGGGCGACGCGGACGGCGGGAAGAACTGGCTCGGGGTCGCGCACCAACACGCGATCGATCATGTCTAGTGGCGTAGAAGAACATGAAGACGCTTATAACCCTCTCAATTAATACAAGGGCAGCAGAGTTTAAGCTAGATAAACTCTGCGCTTCCCGCTCCAAGTCGGTCGCGCAAATTCGTCCCGCACAAACTAAGGTATTGTGTTCACTATTGAGGAGACAGCGAACTCGTGGTAAAAGGCAGCGATAGTACGTGCTAGGTGGTGACGTGGCCGGTCGCATGGTGCCGGTCGGTGGGCGGAGGATAACTACAGCATTCCAGTGATCTCAAACCGGAGGTTCTTATGGGCCGAGGCGTACTTTCGGTTCTATTAGCGGCAATTCTTTGGGTTCATTGTGGCTTATCCGCTAAGGCAGAGGTTGTTGGGGCGGGCGCCACTTCACAGGCGAGTACCTCTCAGAAGCCAACCCTCAAAGAGCAGGTCATCCAAATTCCGGCTGGATCTCAGGTGGAAGTGCGCCTGCTTAGCAAGGAGCGATTCCGCGCCCGACTTGGCGACGTCTCCGATGAGGGGTTCACCGTCCAGATTGCGAAGGGGAACCAGATCGAGACACGCAAGCTCGCTTTTGGCGATGTGAAGTCTATGAAGCAGATTGGGGGGAAAACACACACGGCAATCTATATTCTCGCCGGCGTCGGAATTGCCTTCGGGATTATCCTTGTTTTGGCCTTCACCCTTGGACGCGCCGGGAACCCAGGGATCCGGATATAAGCTGGTAGCGTGGAGTTCGCGGGTTTCGAACTCCGCGGCCTGCAAACTCGCAGTCGTCGGAGAGCCGCGTAGCGCGGACCCAAGTTCCCGGGTCCGCGGTTTTTCTTGCACGAATGGGAGTCGAGCTTACCTTGGAAATTCAGAGCTTTCCCCGTTCGGAGGCCGACGGTAGTGAAAAAGGCACTGCCCGCGGTGATGTCCCCTTCCACCTCAACCGGGTAAGCATCAATGCCGAAGACGGCGGCACTCGAGGTTTTGAAGAGCATCGGCGCAGCTCGCTGCGGGAGACCGACGGGGTACGAAGGCCGGGGCGCCCCTCCCCTAGACGCGCGTTGACCTTGCGGGTTCTGTTGCGGCGGCCATTATACCAGAAGGTAACGGGACGATGCGCAGCAGGGAAATGCCGGCGGGGAAAGGCCAGGAGCAAGACACCGAACCTCGCTCGTCGGTCGCTAGGAAACAACCAATCATCGACGCAGATCATGAGCCGCTCGCGATAGTAGTCGTGACCTATCTGAGCAGCAAGGGAAAGGAACACAACGGATAAGCCCTGTCATCGAATCCGTGGGCGCAATGAGCAGGACACCGATTCCATTTCTAACTGATGTTCACGGGCACGGACGCACACCCCGCTATTTCAACTCCACATTGAGCACGTTCGCCAACCTCGCTCCCGCCAACGCCACTCGTTGCTTTGCAAGCGCCTGGGCATGCTTCTTGTACTTCCTCGTCAGCGTGTACGGGCCAGTCCCCGGACCAACTGGCTTCACGTAGACGTCTGTCTTGGCTTCCCCGAAGCTCTCCGTGATCCAGTCGTCCGCGTTCGTGTCGCCCGCGAGTTGCGTGTCGGCTCGGGCGAGGCGCTTGGCGAGCTTCATAACTTTAGATGGCGCCTTGGAAGTGCCGAGCGCGTTATCCCAAAAACCGTGCAGCTCTCCGGGCGGGGTGGTCAGCTTAACGTCATTGCCTCCACGGTCACCGTTGGGTTCCGTCTGTGTGAAGCGCGTGACGCAATGAAGGGGTTGGTGCACGTCGCCGACAAGATGCATCAGCCACACAAGATCGTAGGATTTGAGTGCATCTGGCTGGTCCGATCCGATGACCTGCCGGAACACGGCCATTTGCGTCTCCGCATTCGGAGACGGTGCGTCCCCGTGCTGGAGTCCGTCTATTGCATACGGCCTGTCAACATAGTGCCAGTATTTGTGCATCACCTTGACCTGATCGTAGCCCTCGTTGGCCGAAGCATTCGGAACTGAGGGTGATTCACCATCGTTCTCGTACCCTGAACCATTGGCCTTGATTTCATCTGGCCACGTCGCAGCCAGCATGAATGTCATTTCGTCTACCAACGCTTGGTTGTTCCTCGCCTTCTGAGGGAGCCCGCTAACCCACTTTTCGTAATTTGGGTTGAGCTTAATGAGCGCAATTGCTCGTTGTTTTGCCTCCGGCTTGAGGTTTCGATACGCGACATCCGCTGCGGCCATGTGACCTTCGCTGTCCCAGGCACTCAGCACCGCAGTCGCCGCAAATAAGCACAGTGGGGCCGTGATCAATGCGAGTGCCTTCTTGCCCATCTGAGCCTCCATGTTGTCAGAGCGGTTATTTACGCCGAGGCCAGAAGAATACCATAAATTGATCACGGATCAAATAGGCCGCGTAGCGCGGGCCCACCGCGCGGGGAGAGGGGCGGGGGGTGAGGGGCATCCAGGATCTTGCTGGGCGAGTTCAACGGTGGTTGCACAGCCGCCGATGGTTGTCGGGAACAGCCACTTTTGCCTTTGATCCTCCAGGAGGGTAACGGACTACGCTTCGGCTGCGGGGTCGCTCCGCGCAGGCGCGGCCCCATCAGCTCCAAGCGCGGGTTAGGTGGCACCCGATGGGCTATCTGGCCGCGCTGGAAGTGGCTTCTTGAATCCATGAAAGAAATCCACATTGGCTGCCAGCGCGGTTTCCAGGTCCGCGACCAAGGCCTCATGCCGAGGTGTGCGCTTGCGAAACTCCCCGATCAGCTGCGGCATGTCTTGTTGGTAGATGTCTTCGCTGCAGATTCGGAATGCGAGCTCAGCGAAGGCGGGAAGGCGGAAGGAATCTTCATCCGCGAGGAGCGCTCGCCGGACGGCGTCAGCCGTGGCACAAAGGTAGGCCAGCGTCGTCGTCCGTGCCGTCGCTTCGAAGTTGGAGACCTGCTGGGAGGGTGACAAGAAGCGCCCGGACGCGTGATCGAAATCCACGTATAGGCCGGCCTCCTTCTCTTGGGAGATCTTCGGTCGAAGTGGCTCCCCGGCGAAACGACGCCCGTCAGGTGCCTCGATCTCGAGCCGCAGCGGGCTGATGATCTCGTACAGGTAGGCGCGGTGAGCCTTCAGCTGGTGATTGTTCCACCCCTTCCAGAACCATTCCCAAGCATGCGCTTCGGTTGGAAGACTGAACGCCGCTAGCAAAGTGAGCGACCTCCCTACCTCCTCTTGTCCGAGTTGCGCGAGTGTGAGCGCTTTGTCAGGGAAGGCTTGGATCAGGTCAGTTGATGCGCCGAAGAAACGCACTGCGTTCTCGATCGTTTGAACATAACCCTCCCTCAGCTGGGCAAACGAGAGAACCCGGCGTTTGGACTTGGAGCCCATTTTCGCGTTACTCCGAATCAGTTCGGGTGCGGGTGTGCCACCTAACGCTCGGCCTCAGCCGCGGCGCGCAGCGCCGCCTGCTGCATGCCGCTGTTAGACGATCAATCCTTGCCAAGCAGCCGGACAAGTTCGTTGACTCCTCGCTCGAATGACTCGGATATGTCAGCGTATTTTCTGTCCCGGAGCAGAGGCGGGAGTTCGCACTTGGCTGCCAGGACCGGCAAGACGGTGACTTCACCTCTGCTCATCTCCCTGGAGAAGGCAGCGCGCCATTCCTTATCTACCCAGTTGGACGCCAACGCCCCAGGAGAGAGCAAGAGGATGACGTAAGTGCAATTCTCCAGGGCCTCCTCCACCCTGCGGGAGATCGAGTCTCCCACCTGAATGGCCCATTCGTCGAGCCAAACGTCCACGCCTCGTTTCGCGAGTTCCAGCGCAAGGCCCCCTGCAATCTGCTTGTCCAACGACGAGTGCGATATGAACACACTCGGATGCCCTTTCATTCGCGTCTCGACCGGCGCGGGTGACGGCTCGAACGGCGTGTAGTGCCTCGTCACCATACGGAGAAGGTCCCACCCGGGATGCCTGCCCGACGGGCTCTCTGCCAGCAACGAGAGAATCGTGTCTCGTAGCTGCGGATCGACTTGCGGGATCGGAGCCAGCAGGTGGGAGGCGTCAGCTGTGGCGATCGCCCGAAGCACCGAGGCAAAGTCGGGGCCATGAAACGGATTCCTGCCGGAGAGGTGTTCCAGGAGCAAAGTACCGACCACGAAGTAGTCCGACTCGACAGTTGGACTGCCGCTCAGGTGCTCCGGCGACATATACAACGGCGTCCCGGCAATCGATCCGGCAGGCCAGTACTCGGACTCGTCGACTCCGAGTAGGCGAGAATGCTCGAAATCTACCAGCTTAAGAACGCCGTATGGATCGACAAGCAGGTTGCCGGGAGATAGGTCCCCGTGCACTATACGGTGATCGTGGAGATACTCCAACGCGTTCTGCAGCTGCCCGAACACTCGTGCCGCAACGTGACTCAGGGCGGAAGCGCCTGCGCGCGGCAGAGCCTCGAAGAGAGAGACACCATCGATCCTCTCCATCGCGATCCACAGCGTTCCATCAAGGACGAACTGCTCGTAGACCTGAACGATGTTGGGGTGGGACAGCTTCGAAAGTACCCGATACTCCCGGTCAAGATAGCGTGGAGTCCCGACGTTGCCGACGACCGTCTTGAACACGACGGGTGCACCTTCAGGCCGGGTCTTGCCCCAGTAGACGCTACCCAGGCCCCCACACCCAAGTAGGCCAAGGATCTCGTATTTGTCGTTGCTGAAGCGCTCCATCCGGTCCTTCTGATCCGTCTGACTCTTGTTTGGACTAAACCGTTGCGCGGTATGTGCTGGCCCGACCTATCGATCTGAGCCCGCCAGAGGTCATCGACCTCAGCCCAACCTGATGTCTCTTCCTATGTGAGCTCCGTTGCGAAAGCGTCGAGGGGACTGTGCACCCCCTGCCCGCCGCACGTCCCGTTAAGGCGGGCATTATACCAAAGGTAACGGGGCGATGCGCAGCAGGGGAATTCCGGGCCGGTGGAACCCCCGTGCCCCGCTGTGAGGACGACGAGCCAGGGTCTTCTGGGATTATTCGCCGCGAGGAGCGCGTCGCCGACGCGCCTTACATGCGACGAGCCAAGACCGACGGTCGCCCGCGGCTGAAAATCCGCCGATCTTGAGCGCGGAGGAGTCAACAAAGACCCTGGGCTGCTCTATCTCGACCCTCCGCGTCTGCAACCGCCCACGCTGTCATCCTGAGCCCGCCTTGCGGGAGAAGGATCTCTGCAGTGCGCTCGTCCAGTGGAAAAGAGTCTCTTGCATCCAATGCCGGGATTCTCTGCGGAGTTCACCCTAACCGAAATGACAAGGATCCTTCGGCTTCGCCTCAGGATGACAGCCCCCGCAGAGGATGCTTCGGACGATTAGGTGCCGCCCGGTCGATTCTCGGGCTACCGGTAGCCCCAAATCGATGTGCCCCACATGCCACCTACCGTCTACCGTCTTCACTTTTTTCCTACTGGTAGCCCAAATCGCGCTCCACGGCATTGACATTACCCCTCCCCTTATTGCTAGGCTATGACTGTGAGGGCGAGTCCGGGGTCCGGAGTCCGAAGTCCGGAGTCGGAAAAGCAGAGATTAGGGGCTGGGGACGGTAAGAGCGAGTCCGGAGTCCGAAGTCCGAGGCCCCAAGTGCAGGTTACAGGGAAAACGGAACAGGTAACAGCGAAGGAACACGAACCAGTCCGGGCTCCAAAGTCAGAGGAACAGGTTACAGGGAACAGGGAATAGGTGAGAGCGAAGCCTGCTCGTGAGGATGAAACGCCAGGAGCGTCAGATGGAAGCTTTGGAAAATACCGCGATTCTCCACGATGTACCAGAAACAAAAGGGGTTAGCGACGGAAAGCGAGAGCCCTGCAGAAACATATATCATTGAAATAAAAACGGTTAGCTTATACTGCCGTAGCCAAGGCGGTAAAAAAAGGGGGCCCCAAAATGAAGGTAAGTCTCTCGATCTTATTGAAAAAAAATGTAGAAAAGATGCCCGTTTTCTGGCTTACCACGATATCATTGAAAAAACACGAGTTATAGCCTTCAGTCCACGATGTTGATGAAACAAAAGGGGTTAAAAGGACTGGGGCTAGGGGCTGGGGGCTAGGGACTGGCGGGAAAGCAGGGAAAAGGGAACAGGTGACAGGGAACAGGAAACGGGTGACAGGGGACAGGAAGGGACAGGAGTCAGAATTCAGGAACTGGGAGGCGAAGTGCCTATCCCGACTGCGCCGGGACTCGCACAAGGCGCTCGCTGCCTACCGCCTACTGCCTACTGCCTATCCCTTACTGCCCGCCCCGGTGATGGCTATGCGGGTCGACCGGTTGACCTGGACATTCCACATGCTAACGGCACGCCGCGAGGAGCGCGTCGGCGATGCGCACGGCGGGGAGGACTGCCCCGGGGTCGTGCACGCGCACAATGTGTGCGCCGCCCAAAATGGCCGCGACCACCGCCGCGGCATCGCCGATGGCGAGCGGGGCGGGCGTGCCGGTAACGGGCCGGGGGCCGACCTTTCCCGATTCATCGGGATGCGCCCCTGCAATCGGCCAGAAAGCGGACCGGCGTTGCTTCCGCGGCGAAGGCTCAAGACTTTCGCCCGCGACGATGGCCTGCAGGAACGACTTGCGCGAGCTGCCAACGAGGAGGGGAAGACGGAAACGCTGAAGTCTTTCGAGGCCAGCGAGGATTTCATAGTTCTGCCGGCGCGATTTGCCGAAGCCCAGGCCGGGATCAAGGATGATCTGTGACCGGCTTACCCCGGCGGCGCGCGCGCGCCGAAGGGAAGTTGCAAGACCCCGCGTGAGCAAGCGCCAGATGTCCTGCGCGAAGGGCTTCTGCTGCATGGTCTCCGGGCGGCCACGCAGATGCATCAGGATGAGCGGCGCGCGGTAGCGGCGCGCGACCTCCGCGAGACGCGGCTCGAAGCGCAGCCCACTAACATCATTCAGAATGTTCGCGCCGGCGCGGAGAGCTTGCTCGGCGACCTCGGCTTTGGTGGTGTCAATGGAGATGGGGACAGAGTGCAGCTTGCGCCGCAGGCCGCGAATGACGGGCAGCACGCGCCGCAGTTCTTCTTGCCCAGAGATAGGTTGCGAGCCGGGCCGTGTGGATTCGCCGCCCACGTCGATCCAGTCGGCTCCCTGGCGAACCAGTTCCACCCCGCGCTGGATGGCGCGTTCGGGAGCAAAGTAGAGTCCGCCATCAGAGAAAGAGTCCGGGGTCACGTTGAGCACGCCCATGAGGAGCGTACGGTCACCAAGACGAACCGCTCGGCCAGCAATTTCGATCTCGAATTGGGGGCGAAGTCTCATGTTCACGGTAGATCGAGACGTCCATAGTCCGTTGTCCGTAGTCACCGCCGGGGCACTTTCGGAGGGAGGCGCCATTCCTGTAAAACGAAAATCCCACTGCTCATCGCTGAAAGCTGATCGCTGACCGCTGATGGCCTGCAACTGACAACGGACCACGGACTACTGACCACGAATCACGGGCGACCTACATCCCGAACAATTTCGCGTAAACCACCGCCCCCGCCACGCCGCCGAGGACAGGTCCAAGGATGGGCACCCAGGAATAGCTCCAGTCGGAATCACCTTTGCCCGCGATGGGCAGCAACGCGTGGGCGAGGCGCGGCCCCAGGTCGCGCGCGGGATTGATGGCGTATCCGGTGGGCGCGCCGAGCGACAGCCCGATTGACCAGACGAGAAATCCCACCAGAAGCGGAAAGAGGCCACTTTGGGTGGGGGCGGCGTTGGCCAGGATGGCGAGCACTCCAAACATCAGGACGAACGTTCCGATGATTTCGGTGAGCAGATTCATGGGCAGGCGGCGAATGGCCGGCACGGTGGAGAAGACTCCGAGCTTCGCGCTCTTGTCATCCGTCACCGGCCAGTGGGCAAGATAGGCGAGCCACACGATCACCGCGCCGAGGAAGGCTCCCAAGAATTGTGCCGCCATGTAAATGGGCACGGCGCTCCAGGAAAACCTGCCAATCACCGCCAGGCCCAGGGTGATGGCGGGATTCAAATGCGCGCCGCTGATGCGTCCCACGGCGTACACTCCCATGGCCACGGCCATTGCCCATCCCGTGGTGATGACCATCCAGCCGGAGTTCTGAGCCTTGGTTTTGTTCAACACCACGGCGGCGACGACTCCATCCCCTAACAAAACGAGCAGCATCGTGCCCACCAGTTCTGCCATAAAAGGACTCATGCGTACCCTCCCAGACGTGCTTTCGCTGCCTGCGGACGGGCAGAGAGTATAGTTCGGCATAAGTGGAATTGCGCGGGAAAATGAGTTCGCGCGAGGGTAGAAGTGCCGCCGGTCTTGGGATGCGATCAGGACTGGAAGAGTGAGCCGACAGGCAGAAGAAAGCCGGGCAGCAGGGGAATTCCCGCCGCGTCGTCCTTCGCGTACCTGGAAGCCTTCCTCAGGCAGGCGACTACGCCGGCTGAGGGCGCTCGCGGGGCGGGATGCCGGGCTGCGCGGGTTGCGGCTTGAGCACTTGCGTGGTTTCAGGCTGCGCCGGCTGGGGCGGTGCGCGCCGGACGAATTCCGGCAGCGGCTTGCCTTCGATGAGCAGGTTCACCTCGTTCACGTCCAGAACTTCGCGGACCAGCAAGGCTTCGGCGATCCGGGTGAGGATCTCGCGGTTCGTCGTGAGGACGTGCTCGGCTCGCTGGTAGGCGGCAGTGATGAATTTCTTCACTTCCTGGTCAATCTTGATGGCTGTGTCTTCACTGAAGTCGCGGGAGGTGGTGAGATCGCGTCCCAGGAAGATCTCCTGCTGGTTCTTTCCGAAAGCCAGCGGCCCGAGGTCCGACATGCCCCACTCGCAGACCATGCGGCGAGCCACTTCGGTGGCCTGCTCGATGTCGTTGCCGGCCCCGGTGGTGACGTGGTGCAGAAAGAGCTCCTCCGCCGCGCGCCCACCCATCATGATGGCCAGTTGCGACTCCAGGTAATTGCGCGTGTAGGTGTGCTTGTCATCGATCGGCAACTGCATGGTGACGCCCAAAGCCATGCCGCGCGGAATGATGGTGACCTTGTGCAGCGGGTCAGCGTACGGAACCATCGAGGCGACGAGCGCGTGCCCGGCTTCGTGGAAAGCGGTATTGCGCTTCTCCTCTTCGGACAGAATCATCGACTTGCGCTCGGCGCCCA
>Ga0187854_10002227_pt1 | contig 17023 bp, 21 predicted proteins | sample June2016WEW_6_15_FD_132445 | JGI IMG/M metagenome (GOLD analysis project Ga0187854, IMG submission 132445) | Peatland microbial communities from SPRUCE experiment site at the Marcell Experimental Forest, Minnesota, USA - June2016WEW_6_150 | ecosystem: Environmental > Terrestrial > Soil >...
GGCATCGAAATGGATCTGGAAACCAAATCATAAAAAATTAGTCTTTCAGTAAGACGATGTTAGGTTAAGGAAAGTGTTACTGTTAGCTGGTTCTCTGGGTAGAAGAAGACGTTGGAAGATAATACCCTTATGACCAGTGATATCTGCCAGCAGAAACACATGGCGAAACTCGCTATTTATCCGGCATCATGAAGCTTGGCCATAAGGGGGGAAGACCCAGTACATTGTTGCATTGTACAACCAGTTTCGCTCCATCCTTGCCACGAACCCTTAAAGGATAATATCAAAAACCGGCGTTCATGATAACATACTGGTGCTCCAAGAAAAATTCGATGAAAGATTTGATTGAAAAGGGAATAGATTTTAATCCGGCATTGACACCGTGCCTCAAGACTGAATGTCCTCTATGGGGTGATGGTGAGTGCTTCTATATCCGCAAAGCCGGTCAGGAACTATATTGGTACCCACAAAGATAATTTCATCCTTTGCTCTTCTCCCAAACAGTCATATTCGCGTTCTGTTGGCAGATTTCATCAAGGATTAATTAAAATATATAACTCATTTTCAACTGCTCCCAATACATTTGAGAGAATTTTAGTACTGATTTAGCACAGTATAAATATCGACCATCAACAGCAGCGGGAATAATCCGGAAATTTATCAGGAGGTTTACCAACGATTCGCAATTTCAAAAGATGGCTAATCATCGCCGTTATCGTCATCGTTGCCAGTGGTTTGGCGTTAACCCTACTGTCTGTTCAGCAAGAGGACAGCCTGCAACGGGCAGATTTTCTCACAAAAACCCATCTTTTGCAAGCGGATATTAACACAGCGTACGTGAAAGGGTTGACAGGATCTGAATCTGACCTCGAATCACCTTACTATCAGATCTTAAAAAATCAACTGATAGAGGCCCGATCTGAGGATCCGGAAATCCGGTTCATATATGTCATGGGGCAGCGGTCGGACGGGACAGTCTTTTTTTATGTGGATTCAGAACCTCCGGAATCACCAGATTACTCACCGCCAGGTCAGGTTTATTCTGAGGCATCTTCAACCCTGTTGAATGCGTTTTCTTCCGGAAAGGAAACGACTGAGGGACCTACAACTGATCGTTGGGGCACATGGGTAAGCAGCATAGTTCCGATCACAGATCCGACCTCAGGTAAAGTTATTGCAGTCCTAGGAGCAGATATTAATGCCCGAAACTGGAACATAGAAATTTTCAAGGCGAGTACGCCCTCAATCATAATAACGCTCCTGCTTGTGTTATTCCTCTTGATTTTTGTTTATTTTCATCAGCGTAATGAGAGAGAGAGGCAAATCCTCGAAGCGTCTGAGGCAGTCATACGGGAGAGCGAAAGCCGATACAGGACAATATTTGAAAACACCGGTACTGCAATGCTCATCATAGAAGAAGATAACACCATCAGTTTTGCCAATAAAGAGTTTCTCAGGCTGACTGGCATTTCTCAGGAGGATATTGACAAAGGGAGTTCCTGGACTGAATTTATATTCAAAGATGATCTCGAAAAAATGATTCAACAACACAAGTTACGGCTGGAAAAACCAGAAACGGTACCAAAACAATACGAGTTCCGGCTTATTACAAAATCAGGAGAAATACGCAACATCCTGCTGACCGCAGATATGTTGCCCGGAACGAAAAGGAGTGTTGCATCTCTCATCGATATTACCGAAAACAAGATGACTGAAGCCGTACTGGAGCACTATGCTTCAGAAGTGACAACCTATGCAGATTCTCTCCGGAAAACCAATGATAAACTCAACCTATTGAATTCAATCACCCGGCATGATATCTTAAACCAGCTTACCGCGATTCTCGGTTATCTCGAAATTATGCAGATGTCATATCCTGATCCTACCCTGCAGGAATATATTAACAAGGAAACTCAGGCTGCACGGAACATCAGGACCCAGATCACATTTACAAAAGATTACCAGGATATTGGTGCCCAATCCCCACAATGGTTTGATATCAGGAAGGTTATCGCGGCGGCTGCAGCAAACCTCCCGCTATCTGAAATATCGGTTTTAGTAAAATGTGACAATCTTGAGCTGTATGCAGACCCCTTACTCGAGAAGGTTTTTTACACCCTCTTCGAGAATACACTTCGTCACGGTAAAACCGTTACAGCCATTGAAATCTCATGTAAAACCCGGGATGACCAACTGGTAGTGATCTATCAGGATAATGGCGAGGGAATACCTGCAGAATATAAAAAGGCAATATTCGAACGGAAATTCTTTAAGCATACCGGGTTTGGATTGTTCCTCTCCCGGACAATTCTTGATAGCACCGGGATCACGATCCAAGAAACCGGTGAGCCCGGAAAAGGTGCCAAATTTGAGATTATTGTTCCAACTGGAACTTATCGGTTCACAAATGTTAGCTAAAGTCATGGAGAGGACTGGACTGGCGAGGCTCGCTGGTGAATATATAATAGCGAGCCCCATTATCGTGTTCTGTTGGCAGATCTCGCTTGGTCGCGGGGTTTCTATGTGGCAATTAATCTTTTTTGAACAGACAGCAATCAGTACACAACCAACCGCATTGTACGAAAGTAGAATTAACCCGTTTATAGACACGCTGCATTTTTGCTCCGCATTTTGGATGATCGCATTTGGGATGCCTGATGTCTGGCATGAAAGATATATACAAGTTTGAAATACAAAAGGTTAATCGGACAAAGCAGCGGGTTTCTTTTGGCATGATAAAAAAGTATCAAAAAAGTGTTATTATATACTGATATTAATTCATAACATAAATTATGACCGTTGAAATGATCAACGCGACAACAAATGTCAAAAGGGTATAAATTATTGATGCCATGATGCATCCCTCTCCTTTTATAGTATTAATACTATCGAATGGTTACCGGTTGATAAAGACCAGGATTTATTCTCGTTTCCGTAAAAATCTGCAGTATCACTGCTGGTCAATAAAAAATTCAAAAAAGGGGTTATCTCTTCTGGGTTGCATCCTCTCTCATCATAAATTTGACAATAAGGAATACGACGAGCGCGATAATAACAAAATCAATAATCGCACCAACAAAATCACCCACCGCGAATTTTACCGGGCCCAGCTGAAGAACCTGGGTCCTCCAGTCCCCTCCCGGGATGAGTACAGCAATAACCGGCATGATGATGTCAGTCACACACGCCGTCACCATTTTTGTTGCGGCTGAACCGATAATAAATGCTACAGCAAGTCCAATGACCTGGTATTTCATGAGAAAATCCATGAATTCCTGAACCATACCTTTTTTTTGTTCTGCCATGTGTTGTAACCTCCATCAGAAATCAATTACATCATTTTCTGATGAAAAGCAATCATTTTGCAGATTAATAATAGTTTCGAAATAAAGTTTTATTGCGGCATTCGCGGTTGTTGCCGGTCAATGATCCATTCTCTTGTGAATTCACACCCAGATCGCATACCATTTTCGTTCATGGTGTCGAATAGTACTGCAATGACCCGTGATCGGTACCCGGTGATTCTTGTGCACGGGTGGAACAGCCACCCTGGTATCTGGAAGAGACTGGTTATTCGTCTTGAGGCAGCAGCGATCCCGTACAGGAAATTTGATCATACCGGAATGAAGGGGGCTTCATTGCCGGAGATTGGCGAATCGCTCCAAAGTTTTCTCCAGGATGTTCGGAAGGAAAACGCCTGGTCCGGACCTGTCGATATTGTGTGCCATTCGATTGGGACCTGTATTGTGCGATACCTCCTTGAGGTAGTGGATGGGACAGAACGAAAACAAGCAGTCCGGCAGCTGATCGGTCTCGGTCCGCCCAATAAAGGCTCGGCTCTTGCGGAACTTTTTAATGATCCACAACGGGGCGAGGAGATAATCAACAAGCTCACCGGCGTATTTGTCCCGCAGGGGTATGATCCGGCCGCTGACCGGCTCGTGCAGGACGTTCGACCCGGAAGTCCGGTGATACACAATCTCCGCACAGCGGGATTACGGTCAGACATTACCTATCGGATTATCGTGACCGCAAATCCCGAAGATATTCCTGGATTCTTCCCCTGGTTTGAGGGAAAGACCTGGGAGATGGCCGCGGATGGAAGATACCGGGCGACCCTCGACGGTGATGGTATTGTGGCGCACCGGGAGTCTGTACTTCCGGGCATATCCCTTGATATCCTGTCAGCATCCACTGAGCGGGAGGATCATCTGCCGGCACCTGACCAGTACTGCCATATCAACCTGCCCAGAAATCCCCTCGTGATTGACCGGATTATGCACTACCTGACAGACACGGCTGGTAGGAAATAATTACTTTCCACCGATAGGCGGGCTCACTTTATTCCAGACCTCTTTTTTGACCGCCGGGAAAAAGAGTTACTCTATCCCGCCCTGTATCGTGATCGTTTTTTCAGTCACCGGGATCTTCTTTCCCGACCGTTCCAGTGCCTGGTCGACGACAAATCGCACACCCCTACAGCACGGTACCTCCATATGGGCAAGCAGGATCGAGTTGATCGCGTGGCGGGAGAAGATCTCCGCCAGTTTCGTGATGTATCCGTCAATGTCCGAATCCAGTTTCGGGCAGAAGATAATCACAATCCGGTCCCGCAGGAGCTCCGCATGAAACCCGGCGCAGGCAAAGGGGACACAGTCAGCAGAGATCAGCAGATCGGCGTTGTCAAAATACGGGGCTGCCGGGTTCAGGAGTTTAAGCTGGACCGGCCACTGCCGAAGTTCGGATTCGGTTTTTTCCGATGGCTGCCGGTTGATGGCAGCGGTGTTTCGGGAAATGCTCCGTGCTGCGGATCCCGGACAGGCTGCGAACGGCGGGTGACCGGCATGTGCAGGTTGTGGGTGGCACACGGGGCTGTCAATGGCGGGAACGGCGATGGTATGTCCCTTCAGGTATTCAACCGCCTCGTCATACAGGTCCATCTGCCCATGGCCGGCAAGATGTTCGAGATGGGCTTTAATCACTGCTTCTCCCTGACGGACGATATTTTCCATCACGGTCTTCTCATCGTAGGGTTCAGCTTCGCGCTCGATGACGCTGATCGCTCCCTCCGGGCAGGTGCCGATGCAGGCCCCTAGCCCATCGCAGAAGAGATCACTTACGAGCCGTGCCTTCCCGTCAATGAGCTGGAGGGCCCCCTCCGGGCAGTCCGGGATGCACTGCCCGCATCCCGTGCATTTGTTTTCGTCGATACTGATTATCTTCCGTTTCATATTGTCGCTCCCGGATTTTGGGAGATCTCTCCTGTGATCGCATGGTTATTTGAGTAAATCAACCATGCATCCCTATCGTGGGGGTTTGGCCCTGACGTGACTTCTGATACAGCGGTAATTTTCATGGATATTCATCTCCCCAATTATTTTTTCCCGTTGTATGGCAGGATCCGGGTTACAACACACGTACCTGGCATCCGGTGTTGGCATCAATGACCTGCGAGTCTCGTATACCATCGCGTGGAAAGTCCAGCAGGCTGGCTTATCCTGTTGGTAGTATTGTCCCTTGGTGTAATAGATACCCTGCTTGGCCCAAAACTCCCGGCGTTTCTTTTCGCCGCCGGTTTCGCTGCGCTGGTGAAAAATTTCGATCTTAAACCCTGCACTACCATGGAAACCGACCTTGCCCGGATGGTACCGGCCCAATACATGCGGGTGACGATTTGTACACTATCGTGGGGAGATATTCCCGGAAAATGTTGGATTGCCTCCGGGAAAACCCTTCATAAGAATTAATGCTAAAAAATGTCAAACAATGAGCAGGATGAAAGGAGTTGATTGAACCATGGCAGAGTCAGTGAAAAAAATGGTCCGGTATGTGTGTCTTGAATGCCACTACATCTATGATCCGGTAAAAGGAGATCCGAAGAACGGTATACCCCCCGGTACAGCATGGGAGGATGTTCCTGACACCTGGCGTTGCCCGGAATGCAAAGTCTGCAAGGGAAAAAAAGGTGTTTTCAAGCCGCTTGATGAATAATCTTCTTTAATAAAATAATTTTTTCGTAGTGATAGAACCTTCAGGGAAATTGTTTTATATGTTGTTAGTGATGGAGTGAGCTGGCCGTCGATTGGATCGCCGTTCTGGGTAACGCCTCCGGACAGGCCTTACCCGTTACGACACTAATCCCCTTAATCCCCGGACCGGATCTTCTTTTTCGGTGCCAGGTTAATCTCTGCGGTCCAGACGTAGGCCTCACCTTTATTGAGGCGGAAGAGAACCAGCCCGGGGCTTTCCGATGTCAGGCCGGGAGCGGCGAGAAATGGGCGCTCTTCAAAGGACCGGCGTTTCAGGGCCGGGTCATCCACCCACTCAACGGGGCCGGCCACACGGAGTACGGTCCACCCCCTTCCCCGGGTCTCCAGAAGCCGAGCTCGACACGGGGATTTTTCATGATCTCCCGGTAAATTCCTTCATCATCTGTGTCTGGAAATAGAAACCGGTCGTGTCGGCAAACCACATCTGCAGGGGCCGCACACGGGGCTGATCGCCGCTGGTCGTAGCCACCCACGCGACCGGGTTCTCGTTTGCAAAACGGATGCACTCCCCCATGTCCATTATTCATCGTCCCGCTTCATTCTTAACGCTGAATGAACTTAAAAAGCAACTACCGGAATGTCCTGGTGAGGGGGGCCCGTCCGCCGCCATCTTACCTTCAGGGTTCCGGCACTGATGGTATGTCATCAGCGACGAACACAATACGGTGCATGATGGGGAACGTGCCGGAGCATCAGGCCCTGCAGCGGGCCGGCGGGCAAACGGGTGCATGATCATTCCAACAGGACACCATGAAATAAGAGCGGGGGTCTGTGAGCGGAACGGGATGGAGATGAGTGCCAACGGGTGGGCCGGAGTGCAGCGGAGACGAACAGTCCCGACCGGTCCTCGTGTCGGTCAATCACATTTTTGATGATCCTATTTTATTACGAAATAAGTCCCCGGAGAATATACCCTGGGAGGAAAACGAAAGAATGATACTCGATGCACGGGTGAGACCCCCGTTTAAAAGTCTCAGAGAGGTACTTGCACCGACACCGGGAGCGCGGCCCTCGGTCAAACGCAGCCCCCTGGTGAGCGGGTACGAACGCCCGCAGTCCATGGTCCAGAAGTCGGTTGAGCTGTTCCTGCAGGAGATGGATGAAGCCGGTGTGGACAAGGGGATCTTGGTGGGCAGGCAGGCAGGACACCGTGTTGTCTCCAATGACGACATCGCGGAACTCCGTGACCGGTACCCTGGCAGGTTTCCCCTTGCTCTTGCGGGCATTAACGGGATCGATGTACCGGCTGCCATACGTGAGATCGAACGCACCATAACAAACATGGGATTCAACGGCATTGCCGTTGACCCCGGTTGGTGGGTTCCCCCGATGTATGTGGATGACCCCCGCATTTACCCGGTATATGCAAAATGCGCAGAACTGGGAGGCGTACTCTATCTCACCTGCAGCCTTATGCAGGGACCGGATATTTCGTATGCCGAGCCGTGGCGCATCCAGCGTGTGGCAAATGACTTCCCGACCCTGCAGATCGTTGTTGTGCACGGGGCATTCCCCTATACCAGCGGGATGCTCGGGGTCATGATTGCCAATGCACCTCTCGGAAACCTGTGGGTCCTGCCGGATTTCTTCCAGTTCATCCCCGGTTTTCCGGGGGCTCAGGACTGGGTGGAGGCTGCCAACCACTACTTAGGGGACCGGATACTCTATGCTTCATCTTACCCGGTACGGCCCCTGAAACAGAGCCTTGCAGAATTCCGGCGTTTCTCGTACAAACCCGGCGTGCTGGAGAACCTCCTTGCTCAGAATGCCGCGAACCTCTTTGGGATGAAAATATAACTCAGGAGAAAGGATGAAATGACCCACATGAATGCGGAAATCAAAGCGGAATTGCTGGCACTGGGAAAAGTCGATGTCGAACCGTCGTTGTTGCCACGGCCTTCCCGTTCTACGGCGGGTCCCGGTACAGGGCTGCGGTCCATATTCTTTAAATCCGGAGGTCACCGGGTTCGCCTGGAGATCACTGCGGATTCACCGTTAAAGATGGTACAGCAAAACGGGGCTGTCGTCATCCTGAAGGACGACAAGGAACTGGTGCGGGGAGTCATTGACCCGGTGGTGGCGCACTGTCCCGAACAGACGTACATCACCATCAGTGAACAGTGCAGGTATGACTGTAAATTTTGTTCGGTTCCCAAGTTCCAGGGGAAGATCAAGACCCTGGACCAGGTTCTTGAAATCGTTGAAAAGGTAAAAAAAAGCGGGAACCTGAAGACGATTGCATTCACTTCAGGAGTTGCAACAACACCGGAAGACGAGATCGACCGGGTTGTGGACTATGTACAGGCAGTAAAAAAATACAATGTTCCTATTGGTGTCGCGGTCTACCCGACACTGGGTTCATCGCAACGGCTCAAAGATGCGGGAGTGAGGGAAGTAAAATACAATGTGGAGACCATGGACCCGGAGATCTTTGAGCGGGTCTGTACCGGAAGAAAAGGCCACTCGCTTGATTTTATTCTCGATTCTTTACGCGATGCGGTAAAGGTATTCGGGAAGAACCGGGTCTCTTCAAATATTATTATCGGTCTCGGTGAGACCGATGAATGTGTCAGAAAAGGGGTCGAATACCTGGCAAAGATGGGGGTCATTGCCGTTTTACGCCCGATCACTATTTCTCCCTATCGTAAAGGGGAGATTTTGGCAACACGGCCCAGCGCCAGGAGGTTGCTGAAACTCACGAAAATGACGCGTGATATACTTAAAAAATATGACCTGCATGTCGAAGAATCGCAGACCATGTGTCTACCCTGTACCGGCTGTGACCTGACACCCGGTCGTGACGTATGACGAAAGAATGAAGGTGGAGCGGTCGTCGTGACTGGCAGCGATGTGTCCCGGGAGCGTTGGGAAACCGGGTGGTTCCTGATGAGTAAAACTAGGCCGGAACATGGGGACACGTGGGTGCGTATCAGCAGCACCGTTATCATCAACGGGCAGGATTCAGGGGTTCCGGGATACCAGACGATTATAAACAGGCAATCGGTGATTATTTCGTGATCCTGTCCCTGAATGCTCCCCGATTCGTCCTTTTTTTGGGGACAACCACAAACGGTGACTGCGGTTAATTTTTTTAAATCTGTGAGGATACCTGGCACTGCTCACAGTCTTTTTCCGATGGATTCCATGGCTTCAACTACTGTATTCGGGCGCGGTTTGATGATTGCCACAGGAATGTCGACTATTTTTTCAACGATAGAAGCGAGTACCGGTGCACAGACAATACCAGCGGCTCCCTCGCGTTGTGCCGTGACTGCGGCGATAATGCATTCGTCAATAGAATTTGCCGCATACCCGCGGATGGGACATATCGCGCCTTTAACAAGTATTGTCTGTCCTTCGATCTCGTCGAGCAGGAACCTGGCAGCTATGACTGCGATGAACTGGGTATACCTGGGTTCGAGATGTTCAATGATCTTTCTGACGGTGGAAAACCTGGGATCACTTTCACCGGAGAGAATTTTATACAGTGTTGGAGCAGGAATGCCGGTCATCTCCGCCAGGTCCCGAACGGTCATATTTCTTCGGGCAAGTTCATTGTTGACCGCTTCACAAAAACCCTGCGCGAATATTGTTTTTGAGAGCATAATAACAATTAAAGGATAACTATTATAATAAATTTAACCATATGATATAAAAAAATTTGTCTGATGGGATAATACTATAATACCAGTCGTGTACTTCTAAGCATGGAAACCGAACCGATCCAGTGCATCACGATCCTTGCCGGTCACGACCGGAACGGGGTTGCTGAACCTTTTGAACGGATCGACATAAACCCCGGCGATACCATCTCCATCGTCGGACCCACCGGATCGGGAAAAACAGCATTCATCAACGATATCGAAGTTTTTGCCTGTGGTGATACCATCACCGGGCGAACGATTCTTGTCAATAACATGATGCCCCCGGAATCATTCGTCCGCGATCCATCCAAAAAACCCATAGCCATGATCACCCAGAATACCAAATGTCTCAGCGACCTTACGGTCCGGGAATTCCTCGTCATGCACGTGCGGGCAAGAGGGATCACAAAATCGGATATTTGTGCAAAGACCCTTGCGCTTGCAAACGAATTCACCGGAGAAAAAATGCACCTTGATATGCGCATGACCGGCCTGTCCGGGGGACAGACCCGTTCCCTGATGGTTGCAGATGCGGTTCTGATCAGCAATGCACCGGTAATCCTGCTGGACGAGGTGGAGAATGCGGGCATCTTTAAGGACCGCGTAATCTCCTGCCTGAAGTCCCACGGGAAAGCAGTAATCTTTGTCACCCATGACCCGTTGGTCTCTCTCCTTTCAGATCGTCGTATTGTCATGAGCAATGGTTCAGTTGAGCGTGTGCTTACACCTAATGGCAATGAACGTGAAGCCCTCACCGCAATTTCCCGGATAGATGCATTTATGGGCAGGCTCAGGGAGAAGATCCGGGCCGGCGAACTTCTCACCGGGCCGGTCGGTTCTGAATGAGACTGCTTATTGTTGCCGGGCCGCCCAGTGCAGGAAAAACCGCGGTAGTCCGGCAGATCCTGCGCTCTGTGGCCGGTTCGCGGAAAGCCGCCTACTTAAAAATCGATGTAGTCAGGGCGTTTGAAGATGAAGAGCTGAGGGCAGAGTTTTCCATACCTGCAAAAAAGATCTATTCCGGAGACCTCTGTCCAGATCACATGGGGATAATGATCCTTACCGATACACTTGTATGGGCGGAACAGGAAAAGGCCGATATACTGATCATCGAGAGTGCGGGACTGTGCCTCCGCTGTACTCCCTACACCACCCAGTCACTGGGTATAGTCGTCTTATCCTCTGTCAGCGGGACCAATGCACCGCTCAAGATGGCCCCGATGATTGCCCTTGCAGACATTGCAGTAGTGACAAAGACTGATCTTGTCTCGCAGGCTGAAAAGGAAGTCTTTCGGGAGAAGATCCGCACGGTTTCACCCGGTATCGATATCGTCGAAACCAATGCGATCCAGGGAACGGGAATGCGCTACCTGATGCAGGCCGTGGCATCCACACCGGAAATCACTGATGCAAAGACGATAAGGCTCCGGGGAATTCCCCCGCTGGGAGTCTGTACGGTCTGTGCCGGAAAACAGGAGATTGGGTGGCAGAACCATTGCGGGGTTGTCAGGAAACTTGAGAGTACAGAAGCTATCTTCCGGGGGGATTGAACCTGTTTTTCACTCCCCCTGACCGCAACTGCGGGGCATGCGGGGTTTCCCGGTGCGATGAATTTGTTATATTAGTGAAAGAGGGCAAAAAGGAGGAGACGGACTGCATTTTTTATAACGGGCGTGAACCGCCCTGTGCACCTGATACGATCGAACATTCGTTTGCCGATATCCGGGGAAAGGCGTATGATTTTATCATTGCCCCTTTTCACGGAGAGATATCTGCCCGTAAAATGGTCCTGCCGTTCCGACCGGATCTGGTCGAACGCTGGAATATCGTACGTGGTGATCTGGTCTCCGGCCGGCCTATGGGCCAGGGTTGTCCGGTTCCACATTTCCTCGAAGTGATCCGTGCCAATCCGGTTACTGGTCTCTTAACCTGCCACGCCATAGGTCCGCTTGCCGCACGGGGCAGACCATGCCACCCGCTTGAAGCCTACCAGGTAATCGGGTTTGAAGGCAGGGCTGTCCATATCATCAATGAACCTGCCATAGGGCACCGCATGAGTTTTCTCCCCTCTTTCTGCATGCTCCAGATCGCCCATACCGGGGTTGTGAACCAGGTGATCCGGTCCGGTGAGGAGATGAATGTCCGCGTGGAGGATATCAGGATAGTATGAAAACACAGGCTGAAATCAATGCAAAGATCCGTAACGGCAGTGCGCTCGTCATGACCGCCATGGAGTTCAAGCAGCACATCCGCGACGAGGATACGATTACTCCTGATGACGTTGATGTGGTGACGACCGGGACTTTTGGCGTGATGTCCGGCACCTATGCCGTGCTCAGCATTCCGGTTGCGGAAAAAAAGGCGTTCAGAACGGCCGACCGGGTATGGCTCAACGGTGTCCCTGCGGTGCCAGGCCCGTGCCCGAACGAGAACCTTGGCCTTGTGGATCTGATCGTCTATGGGACCGCCCATGCGAACGCCAGCTATGGGGGAGGACACCTGTTCCGTGACCTTGTACAGGGAAATCCCGTTGAAGTTGTTGTTACAGCAAAACGGAAAACATTCAACCGCACTGTCACTCTCGGAGATATTGGATTTGCACGCCTTGCAACCACGCGGAGCGCATTCAGAAACTATCCTGCGCTGGTAAATCCCCGGTCCCGCACGGTGAATTCGACGATCTTTTCGGTCACCGGTATGCCGGGCCCTTTCAGGGCGGCAAGTATGAGCGGGTGCGGGGAGATCAATCCTTTGGAGAATGATCCCGGTATGCGGACAATCGGGCCGGGGACGCACCTGCTGGTAAACGGCGGTGACGGATATGTGATGGGGACAGGAACCCGCAGTTCCGCCGAGCGTCCGAACCTCTCATTTTTTGCTGACCTGAAAGGGATGGATCCTGATATGATGGGGGGTTTTGTCACATCGGCAGGGCCCGAATGTCTCGTATCCTGTGCAGTACCGATTCCGGTCCTGGATGAACATTCCCTGCAGGCCCTTTCCGTTCTCCATGAACAGATCCCGCTGGTGGTTGCTGATGTTGTCGACCGGACCCCGCTTGCTTCAACAACCTATGGTGAAGTCTGGAACGGCACCGATCCCGTCATCCGGTTTGATCCTTCGCTCTGCACGTCCTGTGAACAGTGCAGTGCGGCAGCCTGCTGTCCGACCGGGGCACTATCTCCCCGCGGGCCGATCAATTACCATCATTGTGTGCATTGTGGAACCTGCACATTTACCTGCCCGCCCCATGCGTATCATGGGCGGCTGGGGGCACTCACGGTGAATACCTTGCAGGTCCCGATCACCCTCCGGCAGTCCAGCCTTACCCATGCAAAACGGCTCTGCGAACGGCTGAAACACCGGATAGTGAAAGGTGAATTTTTCTTAAACAGCCCCTCAAGAGAGTGATATCTACGGGAGATTACCAGATCCAGTGCACCGCATGCGGGCGGTTGTACCCGGATACCGGCTCCAATGAATGCCCTGGCCGGCATGCCGCTCTCCAGCGCACCGTCTATTCCGCACAGCGCCTGCATTGTGCTGACCTGCCGGGAATGATGAGGTTTTTCGACTGGCTTCCGGTTCACTCCAGGCCGCCCGTAACAGCAGGACCGGTCACGTACCGGAGCGTAGCGCTTGCACGGGAACTGGGTTTTTCAAACCTGTATATCACGTTCAACGGGTTCTGGCCGGAGAAAGGGGCGGTCACCAGGACCTGCTCATTCAAAGAACTGGAGGCTGTCCCGACCCTGCAGCGGGCATCGGAGAAAAAGAGCGGAATTCTTGTTGTTGCATCAGCAGGAAATACCGGGCGGGCATTTGCACAGGTCGCGGCAGAGATGAATACGCCCGTAGTGGTGGTAATCCCCAAAAGATCATTACCCCGCATATGGACAACGATCCAAACGGACAAGGTGCTCCTCATCACCGTTGAAGGCGATTACTCGGATGCGATCCACCGGAGTGCCGCAATTGCACATCTCCCCCACCTCACTGCGGAAGGAGGGGCAAAAAATTGTGCACGGCGGGATGGTATGGGGACGGTGATGCTGGACGCGGCAACAACAATCGGCAGGATTCCTGATTATTACGTGCAGGCCGTCGGCAGCGGAACCGGTGCGATTGCTGCATGGGAAGCTGCCCGGCGCCTGATCCGGGACGGGAGGTATGGCAGCCACCTGCCCCGCATGATCCTGTCGCAGAACCTCCCGTTCGTACCGATGGCACATGCATGGAAGGCAGCGAGGAGGGAGATCAATGCAATGACAGATATGGCCGATGCAGCACAGGCAATTTCGCAGGTCTATGCCGATGTCCTGACGAACCGCAACCCCCCGTACAGCATAACGGGAGGAGTATTTGATTGCCTTACGGAAACCGGCGGGGGTATAGTTCCCGTGTGCAATGATGAGGCACAGCAGGCACAGCAGCTCTTTGAAGAATGTGAGGGAATCGATCTGGATCCCGCAGCTGCGGTGACCGTTGCGTCCCTCATAACCGCAGCACACGACGGGCTGATCGATCCTTACAGGGATGTGATGCTCAATATTACCGGCGGGGGGTATAAGCGGGTGCGGGAAGAGTTCGATCTTATTCCGGTGAATGCTGCACTGGCAACTGACAATGCTACCCCTCTGCACCAGATCGCCGGATTCGTCAATGACTGGGTGAAAGAACATGCATGAAGATACGCTTATTTCCCTCCTGAGAGACCAGGGCATCACTCTTGCCGCCTCATTACCGTGCGACAAGGCAAAAGAGCTCTTTAGGCTTCTTCCTGAATCGTTTGAAACCATAGAACTCCTTAGGGAGGAAGACGGGGTGGGTGTCTGCGCAGGTGCATACCTTGCCGGGCGAAAACCTGCAATGTTCATCCAGAGCTCGGGCCTTGGCAACATGCTCAATGCACTCCTGTCGCTTTCACGGACCTATGAACTGCCCCTCCCGGTGATCGCGAGCTGGCGGGGAGTCTACAAGGAGACCATCCCGGCGCAGGTTCCGTTCAATACAGCCCTCCCCGGTATTCTCAAGGCTGCTGACATCCCGTTTGTCACCGTTCATCATCCGCGTGAGTTCGACTGGATCTCAGAAACGATCGATACCGCATTCCGCTGCCACACCCCGGCCGTTGCCCTGGTCTCACCGCAATGCTGGGAGGGGGATGCGGCGGGTGAACTGCAGGAAGATACCCCTGACCGATCCCGGCACATGCATATTGTCCATAATCGAACCGTTCCCTCTCCGACAATGACCAGATTGGACGCAATCCGGGCACTTGTCCCGCATCTCCATGATGCCGCGGTCGTTTCGAATATCGGTTTTCCCAGCAAGGAACTGTTCTGGACAGGGGATCGCAAGGAAAATTTCTACATGCTTGGCAGCTACACGCAGGCATCCTCCCTTGGTTTTGGGATTGCGCTCTCTTCACGCCGCAGAACTATTGTCATCGACGGGGATGGAAGCCTGCTCGGCACTGCCATCCTCCCGGTGATCGCGGGGAAAAAGCCGCATAACCTCACCATTGTCTGCCTTGATAACGGGGTATTCGGCAGCACCGGCAACCAGATAACCCCCTCATACCGGCAGGTTGACCTGGAACTCTATGCCCGTGCGTGCGGTTTTGAGCAGACGGCAAAGGTTGCCTCTGCAGAAGAAACTGGCAGGGCACTTGCATCCCCTGAACAAGGCCCCTCGTTCATCCACGTGGTAATCCGGCCGGGCAACTCATATGTCCCCAACATCCCGCTCACCCCTCGCGAGATCCGGGACCGGTTCATGAACACGATCCGGCCCGATGCGATACAAGGGTGAACGCTCCCGATTATACCTTCCATTCTTCCCCTCCCATTTTTCTCATACAACTGTCGGAGAAAATGACCCACATATTCGCGTTCTGGCGGCATTTCTTGGGTTGGATGAGATAAACAAGGGGGCAAAAACAGCTCGATTTAATGGGCTTTGCCAGCCGAAAGGTGAGGTGCAGATCTGTCGTATTTCGGTTAACAGGGCGATTATTGGTTGTATCTTTCCCAGGAACTCACAAAGACGGTTTTACGGGTTTTTCGCTTTTTTGGTGAGAATCGGGGAGGGAATCGGAGCCCGTGCAGGGCTTATTTCCATCTCCCTGATATCGGTCATGAAACAGATGTGCTTCCTGCCGGATTATTGAATGTTGATGGTCATTCTATAAACCGCCCTTATTTGTCATCAACGGGAGGTACTGGACAGTTACTGAACTATCACATACCAATCGGCAGCTAGCCTCATGCAACTCAGAAAAACCAGGACTATCCCCAATGTATGTACGGGATAATTTATTTACTCCGGCCTGGATAGGGTAGTCTTGAAGTGATCTTTATGGAGTGTGTACGACCGGCAAAACTCGCTGAGGCACCCATCAGGGAGATCCGTGCCCTCGAACAGAAACTTGGAGTGACCCTGATTGCCTATGAGAAGGTTCATCCTTACAAAAAACTTACTGCGGCGGAGATCGCAAAGATAAAAGCCACAGAAAAGGACACCGGGGCAATCCTTGTTGCTTACGAGGCCTGACTTCTCAGGTCTCCCCAACGGAGGATAAATGAGGGGGGCGATTATCTCACCCCCCCACCCCCGTGATAATCCCGACCACCTGCTGAGCTGTCACCGGGTCCACAACCCGTGCCAGCACCAGCCCGGCCATCGCAACAAACAAGGTCCAGAACACTTTTTTTCACCTCCTCATTCTTCCCGAGAGCATCGATGACCGCATCCGTGTCCGCTTTCATACCTGCTGCATCAGCTTCGGCAGGAAGACAAAGAGCGGCAGAAACAGGATTGCAGCACCGATAAACGCAAGGGAGATCCCGGTCTTTCCGGCAAACCAGATCCCGGCAGTGACTGCGATGCTCCCCGCCAGGACAGGATATAAAAAACAAAAAAACAAAAGTCACTACTACCCGTATTTTTTATGAGCCTGTTCAATGACAGGATCTCCTGAACAATCATTAGTTTTGCCTCTTTATCGATCCCGTAAAGAATAGCATACCTCCGGGAGATATGAAGCCGTCAGGTGATACATTCGCCTTTTACCACCAGATTTCTTTATCGCGCGATATGGGATTGAACTATCGGCCTGATTCAGCTCCTGCCTTCATACTTGTTTTCCCCGTTTTCCCTCTTTCCTGTACCTCACAGAGAGGCAAGTCCCTGCCTCGTCCGGTAAAAGAAATCATCCGTGAGCTTATCCTCCAGCCCATGTTTTCGGTACACCCAGTCGGCATAGTGATAGTTCATGCGGTCTATCAATACATAGTCGATCTTTCCTTTAAGGAGGTCTGCAAGCCC
>Ga0187854_10002236_pt1 | contig 16959 bp, 19 predicted proteins | sample June2016WEW_6_15_FD_132445 | JGI IMG/M metagenome (GOLD analysis project Ga0187854, IMG submission 132445) | Peatland microbial communities from SPRUCE experiment site at the Marcell Experimental Forest, Minnesota, USA - June2016WEW_6_150 | ecosystem: Environmental > Terrestrial > Soil >...
AGACAGAGTTTGAAGCGCCCCGCGCAAATCAATGTGATCGAAGTAATCGAAGAATACCTCGGTTGACGCTGCGCGACAGTCCACGACGACCAGATTGGTTTTCTCCAGGGAGCGAAACATGGTGTCCAGGGCGCGCGGCTGGGCCAAATCCAGAAATTCCACGTCGTCGTGGAACCGTTTCAATGTGGAGTTTTCATTGTCACAGTCGCAGGCGATATACTGGACATCTTTGTCTTTGAGGTATTGGACGAAGTTGATGGCGAAGAAACTTTTGCCCACGCCGCCTTTGCCATTGAGAATGAGGTCGAGACGTTTAGTCATAATTTTCACCGGGCTTCACGAGTTCAATTTTGGCGATATGCGGTCCGCGCGACTTTACCGGCGGATTTTGGACGCGGAGAGGTTCCGGGTGAGGCGTCAGTGTGGCCAACGGCTGGGTCGACGGTGGCACTGCTGACGCTGTGGCTGGTTTCAAGCGCGGTTTTGAACGACGGTTCCCATTCGGTTGGTAGAGGGTCCATACGAATTCATTCACCATCGTCCGGCTGGTTTTGACGCCGTGCCGGGTCAGCAATTCGGCAATGGCCTCGCACGAAGCGCCTTTCCCACGCAGTTCGACGACGACATCCTGCCAAGGCAGAAGATTTTGGAAACGCGGCCGGCGGCGTGGTTGAAACTGTGCTACGGCCTGCCGGATGGGATTCGGGTCAGTGCCGGGCATAAGACGGGAATGAGGCCGGAGAATGCCCGGAACATGTGCTGACGATACCGCCAGATGACCGCCGATAATGCGGCGGAAACATCCGGGAGATTGGCCGGGCAAATACCTGGTGATGGCTGATCAACCTCCCGGCAATTGCCCGGAGATTGCCCGGTAATTTGGCCGGATGATCTGGCGGATGCACACCGGAAATACCGCCGGCAATCCGGCGGATAACTTGGTAGATGGCCGTCTGAAACTCGGCGTCATTGCCGCCGGAGAATTGCCGGAAAATCGGCGGATGCAGAATCCTTCGTTGACGAAGGGGTAACGCGTGCCCTGTATTAAACAGATTGAGATACATGCTGCCTGTTTTGTTGCACCAATTCGTCACGCCAGTTCTGTAACTGCGTGGTGACGGTTTCAATGTGGCTGGTTTGTTCAACGGTTCGTGCTTCGATATGCGCGGCATAGTTGTCGCCCAATTGAGTGTCCGGTAACTGCATCACAGAATGAGCAGCGTGTTCGTTGATGCGCTGGCCGAGCTTCTTTAGAACTTCAATGGCCGTGCGTAATTCAGCAGTGGTTGGGATTAACATAAGACAGATGGGAAATGCCTGCGTGCGACATGCCGTTCAGCCGGCTGATGCCAAGAGGATGCGGACTGGTCCTTTTTCATACCCCCCAGTGAAGCAGTTTTCCGGGGTCGTTTTGTGTAGAACCTACACAAAATGAAGATGGCATTTTGGCACAGTTTCCACCGTGGTTACGGCCAAGACACAATACAATTTGAAGAATGCCAGGGAATACTTTGAGGAACACCTCTGCGTCGGCGATTACTACGATGAAGGACAGCGTGTGGCCGGCCAGTGGTTTGGGGTGGGGGCGGAACAACTTGGATTGTCTGGCAAGATTCGCGCGGACGATTTCCTGCGGCTCTGTGAGAACCAGCATCCGGCCACGGGCCAGACATTGACGCAACGGTTGAACACGGTCCGGATGGAAAAGGGGGAAAGCGCGGTCAACCGGCGGGTGTTTTACGATTTTACATTCTCACCGCCCAAATCGGTTTCCATTGCGGCGTTGGCCGTGGCAGATGAGCGTATTGTTGAGGCGCATGAGCGGGCGGTCCGGTCGGCATTGCGGGAATTTGAAACCTTTGCCACAACTCGTGTTCGGGTTGGGGGAGAGCATAATGACCGCTCCACCGGCAATTTTGTCGCCGCCCTGTTTACTCACGACACGTCCCGTGCCCTCGACCCTCATTTGCACACGCATTGCGTCGTTTTTAACGCAACCTTTGATCCGGTTGAGAAACGTTGGAAAGCATTACAAAACTACGAATTATTGCGTGCGCGAAAATTCGCCGAGAACGTCTATTACCACGAACTGTCCCGTCAACTGCGGAGCTTTGGTTATCAGATTCGCAACCAGGTGCGGGGTGATTTTCAAATCGAGGGTGTTTCCGAAGGCATTTGCGAACGCTTTTCCAAGCGGCACACGCAGATTGATGAAGGACTTCAAAAGTTGCTGGCCGAAAAACCGGAATGTGCGCTGGGTGATTTAATGGCGATGCGCCGGTTGCTGGCAACTGAGGAGCGGACGCGAAAGCAAAAGGATTTGAGCCGGAATGAACTGCGGGCTTTATGGGACTTACAGTTGAGTGAAACCGAACGCGCCTCCCTGCGCCAGCTTTTAAACCGGTCGGTGAAGGCCATTGACAGGCGCATTGATATTGGTGAGGCGGTGCAATGGGCCGAGGACCATTTGTTTGACCGCAACTCGGTCGTGCTGGAATGCCAGGTGTGGCAGCACGCTTTGGAACATGCGCGCGGTGAAGGTTTTTCCATTGCTGAACTCAAGGATCTGACGCGCCGGCGTCCTTACATCCGCAATGCTGAACACCCAAGTGAAGTGACGTTGCGCGATGTGCTGTTACGCGAGACAGAAATTGTCCAGAACGTCAAGGACGGTGCGGGCAATTGCCGCCCATTGGTGGACATTCCCTCCACGGTAAATCCAAAATTGGATGACGAACAGCGCCATGCTTTGGACACATTGCTTGGTTCGACCAATGCGGTGTCGCTTTTCCGGGGCGGCGCGGGCACAGGCAAAAGTTTTGTCCTGCGTGAGTTGGTCGAGCAGGTCAGGCAAAAGGGCAGGGCAGTGGCTGTCCTCGCGCCTCAGCGGCAGCAAGTCGTGGACATGGAAAGGGCAGGTTTCCCGGCACCGACGACGGTGGTGAATTTTCTGCTCAGTGGTGAACTGGCCGATGGCACGGTCATTGTCGTGGACGAAGCCGGTCAAATCGGTGGCCGGCAAATGCACCAGTTGTTGAAACTGGCGCGTGAGCGGAATGCGCGGATGATTCTTTCCGGCGATACCCGACAACATGGTGCGGTCGAGGCTTCGGATGCGCTTCTAGCCATTGAACGATATTCCGGCATCAAGCCGGTCGAATTACACACCATCCGGCGGCAGGACCCGGCGCTGGCTCGCAATGCGAATGAGCGGACGCGCATCACGCAATATCGCAAGGCCGTCGAAGCTGCTGCGGCCGGCAGGCTGGCCGAATCATTCAAGCGGCTCGAAAAGATGGGCGCGGTGGTTTCCTGCGGTTTGGGCGAGCAGGCTGGCAAGTTGGCCGACGAATACCTCCGGCTGGCGAAGCAAAACGTTTCCGCCGTCGTCGTGTCGCAGACCTGGGCTGAAGTTCATCGGGTCAATTCGCAAGTGCGCGACGCGCTTAAAGGAAAAGGATTGCTCGGCGCAAAAGACGTAGCGGTTCAGGCGTTGGACAAACTGGATTTGACCAATGCACAAAAACGTGATGAGCGGTTTTATCCGAAGGATGCGGTGATTGTGTTCAACCAAAAGGTGCGCCAAGCCGAGCCGGGTACAAAAGGGAAGTTGATGGGCGTCGTCAAGGCCGGGGTTCTGGCCGAAGTTGATGGCAAATGCGTCACCGTTTCAAATAAGTTGCTCGATAAAATCACCGTCTGCTTGCCGCGTGAAATCTCTATCGCAGAAAATGACCGTCTGCACCTGAAAGCCAACCGGAGATTGGCCACCGGTGCGCGTGTTACCAACGGGGAACTGGTCACAGTGAAGACAGTTCGCGCCGATGGCGGAATTGAGCTTACGGACGGTCGTGTCCTGGATAAAAGTTTCCGCGAGTTTCTCCCTGGCTACGCCGTCACATCCTACGGCTCACAAGGCAAGACGGTGGATTATGTTCTCTTTTCCGATTCCACCATCAAGGCTGCGACTAATGCTCAACAATGGTATGTGACGATTTCACGCGGCCGGCGCGGCATCCGTATTTTCACGCCGGACAAGGAGCAACTGCGGGAAAACCTGACCCGCTCCGGCCACAGGCTGCTGGCATTGGAGTTTGCGGGGGGACTCCGCCCGCGCAATGGCAATCGGCTTTGGGACCGGCTGCATGGCTGTCTCCTTCGTTTCGGCCAGCGGGCCGCCGACACCTTTTGCCAGTTAAAACAATCCCGTCGTCACCACCAACACTTGCAGAAACATGAGCACCAAGTCACCCGAATGTTACACCACTGAACCGCAGGCCCGCTGCCTTCGCGTTGAGATTTCGCCGGGGCGCTCGCTCCTGCTGCCGCTCGATCAATTCGCGTTTGCCGAATTCATTAGCGCCGACAAGGAACAGCAACTGCGCCTAGTTTTCGCAACCCATGAGGTCGTGATTCGCGGTTTTACGCTACGGCGAATCGAAGCGGCCATGCACCGGATGGAATTGGCGTCCATCGTGACGCTGCCAGCCAAATATCAACCACTAATTGCTGATGGCCAGCCCAAGATTCGGGAGATTGCGGTGACCGAGGCCAAGGCAGTCGGCCTTCAATCAGAGGCATCTCTTAATTGATAACGGCTTGTTCTTGCCGATTCTATCCTGTGGCATCCGTCGTTGTTTTGTATCCGTCTGAAGGACCACGGTTGTTGCCCCGGAGGAACTCGGCCTGCGGTTGCTTAAAATTGCCCGTCAGGTGAAACTTTTTCAGCCCCAAAACAAAAACCCCGCACCTTGTGATGCGGGGCTGGTGAAAGCGTTGTCGGGTTATTTCCGGCGGCGGAACAGCAACAGGCTCATGCTTCCCAGACCGGCCAGCGCCAGCGTGGAGGGTTCGGGGGCTGGCGTCACCACCATCAATGATGGATCGTAACTAGAACCCATCTGCTCCGTTGCACTAACGACAGAATATTGGTCGGCGGAATAGGTGGCACCTGGATTCAGCAGCGTCCCATATTGCCAATCCGACGAAATTGATGCGGTGTATGTGCCGGCCAGAAAGGTGATGGTGTCACCCGGGTTAAATGCACATTCATCGTTCCAGCCAAAGCTTAATGTCAGGGCATCAGCGCCACTGGGACCGCTATGAAAACTATAGAACTGCATCAGCCCATAGGTAATCCCAATAGAGTAGGGGTCGGTAATGTCTGTAACCGTTCCGCCTTGATTCAGCTCCAAGCCTCCACCGCTTACGGACACCGGATATCCCATATAACCAAGGGTAGTGCTGGAATCCATGACATTGGCGAATGAAATGCCAAAATCATAGGCACTGAAAGAGCCTTCTGGCCCAACAGTAATGGTGTAATCGTTCAACAGCGAAACCTGCAGGCCGGTGCTGTCGGTGGTCATGTTCAATTGTAATTGTGCCTGCCCGGACAGACACGTCAGCATTGTTATTCCTGTGATAGTCGCGAACTGCTTGAAGTTTGTTTTCATAATCATACCCGGTTAATGCTTTGGTCAGAAAATCAGCATAGCAGATGCCACTCGTGGGTTGGGTTGGATAATTAACAAGCCGGGTAATTGATAATGTTTACATGATGATTCCGTTGCGGGCTGCCCTCCTCAGGCGGGACGGAACAAGCGGCTGCACATTATTGGGGCATTCATTGTGTCAGAGAAAGCCAAAGCATACGAAGCTCAAACGACAAAATTTCCTTCCGCTTAAGTTTTGCGATTATTCCGTATGCGGCTGGGGCACGCCCCCGACACGGCCCGGAAGTTGAAAACGGGAGTCTACGTTCAAGCGGCTGCCAATTTGCTCAAGCGGCCTGGGCAAACACTTTCTCTTTCGCTTTGGCCCACGCGGCTGGCGTAAACTCTTTGATCTGGGTGATTTTTACCGCTGGTAAACGCGTGAACAAATCTTTCAAATAATCAAAGGGGTTGACGCCATGCCGCCGACAATTACCCAGCAACGTGTATATCACGGCACTGCGTTCTCCGGCATCGGGATGGCCGAAAAATAAAAAGTTCCTTTTTCCGAGGGCGCTGGGCCGAATCGCGTTCTCGATCAAGTTGTTGTCGATCTCCAGCGTGCCGTCTTCCACGAACCGTATCAGTGCCTCCCACCGTTTCAGAGTGTAATCAATCGCCTGTCCAAGCAGACCTTGCGGTAAAGTTTTTCTCCGTATCAACTCCATTGCCCGGTGCAGCCGAGTCAATACCGGTTGCGCCTGCCACCCGCCATTCAAACAGCACATCCCCGCCAGGCCGACTGTATGTCCAAAGATACCAGCAAAAACGGGTCATGGTTTTATGGTTTTCGACTGCCAGCAAAACTGCCAGCAAAACTGCCAGCAAAGGTGTAATAAAAGAGTAATGCGGGAGTTGTTTTAGAGTTTTGAAGGGGTAGTTAAAAGCTTGACGAAAGCGTCAAAACCTGCGATTTATCAGGGGTTGCAGCGTAAGTTCTGCAACTTGCGTTCTGGCGGGGACATCGGAAGTTTGGTCAATTCCGCCCCCAGCCACCATCCTACGCTCTCCGCTATGCTGCGAGCTACGGATGGCAGGCCAGCCTTCTGAAGCGGGGGAACGCAGACCGGGCTATGAGCGCTTAAACAAAAAAGACGCTCCGAGCTTCGACCCGGCAAGCGGGTCAATCATTCATAGCGAGGACTTTCCTGCTACGAATTCCGGGCTACGGATGGCAGGCCAGTTAAATTTTAGGATTTCGGATTTTATGTTTTGGCTCTAGGGTTTTGCCAGACGCTTGAAAACGCTGCACAAATATCTGACCGGCCAGGTGCTCGCCTCGTTGGTGCTGACGGTGGCAGTGTTCACCTTTGTGCTGTTGCTCGGCAATGTCATCAAGGAGATTTTGAGCCTGCTCATCAACGGTCAGGCGCGTCCCGGCATTGTCTTCCAGGCCATCGGCCTGTTGATTCCTTTTGTATGGGTCTTTGCGCTGCCCATGGGTTTGCTGACGGCGACGCTGCTGGTGTTCGGCCGTTTCAGCGCGGATCAGGAACTCACCGCCGCGCGCGCCAGCGGCGTCAGCCTGCTTTCGCTCATCACGCCCACTTTGTTGTTAAGTCTTTTCTGCTGCGGGCTCAGCGCCTGGATCAACACGAACCTCGGCCCGCGTTCACGGGTGGCCTACAAGAATTTGCTTTTCCAGGTCCGGGCTGAACTGGTGAACGCCCAACTGCCTGAAGGCCGGTTTATTCATGATTTTCCGGGCTACATTTTTTACACGGAAAAAAATCGCGGCGGCAATTTGCAAGGCGTGATGATCTTCAAGCTCGAAAATGAGACCAACGTGGAAACAACTTTGCGCGCGCCGCGGGGTCGGTTCGAAACCGACGTGGCGAACAAACAACTGATTTTACACTTGTTCGACGCCCGCACCGTGACGTTATCTGGACCACGGGTGGGAATCACCGCATCCCCGGAAATGACATTGAATTTCGACCTGAACACGGCGACGAACCAGCCGGGAAAACCCAAAGTCAGCGACATGACGTTCTGGCAATTGCGGGATGAACTGCGCGATTTGGAGCGGCGAATCGGCCTGCCGCCGGAGGCCACCCTGACCTCCGATGAATTGCGCGCCCAAGCCCGGGAATTTGACCGACAGCGAAACGATTTGACCGAGCCGATTCGCGTGGAGATGAACCGGGAGATCTCGTTTTCGTTTGCGTGTTTTGGCTTCACGCTCGTCGGAATTCCTCTCGGCATTCGCATGCACCGGCGCGAGACGAATGTTGGCGTCGCCATCGCGCTTTTGCTCGTGCTGGTTTATTACAGCTTCATCATTGCCGGCGAACAGTTGTCCGGACGGCCTGAGCTGGTGCCGCATTTGATTCTCTGGCTGCCGAATTTTATCTTTCAAGCCGTCGGCGCCGTGCTGCTGTGGCGCGCGAATCGCGGAATTTGAGGATAACATCAAACAAAAATCAGCGGGGCGTATCCCAGCACTGTACTTGAACAAGGTCTGGCAAGGTGGCGGAGCGCGGCTTGTCCCAAGCCGCAGCACTCCCGGGAGCGCCTTGGGCTGTGAAATTTTTCTCAACCGCTTCCCGGCGTAAGCGGCGGCTGCGAGTTGAGACAACTCGCGCTCCGGGGCAGTGCCCGGTGGTGCACCCCTTCAGTGTTCGGCGTTCAATGTTGAATGTTCGATGTTTAATTTTTTCTTCGGTAAATTTTGTGTATCGCTGCCTGGTCAACCGGCTTGACGAGCAGTTCGTCAATGTTTACGTGCGGCGGGCGGCTGGCAACCCAGACCAAAATTTCCGCGATGTCTTCCGCCGTCAGGGGATTTATGCCTTCGTAAACTTTTTCCGCGCGCACGGCGTCGCCTTTGAAACGCACGAGCGAAAATTCTGTTTCCGCCAGGCCGGGATCAACCGTGCTGACGCGAATACCGGTGCCGTTTAATTCCATTCGCAATGCGCGCGTGATTTGCAACTCACCTGCTTTGGCCGCGCAATACACCGCGCCGCCTTCGTAAGCCGTGTGGCCGGCAACCGAGCCGATGTTGATGATGCTCGCGCCCGCGTCGTGCGGCATCAACGGCAGCGCCGCGCGCGTCACGCGCAACACGCCGAGCACGTTCGTTTGCAGCATCGTTTCCCAATCCGCGTCCTTGCCCTCGGCGACGCTGTCCTGGCCGTGCGCGCCGCCGGCGTTGTTGATCAAAACATGCAGGCACGTCGGGCCTGGCGTCTGGCATCCGGGGTTTTGGATTTTGGATTTTGCCCAGACGATGAAGGCTTTGACACTTGGCGTATTCGTCACGTCTAATTTGTGAAAATATGCTTCCGCCGCGCCGGCCTTGCGCGCTTCGGCGGCGACTTTTTCCAAACGGTCAACGCGGCGCGCGCCGAGCAAAAGTTTTGCGCCTTCCACGCCGAACGCCCGTGCCGCCGCCGCGCCAAATCCACTCGATGCGCCGGTGATTAAAACCCATTTGTCTTTCAACAGCATTTTCATGGTTTGATGAATTTATTCGGCAGTTTTCAATGATTTAGGTGTAAAAACAGAATAATTGTCGGGGCTGGCCTGCCATCCGTAGCCCGGAACTTGTGGCGGAGAGTCCTCCTCCGCCAAGGCTAAGGAGGACACCATCCTACGCCCGAAACCTCCAAACGTCGGTTCCGGGCGTAGGATGGTGGAGCCGACAGGAATCGAACCTGCGACCTTCTCATTGCGAACGAGACGCTCTGCCAACTGAGCTACGACCCCATCCACGTCAGCCGCAAATAATTTTGCCAGAAAAAACGCCGTGCTGCAACCGTTAAGTAAATGTGCGAATGGCTGTACGTTTGGAGTTCCGCGTTTACGCGGTCCTTGTGGCACATGAAGTCCGCGCCGCGTAAACGCGGAACTCCAAACCGATCCGTGCCCGGCCTGCAATGCGATTCGGAATTGGCAATTCCTGTCGGCCCTGCTATTTTCCGGGCGCATGTCCGACACGGCTGTTGTGGCCCAAACGCCCTCGAAGGCACAAGTGTTTCTCCGCCGGTTGATCACCACGGTGATTCTCTGGACGGTGATTCTTGCGGCTTTGTTTTCCGAAAACCGCCTCGTTGCCAACGGCGGGTTTGTTCTCATCATGATATTTCTCGCGACAGCCGGGCTTGCGGAATTTTACGGACTCGTTGAAAGGCGCAATCTTGTCTGCTTCAAGTGGTGTGGTCTGCTCGGGGGTGTGTTGCTCATGGTGGGCACGTTTTTGCATTTGACCGGACATCTCGGCATTTACAACTCGCCGTCGCGCGCGAACGATTTTGAAACGGGTTTCCTCATTCTGTTCGTGCTCGGTTTGTGCGTGCGGCAATTCGTTTCGCGCAGCAACACCGCGGGCATTCTGGCCATCTCCACGACCTTGTTTGGCCTGATGTATGTGCCGTGGCTGTTGAACTTCATCCAGAAAATCAATTTCTTTCCCGGCGTGGACGGCCGGTTCTACGTCCTTTACTTCGTCCTCGTGACGAAATTCAGCGACACTGGCGCGTATGCCGTCGGCTCGCTCATTGGCCGGCATAAAATGATTCCACGCATCAGCCCCGGCAAAACGTGGGAGGGCTTTGGCGGCGCAATTTTTCTTTCGACCGTGACGAGCCTCGTCTTTGCGCATTTTTTTGGCGATAAAATGGCGGGCATGAACTGGCGGCACGCGATGGTGCTGGGTGTTTTGCTGGGTTTGACGGCGGTCATCGGTGACTTGATTGAATCGCTCTTCAAGCGCGAAGCGGGCGTCAAAGATTCCGGCGGACTGTTTCCCGGCATCGGCGGCATCCTCGACTTGCTGGACAGTTTGCTGTTCAATGCGCCCATCATGTATCTCTATTTGCGGCATATTCTCACGCATACATGAGAAACGAACGCAGCGAAATTCTGAGGCGCCCTGAAACCGGGGGGTTGGAGTGTTGGAGTGTTGGAGTGTTGAATTCCAGTGCTCCATTACTCCAGTACTCCATCTCTCCATTCCGCCGATGAAAAATGTAGTTTTACTCGGTTCGACCGGCTCCATCGGCACCAGCAGTGTCAAAGTGGCCGAGGATTTGCCGGACCGCATCCGGCTGGTCGGCCTGGCCGCCGGAAACAATGCCGAACTGTTGCTCAAACAGGCGCGCAAACACCGGCCTGAGGCCATTTCAATCAACAACCCCGAAAAGGCCGGCGACTTGGGAAAATTCTTCGGAGCGGCGACGCAGATTTATTCGGGCGATGAAGGCTTGATCAAACTCGCCACGCTGCCGGCGGCGGACATCGTGCTCATTGCCATCGTCGGCACGGCGGGATTGAAGCCCGCACTTGCCGCGATTCGTGCGGGCAAGGACATCGCCATCGCGTCGAAGGAAATTCTGGTGATGGCCGGCGAAATCGTGATGAGCGAGGCGCGCAAACACGGCGTTCGCGTGCTCGCCGTGGACAGCGAACATTCGGCGATTTTTCAGTGTCTTGATGGCAAGCCGTCCAGTTCCGTCCGCAAACTCTGGCTGACGGCGTCCGGCGGACCGTTTCGCACCACGCCGAAGGAGGAATTTCCCGGCATCACCGTTGAGCGTGCGCTCAAACATCCGTCGTGGGTCATGGGCAAAAAAATCACCATTGATTCAGCGACGTTATTCAACAAGGGACTGGAAATGATTGAAGCGCGCTGGCTGTTTGACATCGGCATGGAACGTGTGGGCGTGCTGGTGCATCCGCAAAGCATCGTTCACTCATTGGTGGAATTTGTGGATGGAGCGTTGCTCGCGCAGCTTTCCACGCCGGACATGTGCCTGCCGATTCAATATGCGTTGACCTACCCCGACCGTGTGCCGAGTGAGCGGGTGCAGACCAATTTTACCAGACTCGGCAGCCTGACGTTTGAGGAACCGGATGTGGAACGTTTTCCGGCGCTGAAACTCGCGCGGCGGGCAGGGGAGGTGGGCGGCACATTGCCGGCGGTGTTGAACGCGGCGAACGAAGTGGCGGTGGCGGCGTTCTTGAACCGCAAAATCAATTTTCCGCAAATCACGGAAATCGTGCGTCGTACGATGAATGCGCACAAAGTTGTGTTGCATCCGACCCTGGAACAAATTTTGGAGGCTGACGCCTGGGCGCGGCGCGAGGCGGCGAAATAAACGGCTCCTTCCCTCAACGATTTGAAGCTTCGGTTGTGCAGCCGATCCTGATGTTAGGCGGCATTAACGTCGAAACCATAATCTCATGGTGACTGACTCTGTCGGCCTGCCATCGCATTTGTGCTAATCGTAACGCTTACTGAAGGCGCGGAGTTTTCGCCCTGAATCTGGGTGCTGTGGCGACGAATCTTGGAGCTCTGAATGGGTGGGAGCAGTAAGCCTGCTGCCAACACCAAACCGATGAAGGCTCCGAGAATGAACATATGTTTGCGACTCATATGATTCCTTTGACAGTGCGGTCCATAAATACTCACACGCAATGCCGGCTAACGACTACTCAAGAGGGCGTCTATATTGCATGACGACTTTTCTATATTGCCGTCGCCGGGTCAAGCCTGCGGGAACACAAAAAAACCATCAACCCCGTAAAGGGGCGTGGCCCCCACGGGGCTTTACGCTCCTCAACCCTCAACCGCACAAATGAACACACCGCATCCCTATGACCTGGTCATCGGCCTGGATCGCTCCGACAAAAAGGCCGACCTGCACCTCATCACCACCGCCACCGGCCAGCGCCGGTCCCAAACCATTGACACCACTCCCGAAGCACTCTGGGACTGGCTGCGGCCCGACTGAGTCCGAATAGGTGTTTAGCCGGATGCCCAGCGTCCGAGCTGCCAACTGAAATTAAGTCGGCCTGCCCGCCGTAGCCTTGGGCGAAGGCGGGAGTTCCACTTCTGAGGTCGCGAAAACGGAAAGAAAAATCTTTCCGCAAGGGAATGCTTTTTTCTATTGACCGTCCGGGCTTAATAGGTGTTAGGCGGCATTTGGTCATCCTTCAAACCCAACTCCTGTGCTGAATGCTTTTCCTTCAGTATCTCCCAGAACTCTTGGATCTCTTTGACTGAGTAGCCTACTTGTGAAAACACAGATTCGTTCCGATTTGGCCAGGAGTGGAGCCAATCCAGCAGAGGCCAAACTTGGAAACCGCTGGCGATGCCCTCTTTGAAGTAACATATCACGGCCTCACGGGTCGCCCGAAAATTACCGCGAGCCTTTCGCAATTGACGCAGCGTCTGGGCAAGAAACTCAATCGGGACGTCTGTCGTTCCGGCCAGTTTGTCTGCCATCTCTGGCGAAAGGAACAACAACGTGGCGGGTAGCTCAGCGCCGCAGAACGCACAAACGTAATTTCTACGGTCGTAGATGATGCCGTTACATTTTGGGCAACGATAGCTCATAGGGCTAGATGCCGCCTAACGAGAGAACTGAGCGATGCGGGCGGCCCAGCGCGTCCGCATTGGCCACCAGCGTGGCCCGCCCGCCTTCGATCCAGTGATTTTGTTCGGCTCGCGTGTCATACAGATCCCAATTCCGCCGTGCACTTGGGTTCAAGGTTGGTCACTGATCTTCAGATACAACTGCTCGCGGCCGTAGTAGCCGCTGTTGTAGAAAAGGGCGGCGCGACCATCGGGCAAGAGGTGAATGAACTGTCGCCATAGGTTGTAGCCCTCGCCAGCGTCGAGCGCGGCCTTCGGGATGTCTTTAACCCATTCAATCGGCTCCGGCGCGAAATGCCATCCCTGCACCGGCCATTCCTCATCGCACCACGCAAAGCCGCCCAGGCTCGGCGGCGGCTCTTCGGTCCAGACGGCTTTCTGGCCAGGATCCGGCGCGGTGGGCGACGCGTTGACCACTGCCACCCATTTGTGTTGACGACCGCGCAGGAGTTGGAGGCCGCCAACCCAACCCGAAGCCCAGTGCCCCACCTGCTGGCAAGGCTCGAGGACCACGCCTCGTTTGGTTGCGACTGTCTCGCCCAGCTTTTGTGTCGCGACCGCCTGTGCCGAGCCAAACGGGCTGATCTTCCGCTGTTGCGCTTTGCGCGGATAGCCCATGTAGAAATACAGAAACTCCTTGCGTTCCGGAAAATAGTAGCCGGTGACCGCATCTGTGTGCTTGGCGTCGAATTCGTCCTCCGCGCCAGGCGGAATAATCGGTTGAGGCTCGAACGTCCACGGGCCGGCGAGCTTTTTCGCCCACGCGCGCTGGACTTGTTTGTGCCCGTCCTTAAAGCTTACCACGAGCAGCCAATAGCGCCCGTCAACCTTCGCGGCCTGATTCGGATGGTCTGGGTCCATCACGATGAAGGGCTTGTGGAATCCGCCCACCGCCTCCGGGTTGGTCACCGGCAGGGGACCTTCTAACTTCCATTGTCCCGGTCCGAGATTCTCGCGATTCGTGCAGATGGCCTGGGCGTGTCCCCAAGGATCGCAGAACAGTACCATTCGCCAGCCTTGGATCGCTTCATCCCAGACAATGCACGGGTCGCCGCTCACGCCCTGGTCGCTACGCTGCCGTTGCAGCACCACGCCCCGCCGAGTCCACGAACTCGGGATCGCGAAGCCGCCGCGCAGTTTCGAGTTGGCCGCGGGTTTTGGGGAAACCTCCTGCGCGTGGGCCGCGCTCGTCACGACGCTGGCCCCGCAAAGAAGGGGAAGGATCAACAACAGTGGTCTCATATGCTCATGGTCCAGGCTTGTGCCGAACGTCCAGAGTTCAGGCACGCGGGGCTGATGACGTCCTCCGCGAAAGCGGAACCCCGAAGGCTTTCGGGGCTGGCCGGCTGTACGCCATCCCGTTGCCTGCTCGCGATGCTGTTTATCGGAGTTGCCTGCAGCGATTTGTTCGGCGTTTTCATTTGCTGCCACGATTGAAACTCTGGCCGCGAAATGGTAGCATGATCTCATGGAATACGACAAAGACAAAGTCGACGAGATGGTGCTCGCACTTCTCTTCCTGACAATCCATGACAACGGACGTGCATGGAAAGGACACGACTGGGATGCGATGAACCGGCTGCACAACAAGGGAATGATCCTCGATCCGGTGGGCAAGGCCAAATCGGTCGTGCTCACCGAACAAGGTGAGAAACGGTGCGAGGAACTCTTCCGTAAACATTTTTGTTCTTCCCTCTGAAGGCCGAAACCTCGGACGGCCCCCTCACGCCGAACGTCCAGAGCTCAGGCACGCGGGACCGATGACGTAGTCCGCGAAAGCGGAACCCCGAAGGCTTTCGGGGCTGGACGGCTGTACGCCATCCCGCCGCCTGCTCGCGATGCTGTTTATCGGAGTTGCCTGCAGCGATTTGTTCGGCCAACGGATTGTCATGGCTACTTGTGCTGTAATTGGGAAACCGCCTGTGGTGTCGCTCCGCCGGTTGGCTTCGCCTGCCCACTGGTACTAATCAGTGCCGCACCAATCATGCTTAGTATCACTCCTGCCCAGCGAAGTGAAGAAACGTGCTCGTGTAGAAAAATAGCCCCAGCGACCGTAGCGACCACAAAACCGAGGCCCGTAAGAGGCCATAGAAAGCTGATGTCCGCCTGAGTCATCAGAACTAGCAGGCAGGCAAAGAAAACAGCCTGGCAAAAGACGCCCAATAAAATCTGGCCATTTGTGGCTGCGGTTTTCACAACGCTAAGCGCCTTGGAGACCGTGAGCGGTCTGACCTCGGGCACAGTCATCATGCCCTTCTTAAGGAACACAAGGCCCGTTGACTCAAACATGATCCCGATAACGAACAGAAGAATCCACTTAGTCATAACAAAATGCACTGAATGTCAGTTGCCGAATGTCCAGAACTCAGCCACGCCGGGGCTGTGATGTCAACCGCGAAAGCGGAACCCCGTAGAACGGGGCAGGCTGCCACGCCATCCCGTGTTGCCAACGATTTGTTAGGCAGCATTCTAGTCATTGTTGACATCATGTCACCATCTACGGTCAATCTCGACAACGCCATTCATAGGATCCCCAGTATAATCAGTTGTCCCGTTACTCCAATTGACCCAGCTTGGATTTGTGAAAGCAAATAAATCCATAATAGCAACGTATGGTTGTGATCCATCAGTGTTATTTGGTGGCTGTCCACCTCCGAACCAGTCTGTATATCTCACTGGGTTTCTCGTGACCCAAATAAACCGATTACTCGCCCCCACTTCACGCAAGCCAATCCACAAGCCATGCCTCTGACCGCCGTAAAAGGTAAAGAAATCACTAACAAAATCTTCCTCCGCTTGATTCCTAATGGTGGCAAGATGACCTCCGAGAGCGACGGCCTCTGCTTCAGAGTCGGTCCAATTCCCTTGGCTAAGCAGAAGGTAGGTATGTCCATTCTTCGGGTTAATTATTGCCGGACTTAATGGTCTTACCGGACCTACCGGAGGCGTAATAACTTGTGCAAACACATGGCTGGTGAATGCGAACATCATGATAATTGCGATTGTTTTCATAAATCTATTTTGCTGCCTAACGTCCAGAGCTCAGGCACGCGGGACCAAATGACGTGAACCCCGTAAAGGTGCGTGGCCCCACGGGGCTATACGCTCGCGAAGCGGAACTGGCCTGTCCGCCATAGCCTCGGCGACGGCGGAAGCGGCCATCCCGCCGCCTGCTCGCGATGCTGTTTATCGGAGTTGCCTGCAGCGATTTGTTAGCCTTCTCAATCATAATCCAGCGACTGCCGCAAAGGGGTCCCACGAACTATCTTCGTGCCACTCATACTCCGCTCGGCTCGCAATCTGTAAACTTGTCTCCCTGCCGCACAGCTTGGCGATCACGGCCAGCGCCATGTCTATTCCAGCGCTGACCCCCGACGACGTAAAATATTTGTCGTCCTGCACCCACCGGGCCTTCACGATCCACTCCACCTTTGGCGCATAAGTCTTCACCTGCTGAAATACTCTCTTGTTCGATGTCGCTTTGCGCCCGTCGAGCAATCCTGTCCTTGCCAGTAAAAAGCTTCCAGTGCGGACGGTCGCAACCACCCGCGATGCCTCCACCAGTCGCTTCAGTTCGGCGAGGAATTGCGGGTTAGCCATTTCTTTCCGAGTCCCTATCCCTCCCGGAATGAGCAGCACGTCGAACCCGCCGGAATCCGCCATCGTAGCCTCAGCCATTCCGCATGGACCACTACTGCTTTTGACTGCGCCCGTCTTCTCTGCCACGACTGTAATCTTAGCTGCACCCTCCAAAAGACCGAACATTTCGAGCGGCCCGAAGAAATCAAGAAGCTCGAAACCCTCGAAAAGAACCGCACCCACATGAATTGGTGATGAGGTGTTCATATGTGAAGGCTAACGTCCAGAGCTCAGGCACGCGGGGTTGATGACGTCCTCCGCGATAGCGGAACCCCGTAGAACGGGGCAGGCTGCCACGCCATCCCGTTGCCTGCTCGCGATGCTGTTTATCGGAGTTGCCTGCAGCGACTTGTTGAACTGAGCCGCTGCGCGGCAGGGGAGACTGGGCGACGTTCGGTTCATCGTTGACATTTTCAAGTTTGGCGGGCGGTTTTGCCTTCACTC
>Ga0187854_10002238_pt1 | contig 16943 bp, 13 predicted proteins | sample June2016WEW_6_15_FD_132445 | JGI IMG/M metagenome (GOLD analysis project Ga0187854, IMG submission 132445) | Peatland microbial communities from SPRUCE experiment site at the Marcell Experimental Forest, Minnesota, USA - June2016WEW_6_150 | ecosystem: Environmental > Terrestrial > Soil >...
GCCGAGTGCTTCGAGGCTATTCGCAAAAATGGCATTTACCGTCCATAACAGCGCCGGTCCGGCGATGCTTGGAGTTAAGCCCCTCACTGTCACCGCGCAGGACCATCTACGAGGCTTACATGCCGAAGCTTGGTGGAAATAGTGGAGAGAGCCAGTTTTGTGTGAAGCATGCGACCTGCAAGAGGATTTGTTGGAAGTGAATTTAATTATACTTCCAACAATTCTCATTTTGGGAGGAAGACGGCCACCAACTTTAGACGACCAGAGCATATGAGGAAGCAGGATACACAGGGTGTAACGTGTCCAGATGGGGTGAATTATTGGACACGTTGTGAAGACGTGTCCATGCTGGGGACTTATCGCAATCGAAAGGCCGAGGACGGAATTCGGCCCTAGCATGTCAAGTGTCAAGGCCTGACACCACCTTCTGAAAGAAATTATTGATAAACAATGTTTCGATGGTCACGGCTCACGACAACGCAAATATCCCAACGGTTTGATTCTACCCTCCAAAAGGGGACATGCTAATTGGCTGTGCGACATTGCTAGCACGCAGAGGCAATAGACGCCATCTCAATGCTGATCTTAAGATTTATCCCGGAAAGGTAGGTCCCAAGGCCCAAAAAATTGGAATTTCCAACGACCTCCGGCAACATGAGGCTGAAGTTCAAGGACCAGAGTAAATGAAATTGAAAGTAAAGAGGCTCTTGGTTGCCGAATTACTTAAATTTCACCGCATTCAGGAGGTTGCAATGCGCATCACAATTCTACTTTTGGTGATAGGGGTGATTTTCTATATTTCACCCAACTCCCTGGGCACAACTCCTGAAGAGGCTTCTCTTTCCATTGCCAATCAATTTCGTTCCCGCCTGCCAAACAGGAATACTGCAACCAGCCAAACTGCTTTCGGTAGTAAAGGTACTTTTCTCAGGATTAAGAAAGCCGACTTGCTAATTTTGGAGTCTCCAACCTTTCAAGGTGGGACAAAGATATTTGGAATTACCAAGGTGGGAGAAGTTCTCCAATTTTTAGAAAAGAAGACGAAGGTGGAGATGCCTAATTTCTTGTCGTCCGCTCCTTCTGATTCCGGAGTTTGGTTTAAAGTCAAAATGATTGACGGCACGATAGGTTGGCTGTGGATTTCAAGAGATGAAAGTGGAATCCCTCAGACAGCTAGTTTTCTAAAACCCGCAACTCAGAAAATCGCACCGCGAAAGACTGCCACCCAGCAGAAGAAAGAAAGTTCCCCAGATGACCGGCTAGTCCTATTAGTCTTCGGTATAGTCGTCTTGATGATCGTATTTTTGGCATGGGCTTTTAGAAAACGGGATAAAGGACAAACCAAAATCGCCTTGGGAGGTAATCAAAAGCTACATGATGGGTATCTCCCGTATGGGGCTGGCGGAGGACAGATGGGATATAATCAGTCGCTAAACGGGGATGCCTCTTCCAATGAAAGAAATCCCAATTCCGTAAGTCCAACACCCCAAATAGCGCATCCTATTAGTTCCGCAAAACCCACGGAAGCAAGGTGGCCTTTTGAAGACCGTGGGAAGACAGAAGTAATAAATGGGACAATTCGGGATTCCTTTTTGGGCGTGAAGGCGGGGTATATGGAACCAGACCCCATAAGCTTTGGGTCAAGAGACCTCGTCAAGGGAGAGTTGGGCGAGACTCGCGGGTCTATAGAACGCAGGCTGAGCGGAGATTTTTTCGTTGATACAGATGGTCGAGAAAAGGAAATAAAAACCGACCTCTTAGGAACTAAATACATCGAAGATTCAAAGGGCAATCGTGTCTACTTTAAATAATACATGGCAAGGAGGAACAAAGGAAACTCGATTTGAGGGGCAAGCTTGGCCGATCACATGGCGAGCCATTCCTTTAGCTCAATGGCGTCCTTTTTCGACCTTTGGAGATGGATTTGTAGTACGCCAAGGTGAAAATTAGCGGCAAAAACCAGCCATTACTTCCTCTTGTTTTTTAGAGTCATCCCCGAGAATCCCCTTTCAAATGTAAACCTTCAATTTGAATCTGGAAGGGTACAAGCTGGAATGGTCAGAAAGCGCGTAGACTAAGGGAGACGCACGGTTTTTGAAGATGAATTAGGATTTGGGAGGCGTTAAAAATATCATTTTGCAAAAATCGAAATCAAAAAGCTTTCACACGGGGCTAATCTTGAAGAACAATATTCTTTTAACACCCTAATACCATTTAGATTTTAAAATATCTGGAAAATTTACAAATTTCTCTTGACAAAAATTTTGGGCTATGTATGATTTGCATACTTGAAGTATTCCTTCCAACGTGCGGGGGAGAAAAGAACTAAAGCCTTAATTGTTACTTCGCTGGCTAAGGAATTTAACCACCTTTATTTTTAACCGTCTTTCGAGGAGAAAACAGGTGGAGAGAAATTTGAAGGCCTGGCATTCGAAATAAGATGCCAGGCTTTTGTTTTTTAAGGCAACGATAAAAAGAAAAGAATATTCAGTCTGAAAAAGGAATGGTTTTGCCCCCAAGGAGGAATAAGATGAAAAGTATAACTAAATCTGCCCTATTCCTAACACTCTTATCTTTCTATTTATTCGCATATAACGCACAAAGCCATGCCCAGCTGAGCGCCACAAAATACATTCGTGACGATGCCACTGGTGGCGACTGCGCTTCAATAGGAACATGGAACTCGGTTTCCAAAACATGCACACTGGGAGTGGATTTAGCCTTTGATACAGCCAATGGGATTCAAATCGACAGCGATGGAATTACCTTGGATGGAAATAGGCACACAATAACAGGAAACGCAACTGCTGTCGGTATTTACTTAGCGGACAGAACCGGAGTAACCATCAAGAATCTCAATGCAAAAAATTTTAGTGAAGGAATTTCTCTTAATTCTTCTCAGGCTAATTTTCTCAATAATAATACTGTCATTTCAAGTTTTTATGGCATCGCGCTCTATCATTCCAGCGCCAACTCGCTAGCTGATAATAGTGTTAACCAAAATGGCTATTCTGGAATCTTGCTTTATGCATCTACCGGCAATACTGTCACTGACAACATCGCAAATTTAAATAGTTACTATGGAATTCTTCTTGACTATTCGGGTAGCAATACCCTGAGCGGCAATATTACTGATTCAAATGACTCCTATGGGATGCTTTTGGGCTTTAATTGCACTAACAATGTCCTTAAAGATAACCGTTTAAGTAATAATAAACGATTCGGCCTCTATATTTATGAGGGTTCTAGCACTAATCAAGTATATCATAATAATTTTATTGGTAATTACGCTCAGAGTAATTATGCTCAGGCTGAGGTTTGGGGCGCCATAGACAATTCCTTTGATAATGGGTACCCCTATGGGGGAAATTATTGGTCAGATTACGTGGGATTAGATTTGAATAATGGGCCAAATCAGAGTCAACCCGGACCCGATGGCATAGGCGATACTCCTTACGTTTTCAACGGTGGCAGCGATAAGTACCCCTTAATGAAAGAAGTGGTCTTGATGTCCGCACCTACAATTACTATTCCTGGTTTTGTGGGCAACCAGGCGTTCACCGCAGGGAATCTTAATTATTATGAATTTACTTTGGTAAAGCCTTCAAGCATAGCCATAATTTCGACGGGTTCAATGGACTTAAAGGGAACACTATATCAATTACAACCCAATGGTGACAAGTCCTTCGCCCCGGATCTGGATCATCTAGACCACATTAGCAGGAGCTATAATGATATTACTTACACTGGGAACCCACAAGATAATACGGGGGTGCACTCCAATTTCATGATACGACCAGGAGATTGGAAAGATTACGACATCCCGTGGACTGAACCCTGCGGCGGGGCTAAACCGATAACTGCACCTCAATATCGGCAGCTTCCGGCGGGAACTTATTATTTAGCAGTTGAGCCAGATGACGGCGCATCATCATCTGGGACTTATGGCATTCTAGTTCTTAAGAGGCCATCCTCACGGGATGAATTTCTTGAGGGGCTTCAATTATTAGTGGAAGAAGACGGTGATCCATCAAATGACTATTTGGATATTTATTTCCAGGCGCTCTATCCTGAACTTTATGACAATGAATCTGCCTATACGACTAGGAATAATTGGGCGGGAAACACTGAAGATTATAAAGGCATTTCGTGGGCAAGGCAGTGCAAAGCCCTAGTGAACGTCTATCAAATGTATGTCCTTGGAGAATGTCCATTACAACAGGACGGCTCTATCCATAGTGGATTCTCCTCAAATGATCCAGGAAGTGTCTTTAGATGCGGAGGTACAATAGTTTTTAATAATGCCACAAATCCGGATTATGGAAACATCAATGATGCGCAAGAGGGAGATATATTTATTAGAAAACTTTCCAACATTAATCATTATGGTCTGTATTTAGATAAGAATAGGTCCATTATAGATGCGAACTGGAGAAATGATGGCAGAATACGAATAGGCGTAGACACTGAGAATCTTTGTTCGGAAAAAAGCCCTTGCATAAGGTATAACGAAAGCACATGGAAAATTGGGAGAGCCACCAGCCATGGCACCATAACTGTCACCTCTCCGAACGGAGGTGAATCTTGGGCCATTGGGAGCACGCAAATGATTGGATGGACTTCAGATAACGTCTGTGGGAATGTTAAGATTGATGTATCAAAAAATGGCGGTGTCTGGACAAGAATCGTCAGCAGTACAGCTAATGATGGTTCTTATGCCTGGAAAGTTCCCGGCCCGGCCACCCAGGCTCGAATGCGGGTAAGCAGCGTGCAGGATTCTAGTATTGCAGGTTTTAACGATGGCAATTTTACAATTGGGGGTTGCATTATTACCATTGCCTCTCCGAACGGTGGTGAAGCTTGGCCGATTGGTAGCACTCAGACGGTTCACTGGGCATCGAGCGGGTGCGCAGGCAATGTGAAGCTCCAATTATCCCGGGACGGGGGTGGTTCCTGGACGAATATGATCGGCAGTACGGCTGATGTCGGAGCGTACGATTGGAAGGTGACGAAGCCGCTTACAACTCACGCCAAAATCCAGGTGACCAATGTTAACGATTCGACAGGTGCCGACACCAGCGAAGCAGAGTTCACGATTGGTGGTGGGACTATCACCGTTGGCTCCCCGAGCGGTGGTGCGGTCTGGCCTATTGGCAGCACCCAGACAATTCGCTGGACATCGAGCTGGGTGGGGGGCAATGTTAAGATCGAACTTTCCCGAAATGGAGGAAAAAATTGGACAACCATCGTTGGAAGTACAGCCAATAACGGAGGCTACAACTGGAAAGTGACGGCTCCTGCCACGGCCCAGGCCCAAATCCGTGTAAGCAATGCGAGCGATTCGAGTGTGGCTGATACTAGCGATTCGAATTTTAACATCCAATAAAGTATATTTGCTGGTCAGGCGGGCAATTTCCCCTTTGATTACCCATTTCCAAAGGAGGATTTTTTGATCACTGGATTCCACCTGTTTCCAATTAATATGGCTTGGGTATCAGGCCTTGATAATTGACAACTAAACAACACCTATCATGTCAATCGTTTGGGGGGTCAGGTCTATTTAGTTTGCATTGGAAGTGTCCAAGGGAGATTTGATGTTTGCTAGTTGGAAGCCAGGATTCGTAACCCTGGCTTTTGTTTTTTCCGATCCGGGTTGGACCAGGGTAACTGATCGGTATTGCGAAAGAGCGCCCTGCGAAAAGCGGCTTTTGGCTCTTAAGGGAGCCTTTGGGGACCTAAAATTATTCTTCTAAGGGCGATAGGAGTGGCTGGGGGCTAAACACCACCAGAAAGCTCAGATAGAATCTCCCTCGGTCATTTTGTGGCGGAATAAAGGGGTGATTTCCATTACGGGGATTCAATGTTTTTCAGAATTCTGGTATTCTAAATTCAGAAGTTTTCTGGAGGTATGGGATGCAAACGATTCGCTCCATAACGGCCGAGATTAAGTCCCGGGGTCAATTGACCATCCCCCAAAAAATCAGGGCTGTAACCCGCCTTGAGGAAGGTCAGGTGGTATCGATAATCCCTCTTGGGGATTCCGTGCTAATCACCCCTCAAAGGCTCGAACTCGAAGAAGCAAGGGGGAAGATCCGGAAGATTTTGAAAGCTTCCGGCCTTTCAGTGGAAGATCTGCTGCAAGGTTTAAAAGAAGAGCGGGAAAAACTTTACCAGGAAACTTATGGATGAAAGGACGATTAGAGTTTTTCTCGACTCAAATGTCATAATCTCGGGTCTCCTCTCTGAGAAAGGCCTGCCACATATCATCCTCAATGTCCTGAGATTTGGTCTGCCTGTCAATCCAGATGCCTTTGCCAAAAAACTTCATTTTTTTGTGCTTGACAATGGCTGATTTCGTCCTTATCCATAAAAGATAGGAAGATGCAAGGGTTTCCCGGAAAAAATCTGGGAAACGGTCATGCAGCATGAAAATCAGGAAATAAGGAGGTTCGGTATGGACATTTATGAAGCGATCGAAAAGAGGAGGACGATTCGTATTTTCAAGAAAGGGGCTACGGAAGAGCAATTGCGGAAAATCATTCTTGCAGGCTCGAAGGCACCCTCCGGCGGAAACCGCCAGCCCTGGGAGTTTATCGTGATCAGCGATGCGAAAATCATCGATCAACTTGCAGAGCTCAAGTACCAAGTGAATCAAAAAATGGCCCCGGGGGCGGGGGAGACGCAAAAGGATGTTGACGGACGGGCCCTGAACCAGAAGAAGTGGTTCCAGAATTCCAGTGTCGTCGCCGTTTGCACGAGTTCCGGTCAGTCGGTCAATGGCTGGCTGGCCGTGGAAAACATGTCTTTGGCTGCGGTGGGGGAGGGACTGGGCAGCAACATCATTTCCTACTGGGGAGAAGAGAAAAAAGAAGTGGAAAAAATCATCGACCTTCCGAAAGATTACGAACTTACCTGTGTTCTGAAATTCGGCGTCCCGGGGGAAGAAGGCGCAGCCCGAAAGAGACGGCCGGAATCAAGCTGGTTACATAGGAATAAGTTCTAATCCAAATTCATCGAAGCTCGATGTTCCACTGTTTACGAGGCGGACAGTCAAGAGAACTCCCTAACCCGGGCGAGCCGGAACCAAACCAGAGTGCTGTAGGGGCGGTCCCCTGTGGCCGCCCGCAAGATGGGCAACCACAGAGGGTTGCCCCTACAATTGTTTCCAATTTGCCCACAACTTCATTTCTAAGACCCTGAGAAGCAGACTGCACATCGAAAAGGGGAATGGATTGTGAAAAAAGCAAGGGTGGCTGTCGTCCATCGGAAGGTCATTCCAGGTAGGCCCGGGGAATATGATGAAGCGGCTGCCAAAGTTGTTTATGGGATGCTTAAGAAGGCTGTGGATGCTGTAGGCGGAATGAAATCGGTCATCAAGAAGGGGGATAAAGTTGTTGTCCGGGCCAACGCCTGCTGGGCTGTTAAACCTGATTCCGGGATTGCTTCAGATCCCCGGGTCGTCGAGGCCCTGATGCAGCTCATTCGCCGGGAAACGAAACCCGCTGAAGTGATCGTCGCCGACCGGAGTTCCATCGGCGCTGACACGGCAGAATCCTTCCTGGTGACGGGCATTGGAGAGGCAGCCCTTCGCGGTGGTGCGGATCGCATCCTTCCTCTGGAACAGGATCAAAGAGTTTCAGTCCAGGTCCCTCAGCCCATGGTCCTCTTCCAACCCGTTTATCTATCCAAAACCATGCTGGAAGCCGACGTCTTGATTTATCTATCCAAAATGAAGGTTCATAAACTGACCCAGATCTCCATGACCCTGAAGATGAATCAGGGGAGTTTAGACTGGTATGATGCCATTCGCAATCATCGGGCCGACATGCACCAGAAGATGATCGACATGCTGAAGATGATGCGTCCCCATCTCTCGATTGTCGATGCCTTGTGGCCGATGCAGGGACAGGGTCCCGGTTCCCCCTTCCCTGAAGACCTGATCAAGGATTTTAATGTTATCCTTGCAGGAAAGGACCCGGTCGCCGTCGATACGGTGGGGTCGACGATCATGGGTTTCGATGCCAGACATGACATCCCCATGCTGCGGGGTGCAGAGATGGCGGGATTAGGGGTAGCAACCCTGGCGCAGATCGACGTTGTGGGCACGCCCATTGGAAAGGTCCAACGTCCGTTCAAGCGAGGCAACATCCACTTGATCGGGCTCGACCCAAGGATCGAAGTCTATATGGGCGGGGCCTGTGACGGATGTCTCCACTTCACCCGTACGGGTCTCGATGTTTATCTGGCCAACCCGAAATTGATGGAAGGGGTTGAGAAAATCACCTTTGTTATCGGAAACAATGCCGAAGTCCCCGAAAAGCTGGATCACCATCCACCCAAATCCTATGTCTTTGTTGTAGGCGACTGCACCAACAAGCACAGAGATAGAGGAATCTTCCTTCCGGGTTGTGCCTCCACCAGCATGCACCGCACCTTCTTCCCCGGAAAGAATTCAGACGAGGTACTCGACAACTACCGCAAGGTCCAACCCAAAAGATTCAACCTGGAGGGCTATGCGTTTCCAGGTTAAAGGAGAGCGTTGCAGAAAAATTGGCCTATCAAGTGTGTTTCGACTTGAAGAATGACTTTAATCTCTTAAAAATGATGATCTCGTAAAAAGTGCCTCCAATTGTCACCCCGGCGGAAGCCGGGGTCCAGAACATCAGGAAAGAACTGGATTCCGGCTTCCGCCGGAATGACGACCATGGAACAAAAAGGATTTTTTACGAACCCATCAAAAATGAAGCTGTGCGCAAGGTGGCAACAAATTTCTGAAATGCCTATTCTTGGCTCCCCTTTGACAAAATCCCCCCTCCGCCCCCCTTTTCCAAAGGGGGGAACGGGGGGATTTCTGGGGCAATAGGCCTTTTTGGTTCCGGCAAGGCCGGGCTAGGAAATTTCTCATTTGGCTCGATGGAAACCTATAAATCTTGTCGAGACGGGATTTCGCGGAGATAGGTCTATTTGAATTTACTGGAGGAGGAAACGGGCGATGAAGATCTTTAAATCGGAAGAATATATTAGAATGGCCAACCCAACTCCCGGCACATCCTACCGGCCAGAGATTCTCACCAAGGAACATCAGGCCAAAAATCTGGGAGGAATGTTAGGTCTCCTTGTTGCCGGTAGCCGGGTGCCATATCATTACCACAATAACCGGGAATCGATCATCATCGCGATCAGCGGGGAGGCCACGGAAGTGATCGAGGGCCAAGAGATGCCGATCAAGGCTGGCGATGTGTTATTTATTCCCGCAGGGGAGAAACATACGACTATCAACAGGTCCAAACAAGATTTTCGGTATCTTGAATTCTTCACCTGTCCACCCCTTGCTGCCGACTTTGTTGAGGTGAAATAGGCGAATTCTCCCGACCCATTCCATTAGCCGCCCGCAACCAGGACCGTAAAGGTGAGCTCATCCCCATCGTGGATCTTTGTTTCCAATCTGTCGAGCGACCCAATGTTTCTACCATTCACCAGAATGGCGGAGCCTTCTGTGGGTGAAAGATCCTCTTTGATAAATCGTTCCAACTGACCCGTATACTGATCTCTAAGAGTTCTCAATACATCTTTCAGGGCAGGGGAGGGGGGGGCCAAAGAGGCTTCCTGCTTCAGCCTCACCTCCGTGCCCAATAAATTAATTATGACCTTCATTTTACGCATCGTCTCCAAGTTGGTTGAGGGCAGAGAGGTGGTATAGGTAAAATCTTAAGTGATTCCAGGGGCCCGGAAGAAAAGTCATCCTGCTTGCAATCATAAGGCATATATCTCTCCTTGGCCTTGGCGACGGTGTTCTCTTTTCCTCCGAACCTATCTTTTCACGCCGCCGCTGGGCTTTGCGGAAGAAAAGCAGGGGGAGATTATGAAAAGCAGTTTCCCGCCGATGCTTGCGGCGCAGTCTGCCTTTCCTTCCGGGCCCTTGCTAGGTTTTCATAAAATACTGGAGAGGTCATACTTTCGCAGGGTTGCTTCAGTGGGGATTCCCGCCGAATCCCACCCGCGGCACGTATAGTAATCATCGATCATCCGTTTGAAATTTTCCTCTCCGATGACCTGCCCTTTGGCTGGGCCGTCCGGCAAAGGCTCAAAGAGCGTCCTATAAGGCAGGGAATCCTCTTTGCGGGTAAACCCTTCTCTGAGATTGAATATCCGGATCAGGGTTTCAATTCTGCCGGCAATGGTCAAAAAATCATTCTTCGAAACCGATTCCCCTGTGACCGCCTGAAAATAGTTGGCGTAATCGTCAAGAGACAGAGGAATGAACTTAGCAGGCATGTCGCAAACCAGAAGGGAGTGCAAAACGCAGTTTTCATCATACAATTCCTTTATCATTTCTGCTTTCCCTTCCACTGTATAAGGAGGATAGCCTCCAAGGATTTCTTTAGCTGGTGGCCAGGCTCTTCGATGACATGCCCCCCTCGGACTGACAGCATAGGAAAGCCCGGAGCCGAAAGCACCCCTGGGGTCGTAGGCAGGGAATTCCAGCCCTTTGACGTGCATCGCGAAGCGATCAGAACCTTCTCCAATATGGTCGGCAGCGGCTTTGACCCCCTCCGCCAGAAGGTCCCCGATTCCTTTTCGGTAGGCAATCAGTTCGATAGCTGCCAGACTGGCTTCGCCGTCCCCGAAGCGAAGGTCGAAACCTTCTGTCTGCTTTGTGGAAATCATGCCTCTTTCGAAACATTCCATGATAAAGCCAATGACATTCCCCGTGGATATGGTATCCAGCCCCAATTTATCGCACAGGACATTGGCCTGAATAATGGTAGGGAGGGAATCGATGAGCAGGTTGGACCCGAACATCCCCAGGGTCTCATATTCCGGCCCCTCCACGGTGATTCCTTTATATTTGCCCTCCGAAGCCTCGGTGATCAAACCACAGGGGACAAAACAGGAGATACAAGCCTTATGGGATTTGACACTTTTATAGACCCCCAGGGAATCGATCTTTTCCAGGGCCTTTTCCCAGGTTCCGAATTGGAAATTCTTCGTGGGTAAGATTCCACCCGCATGGGTAACATTTAGCGTGAGAGGGGTTCCGTATTTCATCCTGGCCTGGGCCACCTGACTTTTTCGAGAACGCTGATAGTTTTCCCGGTTCAGTTCGCTTAGCTTTTTACGATCGTGGAGGTCCAGTCCTTTGTTTCCCTTGACCACGATGGCCTTGAGTCTTTTTGAGCCCATGACGGCCCCCACGCCACCCCTTCCGGCCTGACGATAGAGATCACTATTGATGCAGGCAAATTTGCACAAGTTTTCTCCGGCTGGTCCGATGGAGGAAACTCCCGCAGAAGCATTTTTCTCCATCTCTTTAAGTATTCTCTCCGTTTCGAAACTATCTTTCCCCCAGATCGAATCCGCTTCCCGGATCTCAATATCACCCTCATCGATTTTCAGGTAGCAGGGATGATTCGCCTTCCCTCGGATCACCATGCCGTCATAGCCTGCCTTTTTAAGCTCAACCGCTATCCTTCCGCTCGAATAGCTGTCGCACCATCCCCGGGTCAGAGGGGACTTGGTCACCACCACAAATTTGGACGAGCCGGTCACCGTCGATCCCGTGAGTGGCCCGGTCAAAAAGATAAGCACGTTTTCTGGGGAAAGAGGCTCTGTCTTTGCGGGAAGTAAATCGAACAGCAACCGTGCTCCCAGCCCTCTTCCTCCCAGGTACTTCTCCATCATTCCGCCGGGAATCGGGGTATCTTTCGTCTTTCCGGAAGTCAGATCAACCTCGAGCAGTTTTCCGCATATTCCTTTCATTAACCACCTCTCGAAGTGCGGCCTAGCCGAAACCAATGGAAGACCTTTTGCCCAGGGCCATGCCTTCCATAAATCCCCCCTTGCCCCCCTTTGGCAAAGGGGGGGTGGGGGGATTTTAAGAATCTTTGCGACTACCTTCTCTTAAAGGCAGGCTTCCTTTTCTCACCGGCTCCCTCGGCCAATTGCTGATAGATTCTCATGACCACTGTGGCATCCTCTCTATCCCAACCATTATAATGGGCCTTCAACAAAAGCTGTTGATACAATGCTCCTACAGGTAGCACAACACCCAGTTGCCTTGCCGTTTCCAGGGAGAGGGCCAGATCCTTATTGGCAAGGACGACCGGGCCTTTCGGCGAGAAATTGCCCCTGAGCATATCTTTCCCACGGGCGAGGAGTAAATCGCTGGAGGCGGCCCCGGAGGTGATCACATCCAACAAGACGTCGGGATTGAGACCCGCTTTGAGGCCCAAGACCAATCCCTCAATCGCAGCCGCCTGGTTGAGGTAAAGGGTGTGGTTGATGACCAGCTTCAAGGTCGCTCCATCGCCGCTCTTTCCGACATAGACTGCTTTTTTACCGATTTGATCAAAAACGGCCTTGATCTTTTCGAAGGTGGCTCTTTTCCCACCCGCCATGAAGACCATATTTCCCACTCGGGCCTGGGCAGAAGACCCAGAAATGGGAACATCCATCCACTCGACCCCTTTCTTCGCCATCCTCTCTCCCAGGGCCTTGCTCTCCCACGGGGGAGACGTACTGGTATCCACCACAATCTGACCCTTTCGGACACCCTCCATCGCCCCTCCCTTCCCTTCAACCGCCTTGAGCACCGCATTCCAGGATGGAAGGGATAACAGAATGAGGTCAGCCCCCCTTGCTGCTTCTTTGGGGGACTTCGCGGCCCTCAGACCAAGGGAAACTAAATTGGACATCTGCTTCTTGATGACGTCAAAACCCGTCACCTGGTATCCGGCCTTCATCAGCAGGGTGGCGATGGGTGTTCCCATCAATCCCAGGCCGATGACCGAAACTTTATTTATTTCCACGATTCCAATCCCCCTATTTGCTTGATATTTTGCTGATGCAAACTCAATAAATAACCTGTCATTGGGAGGAGCGGAGCGACGAAGCAATCCCGAACAAAAACGAGATTGCCGCGCCCTTCGGGCTCGCAATGACAGGAGAAAAATTTGGATTATCGCCAAATTAGTTGATCGAATATTTCATGAAAGCCTAGCAAGGGCTCGGAACGAAAGGCGGCTTGCGCCGTAAGCATCGGCGGGATATTGCTTTCCCTCTCTACCTTGCTTGCCTTCCGCAAAGCGCAGCGGGGGCGGGAAAAGAGAGGTCCAGCGGAAAAGAGGACACCCCCGCCTGTAGGGGCGATTCATGAATCGCCCCTACGAGAGAGATCCGTGCCTTATGATTGCAAGCAAGATGATTTTCGTTCCGAGCCCCTGAAATAACCGTACCTTTTACATATACCAGCTCTTTGACCCTCAACTAATTTGGAGATGATCCAGAAGTTTAATGCGTTTGGATTAGACTTTCAGATCCACTGGTTTTCCTGTGTGTGCCGCGTCTATGGCTGCTCGAATCAAAGCGAGCGCCATCAGACCTCCTTCCCCGTCGGTTTCTGGTTTTTTCCCTGTGTGGATACAGTCAGCAAACTCATCGATCTCTTCGAGGATAGGATCGCCTATCGATAAAGGGATCGTTTCCGGTTTGTCTTTTCTCTTGTCGAAGAGTTGCAGGAGGGTATATTTATCTACGATCGGCCAGATCTTGAGGTATTCATCGAAAGGTACATTGGGCAGGGAGACGGAGCACAAGAGAATCGCTTCGGTCCCATAGACATTCATCCAGTTTGTTCTCGGAGTTACATAGGAAGACCCGAGATAACCCAGAACGCCTGATTCAAATTGGAAAATGGTCATGGTCACATCTTCAACCTGTGCCGGAATATAAAGTTTATTGAAATAGGCAAAGACCTTTTGGATCGGCCCGAAAAAATGGTTGAGGGTATCTGCGTGATGGACGCCCATGGTCATGAGCGATCCTGCGGGGCACCCCGAATCGTCTCCGTAATAACGCCACTTATCAGGAGTCAATTCAAACCCAAAATTGGCAGAGAAATTGGATTCCACCATGACCGGTTTGCCAATCGCACCTTTATCCATGAGCTCTTTCATTTTCCGGAATCCGGATAATCGACGCATATCATGGCCGACTAAGAGGGCCACTTTTGCTTTCCGGCACGCTTCAACCATCTTTTTCCCATCCGCTAACGTATTGGCAATGGGCTTGTCTACGAAGACGTGCTTCCCGTGTTGAGCGGCCAGCACGGCTTGCTCGGCGTGCACTGCATTTGGGGTCGTTAAAAGTACCCCGTCAACCTCCTCTCTTTTGAGGACATCTTCATAGCTCTTCTCTTCCGCGCATCCGTACTTCTTGCTGTACCCCTTTCTTTTTTCTGGGCTTCTTGAGAAACAAGTCACTAGCTCGGCCTTTTTACTTCTTTTCACCGCATCGGCAATGACGCCCGACCAACTCCCGACCCCGATGAGGGCCATCCCTACCTTGTCCTTTTTACTCATGAGTACTTCCTCCTTCTTTATGAATCCTTATTCATGAATCTATCATTGATTGGAGGTTTGTAATACCCATTTTATTCGTTGTCCTTTTGGGGGTCAAATCGTTTCTATATCTTTAAGGAATATCAGAATGATATTTTTATTGTCGCTTTGCAATCCCCATTCCGCATTCTGCAATCCGCAATCGAATCGTCTTTGTCTCCGAGGTTGCCAGAGTAGGATACAGGATGGTATATTGGATTCCCCAGTCGTTCTTTAGACCCGCCGGTATATTTTGAATGCCAGGAGGCGATTACGATGAAAGCCAGATTGGCTGCGGTTCAAACGAAAACATTTCCGGAGGCCGACGAGCAGAAAAGGAATATCGAAGGGGCATGGGAATATGTGGCCGAAGCGGCAAAACAAGGGGCCAAGTTCATATGCTTTCCTGAAACCTATCCAGGTCCATGGAAAGCGCCTCTGAGCTATTCACCTGTCGGCCCGCTGGAGGAGATGGCCAGGAAGTATGGCGTCTATATTGGAGCCGGAGCCAATTGTCCCGTACCGGAAAATCCCCAAAGAGGCTATACCTCGCAGATTCTTGTCGGCCCGGAGGGTTTGGTGGGAAGATACAATCGCACCACCCCCAAAGGCCCCTGGATCTATAAAGGAGGTCGTTTCTGGGATTATGATTACCAGGAGACGGATGACCTCCCGGTCTTCGATACCCCATTCGGCAAGGTCGGGATTCTCATCTGTAGCGAGGTCTATTCACCGGAACTGCCCCGCCTTCTCGCTTTGAAAGGAGCTGAGATCATCTTTTTACCTGCGGGGATCTGTAAATATGAGCTCCAGGAGACGTGGCGGAATCTGATCTGGTCGCGAGCGATCGAAAATCTCTCCTATACGGTCACCTGCCAGAACATCCTGGGTGCTGAGCATGGGCTGGCCATGATTTGTAGCCCGGAAGAAATCCTGATCGAATCGCTCAAGCCCGGTATTTTCATCGCGGAATGTGACTTTGAGCGAATTCGATGGCTAAGAGAGCAGAAGGACCTTTATGGACCGCCGATGCCCTGGAGAGCGAAACCCGGTGTTTTACGTGACTGGCGTCGCCCGGAGTTATTTCGAAAAAACTTCCCGGATTGGTGAGAGCGAGAGCCATGAAGCTTGCGGAGGTACAAGTTAAGTGCCTAACCCGGCCAAGCCGGAACCAAACGGATGTTGTAGGGGCGGCCCCCTGTGGCCGCCCGCAAGAGGGGCAACCACGGAGGGTTGCCCCTACAATTTGTTACCATTTTGCGCACGATTTCATTCGTAACGGACTAAGGTTCGCTAAAGTGGCTAAAGTTGTAAAAAGGAAATTCCTATATGATAAATTTAGGGGAATTGAGAGGAGGAGGTTATGAAACATAAGGCCATCGACATTCATACCCACGTGGAGTTCGCAGGGAGCTTTGACATTTTAAAAAAGCGATATTCGGAAGAGGAGATTTTTGACCGGTTTGTCGTTTCCGTCACCGGTCGTCGTTCGGCAGAAATCAATCGGGGAAAAGTTTCGGCCATTCGAGATGCCTTGAGAGATCCTCAGAAAAAGATTCGCGACATGGATGACCAGGGGATCGGACTCTCGGTACTCTCTTCCACCCCTTTTGCCTTCTTTTATGAAGTCGAGGACGATCTTGCCGTAGAATTGGCTCGATTCCAGAATGACCAGCTCGCCGAGATGGTGGGAAAGTATCCAGACCGATTTGCGGCCATGGCTACGCTCCCTTTGCAGATCCCCGGGGAAGCCCTGAAGGAATTGGAGAGGGCCGCGAAGAAACTGGGTCTTCGAGGTGTTGAAATCGGCTCCCACGTGAGTCAGCGGGAATTAGGGGATGAAGCCTTCTGGCCGATCTATAAAGCGCTCGAAGATCTGGACATGCCCATTTTCATCCATCCCCACCATGTGGCTGGTTTAGACCGGCTCCTGAATTTTTATCTGAACAATCTTATCGGTAATCCTCTGGATACCACCATTGCCGCCGCCAACTTGATTTTCAGCGGTGTGCTGGAGAAATACCCCCGCCTCAAAATTATCCTGGCTCACGCCGGTGGACAGTTCCCCTACATTATCGGAAGGATGGAGCACGGCTACCAGGTCCGGCCTGAATGCCAGGAAAAGGTTCATAAGTCTCCCATGGCGGTTTTTAAAAATTTCTATTTTGATATCATTACCCACAATCCCGATGCGCTCCGATACCTGATCTCTCTTGCCGGGAGCGATCATGTCCTATTAGGGAGCGATTATCCCTACGATATGGGGGACCTAAACCCTGTGCAAACGGTGTCTCAACTTTCAGGGATCAAGGTCAAAGATCGGCAAAAGATTCTGCGGGAGAACGCCATCGCCCTCTTTGGTTTGAAGGCTTCCTGACTCAGAAGTTCGCTGATTTGTTTCTCTTGCCGCTAAGCTTTTTCCTTCGCTTCATTGCCTCATTGAAGAATTCATCGGCAGAACGAAAATCGATTTATAGTGCCCGACAAAAGAAAGTAGACATTGCATGTTCGGCGATTCCTGTAAATCCCCCCAACCCCCCTTTATCAAAGGGGGGTAAGGGGGGA
>Ga0187854_10002239_pt1 | contig 16934 bp, 13 predicted proteins | sample June2016WEW_6_15_FD_132445 | JGI IMG/M metagenome (GOLD analysis project Ga0187854, IMG submission 132445) | Peatland microbial communities from SPRUCE experiment site at the Marcell Experimental Forest, Minnesota, USA - June2016WEW_6_150 | ecosystem: Environmental > Terrestrial > Soil >...
CCGGCCCTGCTAAGGAGAGATCCGTGCCTTAGGATTGCAAGCAAGATGGCTTTCGTTCCGAGCCCCTGAGATAACTGCAGATTCTACGTATACCAGCTCTTTGACCCTCAAATAATTTGGAGATGATCCGAATTCTTTATCTGCGGTTTGATTCCGATCGGATAAATTATATCATCCTCGATCTTCGGACCTCGATCCTGTCTTAGATCATCAAACTGCCCCACTCACCCCGGACGGTATTTTACTTCTCCGCCCACAATGGTCATTTCGACCGGGATATCTTTAATTTCATCCGGGTTTACCCGTCTTGGGTCTTCTCCTAAAACCACAAGATCGGCCAGTTTCCCGGGGGTAATGGACCCCTTGAAGTTCTCCTCGAAAGAAGCGTAAGCGGAAGCCATCGTATAAAGGCCAATGGCTTCCTCAACGGTGATCCGCTGCTTCGCCCCCAGGACTTCTCCCGCGGCGCTTTTTCGCGTCACGCAACTCTGGATGGCCAAAAGCGGCTCGTAGGGCCCACAGGGGTTATCCGAAGCTCCCGAGACCCCAATCCCGTAATCGAGGAAAGAGCGATGAGCGAACATCATCTCCACCCGTCTGGCCCCGTAATAGGGGATCATTTTCTCCCCATGATGGTGAATGTAGGACCCAAAGGGAGTAACCAGCAGTTTGAGTTTTCTGATCCGCTTTAGAATCTCAGGGGTCACTACGGTGCAATGCTCCAAACGGTGGCGGTGGTCCTTTCGGGGGAGCTGGATCAGGGCCTTCTCAAACCCGTTCAAAGCCATCTCGATAACCCGATCTCCGTTGGCATGCACACAGACCTGGAACCCTGCCTCATGACCCTTACGGATTAGCTCATGGAGCGTCTCTTCCGATTCTACCGCCAGAATCCCCCGTTCCTCCGACCCAATGTACGGCTCGGAAAGATAGGCCGTCCGGCCGGCAATCGCCCCGTCAGCCAGAATCTTGACTCCACCAATTTTCAGCCATTCATTCCCGAAGCCAGTCCGCAGGTTCAATGCCGGGAGGTGGGGGAGGTACTCGACGGAAATAAGCATGTACACTCGCAGCTTGAGCTCCCCGCTTTTGAAGGACTCTTGATAGGTTTCCAGCGTCTGCGCAGAAACCAGGGCATCATGAACGCCGGTAATTCCAGAGGCGAGATACCGATCAGAGGCCAGGCGAATCCCTTTCATCCGCTCCTTCAAAGAAAAAGCTGGCATGATGGGCAGCTGGCTGTTTGTGCCTTCAAATACATAGGCGAACTCCGCCTGTTCATAGAGGATGCCGTTCAATCTTCCTGTGTGGGGGTCCCGCCCGTAAACGCCCCCCGGGGGGTTAGGGGTCTCCTCCCGGATCCCGCCAATTTCCAGGGCCCTGCTGTTGACGACCGCCCAATGGCCACTCACGTGATGGATAAAAACGGGATGGTCAGGAGAGACTTCATCGAGATCCCTCCGGGTTAAAATTCTCTGATCTTGCGTCTTGGTATCATCATATCCCACCCCCCTGATCCATTCTCCCGCAGGCCTGCGCTTCGTCTCTTTCAGGACGGCCTGCTGAATTTGGGCGATGGCTTTGCATCGACGGGGACTGCAATCGATCTGCAGGAGGTCCGTTCCATACTGGGATAGGTGCTGGTGGGAATCGATAAACCCCGGAGTGACCGTCCGCTCCCGGAGGGCGATCATTTTGGTATTTTTCCCCGCGAGAGCCTTGACCTCCGTTTCACTCCCAACCTTCAAGAAGCGGCCGTCTTTGATGGCCGCTGCCCGGGCGCCGGGTCTCTTGGGGTCCATCGTCATGATATTCCCGCCCCAGAGAATCATATCAGCAGATACTTCATTGGGAACTACAGCCGACCCGCCGGTCTCCCTTACCCTCATTTTGCCCTTCCTGGAAACCATGAAACCCCCTTTTGAGAATTGCAGGGGCGATCACGCGAAGCGCGTGACGGGTCGCCCCGACGGTTACACCGCTAGCGTATCCGCATATTCCAGAACTTTATCGATTACGCCCAGCCCTTCCCGCAGCTCATTCTCTTTGATGCATAGCGGCGGGACCACAAAAAGGAAATTCCAGCGAACCGTCGTATAGACGCCCCCCTCGAGTAGCCGCTTGTTAATTTCCTTGGCGGCGGCTGCATCGGCACCCATGGCGTTCCATTTAACCAGCGGCTCCCGGGTCTTTTTGTTCTTGACCAGCTCGATCGCCCAGAATAAGCCAATTCCCCTCACATCCCCCACACTCCGGTGCTTGGCCTTCATGGCTTCCAGTTCTTCCCGGACGATCTGGCCCATGGCCATGGTATTTTCCAAAAGTTTATCATCCCGATATACCTGAAGAGTGGCAACAGCGGCGGCGCAGGCCATGGGATGGGCGTTGTAGGTCAGGCCGGCCCAGAGCATCTGTTTATCCAGGACATCGGTGATTTTCTTGGAAAGGGCAACCGCTCCCAGGGGGATATACCCTGAGGTCAATCCCTTGGCCATGGTGATGATGTCAGGAACAACGTTCCAGTTGTCCACAGCGAACCACTTGCCGGTCCGGCCAAACCCGGACATGACCTCATCGGTGATCAGCAGAACTCCATTCCGGGTGCAGATTTCCCTCAGACGCTGCATGTAGCCATCAGGAGGGACGATCAGTCCGTTACTGCCTACCACCGACTCCACCAGGACGGCGGCCACGGTTTCGGGGGTTTCATAAGTGATAACTTCCTCCACCGAATCGGCGCAGCGAAGGTCGCAGCTCGGATAGGTTAGCCCAAAGGAACATCGGTAGCAATAAGGGTCAAAGACATGAACGACTCCGGGCATTACGGGTTCAACCGGAGGCCGGCGCGGGTCCCCGGTCAGGGCGATCGCCCCATAGGTGGCTCCATGATAGGACCGGTAACGGGCAATGATCTTCCATTTCCTGGTATAGGCCCGGGCCATCTTCACGGCGTTCTCGTTGGCATCGGCTCCTCCGAGGGTGAAAAAGAATTTTTTCAAATCTCCCGGGGTCAATTCCGCCAGAGCTTTCCCCAGGAAGGAGCGCGACTCATAGGCCAAACCCGGAGCCACGAAGCAGACTTTCTCCGCCTGTCTTTTGATCGCCTCCACTACCTTGGGATGCTGGTGCCCGATATTCAGGTTCATGAGCTGGGAGGTCAGGTCCACATACCGCTTCCCGTTCTCGTCCCACATGTACACTCCCTGAGTCCTGGTAATGACCATCGGGTCCAACGCCGTCTGCACACTCCAGGAGTGCATTATGTATTGCCGATCATACTTTTTTACATCGCTTTGGCTCATCTTCTCCCCTCCTGCCGGTGTCAAAGTATCATTGTGATTTCTGAGTTTTTAGATTTTGAGATTTAGCTTCTATTTCTTATAACATCAAGAACGAAGGCTGGCAAGAACTCGCTGGTCAGTATTTAACCTCGACCAAGAAAAGCCCCTGAGCGGGCGCGGTGATCCCCGCCCGGCGGCGGTCCCGCGCCCCCAGAATCCGTTCAAAATCCTGCACGGAAAGCTTTCCCCGGCCCATCTCCGCCAGAGTTCCCACGATATTTCGAACCATATGCTTCAAAAACCCGTCGGCCTCGACGGTGAAATGGAGAAAGTTTTTTTTCTCCACAGACCACTCGGCTCGATAAACTTCCCGGACCGGGTCTTCCGTATCCGCATCCGCCCCCTGGAAGGAAGAGAAATCCTGCCTCCCCAGAAGAACACCGCAGGCTTCTTGCATGGCCTGGACATCCAAAGGCACGGGCAGATGCCAGGAATAATTCCGGGAGATAGCGGAAGGAACTTCGCAGTTGAGGATTACATAACGGTAGGTCTTTCGTTTGGCCCCGTACTGAGCATGAAACTGGGCATCCACTTCTTCAGCAGATCTTACGATAATGTCAGGTGGAAGGAGGCTGTTCAACCCGCGCTGGAATCCCTCTACCGGGATGGCGGAAGTGGTTTTAAAATTGGCGACCTGACCCAGCGCGTGTACCCCGGCATCCGTTCTTCCGGACGCGATCAGGCGAACACGCTGCTGGGTCATGACTTCTATTTTCTTTTCAATAACCTCCTGGATCGTGACGGCATTGGGTTGAACCTGCCACCCGTGGTAATTCGTCCCGTCGTATTCAATCAAAAGTCTGATGTTGCGCATAAAAAACAGGGCAGCAGGGCAGGCCTCTTACATTCTTTCTGCGATCAAGGCCCCGCCCATGCCCCCGCCAACACAAAGGGTCGCGATCCCGTAGCGGGCCTGACGCTTCTTCATTTCATAGAGCAGGGTAACCAGGATACGCGCGCCACTGGCTCCGATGGGATGGCCGATGGCGATGGCTCCACCGTTCACATTGACCTTCTCCAGATCCCAGCCCATCATACGGTTGACATACACCGCCTGGGCGGCAAAAGCTTCGTTGGCCTCGACCAAGTCAAGGTCTTTTACCGTGAGCCCGGCCTTTTTGAGGGCATTCTGGCTGGCGGGAACCGGACCCGTTCCCATAATGTCCGGAGCTACACCGGCTGTGGCGTAGGATTTGATGCGGGCTATGGGCGGGAGGCCCAAGGCCTTCGCTTTATCAGCCGACATGATCACCAAGGCGGCTGCGCTGTCGTTGATGCCGGAGGCATTGCCGGCGGTCACCGTCCCATCTTTCTTGAAGGCCGGCCGCAGCCCTGCTAGAGCTTCCTTTGTGGTGTTGGGCCGGGGATGCTCATCCGTGTCGAAGACGATGGGGTTTCCCTTCTTCTGGGGGATCATTACCGGGACGATCTCTTCCTTAAACCGCCCCTCCTTGATCGCTCTTCCGGCGTTCTGCTGGCTTCGAAGCGCCAGGGCATCCTGGTCCTGCCGGGAAACGCCGAATTTTTCGGCCACGTTTTCAGCGGTAATGCCCATGTGATAGTGGTTGAAAATATCCAAAAGTCCATCATGGATCATCCCGTCTATCAGGGCCCCGTCATTCATCCGGTACCCCCAGCGCGCACCCGGAACATAGAACGGAGCCTGGCTCATAGACTCCATTCCCCCGGCGACTACGATGTCCACATCCTCGGCTTTGATGGCCTGGGCCGCCATCATGACGGATTTCAATCCCGAAGCACAAACTTTATTGATGGTGGTGGCCGGGACTTCTTTAGGGATCCCGGACCGGATCACTACCTGCCGGGCGGGGTTTTGCCCCTGCCCCGCCTGCAGAACGTTGCCTAAGATGACTTCTTCCACTTGCTCGGGTTTGACTTTGGCCCGTTTTAAAGCTTCCTCTACGGCAATCTTTCCCAGTTCAATTGCCGGAATGTCCTTCAAAGCACCCCCGAAAGTTCCCACCGCGGTTCGAACAGCACTGACGATAACGACGTCTCTCATTTTTCTCCTCCGTTTTTAATAGTCACCACTTTAATATTCACCGCAGAGCACGCAGAGGGCACAGAGACCTATTTTAAACTCTAATAGTGTCTTTGCCTCGGCGTTTTCTGCGTTCTCGGCGGTGAAAGGTTTTATCCTTTTTCTGAAATCTTCGCCAACTTCTTGGCAAGCTTTTTCTTCTGCTCTATATTCCCGGACCGCATGTACATAACTTTCTGGGCCTGGGGCGATCCGGCTCCGTGCATGGCCTCCACCAGGGCCGTACCCCCGGTCATGTTCTCGATGAGCCGGAGAAGGCGGATCCGGTCTTCGGTGGAAACGCCATCCACCCCTTTCAGGTATTTTTCTACATATTTGCTGACTTCAGGGCTCTTCAGGTCATCCTCAAAGGGTAGAGTAGCGATAATCCCGCCGGCGATGTCATGAGCCAGCCGGGCCACTTCGTAAACATTCTTGCTCACATTATATTTGGTGGTGTTGGCCAGGAGCGTATCCGGCTCCCAGTTTCCCGCTTTGGTCTTATGGCCCATGGCCGAACAGGCAATGCTTCCGGTATAGATCGTTTCGGCCAGATGGGTCATCTCCGCCAGCTTGTCCCGCACATGAGAAGCTTGCGAGGTTCCCTGGTAATCGGCAGACAAAGCGGTGGCCCCCACCAGCACGTCGGTCAATCCACCCTTGCACCCTCCATAATTTTGGCGGTGGAGGGAGGCAAAACGTTCCACCAGGGTGCCGACAAATTCCGTCTCGCCGCACATGAAGACCCTCTCCCAGGGGACAAAAACATCCTCCAGCACCACCAGAGCCTCCCCACCTACCAGCCCGAACTCGGGGTTCCCTGCGTCCATCCCCTGCTCGATTTTGCGCTCTTCGTTGGTCTGGCGCCCGAAGATCATGGTCACCCCCGGGGCATTCACCGGCACCGCGCAGGCAATGGCGTAGTCTTTGTCTTCCGGCCGCAAACCCTGGGTAGGCATGATCAACATCTCATGGGAGTTTACAGCTCCAGTCTGGTGGGCCTTGGCCCCCCGGATCACCACCCCTTGATCCGTCTTTTTTATCACGTGAGTGAAGAGGTCCGGGTCGGTCTGTTGGCTTGGGCCTTTGGAGCGGTCGCCCTTGGGGTCGGTCATCGAGCCCACCACCATGAAATTGCTATCCTGGATGTATTGAATGAATTTCTTCAGACGTTGATGGTAGGGGGTCCCGTGCTTTTCATCGATCTCAAAGGTAATGCTGTAGAGGGCGTTCATGGCGTCGAACCCCACGCACCGCTGGAAACAGCTCCCGGTCTCGTGGGAGATCAGACGGAGCATCTGGACCTTTTTGATTAAGTCGTCTCGATTCTGGTGAACATGAGTAAAGCGGTTGATCTTCTTTCCGCTCAGGTGTGAAGTGGCCGTCATCAGGTCTTCATGTTCCGGGACCAAGGCCAGTTCATAGGTCTTGGCGGCAGCGTTGATATGGGGGATAAAGGCCGGATGGGTAGTAACATTTCCCACTCGCTTCCCTCTGTAATAAACCACGTGATTTAACTTCTTCAAGCTGTTGATGTAATCTTCTTTGGTCCTGATCATCCTCAAACCCCTCCACTGGTTACTCGTTGCTTGTTTGCTCGTTACTCGTTACCGGCCAAAACCAGAAACGAGGAACAAGCAACCAGCAACGATCTTTTATTATATTTCTTATTATCTCCCTTTGAGAATATTGCTCGATATGACCAATCTCATGATCTCGGAGGTGCCTTCGTAAATCTCCGTGATGCGGGCATCGCGGAAATGGCGCTCCACGTTGTATTCCTGAATATACCCGTACCCGCCATGAACCTGGATGGCTTTGGTGGCAATCCGGCTGGCGGCTTCCGATGCGAACAACTTGGCCATGGCCGCTTCCTTTTCATAGCGTTGTTTGTGGTCTTTGAGAAATGCCGCCCGGAGGGTGAGCAGGCGCGCCGCGTCGAGCTCCGTGGCCATATCGGCAATCATCCACTGGATGGCCTGCAGTTTAGAAATGGGGTTTCCGAATTGCACCCGGGTCTTGGAGTATTCTACGGCCGCTTCCAGGGACGCCCGGGCAATCCCCAACGCCTGAGAAGCAATCCCGATCCGGCCGCCATCCAGGGTATTCATGGCCACATAAAACCCCTGACTTACCTGACCCAGGAGGTTTTCTTTGGGGATGCGACAATCTTCCATAATCAACTCAGCAGTTCCGGAAGCCTTAATTCCCAGTTTCTTCTCCACCACCCCTACGGAAAAACCAGGGGTCTTGCAATCAACGATGAAGGAACTGATCCCTTTATACCCCTTGCCTTTATCGGTCATGGCCATGAGTACGCAATAGTCAGCTACATTGCCGTTGGTAATAAAGTTCTTCTTGCCATTGATTACCCATTCATCTCCTTTGAGTGCGGCCGTGGTCTTCTGGACGGCGGCATCCGAACCCGCCTCCGGTTCGGTCAGGCCAAAGCAGCCCAGCTTCTTCCCCGAGGCCAAGGGGGTGAGGTACTTTTGCTTCTGCCCCTCCGTGCCAAAGGTATTGATGGGATCGCAGACCAGGGAGTTGTTCACCGACATGATCACGCCCACGCTGGCGCAACCGCGCGAGATCTCCTCCAGGGCCACCGCGTAGGAAACAATATCGGCACCGCCACCGCCGTAGGTATCTGAAATGGCAATCCCCATGAAGCTCAAATCGGCCATCTTCTGTATGATCTCCGCGGGGTGCCGCTCGGTCTTATCTAATTCGGCGGCTTTGGGCTTGATTTCCTTCTCGGCAAAATCCCGGGCCATCTTCTGAATCATCTTTTGTTCTTCGCTGAGTTCAAAGTCCATTCGTTCGCTCCTTTCCTCAACGGTCCATCCCGAGCTCCGAGGACTCAAGATTTGAATGTTTCTATAACTTCTTCCTCGCTTATGCCGGCGCTATTGTAATAATTCCCTTTTTCAAAGTCAAAGGCAATTATTACCCCTCCAGGGGGGAACTCAACATCCATTCCCTGTAGGGGCGACCGGCCGGTCGCCCGCCGGGCCCCCCTCATCCTGCGGAAACCCAGTAGAATCCCCGAGAAGATCCCTCTCCCGGCCGATGCTTTCTGTGCGCAGCGCCCTTGCGCCCGGTCCAAGACCCAAGTGGGAGCACAGAAGAAACTTCCCGGACAGGTCAACCCTTGTGAGTCCCCGGGCAGAGCCGGGGGTTCATCAAAAGGAAATTATTCCGACTTTCCATTTTTTTCTATGAATTCTGTCCATCTTTTTACCCAGACGCAGGCGGAGATTTAGATATGATTGAATTTTTTTTGATTCTGAGACGATAAGGAGATAAAAGAAAAGGCCCAAACCTTGCAGTGCCCCAGTAAAGGCTCTAACATTTCCCTTGACAAATAAAGGAAATGAAAGGTATTTTTGAAGGGCTAGTCGGGCATGGATCTTGCTGATCCTTAAATTTCTACATTTAAATTCCGGGGGTTGCTTATGAAGCGGAAAAAAATCACTTTGATTGCCGGGCTGGTAATTTTGTCCGGGCTGCTGGTTTGCGGGGAGGGTTCAGAATGCAAAGCCCAGATGAACCAAATCATGGACCTCTCCAACTATAAGATTCAAAACCTTATTCGATCCAGCGGTTTAATCACCTCTAAACCCATTCCTGTCATAGCGACCATCGTCGGCAGTCCGGAGTCGAGCGATAATATCTCCCAAGGGGTTATAGTCTACCTTAAGCTGCAGCCTGGAACCCAGGTAATCCCGGGAGATAGATTCACAATCGCTCAATGGGGGAGGGAAATAACCCACCCCATCACAAATCACAAGCTAGGAAATATAGTACGGATTGCTGGCGTTCTGATAATCCTGGAGGGAAAAGGCGAAGTTATTCCAGCCAGGGTTGAAAAATCATTTTTCCCCACCATGTATGGGGATTTGATTATCCCCCCAATACCCCTTCCTCCCGCGAACCTGCCCCTCCGATTCGCGGAGAAGATTAAGGGTACGATTGTTGCCTCTCCTGAGGAAGAAGAAAATATTACCGAGCGGGAGGTTGTTTTCATCGATCGGGGAACCCGGGACGGAGTCATCGTTGGTGATGTTTTTTCGATCTATCAAAAGCCCTATTTGACCAAAGAAGTTGAGGAAAGCAAAGGACCGCTCCCCTTATTCAAGGCCGGCGAAGGGGTCGTGGTTTCGGTCAATGTAGAAACTTCAACTCTCCTGGTTACGAAATCTGTTCAAGCTCTTTATGTCGGGGATACGATTATATCCGGTAAGGGAAAGTAAATCCTAAGATCCCTTGTTTCCCCGGACATTGGATAACGTCGGGGATTATGAACGCGCAGGGATTGTGGGTCTGCTGAGCCCACGATCCCTTTTTTATTGATTTTATTGGCCATGGCATCAAAGGACTTATACTATTGGGTAGCTTTGGCAATGGCTCCGGGGGTCGGAAGCATTCTATTCAAACGCCTGACCGAAGCCTTTGGCAGCCCGGAGGGGGTCTTTCATGCGACCTCCAAAGACCTGGAGAGGGTGGAAGGAGTCGGCCCCAAGGTAGTCGCTTCGCTGAAGCGATTCGGCTGGAAAGGGCAGGTGGAGAAAGAGCTCCGAAATGTGGAAAAAGTTGGAGCCCGGCTGGTGATCTGGGACGACGAAGAATATCCCCCCAACCTGAAAGAAATCTACGATCCCCCGCCTCTTCTGTACGTACTGGGCTCTCTAAAACCCCAGGACCGGCGGGCTGTGGCCATTGTGGGGTCCCGTTACCCTACGACCTACGGTCAGATGTTCGCCGAGCGTATCGCCCTGGGCTTGAGCCAGCGGGGAATCACCCTGGTTAGCGGGTTGGCCAGGGGAATTGACTCTTCGGCTCACCGGGGCGCTCTGACCGCCGGTGGAAGGACGATCGGAGTTTTGGGGTGCGGGATTGACCTCATCTATCCTCCGGAAAATCGAAAGTTGTTCGATCAAGTGGCAGCGCAAGGGGCCATTCTTTCCGAGTTTCCCCTGGGCATGCCCCCGGATAGCGATCATTTCCCCATACGCAACCGGGTGATCAGCGGGGTCTCCCTGGGAGTTGTGGTGGTGGAGGCCACCTTGCGCAGCGGCTCCTTGATCACCGCCCGGTTCGCCCTGGATCAGGGCCGGGAGGTTTTTGCGGTTCCGGGAAATGCGGATTCGGCCCGGAGTGCCGGAACAAACCGGCTGATCCGGCAAGGGGCCAAGCTGGTTACCCAGGCCGAGGATATTCTGGAGGAGATTTCCCTCCCCTCTCAACCAGCGGCCCAGGAAGTACCGCCTCAGCCCAAGCTTTCGGATGAAGAAGCCAAGATCTTCGTGATCTTAGGCCCTCAGTCCATGCATATTGACCAGGTCATTGCCCGGAGTGCGCTCTCCAGCGCCCAGGTATCGGCCACGCTTCTTTCCCTTGAGCTTGCCGGGCATATTAAGCAGTTGCCCGGGATGCGGTTCATTAAAGCATAATATCACCGCAGAGAACGCCGAGATCGCTGAGAATTTTATGATCGAATCATTGACAGAAAAAATTAATTGATTATTTTTAATTTAGGGATTCTGCGCTCTCTGGCTAAAAAATTAAGGAGAATAGATGCCCAAGTCTTTAGTCATCGTCGAATCGCCGGCCAAAGCCCGGACGATTGGGAATTATTTAAAGAACGGTTATGTCATCAAGGCCTCAGTGGGACATGTCAAGGACCTTCCCGGGAGTCGCTTGGGAGTGGACATTGAGAAGGGCTTCAGCCCTGAGTACGAGGTGATCAAGGGGAAGATCAAGGTTCTGAGAGAAATCAAGAACGCCGCGCAAAAAGCCCAGGCTGTTTACATCGCCACCGACCCGGACCGGGAAGGAGAAGCCATTGCCTGGCACATTGCGGAGGAGCTCAGCCAACCCCCGGAAAAGATTCATCGCGTCCTTTTCAACGAAATCACCGCCCGAAGTGTCCGGGAAGCTATATCCAAACCCGAGGAGCTAAATCAGAACAAATTCGAAGCCCAACAGGCTCGCCGTATCCTCGACCGGCTGGTCGGTTACCTGATCAGCCCCCTTCTTTGGGATAAAGTCCGTCGGGGTCTGAGCGCCGGACGGGTTCAGACCGTGGCCGTTCGTCTGCTATGCGAAAGGGAAGAGGAGATTCGGGCCTTTGTTGCCGAGGAATACTGGAGCATCGAGGCACTTTTGGAAGGTGCTACCCCCCCTTCTTTCAAAGCCACCCTGTTTCGGATCGATTCCCAAAAAGCGGAGATAAAAAATAATGAGGAGGCCCAGGCCATCCTCAAAGACTTGGCATCTGTCCCCTTCGCGGTTAAGCAGGTTGAAAGGAAAGAACGGAGAAAGAATCCATCCCCTCCCTATATTACCAGCCAGCTTCAGCAGGAGGGCTGGCGGAAGTTGCGGTTCACGGCCAAGAAGACCATGTCCCTGGCGCAACGGCTTTATGAAGGCGTGGAACTTGGGCAGGAAGGCCCAGTAGGGTTGATTACCTACATGCGCACGGACTCGGTGCGCATAGCGCCGGAGGCGCTACAGGAGGTTCGCCAGTTTATCCAGGAGAAATTCGGCCTCCCTTACCTGCCGGAGAAACCGAATTTTTACAAGAGCCGGAAAACGGCCCAGGAGGCCCACGAAGCCATCCGTCCCACGTCCATGAAGTATGAACCTTCCGCGGTGAAACCTTTCCTCAATAAGGATCAGTTCGCCCTCTACGAGCTCATCTGGAACCGCTTTGTCGCCTCCCAGATGAATCCCGCGGTCTACGATCAGACAACGGTGGACATTGAAGCCGGGAAATACACCTTCCGGGCAACGGGTTCGATTCTGATCTTTCCGGGCTTTATGGCCCTCTACATCGAGGCTGCGGAGGAGAATGGTGAAAAAGAAGGTCAGGAAGGGAGACTACCCGAACTGACCGTGGGTGAAATCCTGAAGCTTCTCGAGATCAAGCCGGAGCAGCATTTCACCCAGCCGCCGCCCCGCTATACCGAAGCGACCCTGATCAAAGAACTCGAGGAAAAGGGAATCGGGCGCCCCTCCACTTATGCTACGATCCTCGACAACATCCAGGAAAGAGAGTATGTAGCCAAGGAGAAGGGCCGGCTGTTCCCTACGGAGTTGGGTTGCCTGGTCACCAACCTCCTGGTAGCTAATTTTCAGGATATTTTTGACGTCCAGTTCACCGCCCAGATGGAAGATGAGCTGGACAAGGTAGAAGAGGGTCAGCTGCCCTGGAGGCAGGCCCTGGAGGATTTTTACAACCCCTTTGGAAAAGACCTGGAAAAAGCCAAAGTAGAGATGGACAACATCAAATGGAAAGGAATGCCCACCGAGCTGAAATGCGAGAAGTGCGGCGCGCCCATGGTGATCAAACTGGGACGGAACGGACAGTTCCTGGCCTGTTCCAACTATCCAGAGTGTACGAACACCAAGGAATTTCGGCGCAACGAGGCGGGCGAAATCGAGATGGTGAAAGAAGAGCCCATTCAGGAAACCTGTGAGAAGTGCGGCGCCCCCATGGTTATCAAGACCGGGCGCTTCGGAAAATTCCTGGCCTGCTCCAATTACCCCAAGTGTAAGAATACCAAGAAGATGCTGGTTAACGGAGAGGGAAAGCTGGAAGTGGCCCAGGACGAGATGAGTTCGGAAGTCTGCGACAAATGCGGATCTCCCATGGTCATCAAGGCCGGGCGCTTCGGAAAATTCCTGGCCTGCTCCAATTACCCCGCTTGTAAGAACACCAAGAGGCTTGCCCCGGCGGGAGGCGCAAAGGCTGAGGGCGCCAGCGCTACCCCAACAGGAGAGAATTGTGAGAAATGCGGTTCCCCGTTGGTCTACCGGAGAGGGCGTTTCGGACCGTTCATCGCCTGCAGCAACTACCCCCGGTGCCGCTATACCCAGAAAATAGCCGCAGCCGCAAAAGAAGAGGATGGCGGTGAGGGAGCAAAAACTGAGAAGGAGATGAAAGCCGCTAAAAAAATTGAACCCAAGGAGAAAAAGACGAGAAAGAAAAAGGATGAAGGCTGAAGTATGAAGTATCAAAACTACTGAGGGGGAAGAGGCTGAAAGATCAATACCGCAGAGAGGGTAGTTTTATTTTCTTTCGCCATCCCCCCTTGCTTTTTTAGTGTGCTTATCTTGGCCATTTGCCTTTAGTAATCTTCATCCTTCATCCTTTATACTTCACACCTCATCCTTCATCCTTCATACTTCATCGTTTTTACTTCACCATCCATACCCCAAGGACAATCAAGACCGTCCCGATAACCCGGTGGATCGTTAACCCCTCCTGCAATATCAACCAACTCAGTAGCACCGTGATTAGTGGATAGGCAGCGGTAATCGGCACCACCAGGGAGGCTCCTCCCAGCCGTAGCGCATGGTAATAAGTCCAGAGCCCGGCTGCCCCTCCGAAGATTCCGCTCAAACCAAAGAGGATAATCGTGCGGCCGTCTAGAGAGCCCAGATTCGCCAATCGCCCGCTGCCAATCCCTATCCCGAGCAGGATACCGCTCACCACAAATTGGCGGACCATGATCCCCGAGAAGGGGCTTGTCTTCCCCAAAGCCAGCTTATCGAAGATTGCCGCCATCCCCCAGAATAACGTCGTCAAAAACAAATAGATCATGAGTTGCATGAAAAGAACTCCTGTGATTATTTTTTATCGTTTCATTAATGAATAGTTTTCCCCCTGATGCAAGTCAAAAATAGAAAAAAAAGAGGTGGCCTCATTTGAGATCACCTCTTTCAGGTCAAGACAGATTCTAAAGGGTTAATATTCGGTGTTATTGCTTGGATTTTGTCTAATATTATGATATTTTTCGTTTTTTTATGTCAAGACTTAATCATTCTAACCCAAAAACACGGGGAATGGACGGGGAATGGGAGGTGGGAAATCATATTCCGTATAGGGTAATTCATCAGGACAGAATTCCAAAAACAAACAACTGTTCGTTTCCTTCAAGATCCTTCTGGCCGAGCTACCTCCCCTCTATTCTGGACAGCAATCCCATCCTAAATCCAATCCCAGATCCGATCTCTGGGCTAGCAGGAGCGGAGCAATACCCCCAGCCGCTTTTCCCCCCACGCACGTCTGGGTTCCAGGATATTGTGAATCTGCCCCATCAGGGCAAATTAGCGGTCAGAATGGAACATTTTTGACCGTCTATCTCGATGTCGTCACCACCACACACAGAAGCCTTAAGGAGACGGATCTTTGATGCTGGCTCCACTATGCAATCCACATCAAATTTTACAATCGGGATAGCCCCCAAATAAAGGGTAACCGTCTTACCCCCCTCCTCCACCTTAAATTTATTGAATTGTTCCACAGGAATGCAATCTGCCAAGAGCAGATTGGGGAGGATCAAAAGGATAAGCAGAAACACCAGAATTAGAAGATTCCTTTTCATCTTTACACCTCTCTGAGAAAAATTTACTGCTTCAAACACTCGGAATAGAAATCGCCGCGGGGCTGAATTATGTAATTGTCCTTATTATGGTTCGACCAAGAAACCCTTTAGTGAGTTCATCGTTTTTGAGATGGACAATAGCCTTCTGGAGGTTGGAGGGTTACCCTGGCTATTTGGTGAACATTCATGGCAGCATATCTCCTGGTTACCCTACCTTTCAATCATCCAAGGCAGAAGGTTAGAACTCATTTTAAAAAAATCAGGCTAAATGCAGACCCCCCTTTTATATGCTTTTTATAAACCATTTTTCTCGTTAGGAATGGCAAATGAAAAATACTCAAAGCATCATAGGACGACCATTTAATCCCAGATTACCCCAAAAAGAATAGGCGAACAATAAGGGTTTCTGTGTATTTTTTAGGAAAAGTTTGGGTATTATTAATATCGGTCCTAAAGGTCTTCCGAAAAAAGGTTTAACTGAGCGGGGAGGGAATCCAGGTAGAATTTGGGATAAATCTCCTCCTTTCCCATACTTGGTGGCTAAAAATATTAAGAATCCTTCCCATCCCTGAACTTTCCAGCAAAAACTGAAACCAGGGTGATGATCCCTGGCTTTTCTCCGCCCCAGGCGCCTTCACCATTCCCAACACCATCCCACCTACTTCTTTCTCGGTACAATCACCTTCTTAGCCGCTTTTGCCACCCGCATCTTGATCACGGTCTTAGCAGGGATCTTGATCGCTTCACCAGTAGCCGGATTGCGCCCCATGCGAGCTAGATTTGCTGGGAGAAGTTTTTGGATACCACCAAGGGTAAAGAACGAGGGGGATTCTTGGGTTTCGGAAGGGGCCAGTAGCATGGGTGTAGCAAGGACTGTTGATGCCGTCTTGTGGGGAAACTCGGATTCCTTTCAGGAGCCCAAGCAGCGCTATGAAGATTTACTGGAATTGGGAGAATCGTTGCCTGCTCTTGAAGTGGATTCGGAAATCAACAGCTGGTGTTTTCTTGTCAGGTCATGGATGGTTTCATTTATGTTTTTGGCTCGCTTATCCAGCTCATCGACTTTTGCGTCCTTCGCCATAATCTCTGAATCTCCCCGGCAGGGTTGGAGACGGAGGACAGATTGGTCCTTCTTTATCTCGGCCAGTTTTTTTTGCAAATCTCGTATTTCTTTTTCGAATTCCGTGATCACTTTTCCTCCGGTTTGGCCCCTTTGACCCCGCATCAAAGTAACGGTCCAGAAATATTATATACCGGGATGAATGGATCAATTTTATAAAATTTTTCATCCCCAAGCAAGATCAAAATCTCTTTCCTCCTCGACTTTTGGATTCGATTCAGGTATGCGGGAATCTTCAAAGAGGATGTTCTTTGAGCATGAATACCATCCCAAGAACGACCGTTTCCCACCGGCACCATAGACGACCCCCAATTTTTATATTAGTCACACCTGCACCAGCGGAACCTGCTTTTTCGATGAAATCGGAGACATTAGCCTGACGCTGGATTTGAACTCGGGTTTAATCTTGTCCACTCTTCCGAATCGGTACAACAACCCGCAGTCAATGTAATCGCCCACAGAAGATGCCGAAAGGTGAGGTCTGGCTCTATGTGGGGTTAAATCAAGCATTCCATACCTCCTTCCAAGCGCAGACTCTGCGCTTCTATAGACTCGAAAGGGACAGGAAATACACTTATCCTGTCCCTATGTTTATTAATTTTTTAAAGTGAACTGTGAAATCGGAGTTTTGGTTATGCCGATTGCTGGAGGGTGCGGATGAAAGTGGACGCATTCGCTGCGGTAAGGTTATCGATGGGGACTCCGTAGTTCTCCTGGGACATCTTTCCCAGTTCCTCGACCGATATTCCCCTTCTCCGGCTCAGGTTGAAAATGGCGTTCTTTTGAGCGGAAGACATTAAGGGAGCGGGTTGGTCGGTTTTGGATTCCCCTTTCGGTGCCAGCTTAGGTTCTGATTTGGGTGCGGGTTTGGTCTTTTCAGGTTTTGGATCTGTTGCCTTGGTTTCCAGAGAAGACCCGTTTCCGCCGTTTGATCCATTCCCTTTTTCTGCTTTGGGTTCTTTGGAAGCTTGGGTCTCGGGAGATTTGGGAGCCTTTTGAGGAGGATTCTTTTGGGATTTTTCTCTCCCCGCAGGTTCTCC
>Ga0187854_10002246_pt1 | contig 16897 bp, 9 predicted proteins | sample June2016WEW_6_15_FD_132445 | JGI IMG/M metagenome (GOLD analysis project Ga0187854, IMG submission 132445) | Peatland microbial communities from SPRUCE experiment site at the Marcell Experimental Forest, Minnesota, USA - June2016WEW_6_150 | ecosystem: Environmental > Terrestrial > Soil >...
GACAATTGTGTGAGCGGTTCCGTCATCGTCCACTGTCTCCATTGTCACAACGGCCTTCTTGGCACCATGTCGAATCGCATAGTCGGCAGCATCGGAGTTGTAGCAAATCATTTCGAGCGCGTGAATGATCGCTGATTTACCGCAGTTATTTGGCCCAGTGAGGACGGTCAAACCCTGCACCGGATCAATCACCGTGTGGACGTGGGCCATGTAGTTGTCCAGAATGATTCTTCGAATCATTAACTCGGCTCCCCGCGTCCCCATCTCTTTCTGCGCGATGGATTATGTCACGGGCGGCTTCACCTTCAGCGCTCCGGCGATAGCGGCAAACTGCTCCAGGGCGTCTTCCAAGTCGTCCACAATGTCCTGCGCTAAATCGTCGGGATCCGGTAGCGTGCTGGAATCCTCCACGCTTTCATCCTTGATCCAGAACAGGTCGAGGCTCAGCTTGTCACGCTTTAGAAGCTCGTCGTAATCGAAACATCGCCATCGGCCGTCCGGCTTGTCCTCGGCCCACGTCGCCTTGCGCTTATGAATGGCCCCTGGCTTGAATAGCTCTACGAACTCATCGAAGTCCGTGCGCCGGATTGGGTTCTGCTTCTGCGTGAAGTGCTTGTTCGTCCGCAGGTCGTATACCCAAAGCCTGTTCGTCCACGCCTTCTCTTGGGGCGGCTTTCGATTGAAGAATATGACGTTGGCCTTGACGCCGGGCTTGTAGAAGATGCCGGTAGGCAGGCGCAGCAGCGTGTGAACGTCGCACTGCTGCAAGAGCTGCTGGCGGACCTTCTGCCCAGGTCCGCCCTCGAACAGCACGTTGTCGGGAACAACAACCGCGGCCCGCCCGCCGACTTTCAGCAGGTTGAAGATGTGCTGCACGAAGTTGAGTTGCTTGTTGGCGGTCGAGACCCAGAAATCCTGCCGCACGACTACTTCATCTTCGCTGTCCAGGTCGCCCTCCTCGTTGACAGTTTTTAGCGACTGCTTCTTTCCAAACGGCGGATTGGTAAGCACCATCGAGTACAGCTTGGTCGGCGGCGTGTCCAAGCTGTTTTTGCCGCTGATGACCGGGCTGGAATCGAGACCGCCCATCCCGTGCAAGAAGAGATTCATCGCGCACAGTCGTGCCGTCTCCGGGACCAGCTCCTGCCCCGTCACCAATTCTTCCTTCACCCGGCGTTTCTGGCCCTTGTCCATTTCCTTGCCGTGCGTGTCGAGCACGTATTGGTAGGCAACGGTGAGGAAGCCGCCCGTGCCGGCGGCGGGGTCGATGATCGTTTCTCCCGGCGTCGGCTGCATCACGTCCACGATCGCCCGGATGATCGGCCGCGGCGTGAAATATTGTCCCGCGCCGCCGGTGCTTTCCGCCGCGCTGCGCGACAGTAGCTCCTCATAGATGACGCCCTTCACATCCAGGTCGAGGCTCAGCCACCTCTCCCGGTCAATTAGGTCAACGATGAGGCGGCGCAGTTTCGCGGGGTCTTTGATCTTGCACTCAGCCTCTTTGAAGATTGTGCCCAGCAGTCCCGGCTGCGTGCTCAGGAACTCCAACACGTCGCGGTAGTGCTGATACAACTCCGCGCCGTCCTTGCGGAGCAAGCTCGGCCAGTCGTAGGTAACTTCATTGCCCTTGCGATCCTTGCCCTTGGGGATGCGGCTCGGTTGGTTGTACGGTGCCTTGGTCAGTTCGTCCGCCATCTTCAGGAACAGCAAGAACGTGAGCTGTTCCACGTAAGCCATGTACGAAAGGCCGTCATCCTTCAGCACGCCGGCGTACGACCACACGCGCGTGCCGATCTGGCTGGCGGACGGGCTAGCGTGGTTTCCATTTTGCGTCATGGACTCACCATCTTCCGTGTTCGCCTGGGGCACGCCAGGCGCGATTCCTTCAGTGGTGCCCGCGCCGCCTTGATGCGTTTCAGCAGTTTCGCCGCCGGCTCGTTGGCCGGGTCTTGCGATACCAGCTTGCCTTCGAAGGCGGCCTTGAGGATTGCTTGTCGTAAGCGCGCACCACGAGCCAGTCCACGGGTTACCTCTCCTTCCATCGAATCGATTTGCGAAAGTTTTTCATTTGCCGCCTCAATAATGGCAGCTTGCTCCGGCAATGGTGGCAACGGAATCGGCGTGTTCTTAATATCTGTTCCAGAAACCCCGACTTGACCCGCAGTCGTACGAAGGCGACTTTCAATTGCTGCACGAGAGCACCCCACGTTAGCAGCGATTTCGACGTACCGGCTCTCGATACATCCTGCAATGACCTGACACTTGATGAGTTTATCGGGATGAACAAGCTTCCCCAGAACCGAATCAACACGCCCGCATACACCGCAAAGGCGACTACTTCCGTTGTACCGAGTGAAAAACAGGTCATCCGCTTCAACCCACGATTCCGCCGAATCCGCCTCAGTCGTCGTCAAATACCGCACGTCGCTCGTATCGACCTTCAAAGGTCGTACAGAACTAATCCTCAAAATGGGAACGCCAGCATCAGCGCGGGGTACGATAGCGGTTCCATTTCGAACGATAGAGAACGCCTGATCCAAAGTGGCCCATGACCAGCCAATCGGCAGCGTCGGAAGATAGGTGAATTTTGCCGATGCCGGTTCGACATATCGATCCTGCCAGTTCTTGGGCGGGGTGCGGCCTTCACGAGCGTACTTGGCCAGCGTGCGCTGTTCCCACTGCTTGCGGCGCTCGATCAGAATACGGGCCAGGAGCTTGTCACCCGGCTCGGCCGCCGGGCCGTGGGTCTTACGCCACGCGGCCGTCAGCCGCCCCGTCACCGCCGCGTGTAACACGGCCGAGCGATAGCGATTAAGCTTCTTCCTCAGCCGCTGAAGCGCGGCCTCACCTGCTGAAAGATCAGTAAACAACTCGTCGATACGATCAAGGACGCGAATCTGTTCGGCAACAGGTGCGAGCGGGATTACTAGAGAATTGAGAAAACTCTCGGGCACACGCAACTGCCCGGCCGATCCTTTCATCTTCAGCCGCGCCGCGTGCCTGACGCTGTGCTGCGAAATGAATCGTCCGATCCACCACGGGTGGATGCCCGGAAGGGGTCTGAGGACATGGAATTCGGTGGAGCCGAAGTAGGCAAGATCGTCGGTGCCGTTGACGACGCCACCTTTCCCGTTCTCCATGCAAGGAGTGATCTTGGCAATGATGACATCGCCGGAAATGAAGGGTGTGTAGCCCTTCTTTACTTGTCCGTAGGTTCGTCGTTCCGCGCGGCGAACGCCGCCAAATTCCTCATCCACGGCGGCCATCGGAACGAAGTGAACCTCGGCGGCATTATCTATGAAGCTACGGTCAAGGGCCGGGTTCAGTTCGCAGATCTCAGAAAGCGAGGCGCACGTCCAACCAGGCGGCATGGAAGGGTTGCTGCTCATGCGGTCAATACCCGGTTCATCTCGGCAACGATGCTCGGAAGCCGGTCGCCAAAGAGTTCATGCGCTTTGCCGAGATTCCCGCGCTGGGCGAACCAACCGTCCGCAAAGTCATCCATTTCGATGACCAGACTCGTGGCGATGTGTTCTGCGATCTTATCCAACCATCTGCTCTGCTCGTCTGTGAACCTTACGCCGGCCTCGGCCTGCTGCTTTCGCCACGCTGCGTACCGCTGGCGCACCACTTGGGCAAACGGCGTGAGCGGCTCGTTGGGGCGCAGAGTGTGGCGGATAAGTGACACTAGATCGGTGATGATCTGTCCGCCCTTGCCATCAGCCTTGGACGACTCCAATGCCTCGTAGCAGTGCCACAGTTCTTCGGTCGTCGCCGACACCGGAGGACGCTTGATCTGTTCAGCCAGTTCCTTCAGGTCGCGGAATCGAAGGCGATCAGGCGTGGCTTGCCCGTAGAAGACCTGGAGCGCCGTCAACTCATCCTTGTGGTCTTCGATGAATCGCTTGAAGTCCTCGATCTTGGCCTTGGCTTTGTCAAGCGCCGCCTGCGAGTAGCCAGCGGTAAGCACCTCGTCCTTGCTCACTCGGTCGATTGTTTGCTCGTTGTCCTGCTTGATCTGTAGCAGCACGTCGCGCAGGTGCGGATCGTAGAACGGCTTGACGGCCTCTTTGATCAGCACCAGTTCAGCCGCATCGAGTTGATGGGGCGTTGGCTGCGGAACGCCGGGGTACAGCTCGCTCGCCTTAGCTTCCACGGTCTGCTCGTCGATCGCCGAGACCAGTCCGCGAACCAAGTCATCGGCGCTCGCGCCAGCAGCGTGCTTGCGGACTTCCTCCTGTTGCTTCTCGGTCAGGTCGGCCGAGAGGCGCGTGAGCTTGCCGGCCAGGGCCGACACGGCGTCTGGATCGGTGCCGCCGGCCTTAATGTAATCCAACACCTGCTTGAGCGATTTGGTCGGCTCGCGATCGAGGGGGCCACGCTCGCTCTTGGTCTGCTCGCATACACCCACGGCGTCGATGATGACGAATCGCGTCTTGCTCTTCGCGTCCGGCGTGACGCCTGTGAGCGCGTCGGCGGGCATGATCCGCACGCCGCGTCCCTTCATCTGCTCGAAGTAGTTGCTGCTCTTGATGGAGCGCATGAAGAACACGATCTCGACGGGCTTTACGTCCGTTCCGGTGGCGATCATGTCCACGGTGACGGCGATACGGGGGTTGAACGAGTTGCGGAACGCCACCAGCACGTCTTCGCCTGTCTTGCCCTTGATCTTGTCGTAGCGGACGACCTCGCGTTCCGTGCCATCCGGGTTTTTGACCTTATCGGTGACGCGCATGACGCCGGTGCGGTAGGTGATCTTCTGGCAGAAGTCATTGCCCCGGCCAAACTCCTCGCGGACGATGCGCACGATGTCATCGGCATGGGAATCGTCCTTGGCGAAGATGATCGTCTTCGGTACTTCGGTCCGGCCGGGAAAGATTTCCGTAAAGAGCTTGTCGCGGAAAGTCTGGACGACGGTGCGAATCTGGTCCTCGGCCACCACGGCGCGATCCAGGTCATCGGCCGTGTATGGCAAGTCTTGATCCAGTTCTTCCTGTCGCTCGGCGCGGCTCTTACGGCTGCGTTTGCCGACGAAAAAGCCGGCTTCCACCTTCGAGCCTCCGGCCGTGATCTTGGTCTTGATTTCGTACACGTCGTAAGGCACGTTCACGCGGTCGGCGACGGCTTGCTCGTGCGTGTATTCCATCACCAGGTTCTGGTTGAAGAACCCGATGGTCTGCTTGCTGGGCGTGGCGGTCAGGCCGATCAGGAAGGCGTCAAAGTATTTCAGGACGTCGCCCCACACGCTGTAGATGGAGCGGTGGCATTCATCAACGATGATCGTATCGAAAAACTCCGGGGGAATGACCGGGTTGTACGTAATAGGAACGGGCGGCTTCTTAAATGCGCCCGGCCCTTCGTAGACGGAGCGCTCCTCGTCCTCGTCGGCAAGATCGGGCTGGCCAGTCAGGACCGAGTAAAGCCGCTGGATCGTCGTGATGATGACACGGTTGACCGGATCGAAATGATTTCTGTGCGGGAATGCAGTGTTGTAGAGCTTGTCGAACATGCGGCGCTCGTCGGGCGGTTGGAACTGCTGGAACTCCTTGAGCGTCTGGATGCCCAGGTTGGTGCGGTCCACCAAGAAACAGATCCGCCGGGCGTGGGCGTACTTGATGAGGCGGTAGGAGACATTGGCCGCCGTGAAGGTCTTGCCAGATCCCGTCGCCATCTGAATCAGCGCCCTGGGCTTTCCAAGGCGAAGGGATTCTTCGAGATTGGCAATGGCGATGTGCTGCTTGGGCCAGAGGCCCTGCGTCGGCACTTCGGGCATTTCGCGGAGCCAGGCGCGGAGGGGCTTTTCCTCTTGTGCCATCTCGCGGAGCGATTCGGGGCGGTGGAATGAAAAGATGTCGCGGCTGCGCGCGTGCGGCTCGGTCCAGTTGGTGAACTGAGTTACTTCGCTGGTGGATTCGTATTGGAATGGTAATGGCCGGCGCCACGCCGGCAGCTTCGCGGCCAAGCCATCGGCGTAACTTGCAGATTGGCCTTCGACGCCTTTCAGCGTGTGACCGACAGGCTTGGCTTCGACCACCGCGATGGCCTTGCCGTCCACATAGAGCAGGTAATCCGCCGGGCCATGGGCGCCGGGAAATTCGGTGATCGCCAAGCCCGGGCCGGTCGCCAGATTCATCTGCTTGTAGCTCTGGACGATCCACCCGGATGCCGCCAGCTTAGCGTCGATGAGTTCGCGGGCTGTTTCTTCCGGCGTCGGCAATGAGAGAACCTCGGCCCATGGGTACGTTGTAGATTATCAGTGAAAAGTGAGGTCTCCGCCAGGGCCAGGCAGAGGACTCTACTGACTCTGCTCCGTCCACTATGCAAATGGAGCCCTCCCGATGGTATCCCCGTGACAGTTTTAGCGATTGCTTCGGACCTCACCAAACGATCAATGGCTTTCGCACTGCGGCGATCTGGGTGCGAAGGATTGGGCCGTAACAGCGGCTATCAAAGCTGTTGGGAATTCGGCCGGAGAAGACGAAGAATTCCTCCAGGCCCAAGGTGATGCACCCGCGCCAAATTGGAAGCCGATGGGCAGCACCGTCATCGGATGGAGGCATCGGTGCGATTCGACGATCATTGATGACGAGCCAGTCGCCGGTCGTATCGACGCGATCTCCAGGGCCAGCGGCGATGGGTTTGAGGATGTACCAGTTTTCGCCGCTGTCGCCGGTGCGAGCGCGCACGTATTCTCGCGCTGCTAGCGGAATGCGGAAATCAACGATCGCGCCGACGTGTGGCGGTTCCGACGATCGCACGTAAAGGCCCTGTGGGACGCTCAGTGACGTGTTGATCACGATCTGGCGATTGGCCCAGGTGGAAGCCATTGCCATCGCGGCCGCTACGGCAAGACTGATGATCCACGGACGCCCGAGTCCTCGGTACTTCACGCGAACTCCCGTTGTTTGAGGATTGTGTTTTCGGCAGACTCGGCCACTGCCGGAGCATGATTTGGAAGCAAGCCGTCTGCCAATACTTCACGGGTATATCGGTCGGTTCGATGCCCGCGTGTTGAATGGCCTGGATCAGCAGGAGGAAGTGATCTACATCGCCGTCTTGGCCCGCCGGACCATGTTGGCTGAGCATTGCGTGCACCTGAACGGCCTGTGACATCCCCGGCAGCAGAACTCCGTTGACCGGATCATTCAACGCTTCCACTACGGCAAGGGAGCGATGTTGTCGGCGGTCACGGCCCCAATGATGCCAAACGGCGGCGAATACCTGCCCGGGAGCGAACCGTAATCTCCCGGGTGGACGAGGCCCGGTGCCATCGCAGATCTGTTTGACCGGCTGACCGAAGCACAAACGGTAAACGGCAACTTCAAATTCACCGCGCGCCACAAATTCCGTGAAGAGTACCTTTGACAAGGTTGCCTCCTCCTTCCCTCAATCCAGCGGAAATGGGGCGATGATGGCGCGGCGCACAGGGTCGCGCGCTGCAATCGCGAGCGGGCATCAGCGTGAACCAGGAACCCGATGCTCAATCCAGGAATACTGCTGGGTGTGCAATTTTTGCCCTCGCCACCAATAGGCCCAATGCCGCTGGAGCAAATCAGCCCCACCCGCGGAATCGCAAACGATACGCGATTCACCGGGGCCAGCGATTAGGAATCACCCTGACGGCATGGTTGGAAGGCCGTCCCCTCCGTGGCAGGTGAAAAACTTGCCGACCCATATAGCCAAGTATTCTCCGGTCGTCCAATACCATTTTGCTATTTGAGTGATACACGGAAGGAATCAAGGCACGTGGCCGTTACAATCACTTCATGTCGCCCATCTTAAGAATTCTGCACATGTGGCACATTGGGGAAGTTCACGATGACACAGCCAACTAGATTTTGCAACTCGATTGGATTTATGGGCGCGGGATGCTCGGCGATGATGTAGTCGGCCACTTGCACAAGAAACCTAAAATCGTCTACGATTGATGCGACGGGCAGGGAGTTCCCCCCATAACTGCGTCACCGGTTGGTGGTTCCTACCGAGATGGGTGTTGCAGTGGGAGTTCGCACGCATGCGTTGAACCTCACCACGCAGCGAGGTTTCACGTTTTCCGAGAGTCGAACTTGATCCCTCGTGATCCACTTGGATTTGGCGCGCCGGGACCCTGTGCGCGTGTAAGGCGCTCGCGCAGGCGCAAACAACGAGTTTCCCATGGAATTGAGACATCTCCGATACTTCATCGCTGTGGCGGAAGAGCTGCACTTTGGCCGTGCGGCTCGCCGCGTTTCGATTTCCCAGCCGCCGTTGAGTGTGCAAATCAGGCAATTGGAAGAGGAAGCCGGCACAAAGCTGTTGATTCGGTCGCGCCGCCATGTGAATTTGACCGACGCGGGCAAGCGGTTTCTCGTGGAAGCCAAGTGGATTGTTGCCAGGTCGGATAAGGCTTTGGAGGTGGCTCGCCGTACAGGAACCGGCGACTGCGGCGGGCTCGTTGTGGGCTACACGGCCTTTGCAGGGATAGAGGTGCTGCCGAAGACACTTGTTGTCTTTCGACGTCGCTGGCCAGAGGTCGACGTTCGGCTTAGGCGCCTAGGTTGCCCTGAACAAACTGCGGGGCTGCATGGCCACAAGATCGATCTCGGCTTTTTGTGCCTGCCTGTTCCACGGGTTGGCATCGAGCTTGAAGTGATTCATCGGGAACCATTTTTGGCGGTGCTGCCGAGCCACCACTTGCTTGCGCGCGAGAAAATGATTCGCCTGTCCGACTTGGCTGGAGAGCGATTCATTTTCGACCGCCGTGACTGCGGCATGGGCTATCGTGCCCGGGCGACAACTCTCTGCCGCAAAGCGGGTTTTGCCCTGAAAGGAGCCGTCGAAGCTCACGAGGAGGATTCGATTTTCCCGATGATCGCGTCAGGTGCGGGTGTTTCCTTGTTGCCTGCCTCGACACGCAAGCTGCCCCTCACCGGCATTGTCCTGCGCGACTTGAAGGACTGTTCGGACCAGGTTGAACTGGCCGTTGCCTGGCGGAAGGGCGACGAGTCTCCGCTTGTGAAGAACCTCCGCGACGCAATTCGGGAACGCGAATGTGCCCCAAAGGCAGGCGCTGCCTGAGATTTTGTAGGCCCTGAGGCGGGTCCAGTGATCGTCTGCGCGTCTATAGTTATCTATCCGATTGTGGCCGCGATCTGACGGGCTACTGCCGCGTTCTTCTCCGCATAGATTTCCGTGACGTTCAAGGTGGCGTGGCCGAGAATGTGCTGCGCCGCTTCAATGCCGAATCGTTTGCGGATATCGGTGGCCGCGCTGTGGCGCAGCTGATGCGGATGCCATTGGTGGGCGCGGTTCCATTTTCTCAACTCCATATGCTGCTCTGGCGTCAACCTTAACTTCCACGCGTGTACCGATTCGCCCTCCATCCGGCCGAGCGGCGGTGGCGGTTGAAAAGCCAACTCGCAAGCGTTGGCAACAGCGCGGCGGTAGCTGCCCACGTCATAGCGGTTCTTGGGCTGCCGCTGGGGTTTGGCCTTGCGATTCGTCCCTATGGTATTGCCATATCCTGGCGGCGTTTTGCGTGCGGCATGGAGTGCTTCTCGCCGTTCGCGCTCGGCCTCTATCGGGGAGAAACAATACGCGGCCGGATCGAGCCGGAGAAAGGGCCGTAATACATCTTGTGCCCTTGGACCGATGAAGATGGTCCGCCGATGACCGTGGTGGGCTGTCTTGTGATACGCGGGGGTGTACGTCCAGACGTCGCTTGTGCGGTCAATGTCGCCCGTGCGTATCGAACAAATTTCACCTGGGCGAGCGCCCGTTAATCGCTGCAGTTGCACCATCGCCGCGACGATCCGCGATAGGAATGGCAGGGTGGCATCGACGGTCGCGTCTGGAACGGGCTTGACTGGCTCGGTTTCCTTGGCCGCAGATCGCCCCGCGCGCAGGCCGGCAACCGTTGAGAGGGCGTGGTGCACGGAAGCTGGCACCAACTCCTTTGCAACGGCCCATTTGAATGCCCGTTTGACCCGGCCAATGCTAATGTTGATGCTTTTCCTCCCCCAACCCCGGTCGATCATCGCGGTGCGGACCACATCCAAGGCCAGCGGACCAAAGTCACGGGCAGGTGTGGCGCCGTAGACCCGATTCAAGATCGCCAAGGCCGGCCGGTAGGCACGGATTTCCGATGTGGGCGAGCCGTCCGGATGGCGGTAATACGTCTTGGCGTGCTCCCAAAAGCGAGCGACGACCTCGGTCACTGTGAGGTCGGAAGCGTGACCACCTGGCATCTGGCGGCCACCAGTGAGCCAAACACCGATCAGGCGGTCATATTCGGCCTTGGAGGCCTTTGTCCCCCACGGACCCAGGTAGTAGTCCTTTCCGTCGAGGGTTACAACGGCTTGGCCAGAAGACTTGTGCCTGCAATAACGAGGGTTTGAATTGACGAGTCGAGGCATCGCGATCCTCCAATCCCGGATACCAAAACCGTATATACGGTTTTGCGAGGGATTCAGGGCCGCTCTGCCCGACGCGGACAGGTACGCTAATTCTTGCGTTCGGCGTTGCTTATATCAATGCGCCATGTAGGACTTGAACCTACAACCCGCTGATTAAGAGTCAGCTGCTCTGCCAATTGAGCTAATGGCGCCAGTGGCGCCTGAGCCTAGCCCAGCGCGATGGGTTGTCAAGCACCGCCAAGTGGGTTCACGGCTGCGTGGTTGCGCTCACGTCGAGCTTGAAATTCAGCCGCTGCGCCACCGAATTAAAGCTGACCAGATCGGCCATGAGCCTGGCGCGTTGCGGGCCGACAGCGCTGAACATGATTCGGGCTTCATCCAAGCCGGGATTTTGGGAGTTCCACAGCGGCACGGCTTGGCGAAGCTGGATGACGGCGGCGACGGCGTCGGGCCACAGCTCCGCGATGGACACGGGACGACCCTCGGCTGTCCGCGGCTCGGAAAGCAGTTGCTGGGATGCTTGCGCGAGCAAAAGGACTGAACCGCGTTTCAGATTGAGCGGCGCAATGCTGGCCCGGGAGGCTTCGCGGCCCAGAACCTCGCTGGGTTGGAACAGATCCGTGACGATCATCGAGTCCCCGGCCGTTTGCGCCGCCGCGGTCAAGCCGCGTTTTTGCCCATCGGCCAACAAATCGCGGGCGGCGTCGAGGGCCATCTTGTAGGCCGCGGCCTGCTTCCAGTCACTGACGACGAGGTCTTTGATTTCCGACAGCGGCGGCGTATGCGGTGGATCGATCTGGCTGATCCGAAAGATGTAAACGTCGCCCGACGCGTTTTGAAAGACAGTGGAGGGTTGCCATGGCGACAGCCCGCCCTCGGCCGGCTCCAGCACGGCGTAGTCGGGAAAGTCCACGACCTGGCCGCGGGATATCCAGAAGCATGTGCCGATCCCCTCCACGTCCGCCAGCGCCTGGCGATCTTTGAGCTGGTCGATATTTCCGGTGACCGGGAGCACGCCGTACTGCTTTTGGATCGCCCGCGCCAGATCGAGGATAAACGCCTGGCTGGTGAACGCCGCACTGCCGGCTCGCGTGGCGGCGCCGCCGGTGGCGCCAGCTTCCCCGGCTTGCGCGTCGCGCCATTCGCCATATCCGGTGTCTAGCGCATCGGAGATGTGTTTGAGGATGTTGTCGCGCAAATCGCTCGCCTGATCCTGGTAAAGCCGCTCCAGAACGATCGGCACATGCAGGGCAAAATCCGCCTGAGGATCGTCCAGTTTTTGCACCGCCGGGGACGGACCGCTGCTCGGACGCGTCGAGGTCGCCGCGGCCGCTGCGCTCGGCCTCGACGCCGGCTGCGTGGCGGCCATCGGCACGGGCTGCCGGTCGTACTGATCGCGGTTGGCCATGAATTCACCGTACGCGGCCACGTACCAGTCCTGCTTGCTCTTGGAGGCCTGGGCACAGCGGAGCAACTCCGCTTCCTTCAGTCCGATGAACTGCAGTTTCACCCGCTTGGCGAGTTTGTAGCCGAATTCCAGCGGGTCATCGGCCGCGCCCGCCTGGCCGCGAATCCGATCACTGTAGCTGTCGTACTGGTTTCGGATCTGCTCATCGGTGGGAGCGGGCACCTTGGGCAAGAAGCTCGCCGCCGCCACGGTCACCACGTTGAGCGAAATGTCCTGCCGGTCCCGCGCCAAGAGCCAGCGGCGCAGCGGCACCGTCGCTTTGGCCACGTCCTGGTCGCGGTCCAGCATGCGGCGCACCATCAGGCAATCGAACACCGCATGCTCGACGAAATCGCGGTTCTCCGAGCCCTCCGGCGGCATGTTGGCGATGTTGTTCGTGAAGATCGACCGAAGCTCGTCGCCCCTCAGCAGGATCGCCTGGCGGTTAGCCTCCTGCACCAGCAGGAAAAACGTGTCCTGCTTCTGATTGATCACCGTGGCCAGGTCGCCCAAAACAACGCTCAGGAATCCTCGGTGGGCCTCCGGGTTGTTCGGATCGGCGAAGATCAATGCCTTGAGCGTTTGCCATTCATCCCGTGCCTGGTGCATTTCCGACTGCGTGACGGGTTTGCCGTCCAGCGTCCCCAGGACGCGATCGCCCAAGCCCAAGGACTTGCCGGGGGGCTTAACCAACTGAACGATGAATGTGATCATGCACCCCACGCCCAAAACGACCATGATCTGCTTCTGGAATTTCTTGACGTACTTGAACATACGGTTCCCTCGGCCCTGGCCGGCGGAGCGGCTCGTGCGGAACGCAACATTGCAGGAGAGGGGAGTCGAACCCCTACACCTTTTGGGTACAGGATCCTAAGTCCTGCGCGTCTGCCAATTCCGCCACTCCTGCGGCCCATGTGATTAAATCCGCTCCGCCCGCCGCGGTCAAATGGCCGAAGGCAGAGACGAAGAAACTAAAGAGACAAAGAGACGAAGTGGGGGCCGCGCACGTCGTCTCTTTGTCTCTTTAGTCTCTTTGTCTCTATCCGCCCCTAGGCCCCCTCCTTTTGACATCAAACCTCCACCCGATACACTGCGGCCCATTTGGCAACGCATGGCAGACAGCGGCCGCGCCTGGTGCTTTGCCTGCTGCTGCTCGCCGCGGCTTGGGCGCCGAGCATCGCCCGGGCCCAGGAGCCAGCGTCCGGCGAGCGCGACCTCGCCGCCGCCTCCGAACTGGCCGGACGAACCGTCGAATCCGTCCGCATCATCGGCAACACCCAGGTCGCCACCTCCGTCATCCGCGAGCTGATCCGCACCCACGAGGGGGATAAATTCGATCCCGCCACCGTCGTCGACGATTACCAGCGCGTCTATGACCGCATGAAGATGTTCGCCAACGTCGAGGCGCGCGTGCAGCCGACGACCACGGGCGTCATCGTCATCTTCGTCCTCACCGAGCAGAAACAAATCCACCAGATCCGCTACGTAGGCAACCACGAACTGAGCGAGGAGGACCTGAAAAAGGTCGTCGATCTCAAGCCGGGCCACGCCATCGAGAGCTTCGGCATCAACCTGGCCAAGCAGGCCATCGTCAAGCTCTACCGCGACAAGAATTACCCCTTCGCCCACGTCGAGGTTTCGCCCGAGGACCTGGTCAAGACCGGCGACGTCGTCTTCCGCATCGTCGAGGGGCCGCAGGTGCGCATCAAAAAGGTGGATTTCATCGGCAACCAGAGCTTCACCGTCTGGCGCCTCAAGGACCAGATCAAGACCGGCTACTACGTCTTCATCTTCCGCGCCGGCACCTTCGACCCCGAGCAGGTGGACGACGACGTGGTGGCCCTGACCCGCTTCTACCAGAACAAAGGATTTTTCGACACCCGCGTCGGCCGCAAGCTCACCCTCTCCAACGACATGAAGGAAATGCAGGTGACCTACGTCATCGACGAGGGGCCGCGCTACGTCGTCAACCGCGTGGAGTTCCGCGGCCTCCGCGCCGTCTCCGAAGGCGCCCTGCGAAAACAGATGGAGATGCTGGAGGGCAAGCCCTACGACGCCGACGGCGTCGACCGCGACAAGCGGGCCATCGTCAAGGTCTACAGCCAGGCCGGCGGTTTCATCTACGAGGATCAGCCCGGCCTGCCGTCCAACCCCGATTACCTCCAGATCGTCGCCAAGCCCAAGTTCCTCGCCGAGCCGGGCAAGGTGGATTTGGTCTATCAGATCAGCGAGGGCAAGCAGTTCCGCCTGGGCCGCGTCCTGGTCAAGGGCAACACGCGCACCAAGGACAACGTGATTCTGCGCGAAATGCGCATGCGTCCCGGTCAGCAGTACAACTCCGCCGAGGTGCAGGACGCCGCCGACCGTCTGCGCGGCACGCCCTACTTCAGCAGCGTCAACGTCACCACCATCGGCGACGATCCCGGCGTGCGCGACCTGCTCGTCGAGGTCACCGAGTCCCACACCGCTCAAATCAGCGCCGGCGTCGGCATCAACAGCAACGGCGGCCTCGGCGGACAGCTCTCCTACGAACAGAAAAATTTCGACATCACCAACTCGCCGGCGAGCTGGGGCGAAGTCTTCAGCGACCGCGCCTTCACCGGCGCCGGCCAGGATTTTCTGGCCAGCTATTCCCCGGGCACCCTCGGCACCGACGCCACCCTCGCCTTCACCGAGCCCTATCTCTTCGACCAGCCCTACAGCCTCAGCGTCAGCGGCTATTTGCGCGACCGCATCCGCGACTTGTACGACGACAACCGCCTGGGCGGACGCCTGACCCTCGGCCAGCAATTCAATTACATCTATTCGGGCAGCGTCTTCATCCGCGGCGAGGACGTCGACATCAACAACCTCGCCGACCCCCCCTCGCGCGCGGCGGAACTGGTCGAGGGCCAAGGCCATCACACCCTCACCAGCGCCGGCCTGCTCCTGCGCCGCGACACCACCAACCACGGGCCCATCACCTACCGCGGTTCGCTCACCGAAGTCGGCTTTGAAAAAGGCGACGCCCTCGGCGGCACCGTCGATTTCAGCCGGCTTACCCTCTCCTTCAACGATTACTTCACCCTCGACGAAGATCTCCTGGAACGCAAAACCGTGCTCAACACGCGCCTGGACGTCGGCTGGGACCCGCACCGCGCCCCCTTCTACGAACGCTTTTACGGCGGCGGCATCGGCAGCCTCCGCGGCTTCCAGTTCCGCGAGGTCTCCCCGCGCGCAGGCCCCAACAACGACGCCGTCGGCGGCGATTTCTCCGTCGCCGGCGGCCTCGAACTGGGCTTCCCCCTGGCCGAGGATTTCCTCCGCGGCGTCCTCTTCGTCGATGCCGGCGACGTCGAACCCGAACCCCACTTCGGCGTCATCCGCTCCTCCGCCGGCTTCGGCGTCCGCCTGGTGCTGCCTTTCTTCGGACAAATGCCCCTGGCTCTGGACTTCGGCTTCCCAATCACTCAGAATCGGCAGGATCGAACACAGGTGCTCAGCTTCTCGTTCGGTATCTACCGATGACTCTCCCGCGTTTGCGGGGGCGGACCTGATGCCAAACGATTTGTTGGAAAGGAATGGGCCTCATGAATCGTGCACAACTCGCTGGGGCGGCCGTCGCCCTGCTGGCCATGCTTTCTCTGCCCGTCGTCCGGCCGGCGCGCGCCGATGAAGTCCCTCTGAAAATCGCCGTCTGCAACAGCCTCAAAATCGCCACCCAAATCCAGGAATACAAGGACCTGGTCGAAAAGGCCAAGGCCGACCGCGCCAGCCTCGAGTCGCAGCTCAACGACCGCAACCAGAAGATCAAGGCCATGCAGGATGAACTCAAGCTCCTGCTGCCCGATTCGGCCCAGTACGCCGAGAAGAACAAGGCCCTGCTCAATTACCGCATCGAGGGCGAAGTCTGGGCCAAGACCATGCAGTTGGACGTCGCCCGCAAGGAAAAGCAGAGCAACAAGATGCTCTTCGACAAGATCCAGGCCACGGTGGCCCAGACCGCCAAGGAGCGCGGCATCACACTGGTCATCGCCGACCGCAGCCGCGACCTCCCGGAAAACGTCGACGAAATTCCGGCGGAAACACTCACCGCCCTGCTCTTGGATCGCACCATTCTTTACACCGATCCCAAGCTCGACATCACCCAAGACATCGTCATCGCCATGGACAAAGCCTACGCCAGCAGCGGGCACTGATCCCCTTTTCCCCTCTCCCGGACTTCGGCGAGCTCAGTCGAGCCGTACTCCGGGAGAGGGCTAGGGTGAGGGTCGCACTGAGGACCAGCCCCATGAACCACAACTCCAAACCTGTCACGCTGGACGAAATTTGTTCCCTCGTGGGCGTTGCCGCGCCGGCCGGCGCCGCCCAGGTGCGGATCGCCGGCGTCGCCTCCCTCACCGAGGCCGGACCGGACGACCTCTCCTTCCTCGGCTCCGAAGCGCCGGCGCATCAGATCGAGTCCACCCGCGCCGCCGCTGTCCTCGTGCAAAAGGACCTCAAGCTCCGTTCCACGCCCAAGACCGTGGTGGTGATCGTCGACAATGCCGACCTGGCCATGGCCAAGGTCCTGGAGTTTTTTGCCTATCCCATTCCCCGCCCGCCGGTCGGCATCGATCCCCAGGCCCGGGTGGACCCCACCGCCCAGGTCGACCCGCACGCCGCCATCGGCCCGTTCTGTTACGTCGGCCCCGGAGCCAGCATCGGCCGTGACAGCGTCATTCACGCCCAGGTCTATCTCGGCCAGGACGTGACCGTCGGCCAGTCCTGCGAAATCTTCCCCAACGTTACCATTCGCGAGCGAATCACCATCGGCAATCGCGTCATCATCCACGCCGGCAGCGTCCTAGGCACCGACGGCTTTGGCTACCGCTGGGATGGCACCAAGCACGCCAAAATCCCGCAGATCGGAACCATTATTATTGAGGATGATGTGGAGATCGGCTCCTGCGTCTGCATCGACCGCGCCAAGTTCAGCGTGACGCGCGTCGGCCATGGCACCAAAATCGACAATCTCGTCCAGGTAGGGCACGCATGCAAGATCGGGGAAGATACGCTGCTCTGCGGACAAGTCGGA
>Ga0187854_10002257_pt1 | contig 16814 bp, 9 predicted proteins | sample June2016WEW_6_15_FD_132445 | JGI IMG/M metagenome (GOLD analysis project Ga0187854, IMG submission 132445) | Peatland microbial communities from SPRUCE experiment site at the Marcell Experimental Forest, Minnesota, USA - June2016WEW_6_150 | ecosystem: Environmental > Terrestrial > Soil >...
GTTTTTCGGCAGCAGGCCGGTGTCTTCAGCAAAGAAACAAAAGACGAGGCGATTGAGGAAGCGGGCGATGCGGAGATTCTTCTTTTGCTCGACGCGAAATTCTTCGCGGGTGCGGGCGTCGGCATATTCGGCGCTTTCGCGTTTCTGGAGCGAGACGGCGACCTGGGCGAACTTCTCGGCGAGCGTCTTGGTGACCTGGGCGGTGGTGCGCTGCGGTTTGAGAAATTCAGGATCGGTGAAAAGCGCGCGGAGAATCCGCAGATTTTCCGGGCGGTCAATCTGGTCGTTGGTGAATTCGTGAACTTCTTGAACCGTGCCGTTGAAATTCGTTTTGACGATGTAGCGGTCGAAATCGCAGACCACGAGCAACGGCGGATTGAGCAGCGATTCGCGGTAACGGAGCAGTTGTTTGTAAGCCTCGTCGAGATTTTTCTTTTTGCCTTTGTATTCCCAAGCGAAGCAGCCCTTTTTCCACACGTCGGCAAAGCCGCGTTCCGCCGGCTCGCTGGCGTCGGGTGTTTCGTGCAACTCAAAAAGTTCGGCGTCTTTGACCACGCGCTTTTGAAAACAGAAAAAATCACTGCCGGAAGGATCGGCTTCATTGGGTGTCGGCTGTCCGAGCAGCCGGCAAAGGTCGTTGAAATGCTCCTGGTAAGCGGCAGATTCCTTGCTCTGATTGCGCGACCATTTCTTTTTGAATTCAGCGGCGGTCATGGCAGCGTGGCAAATTCAGCGAGTTTTTCCCGGCTCGGCATGGTGGAAGCGAGTGTGCGCCGGAAATGTGGCGGCGGCAAATAATTAGTTGAGGGTTGAAGGTTGATTCGCGTAAAGCCGCTTGCGCGGCCACGCGACTTTGGGTTGAGGGAAGGCGGCGCGGCAGCTCCGATAAACTCCGTTTCCGCGAGCACGCGACAAAGTCGGTGTCGCGAGCCGGCACCGCCCTACCAAATGTCAGAGCGCGACTAGAGCATTTCCAGTTATTACGTAGCGCAGGCTTTCCAGTCCCGCATTGCGGGATTCAGGCGACTTTCCAGTCGCCTCTTTCGTGAGGATGAAACACGGGACAAGAATGTCCCGCAAACCCGCAGACAAGAATGTCTGCGCTACATCAAAGTTGGAACTGCCCTAGAATCCATTCGTTTGGTTGATTTTGTGGAACCCCTCACCCGGTCCCGCGTTGCGTGACCACCCTCTCCCCGCTCGGGCGGGGCGAGGGACATGATGAGGGGGAAACGGCCCTGAATTGCAAGCCAGGCTGTTTTGTTCATAATTAATATTTGTGTTCCAGGGAAATGGGTATAAATTTGTTTATTATACAAGGATCAGATGCCAACCCCGGGAAATCAAGTGTGGCGGATTTTGGTGGTGGACGACGAACCCGCCGTCGGCGATGCCATCAAGATGATGCTCAAGTTTGACGGGCACGAAGTCCAGACTGCCAGTGGCAGCAAAGAAGCTTTATCCTTGCTTGAGCAGGACAAGTTTGACTTGATCATCACGGATTATTCCATGCCGGGAATGAAAGGTGACGAACTGGCCGCCGTCATCAAGCAGCGCCTGCCCCATCAGCCAATCATAATGATTTCAGCCTATGCCGAAATGTTGAAGTCTTACGGCAATCCGCTGACGGGCGTGGATTTCATGCTCAGCAAACCATTTTTTATGGCAGACCTGCGCGAAGCCGTTACCAGGGTCTTGCCGGGAAGTTGAAGCTCGAAGCCCAAGCATTCAGCTTGTTCCAGAATGCAGTCCCGCCATGCGGGGCTGATACCAGTTTCAGCATGTAATACCATTTCCCGATAATAATCGGCACATATTCCAGATGGTAGGGCCGCGCTGCTGAGACTGTCTAAATACATCCTCTCATCGTAGCAGCCGACGTGAGTCGGCTCACTATTCTTGGAATTTCGTATGAGATTAGAGCGGAGTTACGTCCGCTGCTACAGTTTTGAGACCGGCGGGACGCCTGTCCTACCATCAAAGCTTTACGAAAATCCGTTCGAGCTGCTGCGCGTGCGCGTCCAGCGCGCCCTCGGTCCAGACAACGAAGTCGGCGCGGGAAATTTTTTGTTCCACCGGCCATTGCGCGGCCAGGCGCTGCTGGATTTGCTCCGGCGTCCAGCCCCGCGCGAGCAACCGTTCACGCTGGGTGGCGGCGGAACAGGCGACGCAAATGATTTTGTCAAAATGGGATTCGGCCCGGGTCTCGAAAAGCAGTGGAATCATCACGACGGCGAGCGCGCGGTTTTCCTTGCGCCACGTTTCGATTTGGGCGAGCCAGCGTTCGCGGATGCGCGGGTGAAGGATGGCTTCGAGTTTTTCGCGCGCCGGGGCGTCAGAGAAAACGATGCGCGCCAGTTCATCGCGGCGGAGCCGGCCGCCGGGGGCCACGATCTTTTTCCCGAAGGCGGCCTGGATTTCGTTCAACGCGGGCTGGCCGGGTTGAACGAGTTGGCGCGCCAGTTCGTCGGTGTCCACCACCTGCGCACCGCGGCTGCGGAGGAATTCGGCAGCGGTGGATTTGCCCATGCCAATGCCGCCGGTCAGGCCCAATAGCTTCATCACCACGATGATAAGGCTGGATTTTTTTTGCGCGACGAGAATTTATCGTCAAGGCGGGCAGGTTACACGGCCTCCTCGCGTTGCGAAAACCGGCTGAAGCCGTGCCGGGACGCTGGTTATTTGAACGGTGAACGCGCAACGCGATGGTTTTGGCAACCATCGCCCTTCCACCGGCGGGAGACACGAAGGCCCGGCGCGGGTTGTGTCGGACTCCCGCTGCCCATTGTTAAAAAAACGGATGGCCCGAAACGTTACGGGGACTTGATAAGACCACGGTAAAACATTTTTGCCGCGTTGGTCGTGGCGACCAGATAGGGGAAGGAATTGCTGGAAAGCGTGTTGGTGCTGAAGCCCACCCAGTGAACGAGGTCCGTGGAAGATTGAAGAATATAAGTTTGTCCCGCCAGGCCAGCGAGCGAAAACGCCATTTGACCGGCTGAGTTTTTGGTGGGGGGTTGCAAACTGAAAGGGCCCGCGGCAGGCAAAACATAAAGAGTGATGCTCTGAACCGGAACAATATCGCTGAGAACTCCATTTGTGAATATGATGTTCGCAAGCTGGCTAATGACGTTGGAGGAGGTTAGTTGCCAACGTTGGACTGTTCCAAAGGCATTGAAGTTGGTGATGTTCAGCATGATCGGCGTTGACTCGTGGAGGTCCTTGTTGATGACCATGAACGTCATCGCCCCGTCACTGGTTCGCACGGCGCCAAAGATGGACAGGTCGTCGGGGTTGGGCACGACCATAGGAATGCTCGTGTCACCGAAGGTGGATTTGTTGCCATCATAATTGCGGTACATCTTCATGGCCAGATAGGTAGGCGTGTCCGTGGCGGGTGTCTCCCAGCGCGTCGCCAAGTCAAGGCCTTGACTTCCAAAAATACCAAGAATATCGGCCTGGGCGGTAGCGCCGTTGATGTAGGGTTCGGCTCCCCAGTTATATTCAGTGATGCCGATCTTGGTGCCGGGATAATTGGTCGCCACCCAAATTTTCAGGCGGGGGATGAGCGCGATTTTAGCGTTGATCCAACTGGGATCCGTATAATTGGTGTCCCAGAACACGCGGGTTGATTGGTTCCGCAACAACTCCGTCGCTGAGTCCACCGCGTTTTCGCTGACGCTGCCTTCCTGCGGATAACAGTGAACGGTTACGTAATCCAGCAATCGCTTGTTGCTGTTGGTGGTGGAGTATTGATAGAACTGATTAAGCAACCACGGAATATAATCCCAGCCGCCGTTGGCTTTCCGGTCGGGATAATCCGCTGTATTGTAATCATCGTGTTTGCCGGACCATTGCTGGTCGAAACCACTGTAAAGATAGCCACCCCAGCCCCATTCCTCCGGCCCGCAAATCAGCGCATTGGGATCGTTGGATTTTACCATGCCGGCGTAGGTGAGCATATCAGTCCGGATTTCCGCCATCGCCGGCCCCACCGGATGGACATCCTGATGCGTTGAAAACCAGATGCTTTCTTCGTTATCCATGAGGTAATAACGTACGCCGCCATTGGTGGACAATCCCCACTGACTTATCAGGTGTTGCACGTAGCCTTGTTGAAAAACAGAGTTGGTTGAAAAATTGGCGTCGGTGGGATTGTTCCAGGTAATAGGGGTGTTGTTGGTGACGCTGATACCATTGCCAGCATCCGGATTATTGTATGGCGCGTTGTGGATGTCGCTGTCGGTTTGCAGGCCGTATTTGGCAATGGAATAACTCCAGAGTTTGCTGCGACCAGCACCAAGCTTGGGCATCCAGCCGATCATGGGAATAGTAATCATCGGCTGGGCCCCGCCATTCTTGCTGTTGGCGACAAAATCGTCCGCCGTCGCGCCGGGGGTGGCGTTCCCATCATCAATGCTTTCGAAATACCAGTCGGCCGCGTGATTATGCGCGTTAAGCTGCCAGTTGTAGCGCGTCTCGGCGTTGCCCCCGGAACGATTCATGGTGAAATTCAAATCCGCCAGTTGATTCGATGATGCAAACGCCACGCCGTAAATCAAAGGGCTGATTGGGTTCCGGCTTGCCTGCGCATCAACCGTGATGGAAACCGGCGCGTTGGTGCCAGGCGGGACAGCATAGAACTGCCCCGGGAACTGTCCCTGCAGGAATTGCACAGGCGTCTGATTGGCCGGCGGGGTAAAGCCCAGAATGGCTACGGAAAAATAAATTTTCATGCCGGGATCAATTTGAATCATGTTCGCGACGTCCGTGGCATTTGTGGTAAGCCCAGACAGGTCGAGCGTGTTGACATACATGGCATTGCTGCTCACCCCGGTGCCGTAGAAATGGAAGAGCGGCTCCAACAGAAAAATATTAGTATGAGGATTTTGGGCGGAGAGCACCAGCGTGCCAATCGGCACATTGTTGGAGATACCGGCCCAGCTTGGCCCGTAGTCGTTCCCGGCCCAGGCATGGGCAATTTCTTCCTTGTCCACGGACGCGATGCTGGTGATGGTGGAGCCGCGCAAATCCCCGGTCTGCGGCTTGATCCACAAATTGAATCCGTTGTAACAAGTGAAGGAGCATGCCGTGCCGTTGTCGGACAGGTTCGTCGTCACGGTGAAATCCAGCGCGCCGTTGGCATAGAGAGCCGCGGAGTTAATCAGCAGCGTGTTGGCGGAGAGCTGAATATCGTTCGCTGAATAGATTGAATTACTATAAATGGAATAAGAGGCAAAGGTGGGTCCCGTTATTTCGATTGACCCGGCGGTGGCGGAGAAATCACCCACCGATGTATCGTTAATCCCGTTAACAATCTGAAGGTCGAGGCTGTCAATCGTTTGATCGCCAGCATCAATATATCCGCTGTTGACAAATTCCACATAAGGCACTGCGGTGTCGCCTCCAAAATCCGCGTTGTTCGGAATGGACAGATAACCGTTATTGGTGAAATAGAGAAGGTTCGGCGCGTTGGCACTGGTCCAATTCTGGACCACGCCGGAAAGGTCTATTTCCCCCAGCAGCGTGAAATTTATCCCATCGAGCAGAAACGAGTTCGCAACCGTCATGTCATCGCTGACGACGATGTTGGTGCTGTGCAGGATCAAATCCTGAACCGTCACCGGCACCTGGTCCGAGAGCGAACTCGCATCCACAACCAAGACATAAAAGTCTATTTCGGTGGTATTCGTAACATAGCCGGGGATATCATAATTGCTGGCGACGGTATCATAAACATAGTTGGAAATGACCTGGGTCGCAAAGTTGGTCCACTCGGCGCTCCAGGCGACAACATTTCCCTGCAACTGGGGGATGGATTGGCTGGCCAAATTGGTAAAATTCAAATTGCCGTTCGTCGAGCCAAGGTTATAGCTCAAGTACTGGCAGCTCACAATAGCGTTGGCGCTGCTAACAAGATTACTCGCCTGAATCTTGATATAACCCCCGGCAACCAGGTCCGCTCTGGTGAGGTCCAGATTGTTGGCATTGATGATGATTCGCCCTCCCAAATTCGTCACCGCGCTGAACAATTGCTGATCTGAAGACAGATTGTCTATGTAAGCGGCGTAGTCGGCATAATTAGCCGGCACAACGGTGCTGATGAGATTTAGGTTATAAAAAACGCCGGCTTGCGGAAATCCAACGCCGGGAGAACCGATGAGGCTATAAAAAAAGTTGTTGGCCGGCAATCCGCTGCCGGGAGAACCGTTGGCAAAATAGTTGCCCAAGTCTGTCCGTTCCACATTATAATTAGCCGGACGGTACACCGGCCCGGAGCAAACATAATACGGATCAACAATTTCCGTGCTCACGTTCAGCCCATAGTTGGTTTGGGATACCAACGTATCCACGAGATAAATCGAGGTGGTTTGCGGTAATAGCGTTATCACATTGGTCGAAGTCGCTGACAAACGCACCGCGACCGTCTGGGCGTAGTTGGTCGGACTGGGGCTGGGGGAAAACCTCACCTGTCCGGTTATGCCGGAATTCGTATTGATGTTAAGAAAAACCGCCTGCCTGATTATTTGGACGGGCAAAATCGCCAAACCTGGATTACCAACCGGCCCAGAACTTTTGTTCGTAAAAACGATATTCGTGACAGTTACCACAATGTTCGTTGAATCGGAACCCACGGCGGGAGTAAACGGAACAATCTGAGCCGTGATTTTTGCCGATCCACATGCGTCGTTCTCATTATACACAGTCCCATACAGGCTGGAAGAGCTGGGAAAATCGAAATAATTGCCATTCACCATGAATGAAAACGGACCGCTCATGAATACATTTGTGCCATTCCACAGAGTCGAGCTGTTCAAGCCCATGTTATTAGTCCCCCAAAACAGACTATAGACCTGCACATCCGGGGTATAATTCGTGGTGCCATTGGGGCTGCCTTGTCCTCGAATGGGCGTGGTTTCCAGAATGCTGCGAGAAAGCGTCGCGTTTGCGCCGTTCAACACAATCTCGCCATGGGCGCCGGCAATGAGCGTGCCGTTATTGACGATATTCGTGGCGCCTATCAACAAGTAACTCACCAGAGACGAATTCAGGCTATTGGGCGGATTGGCAATATCACCATCATTCGCCTGAATCGTGCCGCGGCTGCCATTAAAGAAAATGGCCGACAAATAAGGGCCGCCATAGAATGAATGCGCTATGGTTGAAGATCCAAAATCAAATTCCCAACCCACCGAGCCGGTCATCGTGCCGACATTGGTGTAGTTAAGCGTATTGGCGGTTTGATAAGGCAAGGGAGCAGTGAAAATATTCCAAGTGCCGGAATTATAAAAGTTTGTCGCGTCCACGTTTGGCGGTGTTCCGCTAATCGTACCGCTGTTGCTATACAAGGAATCCGTGGCTTTGGCGGCAAAGACGGACAGAACCAAGCCCAGCAGAAACGCCCAGGACCGTCCCCGCAGACGCCCGGACGATTTGGAAGAATTTGGCTTCATTTGACAGTTGCTCCTAGTGAATCGTGATCGAATAATTCATCTGCACCGAGTCTGGAGTGGGCACGCTGGAATCAGTCATTTGAATGATAAAGTCAAACGTCCCGCTTTGGTTCGGCATGCCGGAAATCACGCCGCCCGATGATAAAGTTAAATTGGCGGGCAAAGCAGACGACCCGGATGCCAGGCTCCAAGCATAGGGCGCCGTGCCACCGGCCGCCGACAACACGACGTTGTAACTGACGCCATTGGTCGCGTCCGGCAAGGTGGTGGGAGAAATTTGGATCAGCGCCTCGGCGGCCAGATTGGCGATGCTGGTGCCATTGGGATAAACCACCGGCGCATTGGTTGAGCCATCGAAGGACCCCCAAATCATGGATCGGCCGGCTGCCGCCGGTCCATTCAGAACGGTGGGAGATGGGAAATTTACATAAACCGGGCCAACCGTGTTGTACGTGATTTTGATTGTGGAACTGGTGGGGTCAATGATTCCCGGTCCTGACAGGTTGGCCGCCGCGCGGCTGTTAATGAAATTAGGTATGGTTCGAGTAAGCGCGTTAAAAAAGAACATGGCGTCATTGCCACCGACGGACAAATTCTGCCCCATAAAGAGAATATCCGGCCGCGTCACCACGCGTTGAAACATCACCGTGCTGGCCTTGCCATTCCGCATCAAAACCATCGAGTATTTATTGGTAAGGGGATTATAGAACTGGCCGGTTAGATAATCATAATTGCCATCCGACACCCGCACGAACTGGACTCTTTCAATGCCTTGAAAATCACCCACCACGACATTGCTGCTGGTTGTGCCCGGCGCATTCGTGCACAGCGTCACCAACAAGACGTGATTCGTCCAAGTGATGATCCAATTTGTCGAAGTGATGATGGTTGTGGTCGAGGCCGGCCTATTGGTGACCGTCCCCAAAAAGTTTGTGACCGTTGTCGTGTTGGTGGCCACCACGCCCAGCACGGTTAACCCGCACGAGTTGGTCGGAATGATGTAAAAATCACCCGAAAGGAGATTCGACTCGACCGCCGTGGTGGTTTTGGCGGTGATGTTGGTGGTCAGCCCGCCATAGGGTGCGCCAATGGCCGGCGCAATCGTGGTGGTTTGAACTTGAATCTGCACCAGCGTGTTGCTCGAGGAGGAATACGTCACCAGATTCCCAAAAGTATAAACATAATTGGTCTGCCCGTTCACCTGATTGGTTGCCACGCTGTCAATCACGAGTCCCGGAAAAAGCGTCTGCAGCGTGACCGGGTCCGTGAACGACAAAATCGCGAGGCTGGAGGTGGTCAATTGAAAAGGCTGGCCGTTGACGCCGCCGCCGCCGCTCACGGCCACGCTGGCGGCCGCCGACGGTTCCAGATAACCCGCGCCGGGGGCGAAGATGTTGTTCGAACTGAGCAGATAGCGCAATCCGGCCATGTCGTCCCGCGTCAACCCCGTGTAAAAGGAACCGACCGGCAAAACATATTCGCTGAGTCCGGCAGCAACCGGCACGCCCATATTCAAAGGATCCGCGGGAACTTCCAGCGCATCCGCCGTCCCGGGAGACGCGCCCGGCTCATCGCAATCGTCGTAAATGAAATAAGAAAAAAGCTCATTGTTGACATAGGCCGAGTATTGAAGGTTGGTGAGCGAAGAATTGAGGTAATAAAAATTTCTTTGAATGACCTCGTATTGGTAACCGATAGCCGGTCCGGGTGGGGTACAAGTGGAACCCGGCGGGTTGTAACGATCAATCAGTGCCCAAGTGTAACGGACTGAATCGGCCAAACCCATCTGTTCCAACAGCAAAGACAACGTCGTTGATTTCAAATCCCTCAGTCCCCACGTCGCCGCCGAATAATTGACGCTCTCCGAGTTCAACGGAAACTCCGTCAAATTCGGGCTGTAACTGTCCACGTTCGTCAGACTGTTCATCATGTCAAACGCCTGCTGCACGGCAGCCTCGCCCGTTGAACCAAAGTAAGCAAAACTCGGATCGAAAGTGTAATACAATACGGGTGTATTGAGCCGGTATCCCTCCCCGAGGTTTTTCGGCCCTGAAAGCATTGTATCGCCAAAAAACGGCGGCCCCACGCCAGACATGGGATTGTAGCCAATTTCCGTTACTTGAAAGCTGTCTTCCGGGCTGTTGGCCACCGGCCCCAGCAATGAAAAACCAAAGGCCGTTTGCCAGCCAAACGCCAGCAAACTCATCCACAAAACCTTTTTCAACAATTGCAACATACGTAATTTCATTGACGCAAAAGCACAATGCGGTAATAACCCGCCGCACCACCCCCGACATACATCCAATCATTGGTGCCCGCCGCGAACCGCGCCGCACCATTGGACACAACGCTCCACGAGGTAAAATCCGCCGTCATTTGCACTTGATACGTCAGCCCCGGCTGCGTGTTCCAACTAAGATAGAATTGACCCTGCGATGTCCTGGTCAACGCCGTTTGCAGCCAGGTGCTGGAATCCAGCGGATTACCGCCGCTCAAAAATATTTGCAGGAGGGTTGGCGCGGAAGCCGCTGCCCCCGGCGGCGGCACGTTTGGAGACGGCCAATTATTTGTATTATACGTGCCATTGTAATATCCGCCGTAAAATTCCGCCATCCACTCGTAAGGAATGCCGCCCCAGCTTAATCCGCCCCAGGTCGAGCCGCTGGCCGACGGGGAAATTGGGGAGCGCCGCCCATCCGTCGTCACATAATCCAATTGGAATGAGTGTGTGCTGTTGGCCGTCAAACCATTCGCCGCCGTCATCGTCCATTGATTGCTGGTCACAGTCGCCATCAGCGAATTTGTGCCGTCCACATAAACTTCGTAGTTGGAAACGGGAATGCCTTGCTGCGCCAGCGCGGACCAGGAGACTTGCAACTGCGGTTGATAAACGTTGTTGCTCAACCCAAACGGGGCCCAGACAAACGGCGCGGCCATCGGCTGCAACACGGCGTTGACATTCTGATAACGCTGGGCAAACAAATCAAAACCGTTCGCCAAGCCGGTGTAACTGGTCCAAACCACGAGAAACTGGCTCACGCCATCCGAAGCCACCGCCGGTTGCATTTGCGAACTGATGGTGGTGGTGTTGACCCGGAATTCGCCGCCGAATTCCGAGCCGTTCCCGCGCAGAAATTGTGCATAAACACCCTCGCGGGAGCCGTCCTGGGCCAGACTCGTCCAGGTGATCAAATAATCCGTTCCCAGCGAACTGATGCGCGGCGCGTATTGATCGCCGTAAAGATAGGTGTTCACGCGGACAACCGTGCTGCCGCTGCCCGGGCCCGCACTGGTGAACGAGCGCGCGTAAATGTCTAGGCTGTTGGTCCGGCTGGTCATGTCTTTTGCGTCCCAAGCCACCACGAAACCGCCATCCGATCCGGCAGCCACGGCGGGATTGGCGCAGGGATTGGAATCCGTGTTGACCAAAAATTCATCGCTCTGCGGGTTGCCATTCGCGTCGTAAAGCCGCGCGTAAATGTCCACGCTGGGATAGGCCATCTGACTGGGCGTCGCCAGGGTGGCATTGGGCACGCCGACCACGCGTTCCTGCTCGGACACCCAGGCAACGACGAATCCGCCGTTGGCCAGCGCCGCCACCGTGGGGGTGCGCTGATTGTAAGTGATAAATTGATTGATTAAAAATTCAGCGCCGATTTTCTGGCCGGCCGGCGACAGGATTTGCCCATAGACATCCAGCAAACTGTTGGGGCCGGCCTGATTATAACTGCCCCAGACAATCACGACGTTGCCATTGGCCAGCGTGGTCACGGCTGGGTTGATTTGAAAATTCAGGGTGCTGACAGTCGTGTTCGTGGTGGCCGTCGTGATGACCGTCGCGGTTGTGTTGGTAATATAACCGGTTATACGCCTATGAATCCGATTCGTTATAACCGTCGAGGTTGTGTTGGTGGCATAACCATACAATACGAATACGTTGGTGATTGACTGCGCACTGACAGGCACGTCGTCACCTGTCAGCCAGGTGTTGGTGGGAGAAAGAAAACGCGCATAGATCTGCTCCTGACTCGGCTTGCCGCCCTGCCACACAAAGACCGCGCCGCCGTTTTGCAGCAAGGCCACGCGGGCATTTGCCTGATCGTTGGTTCCCTGGACATTCACCCGGAAGGAACTGCCCGAACCGGAGAGGGTGCCGCCGACCAACCGCATGGCGCTCACGCCCCAGCCGCTGCCATCGGTGATGTTGTCCTGCCAAACCACAAAGCCGCCGCTCGGCGTCACCGCCACGTCCGGAAAAACCTGATCGCCCGGCAACGAACCGACAATGGCGTATTCCGTTCCGTTCGTTGTGTAATAATTCTGGGCAAAAACGGCGGCGGGAATTCCAAAGAATAATCCCCAGCAAAAGCAAATGGCGGCCCTGCGGGCGAACAACGACCACAACATAAAAGAAAAAGGTATATGGGAGTCTAGCCTCAGCCGGGCGTTTTGTCCAAAAATTCTTTTGCCAAAACGCAGGCCCCGCCGCTGAAAAAACAGCCGCGCTCCGCGTTTGACCGCCAACAAACTTTTGCGTTCCAAATTCATTTTTTAAATCAAAACCGCCTGCCGTTCGCGCGCCGACTCCTCCAGCGCCGCGAGCATTCCCTTGAAACCCCAGCGCTGATACAACTCGCGCAGCCGGCCGGCATCCGCCGGTTTCTCCACCAGCGCGCCCGGCGAGAATTCACACGGCAAATCGTCCCGCAACCGCACCAATTCGCAATTGCGCCGCACCGCGTCCGCCGCGTCGCGCACCGCCGCGCGCAATTTTTCCGATTTTACTTCACCGAGCCGCCCATACAGCGCAGCGACCGAGCCGAATTGATTCAGCAATTCCGCGGCGGTTTTCGGCCCGACGCCGGCCACACCCGGAATATTGTCCACGGTGTCGCCCGTCAAACTCAACCAATCCACAATTTGCGACGGTGCCACGCCGGTTTTGGCGCGCACCTGCCCATCCGTCCAAACCGTCCCGCTCTTGTCGTTCGGGTTCAACAATCCGACCCGCGCCGACACCAACTGCATAAAATCCTTGTCGGAACTGGCGATGACCACGGTCATGCCCGCCTCCGACGCGCGCCGCGCCAGGCACGCGATGTAATCGTCCGCTTCCACGCCAGCGCGGCAAAACGAGGCGACGCCCGCCGCTTTCAGATAACTGACGATCCCGTCAAGCTGCGGCTTCAAATCGTCCGGCATTCCCGGACGCTGCGCCTTGTATTCCGGCAACCGGGCGGTGCGTTCGGCGCTCAGGCCGCCGTCCCACACCACAATCAAATGCGACGGCCCGATGGCCGCCCGCATTTTTGCCAGCATTTTGACGAAGCCATAAATGGCATTCGTTGGCCGGCCACCCGGCGAACGCAAATCGCGAATCGCGTGAAACGCGCGATAAGCGTAAGCGTGTCCATCAATAATCAGCAACCGATCCACAAATTTACCGGGTGCGAGCGCCTTGGTTCCAGCATTTCAAACGGGTTCGTGGTTTTCACAATTTTGTTTCAACCGGAAATTCCACGAACAACGTTGTTCCGCGTTTGACCACTTTTTCACCGCACCGGCATGGGCGCCGCTCCGGCGTTCCCCGGTCGCACCTCCACTCCCGGTTGTTGCGGTGGAATGGTGCTTTGTAAAAACGGCAGTTCATCGTCCGAATGCACCCGGTTGCCAGCCGGATCAACAATGGTGGCGGTCACAAAAATCATCAGGTTTTTTTTTGTGGAAATTTTTGACTGGCTTTGAAAGAGCCGCCCCACCAGCGGCAGGTCGCCGAGCAACGGCACCTTGTCCGTCTCGTTCTGGACGGTCGAAGAAATCAATCCACCGAGGACCACGGTCTGGTTATCCCAGATGTTGACGGTGGTGATGACCTGGCGCACGGTAAAGTCCGGCAGAATGGTGGGAATCATCACGACGTTGAGACCACTGCTGATCCCGGGAATTGACGGCGGCGTGGCGTAGCCGCTGAACTCGGTCAGCGACGGGATCAATGTGAGGTTGATCGTGTAGCCATCGGACAAAACATAAGGGATCACGTCCAGCACGGGGCCGACTTCCACCTGTTGCTCGTTGGGCGTGATGGCGGAGGTTTGCACGGCTTGGTTAACCACTTGGGCCTGTCCTGAAGGGATAACGCCCAACAGCGCAATGGCCACGCACAAAACAAAACCTTTTACAACTATTTTTGATTTTCGACTGGTCTTCATGGTGCTGGTTGGTATTTGAGGTTATTAGGGGGCAGTCGTCGTACCCGTGGTGGTCGTTCCACTGGTGGTGCCTTGCTGGAAGCTAAAGCTCGTGATGATGGTCAGAATTTGGGTCGCGCGCATCTCGGTTTGACGACCGCTGGTCGTGGTCACTTCCGGTTCGGAGAGTTCCTCCGTGCCGACGCGCTGCTCCAGGGCGTGAAGGACCACTTGAAAATTGGGGTCGGTCAGAATTCCGGTTATCGAGGCAATGGCCGGAGCGGTGTTATTAAGGCCACTCGTTAGACTTTGAACCGTGGGGTTAATGGTATTAACGAGGGTGCCATTATTTAAGTACCCAGGAAAAACACCCGATGAATAAACACTCCCGGGACCCGTCATCGCCGAAGTCGGCACACCGACCGTTCCGGCGTTGCCGCCGGTGCCTATCACTCCATTGCCCAAATTGACATTCCCCAAATACCAGTCAAAGCCCAGCGCTGAACTGTCATCCTGCTCCACTTCAATGAATCGGGCCTTGATGTGCACCTGCGGCGCCGTCATGTTCAACACCTGAATGGCTTTCTCGATGGTGTCCAAATCCTGCGATGTCGCGCGGACGAACAACACGCCCAACCGGTCGTTAAAGAAAACGCTCTTCGGCGGGTCCAAATTCAAACCCAGCGTCGTGAAGAAACTTTTGGCCAAAAGACTGACGTTCGCTGTTGCATTGGTTGTTGTCACATACGACAATCCGCCGTTACCGCTGCTGCCACCACCGCCGCCACCACCGCCACCACCACCACCGCCGCCACTGCTTGTTTGACGCATGCCGCCGCTTCCGGGAGCTGCGTTAATCACCGGCACAACCGCGCCGGTGTTCTGTCCATTCTGACCGCCACCACCGCCACCACCACCACCACCGCTACCGCCACCGCCGCTAGAGGAGGACGAACCAAAACTTTCCGCACTCACGCTTTCCAAGCCTTGCTGGAAGGTGTTGGGATCCACTTTGAAGGTGCGCATTTCCAATTGCACCGGCTCCGCCCCCCGGGCTGAGAAAACGATGGCGTAATCCTCAACGGAATATTTGATGGGATGATCCGCCACCAACACAATGGCATCCAGCACATCCGCCAACCGCACATCGCTTAATGTCAACTTGACATTGATGGAACTGGCATCCACGGCTTCACCGCCGCCGGTTGGACCCGCCACGGGCAATCCGGTGGCCGGGTCAATGGTCATTGCGCCGCCGGCGAGCGTGGTAGGCGCGGCGGCGGCCGGTACGTTTGGATTAAAAAGAAAGTTGATTCCCTTTTTGTCCGGGTCGCGCAGCTTGGTTTGTTCGCTCAGATTGCGAAGAACTTCGACCAACGGCAGTCCTTCGGGCCAGGGAACCGAATCCAGCCGGATGTGTTCGAGTTTGCTGTAAATAACCTCGCGACCGGCACCGGTGTGAACGAGATTGGTCAAGGCAAACGGATTGGACGCGGGCAGCAATCCGCGGTTTACCGGCTTCTCGTAGGCCTTTTCCACCTGCACCATGCGTTCTTGCGTGTCGATCGTGTGCGCGCGCGCTTCACGGTCGTAACGGGCCTGCTTGACCAGGTTCATGTAGTAGAAGGCGCCCGCGTTGTCCGGATCGAGCCTGATGGCCTCTTTCAATTTGACTTCAGCCTCATCGAACTTGCCCATTTCGTAAAGCAATTTGCCGTCCCGCACCAACGTGCCCGCTTCCGTCTTGTCATTGGCGATATACTGGATTTTTTGCTGCGTCTCTTCGTCGGGCATTTTGCCGCGCAGGGAAGCAAGCAATCTGTCGTTGTCCTTCTTGAAGGCAAGAGCGGCGGCATTTTGCGGGTCCACTTTCAACACGCGGTTGACCTGTGTGTCGGCTTCGTGCAAATCGTTCTGGCTTTGTGCCTGACGGGCGAGGGTAAGCCGGGTTGAAGCAAGGCCGGAAATGGTTTGCGCTTTTTCTTCGGGGATGCCGGAACCGATTTGCTCGACCAGCGTATTGGCATCTTCGTAAAGTTTGGCGGCCCCGGTCAAATCTCCGCGCATGGCGGTATTTTTGGCATCCAGGAGTTTTTGGCGCAGGATGATGGTGTTGGCCTGACGAAGCACGGCTTCATTGACAGCCGCGTCCGTGGGACTGGTTTGCGCCGGTAACATGGCGGCGCCGGCCAGCAACAAAATAAAGCCGAATGAGAGAGATGTTGCTTTTGTCATGGTTCGTTCCAGGTTCGTCGTAAATCAAATCACGCCCCCGGTCGCCGGTGTTGTCGCGACCAGGTGTCGTTCAGAATTTCAAGGATTGGGGGTGTATGTCAATGTCGTTTTTTTCTGGTTTGATCTGGCCAATAATATCACTGTGTCTTGGTTGATGGCAACGATAATGTTGTCATCGACGGCAAATTTTAAATCCGCGCCAACGCGCTGCCCCTGCCATTTTTTCCCTTCGGGATCATATTTCAAGTCCGCAGAGTAACCGTCGGTGCGGCGAAAAGGTTTGTCTTTGGACAGCGTCGCCCTTTCGCCGGTGTCCGTCAGTTGCAAAATCAATTTCAATTGCGCCGGATTACCCGGCGAACCGTTCACCTCGGCAATGGTGAAGGTTTCATTTTTTTCCCCGACTGAAGCATAATGCTGCCGTTTGCCGCGCTGCGCAGGCAAAACCGCCGCCTGGCGCTCCACGCTGATTACATAGCGCGCGCCAAATTCATTGGTTTCTATCGAATCCAGCGTGAGGATCAAACAAAGCGGCGTGATTTTTGTGATCACCGCGGCCCCGGGACCAATTTCATTGCCGGTTTTAATTTTGATGAGGCTCCCGTCCACGGCTTTTTGCCATTGAACCGGATTGAACAGTTTGTTCGTTGTCGAAAAATCCAGTTTGTAGGGCGATTGCAGCCGCTCAAACACATTCGTTTCCCGCGTCAAATCCAGTGCCCGCAGCGGCGCGACCTTCACGTGAATGATTCCCTCTTTCATTCGCTGCTGCGTGTCCTGATCACTGATGATCAAGAACGGCAGGAACACCAGTGCGCCCACCAAACCCAGCAACACAACGCTGAGCAGGATTTTCTCGTAATGTTTTTTGACGAAATCCATGAGCTTACTTTTTCGGCAACAATTTCACGACCTCGACCACCAGCGTGACGCGCAA
>Ga0187854_10002258_pt1 | contig 16811 bp, 23 predicted proteins | sample June2016WEW_6_15_FD_132445 | JGI IMG/M metagenome (GOLD analysis project Ga0187854, IMG submission 132445) | Peatland microbial communities from SPRUCE experiment site at the Marcell Experimental Forest, Minnesota, USA - June2016WEW_6_150 | ecosystem: Environmental > Terrestrial > Soil >...
CGGAAAGGAGGTCTCGAATGGGACTCTATGAAAGGGGCTCGGTCTGGTGGATGTCGTTTGTCCATCAAGGTAAGCAATATCGGAGATCAACAGAAACAGAAGACAAGAAGCTGGCAAAGAGGATTCTGGACAAGGTCAGGGGAGAGATCGCTGAGGGAAAGTGGTTCGAAAAACTCCCTGGGGAGGACAAGACCTTCAGGGAAATGATGGAAAAGTATATGGTGGAACATTCCGCTCGGAATAAGACTCAAAAATCTCATAATCGGGATAGGAGTCTATTGGACCATCTCTTGGAATCCTTCGGAGATCTTGCGATTGTGGAGATCACTCCCAATCTGATCTCAGAGTATAAGACCGAGAGAAGGAATGAGGGTGTAGCTCCACAGACCATCAACAATGAGACCAGCCTGATGAGTCATGCATTCAACCTGGCCATTAAGCATTGGGAGTGGATCAAGGAAAATCCGGTCAAGAAAGTGTCGAAGGAGAAGGTCAACAACCTGATCGAACGGTGGTTGACTTTGGAGGAGGAGCAACAATTATTAGCCTCCTCCCCCAGATGGCTAAAGGAGATCATCACCTTTGCAATCAATACCGGTCTCCGTCTGAGTGAGATCCTTGACCTGAAGTGGTCACGAGTGGATATGTCCAGGAAGACCATCACTATCCTGGAGGAGCAGAAGAATAAGGGTAAGGATACCCTGCCGCTGAGTGAAGGAGCTTTGACGGTCTTAAAGGAACGAGCAAGGGTGCGTCACGGGGAGACCGAATTGGTCTTCAGCAGTAGGAATGCCACCAGGATCGGGTCCAGGAATCTTCAGAGGGCCTTCTATTCCGCTCTTAAAAAGAGTGGGATTGAAAAACTCCGGTTCCATGATCTTCGGCATACATTTGCCACAAGGCTGGTTCAGGCGGGAGTGGATCTCTACACTGTTCAGAAGCTCGGACGGTGGAAGAACATCTCCATGGTCATGCGGTATGCCCATCATTATCCGGAGAGTCTGCGGTCAGGAGTAGAGGCGTTGGACAAAATTAAAGGAAAAGTTATCACAAATTTATCACAGTCCAACGAAAAAGGGGTTACAGCTAGCGTGTAACCCCTTGTTATTACTGGTAGGCGGTAATGGATTTGAACCATCGACCTCCGGTATGTGAGTCCTTTTAAGCCTATTTTCTCCCACCCTTTAACCCTTCCAAATTACACCTAATTCCTTGCAGGCATTGAACTTATCGAAAATTCTTATTTGGATAGAGTTGGATAGAATTGGATCTGACTTTTTGCTCGCGGGCACAGTTTGGGCACAATTTGGCTCCGACCCTGAAGAGGCCTTGGGGATTACCGAGTTGAAAAAATTGATCCTCGGAAACCCAGTGACGTGGCAATAGGTTCACGCACCGGATGAAGGGAAGGAACGAAAAAAACGAAAAAACTAATGCGAAAGTAGAAAAATAACTCCGGTTGCGGTCTTGGGTTTGGGGCGTCTCCCCCTCCGTTTGATAGGTTTTGCATCTCTCAAAAATCCAATTTACTGAAATCATTATAGGTATTACCAGAAAGGTTTTAAAAAATAAAAAAAATAAAAAATCAGACGTGATTTTCCAGAAAACAGAATCGATCAGAATCGACCGCTGACAACCATTCATGGGAAAGACGTACAAAATCCTGCCATCTTCCATGAAAAAACCTAAACACAGCCAAGGTTTGAAAGTCTGTGATGGGTCTGTGTAGAGGGGAGCAGATATTTGGGCCGATGCCCTTTATTACTTACCCCTGATCTCGACACTACCATCTACTCCCTGGCCGTGGCCTGGGCCTGGGTACCGGGGGAAGGATGAATGAAGTTTACTACCAGAAATGAAAGCAAGGCAGGGGGAAACCTGGGACCGGGCAGGAAACCGGGAGCCCTGGCGCCGGCCATTCCGTGGCATCCTGCCATCAAGGCAAGGTGTCAGCCATGTTAAGGTGTCGGCTTTCATTCGTTATTCGAGATATGGGGCCCGGCCAGTGGCGGCTCCAGTGGCAGGAAGGAAGCCGGGACCGGCCATGGAGTGCCCGAGAGCCCGGCCGACTATCACCGGCCAGCCCTCAGATAAAGGTTTTCGTTTAAAGGTATTCGAGTTTTATTTTAAGAAAGAAAGTACCAAAGAAAGAAATAAACCTATTCCTTATTCCATATTCCAGGCTCCCTTCGATTGTGAATCGATTGACAATCGATTGACTATTGATCGACAATCAAAAAAGATCAAAAATCCTGTCAGCCAGGACATGTCTTTAATCCCTTTCCTCATTTCAACCTACCTTAACCGATTATTTTAATTAATTTATTTTTTTTACTGACCGAGCTACACAATACCAAAATTTAACCAAAAGTGTACTAAATACACCAATTTATTCCATAAAAGTGTACATTTTTTCCATACTATAAGTCATTGATTTATTTGTTTTTAACTAATATTATGAAAAATTTTTGGAAAAAATGGCATATTTTGTCCATACGTATAATTTACAAAATAAATTAATAATACAACTTATTGGAATAATTAATTAATTAACTACATTTTCTATGTATTAATGGCACGTGGATTGCTTAATAAAAGATGTATTTCCTTTTAAAGAAAATCTCATTTTAAGGGGGGTGATAACTTGATTTTAATCCAATCGGGGGTAATTTTCGGTTTTATTTTCATCTGTTTTCTGGTGATCCAGGTTGCCAAAAACTGATTTCTGAATTTCGAAATGAGTTTTTTAAAGGTTTTCGTTTTGAGGTAATCGAGTTTTTAAAGGTTTTCGTTTTGAGGTAAACGAGATTTCAGGGAAAGAGAGGAGGCGATAAAGAGCCCATGGCGACCAATAACTTGACGGTACCAGCCCGCGCCCGCTTAACGAGTATTCTGGAGGCAGTAACCTTTTTAATTGTCACCCAGGAAGAGCACCCCGAGTATTTAAAGGATGAAGACATAGCCCTGCAAAATTTCGACGCAGATATTTGGGATTTGCAGGACCGGGTTTGTGAAAGATCAGAAGGACTAGACCAAGACCAGGAAGAAGAGGAGGAAGAATAGAACCATGCCAGGACCAAGAATTGTTAGCAATACAGGGTATAAGGTTTTCTGGTGCCAGAAATTAGATTGGCAGCTTATAGATAACCTCTGCTACCAGAAATATTTCAGCAAACATTCAAAAGCCTGCCGGAAATGCTTAGGACTGACCAAGAGACAGCGATTTCCCGAGCCGTGGGCAAGCCTCGGAGAAGACCCGAAAAGCAACACGATAGAAATAGACTACACGGATCGACCGGCCAATCCTGGGCCCATGGCAGCCCACCCGCAGGAGGTACCAGACACCCATGAGGCGGAGTAAAGGATACATTTGTCAAGTTAGCTTACCCTTCCTCTCGAATATGCCGCGCCAACCCCGGCCAGAGAAGCCCACGCTATTTAAGGTTGACGATCAAGTTGTTCCCGGCTTCCAACGCTGTTTAATTATGGAAGAGCCCCAGGCCGACGGCAGCGAACAGGAGAAAGAACTTCGAGCCCTATGGACTAGGAAGGGTATTTCAGAGGCCCGGCAGGATGAATTGATTGAAGAGATAGAAGCAAAGGCAAAACCAGGAGCCCAAATAGGGCCCTGGAAACTTTGAAATAAGGGAGGAAAGAAAAAAAATGAAGGAAATAATCACAACGGATTTTTCCAAATTCGGAGGTCGCGAGCGGAGAATGGCAGAAGAATTGTTAAAGGCCAGTAGGGAACAAGGTTTTCCAGATGACTTTGAAGATGATCAAATCACGATCATGTTTAACATGGAATCGTCGAAGGTCTTTTTTACAAATTCTGAATTCCAGGTCGCCATGATGAACGAAGATAAACTTGAATCTTTTTATGCCTGCCCTGGGTGTGGCCATGAAGGATTCAAAGACGAAATGAACCACAACGGAAACTCGGAATGTACCCGCTACCTGAAAGACATTGGAGTAATCCAAATTACAGATGAAGAAAATGAAGAAGGGGAGGAATAAAGGGCCTATGACGACCGACACCAGCTTGATTTTAAAAAGCCTGCTATGCCTGGGACTGGTTTTCTCTGGCTTTTGTGTTACGACCGGATACCTTGAAACCCTGTGGACCAGGCGCCCGGCCAGATATAGGAGACGAATTAGATGAGAATTAAGGTAACAGAATTGATTCAGACGAAACGGACCCGCTACGTGTACGGCTTTTTGTTTGCTTCTATCTTCTGGATCCTCTGTCTATGCGTGATGAGTATCCAGGCCCTCCAGCAGTACCGGGACGTGGAAGCCGCGGCCTATGAAGAGGTTTACATCTTGCGGCAGCATAACAATTTACTGCTAAAGGAAAATCAAAACCTATCCAGAATAATCGAAACAAGGAGGAAAAAAGGATGAATCAACAGTTACGGGAAAGACTTGTTGCCCACCTGGAGCTCATGGGACAAATTTTGGCCCTTGTTCCCCTGGTGGAAACTAAGGCCGACACGAAAAAGGAAAACCAAAATCTTCTTGCCTCCTTAAACAAAGAAAAAACAAAGAAAGTAACAAAGGCCGACAGCGCAGAAGAGCCTGGGCCGACCTTAAAAGAGGCAGCGGCCATGATATTGAACCGGCTGGACTTCCACGGAAGCATTGACCCCGTGAGAGAGGAAGGCCCTATTGAGGATTTAAGAAACGCCATCCAAAAGGAGGTAAAAAGCTAATGTCAATCTTTTTTGACCATGTGCGCGCCGGATTTCCGGCCCTATGGCTCCAGACCCAGGAACCGGCCCGGGCAATGGCAGAGCATACGACCGAAACCAGGAAGTTAGGGTATAAGTGTTTCTCCTGGGATCATCAAGCGGGTATCCACGAAATCGGAAACGATTTTGATTCAGCGACCGAGGCCGGCGATCCGATAGCAGCCCTGAAATTTCTGAAAGGTCAGCCAAAAAAATCGATCCTCTTTTTATGTAACTTCCACAAGTTCATACCAAACGTTGAAGTATTTCAGGAATTGACCAACCTGGTGGAGCCCTACAAGGCGACCGGGAAGACTTTGGTTGTCTTGAGCCCGACCGGAAACATTCCACCAGAAGTAGAAAAACTCTTTTCCATTATCCGATTTGACTTACCAGAGAAAAAAGACCTTTTAGCCGTTTTAAAGTACATGGCGCAAAGCAGCGGGAAGCCCCTACCAGACGAGGCCGGGGTTGATCGGATCCTCGAGAGCGGAAAAGGGTTGACGGCCTGGGAATTCGAGAACGCCCTGGCCCTCTCGATTATCGTTAAGAAGGGGTTTGACCCTGAGATTATCCTGGACCAGAAGAAGCAGCTTGTAAAAAAGAACGCCTCTTTAATTCTGGAAGATTCAGACGAAACCCTGGAAAATTTAGGCGGCCTGGAAAACCTGAAAGGGTTTTGCTTGAAGGTTGCCAGCAGCCCACTATGCAAAGGAGTTTTACTCCTGGGAGTGCCAGGAACCGGAAAATCCCATTTCTCGAAAGCCCTGGGTAAGACCCTGGGACTTCCCACCGCAGGCCTTGACTTTGGAAGACTATTTGCCGGGCATGTGGGAGAGAGTGAAGAATTGGCCCGCGCCGCGTTCGATATCGTGGACCAATTTGCTCCTTGTATTCTTCGGATTGACGAAATAGAGAAGGGTTTATCCGGTATCAAAAGCAGCGGAGAGACGGACGGCGGCACCGGCAGCCGGGTATTTTCAACCTTTTTAAATTGGTTAAACGATCACAAGACCCGGGTTTTCGTAATTGCCACATGCAACGACATCCAGGCCATGCCGCCCGAATTCCTACGCGCCGAACGATGGGACGCTATCTTTTTCGTGGACCTGCCCACGGAGAAGGAGAGAGAGGTTATTTTCAAGCTATACCAGAAGGCCTATCAGGTGAAGGGAACACCGCCCACCATGGAAGGATGGAGTGGCGCCGAGATTAAGAGCCTTTGCCGTATCGCCGCCATGATGGGAACGACGATTGACGAGGCGACCAGGTACATAATGCCCTTGTCACAATCCATGAACGAGAAAATAGAAGACTTGAGAAAGTGGGCCCGAACCCGAACAATCCCGGCCAGCAATCCCGAGCCCGGGACGGACGGCCAAATTAAAGGAAGGAGGATTGAACAGTAATGAGCCACGTTTCAACGATTGAAATTGAGATTAAAGACCTTGAAGCCCTGAAAGCAGCTTGTCAGCGTTTAGGGTACGAATTCAGGGCAGGCCAGACGAGTTATCGCTGGTTTGGCCGATTCGTTGGGGATTATCCCATGCCAGAAGGTTTCAGGGTGGAAGACCTGGGAAGATGCACCCACGCAATCAGAGTGCCAGGCGCCGATTACGAGATAGGGGTAGTCACCCGCGAAGGGAAGACTACCCTTTTATGGGATTTCTGGAGAGCGGGAGGCCTGGAAAGGGTCGTCGGTAAGAATGGCGCCAAGCTAAAACAAGCCTACGCAGCAGAGGCGACAAAAAGAGCGGCCAAAAAAGCAGGGTATTTAGTCACGGAGAAGAAAACCCTTTTAGATCGGATTCGTGGAGGCCTGGGAATGCAGCAGGTTGACGGGATCCGTCTAACTTTACGGAGGATGTAAAGACCATGGCAGAGGAAATCATAATCGAGATTGACGACGAAGGAAAGCTAGAGGTTAAAACCAAAGGTTTCAAAGGTAAGGGATGCCTTGACGCCTCTAAATGGATTGAAGAGCATTTAGGCCGACGTGAATCAATCAAGAAGACGGCCGACTATTACACCGAAGAAACCCGGGAAAAGGTCAGGTTGAACCGTGGAAACGGAAATTAAAATCACAATCGATGAGAGCGGCCAGATCACGGCCGACTGGTGGACGCCCGGGCAGGCCGACCTATTCTGTGAGGTATGCCAGGCCTGTCCCGGGTGGAGATCCAAGGATAAACCACTTGAATGCACCGCGGGGAACCCGTGGTGTGGATAAGGAGATAAGACCTATGAATCAATCGTTTAAAGATGGCGTCTTGATGACACTAACGATTTCTAAGTGGACTGGTGCAAAGAAACTTTCGCCGTCCGACTTAGGATTAACAGAAGACCAGATCCCTGACTTTATGAAACTCGGAAGAAAGTTATTGATACCCGAGGAAGAGAGAAACGTTTTCGTGCAGATTGAAAACAACGCCCGCAATGCCCTGGAAAGGGAGAGTTTTGCTTTCCCTGCTGGTGGAGCCCGCTTTGTTCCCCGGGCCCGACTCCTGGACGTTGACGCCAAGTTAAAGGAATATAAAGCAGCCTTTAACGACGCGGTTCAATCCCTTCTGACCAGATACCATGATATTCAAGAGAAAATGTTTGCCATGTATCCGGAACACAGGGGAAAGTTAGAAATGTTTTACCCCGCAGCACACCGAGTAGAGCGGGCATTTTCTTTTGATTGGCTGGTCTTCGAAATCGGACCCGTGGGAATGCGAGAAGGTGAAACCGTGGAAGCCTATGAACGATTCAAGGCAGAATTACAGATCCAATTTGACCAGTTTTTGGGAGACGTAGTTTTAGACCTTCGATTTAAGGTGCAAGAAACATGCTTACGGGTGGCCGAACGAGTAAGCAAGGGAGAAATCATCAACGGGAATTCCATCAAGAGCCTGAATACTTGTATCGACCGATTCAAGAGCCTGAATTTTATTGGCGACACCAAGATTGAAGGCCAGCTTGACGCCCTCCGGGCAACGCTCCAGACCGTGGATGCCGGGAAGCTAAAGGAAAATGAAGCCCTTCAGAAAGAGTTGGGAGCCCAGGCGGCCGCGATTGCCAAGCAGGCGTCCGACATTACCGACATCAGCGACATTACTGGCCAGTACAAACGCCATCTTGAAATGGATTAAATAATCCAAGGGAAAAATTCCCGGGCCCCAGGTGGAGCCCGGTTCACCCCCCCCAGGAGGTAAAAGGAAAATGAAGAATTACGAAGATTATGAAATTTGTCCCGAGTGTGGACATGATTGGCACTCCCACTTTGGAATGATCGACCCGGAGACAGAGGAACTATGCGACCCCTTCCCTCATGTTTGCACGGAGGGGATTGATTCCAATTATTGCCGCTGTGAATTCGCTCTGGAATAGGAGGTAAAATAGAAATGTATTTTTGTGACTTTTGCACCGCGCCCATGGAGAAGATGACAGACGGCTGGACCTATAAAGCAGAGCCTTTTATTTTACAGGCCCATGACGACCCCCCGCTTGTTTGTGTATCAGACGCCGGCTGGTTAGCCTGTAACTCTTGCGCGGCCCTGATAGAAGCCCAGGACGCCGCCGGGCTGGTGGAGAAATCAGTAAAAAAGGAAGTGGAGCATTTTAACATTACGGATGAATATATGGTTGATGCTATTAGGTCCATGATGAACAAGTTACATGCAGAATTTTGGAAGGGAAAAAGAGAGGAGGCGATAACTTGAGTAATGTAATTGAAATAGGAGAGGCAGAACTTGCGCAGGCCATCAAACTAAGCCTATTGGAAAAGAGCAAGGAAGAACAAGCGGAGTTACTCGAAATAGCCCGCGACCTTTTTACACCGCTGGAATTAAATTTACTCTTCGGGTGGGAGGTACCGGGCGACAATGAAACCCGTCATATTGACCGATAGACATCCGAACGGCCCCCAGGACCAGAAGACCCGCGACCGCTTAGATATTAGGATATACTTTCCAAAACCCGATGGAAAGAAAGCAATCAGCGGGAAGATAACCCTAACCAATGGTAAACGGCCCCTGGTGGCCGTCAGAGCCCCCGCCCCCATCCTGGTAATAACAGAGGAAGGGTAAAAGGTTGAAGAGAGGCAGCTTAAAGGGAATTGAGAGGAGGCGATTGACATGAACCGGGCCCTAAAAAGGCCACTACCCCAAAACTAAATAGCACCCATGGAAAACCCAGGACTAACACCCCTGGGTTTTCTTTTTAGAACTCCGGGCCCCCCGCGCCATACCCGCCCCGCTCCAATTCCCCCACCCTAAATGTAACCCCGCGACCAGGACGCAGCCCCGAGCCCCCCGGCGGCGCGGCCAACGTCCGGGGCGACCGGGAACACCGGCCAACCCCACGGCGCCCTGAATCGTAAATTCGGCCTTCATTGAATCGTAAATCTGGCCTTCGAACCTTCGCAGCCGCCACCAATGGTAGCAACTGGAAATCTGAATCCTTTGCCAGAAAAGCCCTTCATTTTATTATTTAGATTTTGAAAGGATTGATTTCCGGCGACTTGCCCTCGAAAAAAGTACCGGCCCATATAAGGTAGTAGGGTCATTGGAATTATTCACTTTAATTTACGCTGAACATAGCCGAGTTAGGCTTAACGATCTTCCAGTCGCCACTGGTGGCGGCTTGCTTTTCGTTTAGAAGACCTCCAAGTTTCTCGACGGGGGCCCGGAGATTGTCATCGAGCCCGTTGATGTAAATGTCCGTGGTTGTCGGTGTCTGGTGCCCGAGTAGTCGTTGAAGATCGGTCTTCCCCACGTCTTTTTTATCGTACAGATAGGACGTGATGAAGTGCCTAATGGCATGAAAGCCATAATGGGTGATCCCGGACCGCTTACAGATAGCCAGCATCATGTGAGGCCGGTGGAAATATCGAGTGCCGCTATTTGGATTGATAAAAACAAATTCATCTCCCTGCCGGCCATGGCAGAACGGAATGAGGGTTTTTTTTAGCTGTGCACCAATGGGAATATTTCGGCTTCGATAAGACCCGTCTTTGTTCTTTCTGGTGTAGAGCGTAAGATAGTCTTCTGTCAAATTTACATCTGAAACTTTTAGCCGAAGCACTTCATCAATCCTGGCCATGGTGTATGCCAATGTCAAGATCATTGGCTTCTCTTGCGGCGTGAGGGACGCAAGGAGCCTTTTAAATTCTTCCATAGTCCAGGTCTTCTTTTGCCTGATGCCCTGGGGTAACTTCTCGATAACTTGGCATGGATTTTTAGGCATGGGAATCCCTAGCACCCGAACTGAATAGGAGAATAGAGCCCCAAGCTCCTTCCGGTGTGCATTGTAAACCGGGCTCGTTGTTAAAGTCGAAAGATATTCGGATACCATAGATGAAGTGATAGCTTCAAGTGGTGGATCTGTTTTTAGGTTGCCTTGAAGGAAATCGCCAAAAAGTCTATAAACTCGCTGTTTATATGTAAAGGTGTCCGTGGCGTGGCGCCGCTCGCTAAAGGCCAGATAGGAGTTTACAGCCTCTAAATACGTCAAAGGACCGGAGGGATTTCGCAAGCTGCTTTCGATCTCCCGCTTGACCTTGGCCCGTCTTTCTTCTCTTGCGGCCCTGGCCTCCCGCTTGCTTTTGAAACCCCCGCCGCCATACGTCTGACCCCCCATCTCGAACTTGTACTTCCAGAGCTTAGTATCCTTGTCCTTCCAGAATCCCATAATTTTCCTCCCCTTAAAACCTCAGCATCCGGATGCCTGCCAGACAAAATTCTCCTAATCTATTTTGGTTAATGTAAATATCTCTGAGAGAAATTTTTGGCAGGCTGGGTACTTCTTTAGGCGTGAGTAATTCTTCCACATTCCCTCTGCGAATAAACCTTACAGAGAGAATATAACTCATAAATGTATCCAAGTCAAGTAAAATTTACACTTAAAGTTTATTTCCTTTGAAGATTACACGCCCGACGATTTTCATCTCGGCGCTTTCCAATAAACTTTTAGGTGGGATATTTTGCGATGGGTAAGCCTTGTTGTCGTTAATAACATCGATATTCCCATCCGGTCTGAGGTTAAGGCGACGGAATGTCATATATCCACTTGCCTGAAAAGCATAAATTCCAGCAGCCATGATGTTGGTCTGGTCAGTGTCAATCAGGACCATAGAATTCATCGGCAAAGATGGCTCCATGTTATCGCTATCAATTACCCATGAGACTAATCCGGGCCTTTGTGCCACAGGGAAAACTTCATCAACCCATTCGTGTAGCATATCCAACAGAATTCTATACTTCCTGCTTCCCTTCATGGTTGGTAATCCATAGGGGATTCGGCTCTCTCCCACGACTGAATTCCCATCGCCAACCATTGACCTCGCGGGTTGCTGAAGGACTGAAGGACCGGGTTCAGCCGCTACGGTAATTTCTTCCTTCAATATTTCTTCCACTGATTTACCCGTCTTCTCGTGGATCTTCATTACCCATCCAACCGGAATCTTACTCTTATCTTTGGCATTCCAAATATTTTGCGGGGTAATTCCAAGAAATTTCGCCAATTCCGCATTGGTTCTAACGCCGGCCGCTTTCATCAACTTAGGGATCACATCTTTTTTTAGATGATAAGTATATCTTCGGCCTGGCATACGGCCTCCCATCTTCATATTTACTTCGGCAGACGTGCTACTCCTCTAGGCAAACATACGAAGTAAATCTTACATGTATTCAGATTTTCTATCAACTGAAATTTTTTAAAATGCCAACGACAACCTTAAGCGACTCAGAGACGCCTTGCCTGTCTTTGCGGAACTCAAAGATTACCTGAAGAAACGGGCAGATCTTGGCCAGGTAAAGGTCCTCCGGCAGGAGTTCTCCGTCGAACGAATCCGGACCCAGTCAGAGAACGCCCGGGCCCTTTCAGATGGGACGACCGAACAGCAAAGGATCGAGGAAATCGAGGCCGAAATTGGAGCCCTGATTCTCCCGGAGGATCTTTTGGCCCAGGAGAAGACGGTCCAGGGTCTGGTGGAGGAATTGGGCAGTGTTTTGAAGGCCCAAAAGGACCTGCCCAGGGTTCAAGGGCAGGTGCTCGAAGCAAACCAGGCCGCCAGAGGGATCCTCTCCGACCTCCGCCCGGACCTCTCCTTGAAATCTGGCGGCGTGCTTCGTCTGACGGTAGATCGGGTTGAGAGAATCAGGCGCCTCACGGACGAGCATGGAAAGTTGACCGTCAGGAAGCAATCGGCAGCCGAGGTCTTCTCCGGCGTGTCCATTCAGGGGCAATTTTACGGTGAACTAATAGAGGTAAGAACAAATATGCGGGAGAAGGACCGATTTACCTATTCACTAACCTGCCCAATGCTCCTTCCGGGTACCAGCTGGGGCCGTTGAATCCCCAGCTTCTTCATACGAAAAGCCAAAGTTGAAGGGTGAATTTTGAGGATTCCCGCTGCCCCTCCCGAACCTTTTATTCTCCATCTGGCTTTCTGCAGAGCCCAGAGGATGTGCTGTCGTTCATTTTCCTCAAGGCTCGGGTCCTTTCGAGGGCCTCTAGAATCAGAGTTTCCGACGCCCAGTTCTGGGATTCTAAAGATAGGCCCTGAATTCAAGATCGTGCTCCTCTCGATGATGTTTTCCAATTCTCGGACATTTCCCGGCCAATCATATTGAACCAGTCTTTCCATCTCCGCTTCTGGAATCCCCTCAAATGTCTTTCCTATCTTCGTGGAATACCTCTTGAGGAAATAGAGGGTCAGGAGAGGAATATCCTCCCTTCGCTCCTTAAGAGGAGGAACATAAATGGGAAATACGTTCAGGCGATAGTATAGATCCGGCCGGAATTTATTGACTTGGATTTCTCGGTCTAGATCGCGGTTGGTGGCTGCCACTAGTCGAAAGTCAGAGTGAAGGGTTTCACTCCCGCCCACCCGCTCGAATTCCTTGCTCTGCAGAACTCGCAAAAGGCGCACCTGAACTTCAAGCGGCAGATCACCGATCTCGTCCAGGAAAAGAGTCCCTCCATCAGCCAGTTCAAATCTTCCGATCCGTTGGTGTATCGCCCCCGTAAAAGCCCCTTTTTCGTGACCGAACAACTCACTGGGGATGAGGCTGTCCGGGAGTGCATTACAAAAGACGCGGATGAATGGTTTGTCTCGGCGGGGGCTTCGCCGGTGGATGGCTCGGGCTACAAGTTCCTTGCCAACACCTGTTTCTCCTTGGATCAGGACTGTGGCTTCGGTGGGAGCGACCTGTTCAATCTGGGCGAGGACGCGGAGAATAGCGGCGCTTTCTCCGATCAGGTCCTCGAAATGCAGGTTCTGCAGATTTTGCTCTTCGTAGTAACGTTTTTCCTCTCTCAGTTTTTGATTCAGCCGCTTGATTTCATCATAGGCTTGCGCATTGTCCAAGGCAATAGCGGCCATGGCTGAAAAATAAGCAAGGAGGTCCAGGTCTGATTCCTTAAATGCACTCTTGAGAAGACGGTTGTCATGGTAAAGAACCCCAACAACCTTATCTCTTAAAGTCATGGGGACGCAGATGCGAGATTGGATAATCGGATGATCCGGCGAATCGGGATTTTCCGGTAAGTCCATCTCCAGAATTCGCCGGGCGCCCGTCTTGGCGACCTCAGAGATCATCTGCATAGAGGAAAGAAAGCTGGTATGGTTAATTTGCTCGGAAGCAAGGTTCTTGGAAGCCCGCAGATGGAGTTTGATTGGGCGGGTGCTGTCGTCTAAAAGGAATATCGCACCCCTCTCGGCTCCAGCAATTCGATTGGCTGTGGAAAGAATTCGTTGAATCAGGTCCTTATTATCGCGAATGGCCACTACATCCTGCGCCAGGTTCAGGATTTCTTTGAGGAGAAGATCATTCCCTCGAGAATCCTGGATAAGAGATTTGAGGTCATCGGGGATGAGCGCCTCATTCAGAGGGGAAAGAATACGAGCAGCGGCCTGTGCCAGGTCCTTGGCCCTGATTTCATTTCCTTCTTCCAGATAGCAGCGCGCCAGCTCGATCTTGGATCTAGCCAGTTCAACTTGGTGGCCCGATTCCGTGAGCCAGTTGATGGAGCAGTGAAGAGATTGAAGTATTTTTTCCGGAGGGGACCCTTCCCGTTTTTGCAGGAAAGACAGGTACCTATGAGCGACCCCCTTCATGTAAACATTTTCTCCGCCGATCATCCGCCCAATCTCTTTTTTCAGCGAGAGGCCGGGCACTGGAGGGAGTTTCCCCTGTTCCATGGCCCAGCAAAGCTCCATCAAATAGGGCCGGTTTTGAACGGTCACACGGACCTGGCTGCTGAGTCCGATTGATGCCTGAAGGAAAGCAAGTGATCGCTCATGTTCCCCCTGGAGATAATAAGCGTAAGCGAGGGCGAGGCTCCCTCGCATGCGCATCCATTCATTCTTCGCCAGGCCCGCCTCTTCCACCGAGCTTTCCAGATATTTGAGAGCATCATCGATACGGTTGATATCCAACATGATTCCACCCATCGTGATCCCCGCCTCGGAGTCGATGTATCGATTGCCCCTTTGCTGGCAATGGGTACGAATGGCATCCAGCATTCCCAGGCCCTGGGTAATTTGCCCAACATAGGCATAGCAATGCCCTACGGTGAGGGCTGCCAAGAGGGGAAACCCTCCTAAAGGAAATTTTTCCACATCCGGTACGGTTTCCTCATAGCTGCGGACGGCTTCACGGAAACGACCCTGCCAGTAAAGGAAAAAGGTGCTGAAGTTTGTAGCGGACCGTAAAACCTTGGGTTCGCCCAACTCCTTGGCCATGGACCATCCGGCTTTGAAATGTGTGAGAGCGCTCTGGTAGTGTGAGCACAACCACTCATTTTTTGCCAGGTGCATTTCCAGGATTGCCTGCTGTCCCTTTCTATTCCATCTCTTGGCCCGCGACACGGCCTCTCGGAGTATGGAAATGACGCTGGCCGTATCATGCCGGGCCGTAGAGACCTTGGAATATCCGATCGCTGCTTCCATGAAGAGGGAGTCAGCCTCCTCCCCGGAAAGATCCCTGAGGTCCTGAATGACCTTGATAAAACATTTGAGGGCCTCCTCCGTTTGATAGGCACGGAAATAAATATTTCCAGCCTTCATCAGCCAGCGGCATTTTTCCACATCGTTGGGGATATGGAGAAGATGAGGGGTTACTTCCAGAATCATCCGCTCATCCTCCGGCACTTCTCTAAGCAGAAGGTCGGCGATGCCCCGGTGTAATTCCATCTTCTCTGCCTCGCTAAAATATCCTTGCCATTTTTGACGTTGGTCCAGAGCGGCAAACGAGAATACTCCGGGGTCTTTCTTCGTAAGGTAACCTTGCCGGATTCCTTCCTCGAGGTGACAGAGAATAATGGAGGCTTTCTTTCCCATCAACTCCACGGCCAAATCGATGGAAAAGTCTCTTTCAAAGAGAGCCGCGAGGGCCATCAGACTGGAAAACTCGCTAGAAGCGGAGGTCACTGAAGAAATCGCCATTTTAGCTTTACCTCCTCTGGCCGAAATTCCCGAAGATTGGGTGGGGGAAGTATCGTAGGGTGGAGAATAAAACAAAAAGGACGGACTTGTCAAGGATCGTCCAATTCGGGGGTGATATGTTGACCTTTTGAGACCATATGTTGTCCCTGAAAGTCAGGACTGTCTTTTCGGCCCGTATAAACAGCTGAAACTGAACGGATTATTTTTTTCGTCGGCTCGGCACCATATTTGCTATCAACCTTAAACAGTGAATTCCTAAAGAGGAGTTTTCGGCTCTGCTGAGATTTTTATGATCTACATAAAGGAAACATTTCCTGATGAACGTTCCGTTTCCATTCAGGTGGATGGGGTGCTGGATTCCGAATCTGTAGGGCTCTTGAGCGAGGTCTGTGAGCACCACCTGGATGGGAAAAAGCAAATCCGTTTAAAATTGGAAGGTCTTTCCCATATCAGCCGGGAAGGCAGGAATTTTCTTAAGGAAATTAATAGTAGAGGCATAGCCATAGATTTCCCCCAATTCTTGAGCTTGAAGGGACCCGCAGATGACTTTTGGAGATAAAGGGACCAGGAAAGATTTAATTCTGGGCGATGGCTTAAGGCTCAATGCCCTGAAATGTCCGGAAAGAGAAGCCTTGGTTTATCAGGACAGGCGGTTCTCTTATAGGGAATTAAACGAACGGGTAAACCGGCTGGCCAATGCCCTCATAGTTCGCGGGTTCTCTAAAGGGGATAAGATTGCCCTTTTGCTCCATAATTGCAACGAGAATCTGGAAATTTTTCTCGGGTTGGCTAAAACAGGAATTGTTTCTGTGCCCATGACCTACCGGGCCATCGGAAAGGATTTGGTCTATATGATCAATCATTCCGATGCGAAGGGGTTTATTTTCGGCGAAGAGTTCGAAGAGATTGTACAAGCCATCAAGCCGGAAATCCGTGGGGTGCGTGAATTCTGGGCCGTTGGCCGGAAGAACCCTCCCTGGGCAGCAAACTATGAGGACCTGCTCCTCTCCGGTTCGGATCTAGAGCCTGGGGTTTCAGTCCAAGAGACGGACCCTATCTGGATCGCCTACACATCTGGAACCACCGGGGTCCCCAAGGGAGTTGTTGGCTCCCACCGAGGATGGGTACTGCAAATATCCCTGTCTGCTATGGAACTCAAGATCTACGAAGATGACACCTTCTTAAACACTGGTCCTCTTTATCATGTGGCCCCTTATTGGAGTTGCCTGTCCATCCTCTATTTAGGTGGAAAAGTGGTGGTGATGAGGGAATTTGACTCGGTGGCCGCTCTTAGGTTGATTGAGCAGGAAAAGATCACCGTTGCATCCATGGTACCCACCATGTTCAACCGGATTCTGAACCTGCCGGAGAAGGAAAAAAGAAAGTGGGATCTCCGGTCTTTACGGGTAGTAAAGGTCGGAACCGCTCCCCTCTTGACCAAGACTAAGGAGGAAATCCTGAAATTTTTCTCCTCCGCCCACCTGTATGAGTTCTATGCTGCCACGGAACTGGGGCAGGTGACCATCCTGAAGCCGGAGGATCAGATGCGGAAAGTCCGTTGTTGCGGCAAGCCCTTTCCCGGAGTGGAGATTAAGCTTCTGAACGATGAAGGCAAAGAAGTGACTACGGGGGAGGTGGGAGAGCTTTTC
>Ga0187854_10002261_pt1 | contig 16772 bp, 20 predicted proteins | sample June2016WEW_6_15_FD_132445 | JGI IMG/M metagenome (GOLD analysis project Ga0187854, IMG submission 132445) | Peatland microbial communities from SPRUCE experiment site at the Marcell Experimental Forest, Minnesota, USA - June2016WEW_6_150 | ecosystem: Environmental > Terrestrial > Soil >...
GAACTGCCCAGAACCGGGAAGGCGGGTTGGTTTCCCGAGCGCGCGGCATCCAGGTGGTAGACCGGCCAGTCGGCGGCGATCGGCGCCGACGTGGGCGTGGGCGTAGGCGCCGGCGTGGGCGGGGCGGTGGCGGTCGCGGGCGGCACGACGCTGGCGATGGCCGTGGATATCGGGACGGGCGCGGATCCGGCTGCCGAAGGGGCCGCCGAGCCGCAACCGGCGGCGATCACCGCAAGGGCCACGAGCAGAGCCGGAACCGAGAAGCGGGGCGTCATGTCTCCATCTCCGGGTCGATCATCGCCGCGACGGGGAGAACCGGCCGCGACCTCGACAAACCGGACCGCCAGGCGGACGCAGCAGGCTCCGTGCAATAGACAGTCCGGCGGGCGCCGAGCGGTCAGACCGCGCGGCTCATTTCCCGAACAGGGTCTCTCGCGGCCTCCCCGGCAACGAAAGGAGTCCCGAATGACGAAGCGGTCCAGGCTGCGCGTTCGCGCTCGCCTCGCGGCGGCCAGGCCGCCGCGGATCAGAAGATGAACGCAAGGAAGCCGAAGAACAGGCCCAGGTCCTGCCAGTCGATCTTGTCGCCGATCGAGAGGATCCCGGCGAACGTGAGCACGGCGATCGCGAAGCAGATGCAGGCCACGATGATCAGGATCGACTTCGGGTTGCTGAACATGCTGTTTCGAGCCATGACGTGTCTCCTTCACTAGATCTGGTCTTCTCGACCAAGATCGGTTGTTGGCGCTAGCTGCCGGCGGCTCCGTCCTTGGATCGCCGGCGGGCGCGATACCACGCGAGATACTCGAGCAACTCTTCCTTCTCGTCGTCTGTGAGGTCGGCGAAGAGGGCCGCGGTCACGGCGTCGGAAGCCGTCTCGGCGGACTCACCGGGAACGCGGTAGCCGCTGAGACGCATGAGCTCGGCGTACGGAACGGCCAGGGCCTGGCTCAGGCTATGCAGGACATGGGGCGAGGGCTTCTTGACCGCATCCGCCTCGAGCTTGCTCAGGTACGCCCCGGAGATGGCTGACGCCCTTGCCGCGTCTATCGCCGAGAGCCCTCGCAATTCGCGCGCCCGTTTGAGGACCGCTCCCAGTGACAGACTCATTCCGCTCCGCTCATCAAGTGGCTGTGTCCAAACCAACTGCACACCAATGCTCGAAACCGAGGGATCATGCGGGGATAACCCCGCGCGAGCGGCGAGACGACATCCGCCGTCGAGCTCGATACCACGTGAGGTACTCGAAGAGCTCGTCGCGCTCGTCGTCGGTGAGATCGCCAAAGAGGGCCAACGCGACACCGCTCGAGCCGCTCGCATCCGATACGCCAGGCACGAGATAGCCGTTGAGCCGCATCAGATCGGCATAGGGAACCGCCAGGGCCTCGCTCAGCTGCTGCAGAATCTGCGGCGAGGGCTTCTTGACCGAGTCGTTCTCAAGCTTGCTCAGGTACGCCGTCGAGATGCCGGCCGCCCGTGATACGTCCACAGCCGACAGCCTGAGAATCTGGCGCGCCTGCTTGAGCACGACCCCGAATGGGTGCGTCACCTTTGCTCCTGTCCTACAGTGGACATCTACAACTACAGTTGACAATAACATGGATGCGTGGTTCAATGCAAGAGATCAAAGCAGTGGCCGGAGCGTCTCCCGGCGGTGGCCTCTGTGGCGCCGCTTCCCCGGATGCAGAGTGCACACGGACGGAGCGTGACGTGGCTACCCGGGATGGATGGAGCCATGCGCAGCGCTCGCGGCAACCACTGCCGCTGAGTTCAAACCCCTCCAGAACCCAGGACCAGAACGTGATCCCTCAGCCGCAGGACCGACTCCGCATGGGGCCGGTCCTGTCCGGCTGGTACGACAACTGCGAACCAGATAGAGAGCGTGATATGACGATCGAAGAGTTCGAGCCGAACCAACCCGGTCACCTGACCACCGTGGTCCGGCGCATTTCCGGGTCGGCAAAGGTCGCCCGGAACGGCACCGCGAATCTCATCGGGCGCTTGCCCGCGACGATCAGGGCGACGCGGAACGGCGCCACGAGTCTCCTCGAGCGCGTGCCCGCGACCATCAGTGCGACCCAGGCCGGCGCTCGCGCAACGACCAGCGCCCTCCAGCAACTGCCCGACTCGACGCTCCAATCCCTCGCGGCCAGCTCGGCCGGCCTGGGCGCGGGGCTATACCTCGCCGGCAGGCGACGGTTGGCGGTCGCGGCGGGAGTCATCCCGGCGCTGATCGTGGGCGTTGCCATCGCCGTTCGCCCGGTCAAGCCGGCCGCACCGGCGAAGTCGAATCTCTAGTTGCCGATGCGCCGCTCCACGTGACGGCGTGACGCCGGCGGCAGGAAGGTAGCCATGTCTCCCTTGACCCTGCTCATGTGCGCCCTCATCGGGGCGGTTCTTGTCCAGGTGGTCCTTCGCACGCGCGTCGCGCCGCATCGTCGATGGGTTTCTCCGGGGTGGCCGCGGATTGCCATGGCAAGGCGGGCCGCGATTGCCAGAGCCGTCGAGCCCACGGCCGTGATCGGCCGTTGGGAGAACGAGGGCGGCTCGATCGCGGTCGCCCGCGCAGGCGACGCCCCGGCCGCGGCGCGTCCGCGAGCCGGACCGGCACCCGCCGACCATGGCCAGACCATCGAGCCGAAGGCTGGCTAGCATGACCTCCACTACGACTCATCGAGCTACCGGCGTGTGGATTTCCGCCTCGTCGGCCACGGTTCTGAAATGGGGGCCCGACGGGGTCGTCAAGCGTGAACTGATAGATTCCCTGGTCCCGGGTCGCCACCGCTCCACGGGGCGTCCGCCGACCGAGGACCGCCCGTCGGGTGAAGGTCACCGCGACGAGCGGATGCGGGTCTTCTTCGCCCAGGTCAGCGCCGCGGTACCGATCGAGGACGATCTTCTACTGGTAGGCGACGGTGAGGTCGTCGAGCATTTCGCCGACCAGATCCGATCACACGACCATGGCCTCGGCATCGTCCGGCGCATCGGTGTGGAGAAGAGCGGCCCGATCACGGACCGCCAGCTGATTGCCCGTATCCGTGAGTTTGCGGGCTCGCCTGCGCGACGCACCTTGCCGGACTGAGCCGAGGCTCGTCCGCCGCTCGGCCCGACCGGGCCGCAGAGAGCGAGTGCCTCTGCATCGCGCGTACCGAATAGCAGACCGACCGTCGGTTTAGGAAATACGCGGACTTGACGATCCTGGCGGCCGTGGCGGGTTCTCATCCTCGCGGCCTGCGCCGATCGAGCCCAGACTCACGCAACCGCCGGGGTATCTATGCCCGGCATGCCCGTGCACGATTGAAGGACCACCAACATGACCGACCAGCGCACCAAAGGCACCGTCAACAAGGCCCAGGGCAAGGTCGAGGAAGAGCTCGGCAAGTTGACCGGCGACAGGCGACAGCAAGCCAAGGGCAAGGCCAGGCAGGTGCAAGGGACCGCCCAGCAGGGCCTGGGCAAGATCGAGGACGCCGTCCGACGGCCCTGATCGTGCTCGCCGGATACTGTCTCGTCGCGAGCTGACGCACCCGGACAAGCCGTTCGAAGCGGAAGTTGAACCCCGACCTATCGTCTGAGTTCGACGTAGCCGAGATAGCCGTCCGCGATTCGAACTACCTGGAGTAGCTGGCCCGTACGTCAATCGGCCGCAGGCTCCAGCCCGAGATCGCCGCCATCCTGGGTGCCGCGCGGCCGACGACTCCTCTGCGGGAGCGCCCGCGCCCGCGCATGTTCCGCCGCCGATAGAGAGCCGGCGCGGCTGGGAGATCGACATCTGGACTGCGTCGCCGGCGAGCCGCGCTACCGCGAACCTGGACTCCCCGGCTACACGCGATCAGCCGCCGGCCGCGACTCCACGGGCGAGCAGCTCGTCGTAGCGCGCCGGGTCCACGTTTCCACCGCTGAGGATGCACACCACGCGGCCCTTAGCCGGCAACTCGTCCCCGTGGAAGAGCCAGGCGGCGAGAGTGGTGGCGCCCGAGGGCTCGAGCACGAGCCGGGCTTCCCGCGACGCCCGAACCATGGCCCGGGCGATCTCCCCCTCCCCCACCGTCACGATCGCGTCCAGGTGGCGACGGAAGAGCGCGAACGGGATGAGCCCGATGCTGGTCGTACGCTGTCCATCGGCGATGGTCCGCGCCATCTCCTCCGGCGTCCAGGTCACGATCTCGCCACGCGCGAGAGAGTCACGGGCATCGGCAGCCAGAGCCGGTTCGACGCCGATCACGACGGCGTCGGGCCGGAGCGACTTGACCGCGACGGCGACGCCGGCGGCGATCCCGCCTCCGCCGACGGGAACGAGGACCGTGAAGGGCGCCTCGCCGGCCGGCCGCTCGCCCTGCCCACCGGTCGACCCGCCGGCCCGGCCGATCCCCTCGATGCCGCCGAGCTGCTCGACGATCTCCAGGCCCACCGTCCCCTGCCCGGTTATCGTCGCCGCGTCGTCGTACGGATCCACGAGCGACAGGCCTTCGACTCGGGCCATCTCGGCCGCCCGCTCCGCCCGCTCCTCGCTCGACGGGCCGACGAAGACGATCTCCGCGCCGTCCTCCCGAACACGCTCGACCTTAATCCGGGGCGCGTCGGACGGCATGACGATCACCGCCCGGACCCCCAGGAGCCGCGCGGCCCGCGCCACGCCCTGGGCGTGGTTGCCGCTCGAATGGGCCACGACGCCGGCGGCACGGCGTTCCGCCGAGAGCGTCGCGATGTTGAAGTACGCGCCGCGCAGCTTGAAGGCGCCGATCGGCTGGAGCGACTCGGGCTTCAGCCATACCCGGGTGCGTCCGAACGGATCGCCGTCATCGGGACGCCCGAAGGGCAGCAGCGGCGTGCGCACGACGACGCCCCGGAGGATTTCGGCCGCGGCCCGGATCGCCTCCAGCGTCACGTCGTCCGGTTGCTCCGGCCGCCCCGGCCTTTCCGGCCCCTCGGGCTCCACCATCTCTCGCGATTTCATGTTCCCGCGACTATAGAGCCCCGCGACGGAGTTCACGACAAATGGCGATAGGACTCCGCAAGGCTCACAAGAACGCGGGTCCGGCCGGCCCGGCATGACAGGGAGAACGGCCCCCGGAGACGGGAGGAGCGGCCCAAGGACCGGCCGGCCCGCATTCATATGATCTGATCGACCCGTCTGAGACACCTTCTCGTCGGTGCCCCGTGAACTCCGCACCCGAGAGAGGGCAATGCCCGTCCTGCACGCCAAGCCCCAAGCGCCCAGCGACGACAAGCGCTGGAAGATAGTCGAGACCCGCATGCGCCGCATGGGCGACCGCCCCGCCGCGCTGATCGAGGCACTCCACGCCACCCAGGAGGCCTTCGGGTACCTCGACACCGATGCCCTCAACTTCGTCGGCGACACGCTCGGCGTGCCCCACTCACGGGTCTACGGCGTCGCGACCTTCTACTCCTTCTTCACCCTGAAGCCGCAGGGCCAGCACACGTGCGTCGTATGCACGGGGACGGCGTGCTACATCAACGGTGCCAAGCAGATCCTGTCCGGCCTCGAGAAAGGCCTGCACGTCAAGCCCAAGCAGACGACCGAGGACGGCAAGGTCTCGATCCTGACGGCTCGTTGCGTCGGGTCGTGCAGCCTGGCGCCGGCCGTGATCGTGGACGGCGAGGTCAAGGGCAAGGTCAAGGTGGACGAGCTCGTTGCCGAGCTGGAGGCCATGTGAGCGAGATGCCCGCCCCGGCGCGCCCGATCCGCCGCCACCCGACCGCCGAGGACGCATTCGACGGGCCGCCCCGCGCGTCGGCGTACGTGTGCGAGGCCGCCAGCTGCATGTCGGCCCGGTCCCACGAGATCACCCTCCGCCTCAAAGATGCGGTCGCCGAGGCTGGGCTCACAGACGTGTTGATCAAGCGAGTCGGCTGCCTGGGCCTGTGCGCCGCCGGCCCGCTCGTCGAGATCGCCGAGACGGCTCAGCTGTTCGAGCGCGTCCGACCGGACAGCGTCGACGGCATCGTCACGGCCCTCGGGAAGGTCAAGCCGACAGACACGCGACAGCCGCAGGGCCCGTTCTTCGAGAAGCAGATCCGCGTGGTGACGGAGAACCTGGGCCGGGTGGACCCGGAGAGCCTCGACGACTACGTTGCCAGCGGCGGGTACGAGGCGCTCAGGCGCGTGCTCACCGAGATGACCTCCACCGAAGTCCGCGACGAGATCACTCGCAGCGGCCTTCGAGGCCGCGGCGGTGCCGGCTACCCCGTGGGTCTCAAGTGGACCACGGTGGCAAAGGCCGAGGGTGTCCAGAAGTACGTCGTCTGCAATGCCGACGAAGGCGATCCGGGCGCGTTCATGGACCGCAGCGTGCTCGAGAGCGATCCATTCCGAGTCCTCGAGGGCATGGCCATCGCCGCCTTCGCCGTCCACGCCACCGAGGGCTACATCTACTGCCGGGCGGAGTACCCGCTGGCCGTGGAGCGACTTCGCACGGCCATCCGGCTGGCCCAGCGCAACGGCTACCTCGGCACCGGGATCGCGGACACCTCGTTCAACTTCGACATCCAGATCCGGCTCGGCGCCGGCGCCTTCGTCTGCGGCGAGGAGACCGCCCTGATCGCCTCGATCGAAGGACGCCGCGGCACGCCGCGGCCCAGGCCGCCCTATCCGGCGGTCGCCGGCCTGTGGGATTGCCCCACCCTGATCAACAACGTCGAGTCGTATGCCAACGTGCCCACGATCCTGCGAAAGGGCCCGGAATGGTACGCGCAATACGGCATCGGCAAGAGCAAGGGGACCAAGGTCTTCGCCCTGGCCGGCCGGATCGTGAACACCGGCCTGATCGAAGTCCCCATGGGCATGACCCTGCGCGAGATCGTCTACGACATCGGCGGCGGCATCATCGACGGCCGCCCCTTCAAGGCGGTCCAGACCGGCGGTCCGTCCGGCGGCTGCATCCCCGCCCAGTTCCTCGACATGCCGGTCGGCTACGAATCGCTGCTCGAGGTGGGCTCCTTCATGGGATCGGGCGGCCTGATCGTCATGGACGACACCTCCTGCATGGTGGACGTCGCCAAGTACTTCCAGGACTTCTGCCGCGACGAATCCTGCGGCAAGTGCGTGCCGTGTCGCGTCGGCACCACCCAGCTGTACATGATCCTGGACCTCATCACCCGCGGCGAGGCCACTATGGAGGACCTGGCCCAGCTCGAGCGGCTGGCCGGAATCATCCAGAGAACCGCGCTGTGCGGCCTCGGCCAGGGCGCGCCCAACCCGATCTTCAGCACGCTGCGCTACTTCCGGGATGAATACCTGGCTCACATCGTCGACAAGGTTTGTCCCGCCGGCGTCTGCACCATCACTCCGGCGGAGGTGGGGTCATGACCACCGTCTTCACCTTCCGGATCGACGGCAAGGACGTCGCCGGCATGGAAGGCCAGACCGTCATGGAGGTCGCGGAGGAGAACGGGATCGACATTCCCGGCCTCTGCCACCTCGAAGGCATCCACGACCGCGGCGCCTGCCGCCTTTGCATGGTCGAGATCGGTGGCTCGCCGAAGCTCGTCGCCGCCTGCATGACCAAGATCGCAGAGGGGATGGACGTCACGGCCCACTCCGAGCGACTGCTCGAGTACCGCCAGACCATCACCGAGATGCTCTTCGTCGAGCGGAACCACGTCTGCGCGGTATGCGTGGCCAACAACCACTGCGAGCTGCAGGAGATGGCCGCCGACCTGGGCGTGACCCATTTCGATCTGCCGCGGATCAACCCGAAGGTCGAGATCGACGCCAGCCACCGGCTCTTCGCGATAGACCACAACCGCTGCATCCTGTGCCTCCGCTGCGTCCGGGTCTGCGATGAGATCGAGGGCGCGCACACCTGGGACGTGATGCATCGCGGCCTCGAGACCCGCGTCCAGACGGACATGGGCATCCCCTGGGGTGAGTCCTCGACTTGCACCAGCTGCGGAAAATGCGTCCAGGTCTGCCCAACCGGCGCCCTCTTCGAGAAGGGACGAGCCGTAGCTTCGGGCAGCAAGCATGAGCGACCGTTCCTGCCGTGGCTCAAGACCGTCCAAGAGGAGCGTGGGCTGTGAGCAAGCCTCGAGTCGCGACCGTCTGGCTCGACGGCTGCTCGGGCTGCCATATGTCCCTGCTGGACATGGACGAGCGCCTGCTCGACATCTTCGAGCGAGCGGACCTGGTCTACAGTCCGCTGGTGGACTTCAAGGACTACCCCGAGGAGGTCGACGTCTGCCTGGTCGAGGGCGCCGTCTCGAGTGAAGAGGACCTTCACAAGATCAAGATGGTTCGCGCCCGGACCAAGACGCTCGTCGCTTTCGGCGACTGCGCCGTGACCTCCAACGTCCCGGGCATGCGCAACCCCATCGGGGTCCAGCCTCTGCTGGACCGCTCCTACCGGGAGAACGTGACCATCAACCCGCAGATGCCGTCGAAGGCCGTGCCCAGGCTGCTGCCGACGGCCCGGCCGGTCCACCGCGTCGTGACCGTCGACGTATTCCTGCCCGGCTGCCCGCCCGACGCCGACCTCATCTACTGCCTGCTCGATGACCTGCTGGCCGGCCGCGTCCCGGACGTGGCCGGGTCCCGGTTCGGGCGCTGACGGGAGCCATATGAGCCGCGAAATCGTGATCGATCCCGTCACCAGGATCGAAGGCCACTCCAAGATCACCATCCAGCTGGACGACCGGGGCGAGGTCGTGGACGCCCACTTCCACGTGACCCAGTTCCGTGGGTTCGAGCGCATCACCCAGGGCCGCCCGGTCCACGAGATGCCGGCGATAATGGCCCGCATCTGCGGCATCTGCCCCGTTAGCCACCTGATCGCGTCGGCCAAGGCCGTGGACGACATTCTGGCGGTCGAACCGCCGCCCACCGGCCAGGACCTGCGGCGGATCATCAACCTGGGCCAGATCGTCCAGTCGAACGCCCTCTCGTTCTTCCACCTCTCGGCGCCGGACCTGCTCTTCGGCTTCGACGCGGACCCGGCAAAGCGGAACGTGATTGCCCTGGCCCGCGAGAACCCGGCGCTGGCCAAGGACGGGATAGCCCTGCGCAAGTGGGGCCAGCAGATCATCGAGTGGCTCGGTGGCAAGCGCATCCACCCGACCGGGATCATCCCGGGCGGCGTGGCGGAGCCGCTCACGGCCGAGGTTCGCGACCGCATCCTGGCCGGCGTTCCGGACGCCATCGCGGCCGTCGAGCGCGCCATCGCCTGGTACAAGACGGACATGCTGCGCTGGGAGGAAGAGGCCGCAACCTTCGGCAACTTCCGGACCGCCTTCATGGGCCTCGTCGACCGCGACGGCAACGTCGACTACTACGACGGCTGGCTGCGCGTCGTGGACGCCGACGGCAAGTTCCTCGCCGACCGGGTCGATCCGCACAACTTCAACGACTACATCGGCGAGGCCGTCGAGCCGTGGTCGTACCTGAAGTCGACCTACTGGAAGGCGATGGGGTATCCGGACGGCATCTACCGCGTCGGACCGCTAGCCCGCGTGAACATCGCCGATCGCATGGGCACGCCGCGCGCCGACGAGGAGCTCGAGAAGTTCCGCTGGCGCGTCGGCCGGGTGGCCGGCTCGTCGTTCCACTACCACTACGCCCGCCTCATCGACACGCTCCACTGCATCGAGAAGATAGAGCTGCTCCTACGCGGCCCGGACATCCTCAACAAGCACGTCCGGTCTCGAGCCGAGGTCAATCGCCTCGAGGGCATCGGGGTCTCCGAGGCGCCGCGGGGCACGCTGATGCACCACTACAAGGTGAACGACGACGGCATCGTCCAGTGGGCCAACCTGGTCATCGCCACGGGCCACAACAACATGGCCATGAACCGTGCCGTTCTCCAGGTGGCCCGCCAGCACGTCAAGGGCGACCGGCTCGAGGAGCCGATGCTCAACCGCGTCGAGGCAGTCATACGCTGCTACGACCCGTGCCTCAGCTGCTCCACTCATGCCCTCGGCCAGATGGCGCTGCGGATCCAGCTCCTCGGGCCGGACGGAGCGGTCCTGAGCGACCTTGCCCGGTGACGAGGCGCGGGGTGAGCCCGCGGCCGGCGGCGACGCCCGCTCGCTGAATACGGGGCCGCGCCCCGCCGGATCCGGAATCCTGGTCGTCGGCTACGGCAATCCGCTGCGCGGCGACGACGGCCTGGGCTCCGACGCGGCCGCGCTCCTGGCCGAAGATCCACGGCTCCGCGGGGCGCAGGTGCTCGTGAGGCACCAGTTGACGCCCGAGCTCGCCTCGGACTTCGCCGATGCTTCGCTCGTGATCCTGATCGACGTCAACGTCCTCGACGAGGCGGGGGCGGTATCCGTCCGCCGCCTCGACCAGGCGCCGAGCTCGGGGTCCGGGTCGTCACATCACGCCAGCCCGGCCGATCTCGCTGCCCTGGCACGCGAACTCTGGGGCGCCTCGCCGGCGGTCTTCATCGTCAGCGTCGGTGCGGCGTCGCTCGAGGTGGGCGAAGGCCTATCGTCCCCCGTCCAGAAAGCGCTGCTGGCCGTGGTCGAGGTCGTGGTTGCGATCGTCGAGGAGCACTGAGGAGCGGGCTCGCCCAGCACCGGGCTTGTGAGGCGGCTCTGAGAACCTAGCCGGCCTGCCGCTGAGACTGCCGGCACTTGTCGCACAGCGGGCGGCCGTCGGTCCCTTGCCGAAGCTCCTTGTCCGGTATACGCGAGCCGTCCTCGCAATCGGGCCGGTTGTGATACCTGGGGAACGTTTCCATTCCGGTCGAGTGGTAGGCGCTCCAATCCTTGCGCGCCTCGACCCCGTGCCGGATCAGATCGTCCATCGAGGGACTCCTTTACCTCTCTCGGCGGAAGAGTCGGGCCGAAACCGGACCTCTCGCTCGTATGTTGATCGCGGGCTCCCAGGGTCGCCGACGGTGGCGCGATCACACGGCCGCGGCTTCACGTAGTGGGACGATTCGGGGCGCCGCCCCAATCCTGCTTGAGGAGGGCCTCTTCCTCGCCGGACTCGATCAAGTGCAGGATAGCCTCGGCGACAATTTCCGGCGGGTGAGGCGGCGGAGCCCATGATCCTCCGCCGACTCGACTGCCGGCGGCCAGCGACTGGTGGAACTCCGTGTCGGTCACTGCCGGGTAGACCGTAGACACGACGATGCCGTCCGGGGCGAGCTCGCGGCGAGCCACCTGCGAGAGCATGTTGAGAGCCGACTTCGTAGCCGCGTAGCCGCCCGTGCCGGGCAGGACCATGCGGGATGTCATGGAGCTGACGTTCACGATGGCCCCGCCTCCTTGCTTCCGCATCGGCGGAATCACCGCCTGCATCGCCAGGAGAGGCGCGTAGAAATTGAGCTCCGTGACAGCTCGAAGATCTTCCAGCCGGACGTGCTCGAGCGGCACGTGGAGACCCTGGCCGGCGTTGTTGACCAACACGTCAACGCGACCGAATCGCTCCAGGGCCGTGTCAACCAGCCGGCGGACCTGACCGGGGTCGCGCATGTCGGTCTGCACGGCCAGCGCGCCGGGAAGCTCGGCGGCCAGAGCCGTGATCCGCTCGGCGCGTCGGGCGCCCAGGACGACCTTTGCCCCGCGACCGGCGGCCAGCTTCGCCGTGGCCGCGCCTATGCCCGACGAGGCCCCCGTAACGATGACAACCGCGCCTTCGATCTTCATCGGTCGATTCCTCCAGTTGCCTCTAGCCGGCTATCTCCGCCCGGTCGGAGAAGAGTGCGGCGACGACGAGAGCTCCGACCAGCCAGACCGCCACGAGCAGGAGGGCCTGGTCAGCCGGCAGCGGGCTCGCGCCCCCGGCGAACATCTGCGCATTGCTCGCGCCCGTTGACAGCGCCGCGTTCGCGACGCTGAACGGAAGGTACTTGACGATGTCCGGCAGGAAGAGGCTGGCAAAACCTTCGCCGAAGTAGAAGGCAATGCCGGCGCCGATGCCGGCCAGCTGGCTGCGTGCCAGCGTGGCGATCGTGAAGCCCAGGGCGCCCTCCTCGACTACCGCGAACCAGCCCTTGAGAAGTCTCAGGGGTAGGTCGCCCAACGTCGCCGAGTCGCCGAGACCGCTCGTCGAGACGCCGGCGAGATGGGCTCCGACGACCGCGGCAACGACGCCGGCGGCAAAGGTGATAAGGAGCCCGGCGGCGATCATCACCGCGACCGACACGTAGGAGATCAGCATGTATCGGACGCGGCTCTCGCCTCGAGCGACGGCCCACTTCAGCGTTCCCCAGCTCCACTCGGAGCCGGCGATGGCAGCCCCGTAGATGACCGCGAAGAGGCCGCCCAGTCCGGTGATGAACTCGAGAATCCTGGCGTAGGCGCCCGGGAACGTGACGAGCAGCTTGGCCGTCGCCTCTCTGGTGGGATTGACTCGGGAGTTCGCCGTGGCGCCGACGGCGACGATGATGAGCACCAGGAGCCCGACCAGGAGGCCGAGAGTGACCCAGGTCGCGGGCCGGCGCACGAGTTTCCGAAGCCCTGAGAAAAGGAGTCTCATGCCGCCGATCCCTTTCCGGCCGCGGAGCCGTTGGTCGTGCTTCCCAGGCCCACGAACGCCCCTTCACCGGTGATCGCCTGGCCGCCCGTAAGCTCCAGGAAGAGCATCTCGAGGTCGTTGCCGGACTCGAGGCCGGATACGTAGATGCCGGCGCCGGCCAGTTTCTGGCTCACATCTTCCGCCCGGGCGGGGGCGATGCGGACGGCCAGCCAGCCCTCGTCACGATCCGTCTCGGTGAGCCGCTCGGCAGTGGCGAGAGGCGCGAGGATCCGTATCGCGGCCTCGACCGCGCTCGGCCGAACGCGCGCCTTGACAACCCCCTGGAAGGACAGGAGCTCCTTGAGCGGCCCCTCGCGGACCAGCTTGCCGGCGGAGATGATCCCAACCACGTCGGCCATAACCTGGATCTCCGCCAAGAGATGGCTCGAGACGAAGACCGTCTTGCCCTGGGTCGCAAGCGTCTTGAGGGTGTCGCGCATGGCCACTATCCCGGCCGGATCGAGCCCGTTCGCCGGCTCGTCGAGAAGAAGGAGCCTGGGATCGTTGAGGAGCGCAGCCGCAATTCCGAGCCGCTGCTTCATCCCCATCGAGTAGTCCTGGACCTTGTCATTCGCACGGTCGCACAGCCCCACGAGATCGAGCAGCTCCTCGATGCGCCTGGGCTGGACCGGACCTCCCGAAGCAGCCAGCTCGCGGAGATTGGCCCGGCCCGAGAGATACGGGTAGAACGTGGGCGATTCCACGAGGGCGCCGACATCGAAGAGGCGATGCCGGTCTCCGCGTCTGAAGGGCTTCCCGAGCACTTCGACCGACCCGCCGTCGGCGTGGATCAACCCCGTCAGGACCCGCATCGTCGTCGTCTTGCCGGCGCCGTTGGGGCCGAGGAAGCCGTACACGACGCCCGCCGGGACGGACAGATTGAGGCCGTCGAGGGCGTGGCGCGATCCGTAGTTCTTGCGCAAGCCCCGGGTCGCCAGGGCGAGACCGTCGGTGCCGCTCACACCGGCCAGCCGTGAGGGTGCGCCTGGTCTGCAAGTTGCCTGCGTGGATCCACTCGGTGACTCCTTGGGGCTAGGTTGGCGGCAGCGGTGCGGCCGTCAAGCGATGGGCAACGACTTGAAGTAACCGGTCCAGATCTGCCAGTTCCTCCCGCGTGAGGAGTGCGAGCACCCGGCGGATCGCCTCCCGGCGAACCCCGGCTATCTCGGCCAACAATTGAGCGCCTCCCTCGCTGACCCGGCAGTCGACCACCCGCCGGTCGTCGAGACGATGGCTGCGTGTGGCGAGGCCGCGCCGTTCGAGGCGGTCGACCAGCTCGGAGGCGGTGGCATCGGTGACACCCAGCATATCGGCCAGCTGGCCGATCGATAGGGGGCCGCACTGATTGAGTGAAAAGAGCAGTCTCAGCTGGCCGAAGGTGAGGTCGTTGTTGGCCCAGGCCGGCGGCCCCTTCGGCGCCAACCGGAACAGCGCCTGAGCGTTTGCCTCGACCCTTTCCAACGTCACATCGCCTGATGTTTCGGCCATGTCCGTATCTTCAGGGCATTGCCTCGAAGAACCCTGAAAGCGCCGCGCCTGGCCGGCGCGGTGTCGATGCCATGTGCCTCTCGTCCTACGGTCCCTCGTGGCCCGGGGCCCGAACGAACCGCCCTTCCGGCCCATGACCATCCTCCCATTGCGCCTCGTCGTCGGCGGCGGACACACTGGCTCGCGCGCACGAGATTCCGGAGGTACGGCGCCATGGCAAGAAGGCCCACCCACCGGGTGCGGCCTCCCGACCGCCCGGACGAGCCGGCTGTCGGGATCCACGAAGACACTGCGTCCCAGCCGGTCGCTGCGATCCAGGGGTCCGGCGGCGAGCTCCAGCCTGCCCCGGCCGGACCGAAGGCCAGGCGGACGGGCAGGCCAGCCTGGGGCATCCTGCCGGGCAGCGTCGCATCCCCGCACGTCGCGGCGGCCGCGGCTGCTGCGGGCGCGGCCGTAGGCGGCATTCCCACCGGCACCGAGGCAGTTGCGGCCCCAACCGAGCCCCAACCGGGGGCCGAGCCGGTGCCGGGCGTCGCGGCCGAGGCATCGAATGCCGTCTCGCCGGCAGTCGCGAACGCAGAGGCCGAACCTGTGAACGCCGCCGTCGCACCGGCGAGCGCCGCCGAAGCCGGACCCAGCCCTGATTTCGAGGCCGCCCCCGTCTCGGCCGTCGCCGTCGCCGCCGGCGTCGCCGCCGGCGCATCGGCCGTCAGCACCGCGATAGCCGCCACGGTCGCGGCCCGGGCCTCATATCGTGCCGATGCAGGCGCGGGTGCCGGCCCCGCCACCGAGGCAGCCGTCAGCGCGATGGCGCCGGTGCCGCCGGCCGCGAGCCCGACGGTGCCGGCCGGACCGGCCCGTCCGCCGGTCACGGTCCAGGACTATCGCCGGCCACCCGCCAAGTATTCGCCCAGCATCATCCGGGCCGCACACGATCCAGAGGCCGAGGAAACGGCCGTACCCGCCCCCCTGTTCTCCAACGAGGGGATCATCCGCCAGGCCGAGGCGCAGCGCAGAAGCCGTTTCCTCGGGCCGGTCGGGGGCCTCGTCGTCGCCCTCCTGGGTGCCGGCAAGGCCTTCGGCCACACCGGCGAATCGAGCCGAGCGGACGCGGACACGCTCCTTGCCGGCCCCGGCGACGTCGTCCTGGTCGCCGAGTCCCCCGACTTCGATTCGATCGGGAACCCGCGCCGTCGCTCGCACCGCCGGAGGTCCGGCGTGATACTGGCGGCCACGCTCGTGGTCGCTCTCGCGGGGCTCGCGCTCGGTGGCGCCTTCCTGCCGATGGAGAAGGTCCCGGCCGCGACCGCGAGTCCGGGCAGCCCGCCGAAGGTCGCCGCCCTCGACCCGAGCTCCGAGCCGGCAAGCGGCAGCCCCACCGAACCCTCGGCCGACGACCCGACTGCCCCACCCTCGGGCATACTGATCGGCGACGATCCGCTTCCGCCCGGCGCCACGCGCAGGCCGGTCGCCACGTCCACCGCCACTCAAACGGCCGCGGCCTCCGCGCCCGCCACCACCGCCGGCCCCAGTCCGACCGCCCTTCCTACAGCGACCCCTTCGGCCGCGCAGCCGAGCAACACGCCCACGCCAACCCCTACTCCCACGCCGGTCCCGACGCCCACGCCAACCCCTACTCCCACGCCGGTCCCGACGCCGACGCCAACCCCGGTGATGTTCGCCCTCGTGTACTCGCCGATCACGCCGCCGTTGGTCTCTCCCGGCAACGGGACCTTCTACGTGGCATCGCTGCCCGGGGCCTCGTGTCGATTGTGGCGGCTCCCCGTCACCGGCGACAACAACACCAAGAGATCGGCCGCCTTCACGACCGACACGTCCGGATGGGCCTACGTGCTGTGGGGTTCCAGCTGGCCGATCAGCAACGTGACGGTGACGGTCTACGCAACGTGCACGGCCGCCCAGCCCGACAAGCGCACCGCCCAATCGGCAAACGTGAACGCTCTCTGGCCGCCGAACGCTTCGCCGAGTCCGTCCCCGACCTGATACGCCGGATCCGCCACGGACGGGGCACGACTGCTAGCGAAGACCCCACTGCGCCTTGGGGTCGAGAACGCGCCTGCCCGCCTCGTCCTGCAGGAGACGCGCCTGGTCGGCGCCGACGCCACCGTAGTAGGTCAGGCCGACCGAGCTCGCCCTGAAGATAGAGGCATAGAAGACGCACGCGGCCAGGTATGTCCCGGCCCCGCTCGGGTGGCTGCCGTCGTCGCCCCACAGACCGATCTCAGGGTGATCCTGGCGAACCAGTGACCACGTGTACCCGACGGGCGCCACCGGCACGCCGAGCTCCTGGGCGATGGCGAGATACGCGTTGTCGATCTGCTGCTGCATTGCGCCGTAGTCGGCCAGGCCGGCCGTGGGCAGCCCGTCGCGATGGGCCCACGTCATGAAGAGCATGGGCGTCGCGCCGGCCGACTCGATCCTGCCGGCAAGCGTACGGACGGCGGGGTACATCGACGTTCGTCCCGCCCACGTCGCGGGCGTCTCGCTCTGCTCCTGGAGGATCACGTACGTCCAGCGCCGCGACGAGATCGCGTCAAGAGAATCCGAGGCGGCGGCATGCTGGGCCAGCGTCTCGCCGCCGTTGGCGACCGAGGAAACCTCGACCTGGCGGCCGCCCGAGGTCGCCAGCCGGGCGAACGTTGACGGCAGATCGTTGACGTACGTGTAGCTGTTGCCGAGGAACAGGACGCGGGTGCACGGTTCGGTTCCGCATGCCGGCGCGGCCGCGCCGCCACAACCGGCGAGCAGCAGACCGAGGCACAGCAGCAGACCGAACGCC
>Ga0187854_10002283_pt1 | contig 16650 bp, 17 predicted proteins | sample June2016WEW_6_15_FD_132445 | JGI IMG/M metagenome (GOLD analysis project Ga0187854, IMG submission 132445) | Peatland microbial communities from SPRUCE experiment site at the Marcell Experimental Forest, Minnesota, USA - June2016WEW_6_150 | ecosystem: Environmental > Terrestrial > Soil >...
CGATACCTTTTAAGGCTATTTTCAGATGATCTAATTGGAGAGCGTCCGCCGTGACAATTTCTAGATCTGGCCATAGTTCCCGATAGATCCGGGAAGGGGCTCTGACCATCAGTCTGATCTTATAACCTCTGGCCAACAGTTCTGGGACTAATCGTCCCCCGATATAACCGGAGGCACCGGTCACTAGAACCTTTCCCATGCCAGTCAATGGTTTGGACGGTAAGTCAGGGCAATAGAGATTCTTATCTTCTAGTGGCGGAAAAGATGGTTTTTTTTCAGGATCAATAATTGCCATTGCGATCTTTTTCTTTCGATTCTCAAGCCATGTCGCTTTTCTCGGGCAGGGCTCCTAGTTTATTTTTGTATGATACTCAAAAAGTTCGAATGGGTGGAATGATTTCTATCAGTACCTCTTAGAACGGGAAAGCAGGCCAAATAAGGACTAAATAGGAAACCTGAGAGGAGTCCGGCAGATGCTTTCAACCGAATGCCCCCAGGCCTGGACCCGTTTGGGATGATTACCTCCCCGTCGACACCGAACCAGGTCAGCAAAGCCTTGATATCTTGTGGCTTAATTATCTTGACACAAAAACAACATCTTCATATACTCAAACCCCAAAAGGGAAAGTTCGTATCAAAGGTAAGGTCGAGAGGAGTACCCGATGGAATATGTTCGCAAGGTTGATTTCGCGGCCATCGACAAGAGCGGCGCCGACGAGCGTCTGACCCAGAACCTGTTCGATCACACCTCGGGGGCCAAGACCTGCACGATCCATTGCATCAAGACGCCCGCCGGCGGCGGCTCCCCGGCCGGCATGCACGTCCACGACGTCGATCAGATCTTCTACATCCTGAGAGGCACGATGAGCATCGAGATCGAAGGTAAGAAGTACGAGTGCTCTCCCGGCTCGCTCATCGTCTTCCCTGCCGGTGTGCGGCACCGCAACTGGAACGGCGGCAGTGAGCCGACCGTTCACCTGGCCTTCAATACGCCCCTGCCTGACCCCAAAGTCCCCTTCGCCAAGTCGGTCTAACCTGGCGGACCGGCGACCTGCATAATGGCTTTACGAGTGGGGAATTCCGGGGACATAAAACTAATTTATTTACCCTTTTTAGCCGGCCTCCCCGGCGGCTCGTGACCTAAAGCAGACGTACTGGAAGAGCCTGAGCACTTGTGCGCGTGTTATCTGCCGGGGCGGATATTATTACCGGTAAACGTCCTTTCGATCAGCGACGGAAAACACCTCTATTTCCTTATTGGTGTGGTCGACTACGTAAAGTATCCGGTAATTACCAACTCTTATTCTGGCACCTTGCCGGCCATGAAGCTTTTTCGCGCTGCGGGGGAAAGGATTCTCTTCCAAAGAAAGAATGGCTTTTATGATTTTGTCGTGTACCTTTGCCGGTAGACCATCTAATTCTTTTTCTGCCGATCTTTTTAGTCTGACAGAATAAGGCATTATCTGCCCTCTTTCTTCCTGTCCGATAGATATTCATCCAAGCTCCGGGATGGCTCCTTACGACGTTGTTCGATAATGACCGTGTCTATCAGATCTTCAAGGAATTCCTTATCACTCAGCATTTTGCCCACTACAGCCTCTCTCGCCTTCTTTGGCAAAGCTCGAAAAGCTGTCATGAACACCTCGGACGTTGCTTCTACGGTAGTCATGATGACTGCCTCCCTTTTTTTCTTACTTGTCAAATTATAGCAAATGCCGGACCAATTTCAATCTTTCAGTAAGTCGACTCTTCAGACTTCTGCAATTCGTCCGTTGTTCTTCAAAATGTCCGCACCGACGTGCGGATATTCCACATCTGGCCGAAGATCAAAACAACCTTCCACATTCAAATTTGATGATCCCGTAAGAGTCAGAAAAGCTGTCACTCCTGCGAAAGCAGGAGTCCAGAACTACCTGAATTAACTGGTTTCCCGCTTTCGCGGGAATGACGAAACTGGGACAAAAAGGACTTTTTAGGGGTTCATCAATTGTTTTATGAGACCTTAAATACCTCCCAAGTCTCCATTTGCTAAAAGGGGAGTGATTATTCGTATGTCTTCGCGTTCAGCTTGCCCAATGGGCAGGTTACATCGCGATTCCGGTTCAGAAAAAAATTGGGGATTATTTTTTCGCCGCTTCCTTGGCCAGCTCCGCCTGGATCTTTCCGATCTTTTGCGATTCCACCTCCCAGTATTTGGTAAATTCGTCGCCGATCAGAAGATGCACCTCGTCCCCCGGCTTCTCGATCAGATCGATAAAAGCCTTATCGGTACAGACCTTCTGGGCCACTTCCCTGAGTTTATCCACAATGGGCTGCGGGGTCTTTTTCGGAGCCATGATCCCCACCCAGCCATAGTACTCGGCATCGATTCCAAAATCCTTCATACAGGGAATTTCGGGCGCTGACTTGAGCCGGTTTTTGCCCACCACCGCCAGCACTTTCAATTTTCCGCCCTTTACCAGCGGAAGCGTTGTGGGGGGATACTGCATCCCGAAATCGACGTGCTTGCCTACCACCGCCGAAATGCAAGGGCCCCCGCCGGAATAGGGGACATGGCGGAATTTTAGGCCGGTAGCGTTGGCAAAGATTTCAATCGGCAGATGGCTCATCCCATACAAGCCTCCGGAACAGAAGGCGATCTGGCCGGGTCTAGCTTTGGCATCCTTCATGAAGTCGTCCAGAGTTTTCCAGGGGCTATCCGGATGGACAATGAGCAGGGTCGGACTCAGGGTGAAGGAACAGATGGATATGAAGTCATGCCGGGTGAACGGGGGCTTCCGTCCGTTGGCAATTTCCCATTCGATGGCATTGGTCAGATTCACCGACCCCACGGTGAGGGTATATCCGTCGGGTGCAGCCTGGGCACCGGCTACGCCCCCGATCATGCCGGTGGCCCCGGATTTATTAACCACCACAATCGGCTGGCCGATAACTTTTTCCGCCACCGAGGCAAAGGCCCGGCTTTGCAGGTCCAGGGTTCCTCCCGGGGGCATGGGATTAATCAAGGTTATGGGGCGGGTCGGGTATTTGGCTCCCCCGGCCAGCCCTGCCAGGCCAAATAGCAAACAGATGACCCATCCGAAAATTTTAAAGCTTTTCATGACAACCTCCATTTAAGTTTTTGAAATTGTTCAGCCACAGAGGGCGCAGAGGTCAGATAGCTAGGAGAACATGATATGGAAAAGAATTTAACCCTGAATCCTCAAAACAGATTCCTCAGTCCAGCGGTGCGTTCAGGGAACGCACCCTACATTTTATTCATCATTTATATTTATCCTGCCCTTCATCCAACGCCTTTTCCCAGGTCGATTTTGGCCTCAGGGTAGTGATTAAATTCCAGAGGAACAGCAGGGAGGAGATCCCGAACAGGGTCAAGGTGATCGGGCTGTGCCAGAAGATCGAAAAGGACCCGGCGCTTCGCATTAAGGACTGGCGCAGGGACACCTCCAGCAGCGGGCCAATGATCAGGGCCAGGATAAAGGGAGCCAGGTCGTATTTCAGTTTGCGGAATATATACCCCAAAATCCCCGAGCCCAACAAGACGAGGAGATCGAAGGTGCTGGCGCTGACGGAATAGGTTCCCACCAGGCAGATGATCAAAACCAGGGGGAAGAGAATGCGAAAAGGAATCCGCAGCAGATTGACGAATATACCCACCAGCGGCAAGTTGAGAATCAATAAGATCATGTTCCCGATATACATGCTGGCGATCAACCCCCAGAAGATCTGGGGCTGTTCGGAGATGAAAAGCGGTCCGGGGCGGATTCCATGAATCATCAAAGCGATCATCATCACCGCCGTGGCCGGGCCAGTGGGGATCCCGATTCCCAGGAATGGGATCATCGCTCCTCCGGTGGCTGCATTGTTGGCGGTTTCCGGTCCGGCCACGCCTTCAATGCGGCCGGTGCCGAACTCCTCCGGATGGCTGCTCAGCTTTTTCTCCACCGCGTAGCTGACAAAGCTGGAAAGTACGTGGGCGGAGCCCGGCAAGATCCCGATCAGAAAGCCCAGGCCCGAACCGCGGAAGATAGGACCCCAGGAGGCCCGCAGCTCCTCGCGGGTGGGTAAGAGTTCCCGCATCTTGACCTTATGGATAATCCGGACCAGGCTCTCCTCGGTGGCGGTCAAAATTTCACCGAAGCCGAAGGCCCCCATGGCCACCGGCACGAAGCCGATCCCATCATACAGATCCTTGACCTCATGGGTAAACCGGAAGCTCCCGGTGAGCGGATCCATGCCGATTGTTCCCAGGAACATTCCCAGGAGAATCATGGGCATGGTTTTGAAGAAGGAGCCGCTCCCCAGCGATCCCAGAAGAATGAAGGCCAGCACGAGAACGGCGAAAATTTCCGGGGGACCAAAACGAGTCGCAAAATTGGCCAGCAGGGGGGCCAGGATCATCAGGCCCAGGATACTCAGATTTCCTCCGATGAACGATCCCCAGGCGGAGATGAAAAGGGCAGCCCCGCCACGACCCTTCTGGGTCATGCGGTAGCCGTCCACGCAGGTGATAACCGAGGCCGATTCCCCGGGGATGTTCATCAGGATCGATGTGGTCGATCCGCCATACATGGCACCATAATAAATCCCGGCCAGCATGATAATCGCCCCGGTGGCATCGATGCCATAGGTAGCAGGGATGAGCAGGGAAATCCCGGCGAGAGGACCGATGCCGGGCAGGACACCCACCATCGTCCCGAAGAGGCAACCGATAAAACAAAGGTAAATATTGTGCAGGCTAAGGGCCGTCTGAAAACCGGCAATCAGGTTGCCGAAAACATCCATGGCCACCCCAGTCAAAACGAGGAAATCATATGCCCCAAAAGCTCAGCGGGAGCTGGACACCGAGAACTTTGACGAAAAGATACCAGCTCCCCAGGGCAAAGACAACAGACATTCCCGCGGCCAGTGGTAACTTATACCGGCATATCCCCAAAAATAGAATAAAAAGGTAAACCATTACTGAGGTTACGTACCCGACCGGTTCCAGGGCCAGAATGAAGCCCAAGGTGAGAAGGACAATCAACAGGGGGGTAATCAGGTTGCGCAGGAATTCCCATCCCTTTCCTTTTTGATTTTCTTCTTTTTTGCTTTTTGCCCGGGCGATGATCGTGATTCCGGAAAAGGCCAGCAATACGGCCAAACCGAAAGGAAAAGCCCCCGGCCCGGGTTCGTTCCACCTTCCCATGGGAAGGCTGCGGGAATAGACGAGCCCGTAAAATCCCGTAAGCAGAAAAATCAAACCTCCCACGCGGTCCTTGATCATAGAACCTACCTAAGGAGCCAATATATTACTTTTTGAAATTGTGGCTCATCTCCAAATTAGTTGAGCCCCTAAGAGCTGGGATATTCTAAATGCCGAGTTATTTCATGGGCGCGAAAGGAAAGTCATATTGCTTGCAATCATGAGGCATATATCTTCCCTTCGCTGTGGCGGGGGTGTTCTGTGATTTCATCGAAGCTTTCTTTTCCCGCCCCCGCTCCTTTTTGCGGAAGGCAAGCAGGGAGTTTATGGAAGGCGGATATCCCGCCGATGCTTGCGGCGCAATCCGCCTTTCCTTCCGCGCCCTTGTCAAGCCTTCATAAAATATTCGATTAACTAATTTGGAGATGATCCGAAATTGTTTGGCCATTGCAAAATCCCTCCCCGAGCCTCCCTTTGAAAAGGGGGATTAAGGGGGATTTCTGAGAACTCTGGGCCAGGTTGTACGGGCACGATGAATCGTGCCCCTACTGTATTCTCCATAAGGCTAAATCGTTATTACCTCTTTTTTAACTGGGCAAATCCGGCCTCAGTCTTGGGCGGGCCGCTCACCCCCCACACCACCAGTTCATCGTTTCCAATGTTCACGACAGAGTGAACGGCATCCCGGGGAACAAAGGCCAGCATCCCTTTTTTGACGACGGCTCCTTCTCCCTGGATTACCACTTTACCTGTGCCCTGCATGAAATACATGGCGTGTTCCCATTCATGAGTATGAGGGTCGGCTCCGGCGCCGGGCCGAAAGCGGGTGATGTGGATACGAAATTCTTTCGCCGGAGGAATATCGACGAGGATCTCGGCTTTTACGGATTCGCTGTGGGTATCCGCGATGTACTGCCAGGTATACTCTTCAAACTGGTCATAAAAATACTTCATTCCGCCTCCCATTCATGACTTGGCAAAACCGGTTTGCGTTCTCAATTCCTTCTCCGGCCCCGGCGGGGCATAGACCACGACGTACCGGAGGGGCTCATCTCCGGTGCATTCAACGGAGTGAACCATCCCGATCGGTGCGAATACGGCATCTCCGGGTTTGATAGGATATACCTTCCCGCCCATGCTGATGGTCCCCTTTCCCTGCAGGATATACCAGCAGTGCTCCACCTTATGGGAATGCTCCTTTCCCTTGTATCCCGGAGCCAGCTCATTTACGAGCAGGGAAAAATGCTGAGCATCCGAGGTTTCTTCATCGATCAGGATCCGGAAAGTCCCTCCCCCTCCGGCGACCGGGAGTTTTCCGTGAACCGCTTCGGCCACATTGACCACGTATCGTTTCATGGAATTTACTTTCCCTTCTTCTCCTGGGGCGGAGACTTGATAATGACAGCTTTCATCGGCCTGTCTTTCCTGAGGTTGATCGTGGCGTGGTCGGTATCGGCGGGAACGAACACAAAAGAGCCGGCATGGATCGGCTGGTCCCCGGCCTTCGTCCGGCTGATGCCCTCGCCCTCCAGGACGTAGATCACCTCTTCCTGATCGGGATGGCGATGAAGAGTGTGTTCTCCCCCGGGGGAATATTCCGTGATATTGATCTTCAGGTACCTGGCTCCGACGTTTTCCGGGCCAAACAGGTTCTTCGTCTTTCCCCAATCCACCCCGACAAATTCCCTTTCATTTTCTCGAACCACCGTACTACCCATGGACAATCATCTCCTTCCCTTTTTACTGCCCATCCGGAAATTCCCCTCCCCATCCTGACGGGGGAGGGTCAGGGTGGGGGGGTAACGATTGGGATATCAAGGCTTTTCATCTGCCCTCATCCTGCCCTCCCGCGGGGGGAGAGGGAGTTTCCGGATGAAAACTATTTAATCATGTGCCGGAAGGTACAGATATCAGCAAGCTCTTTGAGGTCCGGCTCGTTCTCCAGGTTCAGGATGATATCTTTGGTCCGCTCAATATGCTTCTCTGACAGGATTCCCTTTAGATACTTGCGGTAAATTGCCACGACCTCGTCCATGGTCAACGGGTACTTGGGACCTCCATAAGGCTGGTCCATGGCCCCGGTCAACACCTTCCCGTTCTTCAATTTTAGGTCAATCCGCCCCTCTCCCGAGAAATATCGCGCAGGGTATTCAGGATGGTAAACGACCTTGATCTTTTTTCGGAGCTCGGCGACTTTCGGGTCTTTCACCGTCTCTTCCGTGCAGGTCGCAAGGCCGCATTCCCCATGAATCATCTGGTAGGCCAGGATATGCTGGGTGCTGAAGCGGCTGTCCTCGGCGCTTTTGGGTTCCGCCCGGTCCACCACGTTCCGCAGCGGGTCGAAGTGAAGAACCATCTCAGCCACATCTTCGTACTTCACCCCGTTCTTTTTCATCAGGTCGTTGAGCACATCCACAAAGTTGTGGGTGAAGAAGCAGAATCCCCATTTCTTGATCCAGGTATTGTTCGTGTAGAAGGGGGCTTTTCCCAGGCCCTCGACCATCTTGGAAAATTCAATATTTTTATTCCCGCCGGTAAGCATGTCCAGGCATTTTTCGATCACCGGATTGCTGGTCATCCCGTCTTTGGCCAGCATGGCATTCAACACTGCGTTCCGGCAGACCGTGGCGGATTCCCAGAAATGGGCATCCGTTCCCCAGGTGTGCATGTACCCCTGCCCCTGAACCATGGCCAGCCCAAAGGCGGCCTTCGTCTCCGCCTCCGAAAGCTCCAGGGCCCTCGCGCAGCTTGCCGTGGCCCCGTAAATTCCGATAAAAGGCAAATTGCAGATGCCGATTCCATCTGTCCCCACCGAGGCATACATGGCGATCCGATTCTGCATCTCTTGCCCGACGTATAAGGCTACGATTACCTCTTTCCCCGATAACTTCCACTTCTCCGCCGCGGTCAACAAGGCCGGCCAGGTGGTAACATCACTGATTCCGCCGCCGGGGAATTGGTCATCTTCCATTTCCGAGGCGTGCCCGAAAAAGCCATTGGCCAGAGCCGAATTGGCTACGTCCGCCCGGAAACCGCAGCCGTACACCCCGCACTCCGGCTTCCCGGAATTTTCCATCACGTAACGGATTACCTTTTTGCAGGTGGGTGCGGCCGACCCCACCACCATGCCCATCACTTGCTTTAGGGTGAGCTTTTTCACATGGTCGATCACCGTCGGGTCTATCTCCCTGAACTCGGTGTGGGCCACAAATTTGGCAAACGTTTCGGCAATCTCCATATCTTCCTCCATTTAGATTTTTTTTCGTGTTTGTTTTTTTCTCACTTAGGAAATTGTAAAAATCTCTCTTTTCTTTAAATTTTTCAGCGCGGAGCACGCAGAGATCGCAGGGCCGAATCATTCAGATGAAAAAATTCAAAAAGACCAGTTCGTTTCTTTGTCTTTACATTTTAATTATTCCCTGCGTTCTCCGCGCTCTCTGCGGGTAATCTTTTGGGATATCTCCAAATTAGTTGCGGGCTAAGGAACTGACATATTCTGAATGTCGAGTGGTTTCAGGGTCGCGGAAGGAAAGCCATATTGCTTGCAATCATGAGGCAAATATCCCTCCTTAGCTGTGGCGGGAGTGTTCAGCCCTTTCATGGAAGCTTTCTTTCCCCGCCCCCGCTCCGCTTTACGGAAGGCAAGCAGGGGTTTATGGAAAGCGGATATCCCGCCGATGCTTGCGGCGCAATCTGCCTTTCCTTCCGCGATCTGGTCAGGCCTTCGCAAAATATTTGATCCACTAATTTGGAAATGATCCATCTTTTTTATTTCTCTTTTTGTCATGGCATGAGGACGATGCTCCGCATGCATTTGGAGGGATCCCGAGCCGTTTCAATCGCTTTCCCCCATTCCGGCAAAGAAAATCGATGAGAAATGAGATGCTCGACCCGGATGACCCCGCTGGCCAGCAGCTCTTGAGCCATGATGCAGGCGTTCACGGAAGAAAAGCTGCCAATTACTTGAAGATCCTTCCTGCAAACTTCAAAGGGGTTAATCCGGGCGTACTGGTCAGGCGGCACAATCCCATAGAGGATAATTTTTCCACCGGGAGTAACAAAATTGAACGCCCGTTCTACAATCGGCACCACCCCGGTCGTTTCGAAGATGGCATCAAACCCCCTCGGGGCGATCCGGCGGAGGGTTTCTTCCTGAGAGTCATCGGCTACCACCGTTGCATCTATGCCCATATGCGAAGCCACCTCAAGGCGGCTTTTGGTTCTTCCCGTAACTACTACAGTCGAGGCCCCTGTCTTTTTGGAGAGCTCCGCAAGGATCAATCCATTGGCCCCCGTCCCGAAAACCAGAACCTTCATTCCCGGCTGAAGTCCCGCCCGCCGAATCGCGTAAACGATCGTTCCCAGGTTGGCTATGAAGGAGCCGGCCTCAAAAGAGACATGATCGGCAAGAGGGATGAGGTTTCTCACCGGAACCGCAACCTGCTCCGAAAACCCACCGTCGAGCTTCATCGCTGTGGACCTGGTATGTCCGATCACCATTCCATTCGAACAATGATTGATTTTCCCTGCTTTGCAGAAAAAACAATACCCGCAGGCAATGAAAGGCTCGACTGCAACCCGGTCCCCGGGTTTTACATGGGTCACCCTGGCGCCAACTTCTTTTACCACCCCAGAAAATTCATGACCCGGGATCAAAGGATAAACGGCTCCCTTGAATTCTCCGTCGAGAAGATGGATATCGGTACCGCAAACACAGCAAGCCCTCACATCCAGGGTAACCTCTCCTTCACCCGGACTGGGATAAGGGAGTTCCTTGATTTTGAAGAAACCGGGTTTCTCAATAATGACTGTCTTCATCTCCTCTACCTTCTCTCTCCTCGATCGGGAGCCCATGCTGGGTTGGCATTGTCAATCGTGGCAAATTAGTTCAGCAGCTCCGCCGAAATGGCCGGTCCGATGACGCCGATTCTCTGTCCGGTCCTTTCTCGCCTTTAGCGTTTCAACAGCTTGCTGCCATAAAGACCGGTCAGATTGATCAGGAGAATCAGCAGCATGATGGCAAACGGCGCCATTTGCGCCAGCGGGGCGTAGATGAGGGACCCCAGGGAGGTGACCTGACCGACGAGAAAGGCGGATACCAGCGTTCCTTTAATGCTGCCCAGACCGCCGATAATGACGACCATGAAAACGAAGGCCAGCACATTGAGCCCCATCTGGGGATCCACCATGATCAGCGGCGCATGCAGTCCCCCTGCCAGCCCGGACAGCGTTCCGGCGATGACGAAGGTCATGGTAAAGAGTTTGTAGACGTTAATGCCGAGGCCTTCCACATGTTCTACGTCCTCAATACCAGCCCGGATGGCCTTGCCGATGATGGTCCGGTTCAAAAAGAGCCAGATCCCGCCGTAAACCAAAAATGAGATCCCGATGACGATCAGTCGGTAGACGGGGATGGCCGTGCCCAGAATACTGACCTGAGTTTCGATCGGAATGGGAGCCGGCCTGGGAACCAGCCCCCAGATGTATTTAATGGCTCCTACCCCGGCGATTAGAATCGCGAAAGAGGCAATCATGGTAAAGGTGATATCCCGCTCATAAATGCGTAGATACACGAACCGCTCTACACCGAAACTGACCAGGCCCGCAGCTGCCATCCCCCCGAACATACCGATCCACGTGTTTCCCGTGGCGACAAAAATGCTGTAGCTGATGAAGGCGCCAACGGAATAATACAGCAACTGGTCGAGGCTGATGATGCGCATTAAGCCGAAACAGAGCGACAGGCCGATCGCCATTAGGAAAAAGATACTGCCGATGCTCAGCCCGAAAATGACGCCGGAAATCAGGAGTTGCGCGTCCATCATCTACTCTCGTCTCCCTTGCCCCGCAAACCTGGCAAGATTCTCTTCCGGAAAAGATCTTTTTTTAGAATGGGCTCCAGTGTCCCCCAAATGCCTTTTTCTCCGGCCAGCATGATGAATACCAGCAGCAAGCCGATGAATAGTTCCCAGTTGGCGATATACCCGCTGATCAGGTCTTTCATGCCGGTATAAGCGATCGCTCCGACGATGGGCCCGTAGAGTGTGCCGACGCCCCCCAGAATCGTTACCACCACCGGATCGGCGGCTCGGGCGGGACTAGTGATTTCCGGGCTCACAAAGCCAAAATAGACGGCGTACAGTGCGCCGGCCAAAGCAGTCGTCGTGTTGGCGATGACAAAAGCCAGCCATCGGATATTGAAGTTGTTGTACCCGAGAAATTTCAATTTGTCTTCGTTGATCTTGGTGGCCAGGCAGCAGGCGCCGTAAATCGAATCGTCCAGATATTTGTAGAACGCCCAGAGGGCCAATGCCACCAGGAAAGCGAAGATGAAGAAATGGCTGGGCTTGGTGAGGTCCAGCACGGGGGTCGAGGACATTTGGGTCAAAAACCACAGGCCGTTGTCGCCGTGGGTGATACCCGCCAGAATTTTTTCCATTAGATAGAACACGATCACTGCCAGCGCCAGGTTCACCAGGGCAAAATAGTCGCTGCGCAACCGGACAAAAAAAGGACCGACAATGACCGACACCATTACTCCGGAAAGAAGCCCCAGGAGGATGCCGATGTAGGGGTTTGTGCCGAAATAATAGAGGTAAAAAGCGGTTGCATATGCGCCTACCGCCAAATAGGCCGGCTGGCCGAAGGAGATAAAACCGACCCGACCCAGAAGGAAATTGCAGCCCATGGTGTAGATGGAAAAAATAATGATCTCGTTCGCGAAAGGCAGGGGCAAGAAAACCCTTAACCCAGCCAACAGCAGAAACGCCAGCAGGATGCCCCACCACCATCTGAACACATTCCGCATCGCCTTTTCCCTCTTCAATCCATCGCCCGATCGCTCAGCAAACCGTTCGGGTCCGTTTCGAGTGCCAGCTTTCGCATCGACGGGTTACACCACACCCGGGCGAGCCAGAAAAATCCCCCCCCTTTGTCAAAGGGGGGCCAGGGGGGATTTTTTAAGAGACTAAAGATACTGTTCACAGACTTTGACCTGGATGGATTCCCTGTCGGTCAGTTCGATCACGATGCGCCCCTCTTTGATGGCGTATATCTTATCGGATATGGCGCACACCAGGGGCAGGTTTTGTTCAACGATCACCAGCGCCGACTTTTTGCTCAGCTCCTTGAAAACGTTTTTTAGATGGGCAACGATGCTGGGGGCCAGTCCCTCGGTGGGCTCATCAATCAGCAAAACTTTTGGGTTGCCCAGCAGGGCTCTGCCGATCATCAACATCTGACGTTCCCCCCCGCTAAGGTATCCGCCCTTGCGATCCATGAGCTCTTTCAGCTTTGGAAAGTAGCCGGTCACCTGCTCCCAGTTGTAATCCCTTGTAGCGTAGCTGCCCAGTTCCAGGTTTTCCCTGACCGTCAAATCCGAAAACACTTTTTTGTCTTGGGGAATGTATTTAAGTCCCATTTTGGCGATATCGTAGGACCTCAGGCCAATCAGGTCGGTATTGTTGAAGGTGATCGATCCGGAGGTCGGCTTCAGGAATCCGGCAATGCTCTTGAGCAGGGTGGTTTTACCGGCTCCGTTTCGACCCACGCAGGTCACCACTTGGCCTGGTTTTGCACTGAGACCGGCATCGAACAAAACTTTCGATTCACCGTAAGAAACATTCAAGCCTCTGACCACCAGTATTTCGCCGTTATTCATCGTCCTGAGCTCCGTATGTGCGGGCAGGATCGGTTCCCTCGGCGGAGGCGTCGATTTGCCAGTAACTTCTGCGCACCTCCGGGTCCCGGAGACATTCCTCATACCCGCCGTCGGCGATGATTTTGCCCTCATGCATGACCGTGAGTCTCTTCAGGAAATCCTCCACCTGGGAAATCTTGTGTTCCACAATCAGGATCGTCTGCTTGCCCATATGCTTGTTCAGTACTCCCAGGACCTTTTTGATTTCCGACTCGCCCAACCCGGCCAGAGGCTCGTCCAGCAGCAGCACCCTGGGCTCGGTCAGGATGGCCATGGCAATCTCCAACCGTCTCTTCTCCCCCAGGCTGAGATGCTTCACCTGTCTGTTGGCTACATCCTGAAGCTCGAAGATTTCCAGGGATTCGGCGATTTTTTCTTCTTTGCGGTATCGCTTGCACGTGGTTAGCAGCAGGGAAAGCAACGACGTTTTTTTATGGGCCCGGTAAAAGGACAGGACCAGGTTGTCAATCACCTGGAGATTGTCGAAGGTGGAGGTCAGTTGAAAGGTTCTCATCATCCCCATGGCCACCCGTTCCTGCGGCGACACGTGGGTGACGTCTTTCCCTTTATACCAGATGGTTCCCTCATCGGGCGGGTAATACCCGGTAAGGAGGTTGAAGAAGGTGGTCTTCCCGGCCCCGTTGGATCCGATGATCCCTGCGACTTCGTTTTCCCGCAACAAATAATTAACGCGGTCAACAGCGATCAATTCGCCAAAGCGCTTGGTGACGTTTTCGGCCCTTATGATTTCTGCGCCTGAATCCTTGCTCACGGTGGGCCCTCTTCACCTGTTCCGCCCCGGTGAAAGGACTCGGAAGCCACCGGGGCGGAGACGGGTCTAATAACCCCTGTGATTCAGACCCTAAACCACAGACTTCAGACCTCAGCCTGGAAGGAGAAAATTTCTTATACAGAAAAGCCTGGTGTCTAAGGTCTGCGGTCCCGGGTCTGGATTACGGCTAATAACCCAGAGACTTCAGGGTCGGCATTACCGAGTCGCCGCCCTGGTAGCCTACCACTTTAAACAGATCCCACTCGTTTTTCTGCTCGCCGGGACCTTTTCCCTGGACCAAAAAGCCAGCGTACTTGTATACCGCCGCGTGATCTTCCCGCCATCGGGCAGGGCCTTTAACACTGGTAAATTCGCCTTTCTTGGCCATCAGCGCTGCCGACACTTTTTTAGGATCAAAGGACCCGGAAGCCTCAAACCCCCTGAACATTTCCATGTAGGCGGTATAGGCAATCGTGGCATAAGAATCCGGAGGCATTTTGTATTTCGCCCGATACAGCTCCGTAAACTCTGCAGCGCTTTTGGCCACTTCCTTGTCTTCAAAGGCAGCCAGATCATAGTAAAAATAGTGCATCGCGTAGACACCCTGCAGGGCTTGGGGAGGAAGGCCTTTGGCGACCACGTTGGTAATGAAGGCATTGAAAATGGTCGTTTCCTTGTTGAGGCCCATCTGCTGAACCTGTTTTAAAAGGGCCACGGCATCGCCGGCAAATTGAGAGGCGATGAAGACATCCGGCTTGGCCGCCCGAACTTTCTGCAAAATGGTCGTGTAATCACTGGTTCCCAGGGAAACCTCGTCATACCCGATAACTTCGCCTCCCATCTCTTGGGCAGCAGCTTTGACTCCGTCCCGGATGTCCCAGCCCCAGCTATCGGCGCGGGCCAAAAAGAAAATACGCTTCTTGCCCAGCGTTTTGACGGCCGCCTGCCCGGACATATATCCAACCGTCCAGGGACTGAATGCGGCGGCAAAGGTGGAATCAGCCAGCTTGCCTTTCATGAAAGCCTCTTTGGCCATGACGCAAACGGGGAAATAGGGCATCGGATCTTTTAAAACCATGGCATTGATGGCGTACGCGAGCGGCGCCCAGGTCTGACCGCCCACGCCTTTTACTCCTTCTTCAACCATGTAGCGATAGCGCCGGACGCCCACATCCTGCTTGGCTTCATCATCGGCGACAACCCCCTCCACTTTTACTTTTCCCCAGGGCATATTGAGTCCGCCCTTTTTGTTGATCACATCCACCGCCAACAGCGCACCATCCCGCTGGGTTTCAGCCACTGCCGCGAACGTGCCGGTGAGCGGAAGCAGGATACCGACCTTAATTTTGTCGGGGTCGGCAGCTAGGGCGTTGCCGGAACCAAGAACACTGCAAAATACGAAGATAGAAAATAGAACCAGAAATTTTTTCATTTGTGCCTCCTCATTGATTGAATATCCCGGATTTCAGATCCTCTACGAACGGCCTAGATTCTGACTTTATTCATCTAACTTTACATCACCTCCTTGTTGAATATCCTGGTGCCAGACACACCATTAACCCTGCACAACGCTTTATGATCGGAAGTCGCTTATCGGTAGTGTGAGTATACGGAGAAGGCCATTGGGTGTCAAGGAATTTGAGCCGGAAAGTGTTGTGTTTACGGCTATATTGACGCCGAAGGTGAAGGTTCTCGACCCGTTCCAATTGAATGGGAGCATCACTTTAGTATTACCGTGCGGTCTTCCTCACTCATTTTTTTGGAGAGGAAGTATTGGTAACCCAGGATGAAGACGATGAAAGCGATCATCCCGATGCTCACGCCCCGGGTGAAAAATGGAGCAATGGAGCCTTTGCCGGCCAACAAGGCCCTGCGGAAATTCATGTCCAGCAAATCGGTCCCCAGAATCAGACCTAAAACCAAAGGGGAGACGGGGAATCCCAGGCTTTTCATAACGATACCGAGAACCCCGAAAAAAAACGCCAGGTACATGTATTCAATATTGGTGGCCGCCGCGTAAGAGCCCAAGGAGCACAGAACGGTCACAATCGCAGCCATCGCCGTTCTGGGAGTACTTATGAAAAGCCGGATTAGACCCTTACTAGCATAGGTGCCAATAAAAACAAGCAGGATCCCGGCCAGAAAGAGCGATACCGAAATCTGGTAGAGCCACTGGGGGTTCGTCAGCAAGAAAGTGGGCCCCGGTCTTACACCATGAAGTAAAAGAATTCCCAACATAATGGCGGTAGGAGCATCTCCCGGGACGGCCAGGGATAAAACGGGCGCATAGGCTCCGGGCACATTCGCCATATTGCACGTCTCGGAGCCGATCAAACCCTCAATACTCCCCTTACCAAATTTCTCCGGCTCCTTACTGGTGCTCCTGGCATGATCATACCCCACCCAGCAGGAAACGTTGGCGCCGATCCCGGGAGCGACGCCGATGATGTAACCTAAAACTGAGGTTCTCGCGCTCAGCCAGCGATACTTCCACCACAAGCGGGCGGCTCCGACTAAAGAAGTTTTCTTCAAGGGGAATTTATTCATCCGCATATCCGTAAGACCCTGGAATACCTCGGTGAACCCGTATAACCCAATCATGGCGGGAATGAGGGGAATGCCGCCCGCCAGGAAAGTACTCCCGAAGGCTAAGCGCGGAGACCCGTCAATGGGGTCAATGCCAATGGAGGCTAAAATGAGCCCAAACGTGGCTGAGATCAGCCCCTTCAGGGTGTCCCCTTCGGATAGATTGGTGGCAATGAAGACTCCAAATATGCCGAACCAGAACATCTCCCAGGGGCCAAACATCATGGAAAGCTTTACGAAGAAGGGCATGGTCACCAGCAGCAGGATTAGCCCCATATTATTTCCCATGAAACTGGTGAACACGTTGACTCCCAAGGCCACCTCGGCTTCACCCTTTTTGGTCAGCTGATAACCCTCGATGGCCGTCGGCGCAGAGGCTGGATTGCCGGGGATGTTAAGAACGGTGGC
>Ga0187854_10002286_pt1 | contig 16644 bp, 13 predicted proteins | sample June2016WEW_6_15_FD_132445 | JGI IMG/M metagenome (GOLD analysis project Ga0187854, IMG submission 132445) | Peatland microbial communities from SPRUCE experiment site at the Marcell Experimental Forest, Minnesota, USA - June2016WEW_6_150 | ecosystem: Environmental > Terrestrial > Soil >...
ACGGGCAAGGAGGTCGAGCTCGAGATCGTGGGCGGTGATGTGCAGGCGGACCGCGCCGTGCTCGATCGCGTGCGTGAAGCCCTGCTGCAGCTGGTGCGGAACGCGGTGGCTCATGGCATTGAGCGGCCTGACGAGCGGGAGTCTGCCGGCAAGCCTCGGCGGGGCCGGATCACGATCGCGGCGGCGCTTCGGGGCGACAGGATCGCGATCACGGTGGCCGACGACGGCGCCGGCCTCAATGTGGCGGCAATCCGCTCGCGGTTGGCAGGCCTCGGCCGCCCCACGCCGGCGGACGAACGGGTGCTGGTGCGGGGGATCTTCGAGGGGGGCATGAGCACTACCGCCGACGCCACCGTCATCTCGGGGCGCGGGGTGGGACTCGACATCGTCCGGGCCGCGATGGCGGCCGTCCGCGGTGGCGTCGAGGTGACCTGGGTGGCCGGCAAAGGGACGACGTTCACCCTTACCTGCCCCCCGAGCCTCGCATCCGTTCGCGCCCTCCTGGTCCTGGTCGGGTCCCAGGTCCTCGCGCTTCCCACGTCGCACGTGGAGCGGGTGCTTCGGGTCACGCCCGGCGAGATCCGGCGCGCGGAGGGCAAGGACGTGCTGGAGGGCGACTGCCCGATTCCGCTGGTGGCGCTGGCGCGGCTGCTCCCGCCGTTGCCGGAACGCCCGGTCGCCGGTCCGACCGCGGTCGCGGTGCTCACCGCCGGCGAGCGGCGGCTCGCGATCGCGGTGGACGAGCTGATCGCCGAGCAGGAAATCGTGCTTCAGCAGCTTGGCTCGGGAGCACAGGGTCTCCCGCTGCTGAGCGGGGCGGCGATGCTCGGCACCGGGCGGATGGTGCTCGTCCTGGATTGCATCGCCCTCGTAGCCGCCGGCCTGGCTCTCGTCTCCGGAGGCGTAGCGCGTGCAGAAGTGAAGGGCGCGGCGCCCGCCAGGCAGACCGTGCTCGTGGTAGACGACTCCCTCACCACACGCACGCTGGAGCAGAGCATCCTGGAAGCGGCCGGCTACGACGTGATCGCGAGTGTGGACGGCGCCGATGGGTGGAAGGCGCTGCAGGAGCGTGGGGCCGACGCCGTCGTCGCCGACGTCGAGATGCCCCGGATGGACGGATTCGCGCTGTGCGAAGCCATCCGATCTGCCAAGCGATTCAAGGAGCTGCCCGTCATCCTCGTCACGGCGATGGAGACGCCCGAGCACCGGGCGCACGGGCTTGAAGTGGGCGCGGACGGGTACATCGGCAAGTCGAGCTTCGACCAGGAGAACCTGCTCGCGACGCTGCGTCAGCTCCTGGGAGGGGAGGCCAAGTGATTCGCGTGCTGCTTGCCGAGGACTCGCTCACCGTGCGCCGGCTGCTGGTGGAGCAGCTCCGGAGCGATTCGGAGATCGAGGTCGTCGGCGAGGCCAACAACGGTGCCGAGGCGGTCGAACAGGCGTGCCGGCTCCATCCGGACATCGTGGCGATGGACGTGCACATGCCCGTGATGGACGGTCTCGACGCCACCAAGGAGATCATGGTGCGATCGCCCGCCCCGATCGTGCTCTTCTCCTCGAGCTCGACCCCCGGTGACGTCGAGCTGGCGCTCAACGCGATGCGGGCCGGGGCGCTGATGGTGCTCGAGAAACCGGACAACCCCGGGTCGGCCAGCTTCGATGGCCGCCGGCAGCAGCTGATCCAGATGGTCAAGGCGATGGCGCAGGTCAAGGTCGTCCGGCGGTGGGCGCAGGGGCGCGAACCCGCCGCCGCGCCGGCCGCATCCCCGCGCCGCGGGGCCCCAGTCCGATTGGTGGCCATTGCCGCCTCGACGGGAGGCCCCGCCGTCCTGCAGCGCGTGCTGAGCGATCTGCCGGGCGATTTTCCGGCTCCGGTGCTGGTGGTGCAGCACATCGCCACCGGATTCGTGGGCGGGCTCGCGGACTGGCTCAATGCGTCGAGCGCGTTGCGCGTGAAGGTCGCGGAGGAAGGTGAGGACCTTCAGCCGCATGTCGCGTACCTCTCGCCTGACGACAGGCACCTGGGTGTGAGAGCGCCGGGGCGCATTCAGTTGTCGGATGCGCCGCCCGTCGGCGGGTTTCGTCCGTCCGGGACCTACCTCTTCGAGGCGGCGGCCAAGCTCGCTGGGCCGGCGCTTGCTGCGGTGATTCTCACCGGCATGGGGAGCGACGGTGTCGCGGGCCTCGAGAAGGTACGGGCGGCCGGCGGAACTGTCCTGGCTCAAGACGAGGAATCCTCGGTGGTCTACGGGATGCCGCGGGACGCGGTGGTGGCGGGCTTGGTGGACGCGGTGGTGGGCGTGGAGCAGATCGCGCCACGACTCGTGGCGCTGGCGCGGGAGGCGTGAGATGAGCAGGCGCATCCTGGTCGTCGAGGACAGCCGGACGCAGGCCGAGCAGCTCAAGGCGGTGCTGGAAGACGGCGGTTACCAGGTGGACGTGGCGACGGATGGCCAGGCGGGCCTGGCGGCCCTGGAAACACGCCTGCCTGACGCCATCATCAGCGACATCGTCATGCCTGGCGCCGTGGACGGCTACGAGCTGTGCCGGCAGGTCAAGACAGGCCTGCATCGGGACCTGCCGGTGCTCCTCCTGACCAGCCTCTCCGACCCGACGGACATCATCCGGGCGCTCGAGTGTGGGGCCGACAACTTCCTCCGCAAGCCTTGCGAACCGAAATACCTGATGGAGCGGTTGGGCGATCTCTTCACCACCCGCGAGATCCGCGCGAAGGACCGAGTCCGGTTCGGGATGAAAGTGATGTTCCTGGGGCGCGAGGTCACCATCAACGCCGAGCACCAGCAGGTGCTCGACCTGCTGATCGCGACGTTCGAGGACGCGGTGGTCCAGAACCGCGAGCTGCGCCAGCGCGAGGAGGAGCTTCGGATCGCCAAGGCGAAGCTGGACCGCTACGCGGGCGCGCTGGAGCTGCGTCTGAAGAGCGTGCTCGACACCATCCCGGACGTCCTGTTCAGCGTGGATGCGTCCTTCGGCAACCTCTTCTACATCTCACCCGCCGCGCGCCTCGTGTTCGGATACGCGCCCGACGAGATGCTCGCCGACCCCGAGCTGTGGCGGCGGAGCATCCACGGCGAGGACCTGCCGGGGGTGCTCGCAGCGTTCAACAAGGCCGTGGATACCAACGCGCCGCAGACCGCCGAGTGCCGCATCAGCACGCGCGCCGGAAATGAACGCTGGCTCGAGCTCAGCGTGGCGGCGGTTCCCGACGACGTGCACGGAGGCATCCGGTTGGACGGCGTGGCGCATGACGTCACGGACCGGAAGTGCGCCGAAGAGGCCCTGATCGCCAGCGGGACGCGCTTCCGGTCGCTGATCGAGCACAGCATGGACCAGGTCACCATCATGGGCGCCGACGGCCGGTTCACCTACGCCAGCCCCGGGGTGACACGGCTGCTCGGCTATGATCCTGACGAGTTGGTCGGACAAGTCGGGTTCGGTTACGTGCACCCGGATGATGTAGCACGCGTACAGGCCGCGTTCGCCCGAGCGCTGCAGGGCGATACGGCCGAGGTCCGCGAGACGTTCCGCTTCCGGCACAAGGATGGGTTCTGGCGGGCATTCGAATCGGTGGTCACGAACCTCCTGAGCGAGCCTACCGTGGCGGGGCTGGTCATCAACTCCCGCGACGTCACGGACCGGAGCAGGGCGGAGGAAGCGTTGCGCCAGGAGCAGTTCCTGGTGAATGCACTCATGGACAACATTCCCGACTCGATCTACTTCAAGGACCTCGGACACCGCTTCGTCAGGATCGGCCGAGCCATGGCGCGGCTCTTTGGGCTGAGCGATCCCGCCCAGGCCGTGGGTAAGACGGATGTCGACTTCTTCTCCATGGAGCATGCCCAGGCCGCCCAGCTGACCGAGCAGGAAATCACCCGCACGGGCCAGCCGGTCGTGGATCTGGAAGAGCTGGAAACCTGGCCGGATCGCCCCAGCCGCTGGGTCTCGACCACGAAAATGCCCCTCCGCGATGCTGCCGCTTCGATTGTCGGAACGTACGGAATCTCCCGGGACATCACGGAGCGGAGGAAGGGCGAGGAGTTGGTCCGCCAATCGGAGGCCGAGTATCGCGGCCTGGTCGAGCAGGCTCCGCTCGGCATCTGTCGGACCACTTGCGACGGGCACGCACTCAGGGTGAACAAGGCTCTCGTGGCGATGCTCGGCTACGACTCCGCCGACGATCTGCTCCAGGTGAATGCCCGCGACTTCTACGCTGATCCTTTGGAACGCGACCGAGAGATGGGGCAGCTTGAGTACCAGGGCGAGGCCCACGTCGAGACGGAGTGGAAGCGGAAGGACGGGAGCCTCGTCACCGTGCGGCTCAATATGCGCCTCGTCCGCGACGCGGCCGGCGCCGGCGGGTACATCGAGGGGCTCATCGAGGACGTGACGGAGCAGCGGAGCCTTGAGAACCAGTTCCGCCAGGCCCAGCGGTTGGAGGCGGTGGGGCGGCTGGCCGGCGGCGTGGCCCACGACTTCAATAACGTCCTCACCGCCATCACGGGTTACAGCGAGCTTCTCCTCGACGAGCTCACGCCCGGTGATCCCAAGCGGCAGGACGTGGAGGAGATCCACGCCGCGGCCCGGCGGGCCGCCGGCCTGACCCGGCAGCTCCTTGCCTTCAGCCGCAAGCAGGTCTTCCAGACCCGCGTGCTGGACCTCAACGCCGTGGTCCGCATGCTGGAGAAGATGCTCCAGCGCCTGATCGGCGAGGACGTGAAGCTCGAGATCGCACCGTCCTCCGCGCTGGGCGCCGTCCGCGCGGATCCCGGCCAGATCGAGCAGGTCATCATGAACCTCGCCGTGAACTCCCGCGACGCGATGCCGGGCGGAGGCCGGCTCACCATCGAGACGGCCAACGTGGACCTCGACGAGGCCTACGCGCGTGAGCACGCGGGGGCCGCGCCCGGGCGCTACGTCATGCTGGCGGTCAGCGACACCGGCACCGGGATGGATGCCGAAACCCAGTCGCACATCTTCGAGCCGTTCTTCACCACGAAGGAGCAGGGGACGGGCACCGGCCTCGGTCTCGCGACGGTGTACGGCATCGTGAAGCAGAGCGGTGGCCACGTGTGGGTCTACAGCGAGCCGGGCAGGGGAGCCACCTTCAAGATATACCTCCCGCGGGTGGATGAGCCGGTGGAGGCGCAGGACGCGCAGCAGGTCGCGCCGCCCGTGGCCGGAGGCCGCGAGACGGTGCTCGTGGCGGAGGATGATCCCTCGGTCCGCGAAATCGTGGCTGAGGTGCTGACGCAAAAAGGGTATCGCGTACTGCGGGCTCCGGACGGCCAGACCGCGCTCGAGATGGCCCGCGCGCAACCCGGGGAGATCCAGTTGCTGGTGACGGACATCGTGATGCCCGGGATGACGGGACGGGAGCTGGCGGAAGTCCTGGTGGCCGAGCGTGCCGGGGTGCGCGTCCTGTACATGTCCGGGTACACCGACGACGCGGTGGTGCGCCATGGCGTGCTCGCGGAGGGCCTGCCGTACCTGCAGAAGCCGTTCTCTCCCCGGGCCCTCGCGCTCAAGGTGCGGGAAGTACTCGATCGCGCGAGCGTGGCGGCGGGGGCCTGATGGGCGCGCTCCCTGCCGAGGCGATCCAGCTGCGCGTCGGATTGCCCGCGGCGCGGGTCCTGGCCGCCGATGACCAGGAGGAAACCCGCCGCGTGCTCCAGCGCGCCCTGGTCGCGCTGGGGTACGAGGTCGAGGTCGCCTGTGACGGGATCGAGGCGCTGGCCAAACTGCCGCTGGGCGTGGACCTCGTGCTCGTCGATGCGAGGATGCCGGGGCTCGACGGTTTCGAGGTCACGCGGCGCATCCGCGCCGATCCGGAACACAGTGACCTGCCGATCATCATGGTGACCGGCCTGGATAGCCGCGAAGACCGCCTCCGGGCGGTCGAGGCCGGCGTCAACGACTTCATCTCCAAACCCTTCGAGCTCACCGAGCTGCGGCTGCGCACCGCATCGCTGCTCCGCCTGAAGGCGGCCACCGACACGCTCAAGCGCCATCGCGCGGAGCTGGAGCACGTGGTGGCGAAGCGCACCGCCGATCTGCGACTGGCCCTGGACGGCATGGCCGAGGCGCAGCGGAACACCTACGCCGCCTACCTCGACGCGATCCGGCGGCTGGTGATCGCGGCGGAGTACAAGGACCGTGACACCGCGGCCCACATCGAGCGGATCGGCCTGTACTCGGAGCTGCTCGCGTCGCGCCTCAACCTGCCGCCGGGTGAAGTCGAGGTCATCCGTTACGCCAGCCCGATGCACGATGTGGGCAAGATCGGGATCCCCGATGCGGTCCTGCTCAATCCGCGAAAGCTGGACGCGGAGCAGTGGGAGATCATGAAGCAGCACACTGCGATCGGGGCGCGGATCCTCCACGGCTCGCCATCGCCGCTGCTCCAGATGGGCGAGCTGGTCGCACGGACGCACCACGAGCGCTGGGACGGGACCGGATACCCCGCGGGCCTGTCGGGAGAGGGCATTCCACTGGCGGGGCGGATTTGCGCCGTCGCCGACGTGTTCGACGCCATGACGAGCAACCGCCACTACCGGGATGCGCTGCCGAACGAAACCGTGTGGGAGATGATCGAGGCGGAGAAGGCCCATCACTTCGATCCCACGGTGGTGGACGTGTTCGTGGCGTGCCGGGAGGCCGTCGAAGTGATCCAGCGGCAGTCGCAGGGCGGATAGGGGGATGAGTCAATCGTGGCACGCCAGAGGCAGGAATCATGAAACACAACGATCCCAGCGCGAACTCCTCGCCTTCGGCCGCGAGCAGATGCCTTTCTTCACCACGAAGGAGCAGGGCAAGCGCTCCGGCCGCGGCCTCGCGGCCGCGTACGGAATCGTCAAGCAGAGTGGCGGCAACATGGTCGTAGAGAGCGAGCCGGGGCGGGGCACGACTTTCAAGGTCTTCCTGCCGCGGGCGGACGTACCGGTCGAGACGCCGGATCCGGCGCCGGCCGTCCTCAACAGGCCTTGAGACGAGGTTGCGGTGGCGAAGATACTGGTCGTAGACGATGAATCGGGAATGCGCGCCTTGCTGCGCCGCCAGCTCACCAACCTCGGCCACGAGGTGTGGGACGCCCCGGGCGGCACCGAGGCGCTGCAACAGCTCGAGACCATCCCCTTCGACCTCGTCATCACGGACGCGTACATGGCCGAGGTGGACGGAATGGAGCTGCTGGTGCGGATCCAGCAGCGCGGGCTCCGGATGCCCGTGGTGATGATCTCGGGTGGCGGGTACATGGCGCGCGAGGACGTGCTCGAGATGGGAAAGAGCTGCGGCGCGGTGGCGACGCTCGACAAGCCGTTTTCGGCGGAGCAGCTGCGCCTGACGATCGAGCCCTTGCTCGAGGCCAGCGCCCTGTGACGCCGCTCCGTATGGGTCCGGCGGTCCACAGAAGCTCAGTCAGGCTGAGCGTCGCCGCGCTGCCGGTGCTCGCGGCCATGGCGGTTGGGCCGCTACGGGCTCAGGAGTGCCAGGGGATACGGGGAGGCCGAGCCGCCGCCATCGCCGGCGTCTACGTCGCGGGCGAGGCGGCGGCGGCGGCATTTCATCCTTCCGACTGGTGGCAGGGGCGGCCAGGCGGCTTCCGCCTCTCCTGGGTCTACGACGGGGGCAGCCCGGCCGCGGGCCAGGACTACTTGCTCCACGTCGCGGCCTCGTACCAGGCATCCCAGGTCGCCGCTCTCGCGTGGGAGTGGGCGTGCGCGCCGCCGATGACCGCCGCCTGGCTCGGGGCCGCCACCGCCTTCGCCATGGGGTTGCCGAAGAAGATCGTGGACGGCTTCCACGCCACCGGGTTCGAGGCCGCGAAGAACCTCGCGAACGCCGTGGGCGCGCTGGTGCCGGTGGCGCACCGCCGCTGGCCCGCCACGTGGACCGTCACCCTCAAGGTGTGGTATTGGCCCTCGGCGGAGTACCGGCACCGTGCGCCCGGCGCCGAGCCCAACCTGATGAGTGACTACGCCGGGCAACGCTACTACCTGAGCATCAATCCTGCGCGCGGAGGCGTCGGGCCCCTCTGGTGGCCGCGCTGGCTCGGCGTCGCCGTCGGCCACTCCACGCCCGCCTGGATCACGGAGTTTCCGGCCCGGCACGAATGGTATGCGGCGCTGGACCTGGAGCTGCGGGGGTTGCCGGTGAGGGCCAGCTGGTGGCCGCGGCTCGCCGCCGTGCTCGACCAGGTCCACTTCCCGTTGCCCGGCGTGCGCCTGGTGAACGGCAGACTGGCCGTGGGACTGTTCTAATCGGCGCGCCAAAGATGACGGCACCCGTGGTGTTCAGCGTGAACCCGATGATCGCCGACATGGACCCGGTGGTCCGGCGGGTCGTCGGCGACCGGGTCGAGCTCGCCACCATTCAGGGAGCGGGGCTGTGGCCGGTGCGGCTCAGGCCCGGGGAGCTCGAGCAGGCGCTCCTCGCCCTGGTGATCAGCGCGTGCGACGCCATGCCGTCGGGCGGAACGTTGCGGATCACGACCTGCAACGTGACGCTCGACGAGGAGTACGCCCGGCGCTTCCAGGACGTCGCACCGGGCGACTACGTCCTGCTCGAGGTCGCCGACACCGGGCCCGGCCTCAGCGATAGCGCGAAGGCGCGCATTCTGGAGTCGTTCCTCGCGCCGACGGCCGCGGGGCAAGCCACCGCGCTGGCCTTCTCCATGACCTACGGCATGCTGCGCCGTGCCGGCGGCCACCTCGAGCTCGCGGGAGCTGCGGGCGCGGGCACCGTGGTCCGGGTGTACCTGCCGCGCGCCGGCGCCGCCGTGGCTCCGGCGGAGGCGCGCGAAGTCGCCAACCTCCCCGGTGGGACCGAAACCATCCTCGTCGTCGAAGACGAGACGTCCCTGCTCAACCTCACCAGTCGCATCCTGACGCGGCTCGGCTACGGCGTACTGAAGGCGGCGAGCGGCGAGGATGCGCTGCGCTTTCTCGGTGCGCCCACGAGCGGCGGGTCGGCGCCGGCGGCCGGGCAGACGATCCGGCTGCTTCTTACCGACATCATGCTGACGGGCATGGATGGCCTCGCGCTGTCGAGGATGGCCACGGAGCGCCGACCGGCGATCAAGGTCGTCTTCATGTCCGGGCACTCCGCCGAGGCGATGCGGCTGGCCGAGGCGGCCGGTCCGGAGTTCACGCTCCTGCAGAAGCCCTACACCGTCGCTGAATTGGCCCAGGCCGTGCGCGCCGCCCTCGACGGGGCGGCGTAGGCCATGCCGGACCCCGAGCGCGAAGCGGAGGACATCCGGACGCTGCGGCACGACCTGGCCAATCCGCTCGCGGCCATCCTCGCCGAGGCGCAGCTGCTGCTCCTCGACGAGGACAGGTTACGCGCCGAGACGGTTGGGGGGCTGCGCGAGATCGAGGCGCTGGTTCGGCGGATGCGCGAGATGCTGCGACCCCCGCATCGCTCGGATAGGTTCCCGCCGCTCCTCGCCAGGTTGCTACGGCGAGCTTGCGTCTGACAATCGCGCTTGCGCGCGGTCACCGAATCTCTCCTCGTCACCCGGCCGCCAGCGCTCGATTAGGCGCGTCGAATCCCTCCGTCCGCACCCTGGCACCTGGGCCGCATTGACTCGGCTCGCCGAGGTGTCGTAGACTGGACCGACTTGCCGGGTCACAATCTGCTCGGACGAGCGAGGCATTTCATGCGGACATCCCGTGGCGCCCCCTGGGTCATCCTGGCTGAGAGCATCGGTTTCGGGCTGATCATCCTCGTATCATGGCTCGATGAGTTGGTGAGCCTGCCGCAGAGGCTCTTTGGAGGAGCGGCCGGTGGAAGAAACCTGAGAGAGGCAGCGTTCGAGACCGCGGTGGTGCTGCTGGTAGCAATACCGACTCTCATCTTCAGCTCGGGTGTGACGCGGCGACTGTTCCGGCTGGAGGGGTTCCTGCGCCTGTGTGCCTGGTGCAGGCGGATTGAGACCGGCGGGAAATGGGTCTCGCTGGAGGAGTTCTTCGGGCGGCACTTCGAAGCGGCGACATCCCACGGGATATGCCCGGAATGTGCAACACGAGTGCGGGCGGAAGGAGACCGGACGGAAAAGCCACAGTAAGCGCGCGTCGGGGGCAGACCGGCGACTTCCTCTTGTATCGCCCGCCGTGCTACACTTCGCGTCTCACCAATGGCGAACGGACCGACGATCGTCCTCACCTCGGAAGCGCTGGACCCGGCCGAAGTCCGGCGCCTGGTCCGGGCGTTCTTCAGCGACATGGTGAAGCTCGTCGTGGACGTGCGCCGCGGGCGCGCCGCCGTCGGTGGCGAACTCCACGCCGACGCCGAGCAGCTCCTGCTGGAAGAGGGCTCCGAGCAGGCCGACCTGTGGGGCGCAAACTACTACCCGGGCCGCGGGCCCGAGGGATACGTCGAGTTCACGGCGATGATCAACATCCGGCCCGCGCACGGCAATGCCGGGATGGAGATCCAGGATCCCGAGGTGCGCCAGCTGGTCCGGGACGTGGTATCACGCGTGCTCGGCCGCGGGGAGCCGCTCTGATGCCCGTACAACACGGCACGCTCACGCCGGCGCGGTGGTCGGAGTTTACGCCGGACCAGCGGATCCTGATGATCGCGAACGAGATGCACCGGTGCGCGCAGCTCTTCGCCCCGGAGGATCGCGCGCGCCTTCGCAGCGGCTACGAGCGCGTGCTACGCCTCACCGACCTCACCGTCTCTTGCCGCCCGCGACCGGCGCTGCTGCGCGAGCTGCTGCGGTGGCGAGACGTCGTGGCCGCGCTCTACGTCGCCGAGGCCCCGGCGCCAACCGCGCATCGCGCCGCGTTCGAAGTACTACTGCGGTTCACCCCGGTCGCGGCCGTGCAGATCCCGCACGTGTTGGGACCCGCTGCGCGCTAGGCGTTCCCGCCGTCTCGCAACTCTACTGCCTTCTCCTGCCTCTCTCCTCTGTGCCTTTCAGCGACGCCAGCGGCCGCAGTGTGTGCTCCACCGTCGCCAGTCCCGCGCTCACCACCGCATCCACCACCTCGCGCGCAGGCTTGTAGGCCGGCCCCGCTTCGTCCAGCGGCACGCGGCCGTTCGCGTTCACCAGAATCCCCGCCTCGCGGTACTCGTCCTCGATCTGCCGCCGGTCCAGCTCCCGCACCGCGGCGCTCCGGCTCATCCGCCGTCCCGCGCAGTGGTTGACTGAGTAGAGTGATTTCGCGGCCCCAGCCGCCGGCCGGAGCACGAACGAGTTGTCCTGGTTGGAGCCGGGGATCAGCACCGGATGGCCCGCGTCCGCCCACGGCGTTCCCGCGAGCAGCGGATGCCCGGCCGGGAAGGCCCGCGTCGCGCCCTTGCGATGCACCCATACCTCGCCGAACTCGGGATGCGGCTCGAGCTGCGCCAGATTGTGCGAGATCTCGTAGACAAGCTCCAGCTCCGCGCCGAAGACCTCGAAGAAGGCGCGCGCCAGCTGCTCGTAGATGACCAGGCGGTTCACGATCGCGAAGTTGCCCCCCGCCGCCACCGCGTTCCGGTAGCTCGTCCAGTGCATCGACTCGGGCGTGAAGTAGCCGAGGTCGAGGGAGGGGAGCTTCGGGTTTTCGCGCTTGGCCACCTGGAAAAAGTTGGTCGTGAGCCCGTGGCCGAAGCCGCGCGAGCCCGTGTGCACCATCACCCAGAGCTTCCCGTCCTCGTCGGCCTGCAGCTCCATGAAGTGGTTGCCGCCGCCGAGCGAGCCGACCTGCGTGATGCCCCGCTCCGGACGCCCGGGCCCGCCGTACGGGATCTGCCAGTCGTCGTCCACCGGTATGCGATGCCGCTCGGCGTTGGTGCGGTCGAAGGAGGCGCCGTACTTCGCGACGTAGTGCTCCGCGCCGCCCCGCACGATCTCCTCGAACTCGGTTCTGGTGAGATGCTTGAGCGAGCGGCTCTGGCCGCCGGCGCCCATCTCGACCCGGCGCATCACCTCCTTGTTGAACGCCAGCCGCCGCTCCGGCGTCGCCTCGCCCGCGTTCACGTGGGAGCGCGCAGCCATCATCCCGCAGCCGATATCGAAGCCCACCGGGCCCATCGCCAGCGTCCCGTCCGTCGCGATCACGCACCCGACGGGGACCCCGTAGCCGTAGTGCACGTCGGGGGTGATGACGACGCAGCGCACGCCGGGGAAGGCGCAGGCGTTGACGATCTGGTCGAGCAGGTTCGCTTCGGTGGTCTCGAGCAGGTGCTCGGTGAGGAAGACGCGCACGGGGACGCCGCCGGTCGTGTCGGACTCGAGACGGAAATAGCCCGCGGGATCGCGGACGAGGAGATCCTGCCAGGTCGTGGTGATGCTTGAATAGTACGACAGAAGATGAGAAGGCGGAGTTCAGGGGAGTTGCGAGACGGGGAGTTGCGAGCGGTTACGAGAACAGAGGGATAAGAAACAGGAAGGCCCATGGCGGCTGACGCCTGGCCGCGGGGCCCTCTCTCCGACCGATTACTCTTATCTCACAACCACTCGCAACTCCACGTCTCGCAACTTCCCCGAACGCTCACCGTCTCACGACTCAACTCTCCGCAAGAGCAGCGTGCAGCTCGTGCGCCAGCGTCTCCAGATCCACCGGCTTCGGCAGGAACCGCAGCGCCCCGTGCGCCGCGCGGCGCCGGATCTCCTCGTCGTCGGTGTAGCCCGACATCAGGATCACTCGGACCTCCGGCCAGCGCTGGCGCAACCGCTCGGCGAGGTCCGCGCCCGAGAGCCCCGGCAGCATCATGTCCGTCAGCAACAGCGAGAACGGCTGGGTGAAGGCGAGCCCCTCGGCCTCTTCCGCGCTCGCCGCGCTAATGACCTCGTAGCCGAGGCGCTTGAGCAGCCGCTCGAAGGTGCGCCGCACCGAGGCGTTGTCCTCCACGAGCAGCACCCGCTGCCCCGCGCCCTGGGGAAGGGCGGGTGAAGCGGTGCGTTCGCTGTCGCCCGCGGCCGCGTCGCCCTGGCCGCGGGGGAGCACCACCTTGAAGGTGGCGCCGGCGCCCGCGGTGCTGGCCACGTCCACGCGGCCTCCGTGCTGCGTCACGATCCCGTGCACCACCGCCAGCCCGAGTCCCGTGCCGCTGTTGGCGCTCTTCGTCGTGAAGAACGGCTCGAAGATGTGCGTGCGGATGTCGTCGCCGATGCCGTGCCCCGTGTCGGCCACCGAGAACCAGACGTGATTCTCTCCCTCGCGCCCCGAGTGGACCGTGAGGCGTCCCCCGTCCGGCATGGCGTCGGCGGCGTTGACGGCGAGGTTCATCCACACCTGCCCGATCTGGTCGCGGTCGGCCGCGACGTGCAGCGGCTCCGGGAGCAGCTCGAGCTGCAGCGTGACGTTCGCGGGCAGGAGCCGCCGGAGGAGCGTCGCGGTCTCGCGGATGGCCCGGTTCAGCTCGAACCGCTCCACCTTGGGCTCTTCGCGCCGGGAAAAGAGCAGGAGCTGCTGCGTGAGCCGCGCGCCGCGGTGGAGCAGCTCCTCCAGCTCGGCGAGCCGCTCGGGCGAGTTCGAGAGGTCCTCGCCCTGCGCGCGGGCCAGCTGGGTGAGCCCGAGCATCGCCTGCAGGAGGTTGTTGAAGTCGTGCGCCACGCCGCCGGCCAGACGCCCGACGGCTTCGAGCCGCTGGGCCTGGCGGAGCCGCTCCCCCATCTCCTTGCGCGCCGTGACGTCTTCCTTGATGGCCACGAAGTGCGTGGTGCGTCCGTCGTGCTCCTTCACCGGCGTGATCGTCATCCGCTCCGTGTACAGCGACCCGTCCTTGCGGCGGTTCACCACTTCGCCCGTCCAGACCTCCCCGGCGAGGATCGTCCGCCACATCTCGCCGTAGAATTCCTTCGATTGGCGGCCCGAGCCGAGGATGCGCGGGTTGTTCCCGACCGCCTCCGCCTCCGTGTACCCGGTGAGGGCCGTGAAGGCCGGGTTGACCCACTGGATGGTGCCGTCGGGGCCGGTGATGACGATAGCGTTGGCCGCCGCCTCCATCACCGCGCTCTGGAGCGACAGGCGCTGCACGGTCTCTTTCAGCACGTCTTCGGCGCGCTTGCGCTCGGAGATGTCGCGGGCGACGCCGAGGATGCCGCGGGCCACCCCGTCCCGGTCGCGCAGGAAGCTGATCTTGAACTCGGTCCACACCGTCGTGCCGTTCTTCCGGACCACCTCCACGTCGAGCGTCCGCCCGCCGACCTTGCCCCGCGCCGCGTTCTCCGCCAGCGCCTCCGCCAGGTTGCGGCGGGCGTCCGCCAGGGAGGCCGGCGTGAACAGCCGCTCCAGCGGGAGGCTCAGGAACTCCTGCGGGGCGTAGCCGGTGAAGCGCCGGATGGACGGGCTGACGTACGTGACGTGAAGATTGAAGTCGGTGGTCCAGATGACGTCCACGATGTTGTCCGACACGAGGCTGTAGCGGGCCTCCGCCTCGCGCAGCGCCGCCTCCGCCCGCGTGCGCTCCGTGACGTCGCGGAAGCTCCACACCCTGCCGGTGACCTCCCGGCCGATGCGCTGCGGCTTGGAGTAGCGCTCGAAGACCCGGCCGTCCTTGAAGGTCAGGACGTCGAAGCTCTCCTCCTCCGGCGAGTCGTACAGGGCGCGGACCTTGCCCAGGAACTGCTCGGGGTCCACGAGTTGCTCGAGGACCGCCGCGAGGGCCACGTCGTCCTCACCGGTGCGCATCACCGCCGCCGGCAGCCGCCACATTTCGGCGAATTGCCGGTTCCAGATGACCATCCTGCCGCGCCGGTCGACGACCAGGATCCCATCGGCGGTGGACTCGAGAACGGCGCGGTACGGCGAGTCCTGGTCCGCGGGGTCGGCGGCGGGCTTCCTGCGCTTGGCGGGGGTCACGGGCGTCAAGTTGACGCTTTTTGAAGCGGCCCGCTAGCTTTCAACGCCGTCGCCCTGGTGGTGAAATTGGTAGACACGCCATCTTGAGGGGGTGGTGGAGAAATCCGTGCCGGTTCGAGTCCGGCCCAGGGCACTGCCAGGATAGTTGCGAGACGGGGAGTTGCGAGGGGCAGGTGAGTCTCGGAACTTGGCGTCTCGCAACTCGCAACCAGTTTGTCGCCGGTGTAGCTCAGCGGTAGAGCACTGGTTTCGTAAACCAGGGGTCGTGGGTTCAATCCCCACCGCCGGCTCTCGTTTCTTCCTTCCATCAGCCAGCCCGTCGAAGGACCACTATGCGACCGATCGCCCTGTTGTTCACCAGCCTCCTGGCCGCCGCGCCGGTGGCGGCGCAGCAGCCGCGCGCCCTCACCGCCGACGACTACGCCCGTGCCGAGCGTTTCATGGGCTACAATACGACGCCCCTCGTGTTCGGGGGCGCCGTCCGGGCCACCTGGCTCGCCGGCGACCGCTTCTGGTACCGCAACGCGATCCCGGAGGGGTTCGAGGTCGTGCTGGTGGACCCGGCGCGGAAGACCCGCGAACGGGCCTTCGACCACGCGCGGCTCGCCGCAGCCCTCTCCCGCGCGGCCGACACGACCTACGACGCGCTCCACCTGCCAGCCCAGCTCGAGTTGGGGCCCGACGCCCGTTCGCTCACCGTCGAGGCGGGCCGCCGGCGCTTCAGCTGCGACCTCGTCGCCTACACCTGCGCGGCCGCGCCCCGCGCGCCCGGCGGCGCGCCGCCCAATTCGGTCCTCTCGCCCGACAGCACCAAGGCCGCGTTCATCCGGGACTACAACCTCTGGGTGAAGGACCTGGCGAGCGGGCGGGAGACGCCGCTCACCACCGACGGCGTCAGGGACTTCGGCTACGCCACCGACAACGCCGGCTGGATCCACAGCGACCGCCCCGTCCTGCTCTGGTCCCCCGATTCCCGGAAGATCGCGACCTTCCAGCAGGACGAGCGCGGCGTCGGCGAGATGTACCTGGTCCGCACCGAGGTCGGGCACCCCGTGCTCGAGCAGTGGAGATACCCGCTCCCGGGCGACAGCGTCATCACCACCATCCAGCGGGTCGTCGTTGACCTCGCCGGACCGCGGGTGGTGCGGCTCCAGATGCCGGCCGACCAGCACCGCTCGACCACCTGCGATCACATCGCGTGCGGCAACACGCCGGCCGGGAGCCTGACCGACGTCGAGTGGAGCCCCGACGGCGCTCAGCTCGTGTTCGTCTCCACCTCACGCGACCACCACGACGAGTGGGTCCGCGTCGCCGACGCCGCGACCGGCGCGGTGCGCGAGGTATTCGCCGAATCCACCGCGACCTTCTTCGAGTCGGGGTACGACCACGTCAATTGGCAGGCGCTGTGGGGGTCGAACGAGCTGATCTGGTACTCCGAGCGCAGCGATTGGGGCCATCTCTACCTCTACGACCTGCGCTCCGGGCAGCTCGAGAACGCGGTCACCCAGGGGAACTGGAAGGTGCTCCAGGTGCTGCGGCTCGACGAGAAGAGCCGCACCCTCTGGTTCACGGCCGCGGGGAAGGAGCCCGGCGACCCGTACTTCCGCCATCTCTACAGCGTGCGCCTCGACGGATCGCACTTCGCGTCGTTGACGCCCGAGGATGCCGACCACGGCGTCACGCTCGCGCCGGACGGCCGGTACTTCGTGGACAGCTACTCGCGCCCCGACGTGCCGCCGGTCACCGTGCTTCGCGACGCCGAGGGGCGGACGGTCCTGAAGCTCGAGACGGCGGACATCTCGCGCCTGCTCGCCACCGGATGGAAGCC
>Ga0187854_10002289_pt1 | contig 16632 bp, 14 predicted proteins | sample June2016WEW_6_15_FD_132445 | JGI IMG/M metagenome (GOLD analysis project Ga0187854, IMG submission 132445) | Peatland microbial communities from SPRUCE experiment site at the Marcell Experimental Forest, Minnesota, USA - June2016WEW_6_150 | ecosystem: Environmental > Terrestrial > Soil >...
TCCAATGACGATGGGGTTGGAATGGAATATGTCGCCCAATTCCCAGTTATCGGGGTTAGAGGAACCCTGGATATACCCTATGATGGACTTTGCCGTATTCGTATCCGTCCCTAAATAGCCCTGCCAGGTACCCCAGCCCGGACCATTTGGCGGCGCTGCAAATTGGGTCATGGAACCGCCTACGTAAGTCAGAACATTCCTGCTCGATGACTGGACCTGCTGTTGCAGCACAGCTCCTGCATCCCATACCATACTGCCGATACTGCCATCGGTGTTGATGTTGTATTTCTCCAAATGGCCCTGCCAAAAGGGGTCATTGCTAGCCGGCGTAAAAGAGGCCTGATAAGTGTAATTTTCGGAGGTGATCCGAACGGAGGTAACCGAGTTAGTGGCAAAAGAGTAAGCACTTTGATAGATGTTCGAGAATATGTTTCCCAGAGCAGCTTGCAGTTGGGCAGGGTTGTTGGCATAATAGGCTTGGCCGCCCACAGCGGTTCCCCCGGCGACAGCCATCTGGTTCAATGTGGCCTGGTCAGCACTGGTCATTCCCACGCCTACGACATAGGTCTGTATATTGTAAGTGGTACCGTTTACGGCCAGGTTAGTCAAATTTTGAATCTTCTGGAGGACCGTGGGCAACAAAGATTGCGTCGTTCCCGAATTCCCGTTTTGATCTGTATCGGGCGCCCCGTCGGTTACATAAACGATGAAATTCTTCTGGCACGAAGCCGAAATGGGGGTAGGAAAGGAGGTGCCGGATTGGCTGAGGTTCCCTTGAAAATAGTTGATGGCTGTCTGGAGGGTTCCCGCAGTGGGGGTCAGGCCGGCATTTATAACGTGGGGACACTGATTGTAATTGAAATAATAGTAATAAGACCCCTGCGAACAGTTCATATAGCCGGCTTGATTATTTTCATAGGTTGTTAATTCCGTCAGGAGGGAGTTCAATTGAGTATTCGTTTGATTATTGTCAGCTATAGAAACCTGCAGGTATCCGCCGCCGGGAGAGTCATTGCTGAACCAGGTTTGTCCCACGTAAAAGGAGTACATCCGCCGGCCGAATTCTTGATACCCCAGGGCAATATCCGAGTCGGTGGGATATAATGATTCTGACCCGGCCCAATTGGAATATCCATTGGAATATGGAGGGTAATATCCAGTTCCAGGGGAACCATCCGAAGTTCCTGTCTTGCTTGAATATAGGGAATAATAATCGGAACCATAACAGTAACCGTAATAACAAGTCGGGTCCTGGCAAGCATAGGAGGAAGAATACCAAAAATAATTTTGTTGTATATAGGAGGACCAATAGAGGGGCAGGGCCATTTGGTAATATATATAATTGTGGTTATCGGTAGGGTTGGGAAGTCGATTGGTTTTGGGATACGCCAGGCTGCAGTATCTATTCCTCGGCGCTGTCGGATCGCTCGAATAACTGAAACAGGATATGCTGTCATCAATATAGGTAGCCTGGAAAGAAGGATTTTGAGCGACACAGGCGTTCTGGCAGGTGCTCAGAGCCATGCTGCTCCCGGTCTGGCAATATTGCACGCAGGCACTCGGAGGGTTGGGACAGTAGGATCTCGGGTCGTACTCGGCAAAATAGAGCTCGTTGTGTAGACTTTGGGGACTTACATCAGAGCTTAACTGGTAAGTCATAAGCCCCAGGCGCATGGTGTTGGCATAGGTATTGACCAGGGTGTTAAGGACCCTTTTCCCTTCGACGGACTTGCTGCCCGTTGTGTAAGAGCCCACCGCATTCCCCAAAAAATCCTCGTCCATGCTGTTGGAGTTATCCAAAATGATCAAGACGTTGGGCTTGACCGTAGTGCCAAACAGGTTCACTTCTCCCGCTCCTGGAGTTCCAGCAGCGTAGAGAGGAGTTAAATTGAAGAAAGCGAAAAAAGAAAAAACTGAAATAAAGACCAGATTCGAAATAAATTTTCTGTCCATTCTTCTCACCCTCCTGCTTGAAAACCACCTATCTTTTTTGGCGGATGACAACTTCATACAGTTTATTGTCCAGAAAAGTCATCTCCGCAATCTTCTTCGGCATGCTTTCCATACGAACGTCCCCCGGGTCCTCGGTCAGGTCCAACACCTTTAACCCGGAAAGGCTGTATCGCCCCTCTCTGGTGTACAAAACCCCTCCTTCGATCTTTTCTACAAGCTGGGTGATTTTGCGAACCGGGCTCCCCGTAGCCGGGGCTGATTTCAGCTCCCGGGCCTTCTTGGGACCTTGCACGTTAGCCTCTCCCGCAGGGTTCGGCCCTGACGATACCGCCGCCGGCTCCACCGAACCCCCATACAACAGGGAAGCACCCACCACCATTGCTAAAATCACTCTATAAAACCACATGATTGACTCCTTCTTTCTCCCTGCCCTGAATCGGATGAAAAATTATAAGATTCCAGGTCAGGAAAGTCTTCATTCAACGCCCACTCTCTGATCCCACCAGTGGAGCATCTGGCCAGAGGGTGTGGTGGCTTGCAGTCGCTGCGTAAAGGGGTCGCTCCCCATGGCCGCCGATGATGTGATGGAAGTATTAGCTTGCCCTCCACCGCTGATGGAGATGTAGGCGTCGGTAGCTCCAGACCCAGTGCCACTGGGCTTCTGGGAGTAGATCGGCACCTGGGCGACCCCGGTTCCCAGGGCCATGGACCTTGTACCCACTACATTCCCGGTGGTTGTCGCGAATAGGCCCGCACCCGCCTGATAGGTTACCCCACCGATTGCGACGGGCATCATGGCTACGGAATATAAATTTGATGTTCCTGCCTGATTACAGGGGTCGGTACCCGTATAGGGCACATAGGTGGTCCAGGTAACCATCCCCCCGAAGGCGGAAGAGTCGGCCAGAACTTTTTCTCCGCTCCCAAGGGTGATGTACCATCCGGGGCTGGTATAACTGAACACGGAGTTCGTGATATCCTGAAACTGAGCGCTGGTGTAGGTGCTCGACCGGTCATTGTCTTTTACCCCAAAAAACCAATCCTGGGTGCCTTGTGCCGCAGGGTTCTCCTTATCCCCTGTTCCCCAGAAAACCCATAGATCACCAGAAGACCCCCTAGCTGCAGAAGGAGTTGTATAGATCAGAGGGATTGGACTAAGCCCTGTTGAGGAGAAGAGCAGTCCTCCGCTCCAGTTGGAAGTATTGCAGGCATTTCCATTTGCGCCGGTGCAGAATGTAAACCTCCAGACATTGCCGCCCAAATCCCCGATATAGGCCGTATCGACAAAACCGTCATTATCCGTATCCACAATCGCCGCAGAACCCGGGATGCTGTAGGTCATACTCGCAGAGGTCGTATTGGTAATCGATCCCCCTCTGGTAAAACTCCATAGAATATTCCCGCTGCTCAAATCAACGACGAAGAAACCCCTGCCCTGGTTCAAATCACCACTGTTGCTATTATAACCTCCCCCGATGAACCCAACCCATTTCTCATTCCCGCCAATTTTCACCCGGCCGATGGCCATCTTGCTCCACGGTTCACCCAGATAGGGTCCCTGGGTTGCGCCGGGATTGATTTGCGTTTGCTTCTGGGTCGGCCAAATCAAGGCAGGAGTCGTAGCGGAGGTATTGGTAACGTCAAAGACCCAGTACCCGCAATAATATTGGTATGTGGAGGTGTATTGGTAGTTAAAATTCCCATCACAATATTGGGAAGAACTCCATAAATAGCTGGCCTGGGTATTGCTCGAATTCCGGACCCCCCTTCCTTCGGAGAATACCAACAGCGTTCTCCAGTCATTGGCATTCTTACTGGTGCCATCCCCTGAGCCCAGCCAAACGTCGGCCGCGGTCACCGGCCCATCAACGAAATACATATGGGCCGGCAGAGATCCGGAATTGCTCGAATGGGCGAGATATTGTAACTTGGGCAGGAGATTGGGAGGAATAAAGCTCCACTGCTCATGTCCAGCGCTCGTTTCGAACGCGTGAAGTTGGCCGTCGTTGGCGCCGGCGAGGAGAATCCTTTGCCGGTTTTGCTCATTTGTGCGGAAAGTGGAAAAAGCAGTGGGGGAAAGGAAATCGTTAAAATAAGCTGAAGGGCTTCCAATGACGATGGGGTTGGAATGGAATATGTCGCCCAATTCCCAGTTATCGGGGTTAGAGGAACCCTGGAAATACCCTATGATGGACTTTGCCGTATTCGTATCCGTCGCTAAATAGCCCTGCCAGGTACCCCAGCCCGGACCATTTGGCGGCCCGGCAAATTGGGTCATGGAACCGCCGACATAAGTCAGAATATTCCTGCTCGACGACGCCTGGACTTGCTGTTGCAGCACAACTCCTGCATCCCAAACCATACTGCCAATACTGCCATCATTATTGATGCCGTATTTTTCAAGATGCCCGGTCCAGAAGGGATCAGAGGCGCTCGGCACGAATGATGCTTGATAGAGGAAATTTTCATTGGAAACTCTAATAGACGCCACAGAGGTCATACAGAAGGAGTATGCGGCCTTTTGTACCAAATTAAACGCACTCTGGAGAGATGAGATCAGTTGAGCCGGATTGGTTGCCTGAAAGGCGTATCCCGAGAGATTGGCCATACCCGGGTCATTGGTGGCTGGCTCCCCGCAGGGATTGGTAGAGATGGTGATCGCTGAAGTACTTCCGGAATTAGGCTGCAAGGGGTTATCCGTCCCTCCAAAATAGGCGGCCCAGTTCAGCGCGTTTATTTGTGCAGGCGGCATATCTGACCCAAAACCAATCACAATGACCTTATATCCAGCAGCTGCCAGAGCATAGGCATTCGCCACGGTCGACTTTCTTCTCCTATACATATCCAGCTGAGAATCAGTCCCGTCGCCGTAGCACTCATACGTATCTTGCCCATCAGTCATTAAAATAACGAATTTTTGCCGACAATTTTTGGCGGGGTCTGCCGCCTTGCTATTATCCAGGGTGGTTTTGGCAAAGTTTAAGGCTTGCGCTAACGGAGTCCCTCCGGCCGCTTGTGCCCAATTCACGCTACTCCATATCACCGAGTAATCGGTGTTGATGGGGTCTACTAAGGAAATGCCACAGGTGTCACAATAGGAGTAGTAAAAATTCATGTAGCCAATTCTTACGCCGAGGGCGGTTTGATCTGGACCAATGGCTCCCGCTGGGCTCGCTGGGTTGGAATCAACAATGCCATTCTTATTAGCGTCGAGGATCTGAAAAATTCCATTCTTGGCGATTGCCAACTTGCTACAATCTGTAGTATATCCCCCCTGAGGATATATATAATAGGGACCGGAGCAGGTTGAATTGCTATAATGTGGAAAACCATATTACATATAAAAGAAAGTATAGTCGCATTGCTGAGTCGTCCCCGGGGAGGAGGAAGAATAGAACGGCCCAATATCACAAGTCCCGTAATCGTTAATATAAAACATACTCCCTGCAGGTGGAAAATTCATGCTGCCCGACAGGTCGAGGAGTATTAAGGCGTCTGGGGATACCGCCGATGAAAAGAGTTGCGTTTCATCCCCGAAACAAGGACTGGAAATACACATAAAAGGAAAGATGATCAAAGAAAACAAGATCCTTTTGATTTTAGACATTGCTCACTCCTTCCAGGCAAATTCCTTTTTTGTGCAGCTCCCTTTACCTATAAAGCGTCGTAATGTCCACCGGCCCATAACCGATTCCCACTTGGATCGGAATGGTGGTGTTATAGTTTATATTGTTCCCGGTAACAACGGCAACGTACCGGGTCTGCCCCCACACTTCCCCTCCGCCAATTTCGTAACCGGGAGAGGGCAGGGCGGCAGGGCCGCTGGTAGGGGCCGTAAGGGGGGAAACCGAAAAATTAGTTTTTTTATCGATTACGGCTTGAGTCTGTGGAGTCGAGGAGCCATAATCTACCTGCTGATTCGTGACTAAGGGTGTTGTGCCGCCCACGTTCGCCGGATTAAAATTCTGCACCAGCCAACCTATGCCGCTCTCCGCAGCCAAAAAGGCCTTCTTTTCGCCGACCGTCTTGGAGCTGATCCTTACATCCTGAGTGGTTACGGTAAAAACGAGGAGTCCCAATGCCGCAAGAATCCACAACGCCAAAAGGGAAGCGATGAGGGCAAAACCCTTCTCCGTCCGCCTGTGGCCTCTCTGAAAAACGAAAATTTCACTTGATTTATTGGAGCACATAGTTCCTCACTATTTATTGGAGCACATAGTTCCTCACTAAAACACTGGTTGAATAGATCATCTGCTTAAATTGGTGTGTATTGGGATCCACCGCATCGGTCTGTACGCCAAGGGCGATGTCGATCCTTCGAATATTCAGGATATCGGTTGGACTGGTATCCGGGTAAAGCTCTTGAGGGGGACTTTGCCCGTTATAATACCGAAATATTGCAGCAATTCCATGCCCATTGTATATCTGCAGAGTGGGGTTGATAACCCTTGCGGAATTGGTTCCTGCTGGCAACGATGGATCAACTCCCAAAAAGACCTGATCCCCCACACAATTGACGTTCCGGGATATAGTTTGCGTCCCGTCGTAGGAATATCTTATGATTTCATTGCTGTCGGGTGGTCCAATGAGGCCGTTTTGATTGAGGTCCATCTCGATGGTTAGCGAAGTGGGGGTCGCTTCCTGTATCCCTTTATTGGCTTGATTCCCGGCCCCGGTACAAGGGTTGGAAGCATTAGGAGGATTCTTCCAGGGGTTCCCTGGAGCGAAATTAGGATTGAAAGAGGCCATGCTGATTTCCATGGCCATGACCTCCAGCGCAGCCCGGACGTCCTGCTGAGCAGCAACTTTTCTCTCGACCCCGGCCGAGGACCTTTGCCCGGAGTTCACCGTGACATAAACCGCCCCCAGCAAAATGAGTCCGATAAAAACGGCCATCAGTATCTCAACCAGCGTAAATCCTTTGTCCTTCCTGAAATTGTCCATTATCCCCTCATTGCGTAAAAGCCTGTTGTCTCATGACCCGGACACTTTCTGTAATCCCCGTGGTATTGCCCGGCCAGGTAACATTCACCGTGACCAGCCATACATTGCCTGCCCCCGCGTCGAGGCTTGTCAGGGTGGTGTTCACCGTGAAAGGGAGATCCCCTCCCTTCTTCACTGGTTGGCCTCCGCTGACCTGCTCACTCGGATAAACCGTGGTGGCAGTCGGTCCCCCCGCAGTAACTGTTACGGTAGGGTTCAGTATCATAGCTTCATTCATCTCGAGTTGGTTGGCCAGGATCCCCGAGGCTCTGCCCAAAAAATCCGAGCGGCCGGCCAATCTCATTGATGATGGCAGCAAGGTGATGAGGGACAGGATCCCTACGGTGAGTACCGCTATGGATATTACCACCTCCATCATGGTAATTCCTTTTTTAGTTCCAAGTAAATTGAACATAGGTCCTTCCTGATAGATTAAAAGTGATCGTGGCCGTAGAGCCTCTACTATTCGTTAAGACGATATTCCCACCCGGCTGAGAAAGGGTTCCTCTCGTGTAAAAACTTAATATTCCCGGAGGGGCATTAATAATGTGGATATCACTGGCAATACTCGCAGGGCTTTTCCCCCCATTGGGCAAACCTGAGACAGGACTAACCGTGTATGTGTTGTTGCCCACATTAAAAGTAAGATCATACTGCTGGTTTTGCGCCATGGCCATTTGTCTTAAAGCGTTGAAATCAGCAATCAGGTCCCTGGCGGCAGTCTTGAGATTTCCGTTGATGGCGAGACGCTGAAAACTGGGGATGGCGATCATGATAAGGATGGCCAGGACGACCATGGCGATGATTAACTCCACGATCGTAAATCCCCGAGCCTTCGAGTTTCTTTTTAGAGTATATTTTCCATTCATCCGTAGATCGTATTTCATAAGCATCTCTGATCCTGCCAAAAAAACATTGGCAATGAAAGTTGTTTGCAAAACTCGTTCCCTTTGGGGCCTTTCCGAAAAATCCTTCGAACCTTTCTGCCCCGCAAAGTAAATTTAATTAAAAAAATTAAATGGTTAAATGATAAATAAAAAAATTATGCCTCCTTTCTCCTCTCCAGATATGGACTTTTTCCATAATATTTATCGGCTTTTTCTATTAACTTTTTTAAGGAAATCTTAAAAATTTTAATAACCTGTTCGATTATGTCGTGTTATTTTTTGATCAGGAAAATGGGTGTGGCCTGAAGGATGAAGGCAATGGTTAGTGGTCCTTCACTGGTGGGATCAGAGAGCGATTTTCCGGATGAGGACTTTCCTAACCTGGAATCTTACGTGCCTTCCCTGGGAAGAATGTAGATCTGATTGCCACCCATCTTTTTGGCCGTATACATGGCTTGGTCGGCGTGTTTGACGAAATCGGCCAGATCATATTGAGGGTCAAATTCCACGAGGCCGATGGAAAGCTTGATCTGTTTTAGGTAGAGGTTTTTTTCAAAAGATTTTTTGATTCGCTCTGCCACCTGGGCGCCTTCGTTTTGGGTGGCTCCCGGTAAAATCACCGTGAATTCATCCCCTCCATAGCGGTAGGCAGAATCCATCCGGCGGATGGATTTCAGCACCGCCTGAGCCACGCTCTTCAGCACCCTATCTCCTTCCAGGTGTCCGTGAATGTCATTAAACGCCTTGAAATCATCCAGGTCAAAGAGCAACAGACTGAGGGTGGTGCGCTGACGCTTGGTTCGCTCCATCTCCTTGTCCAGCTCATCGTAAAAATGTCTCTGGTTATGAAGCCCGGTCAAGCCGTCGGTGATGGAAAGCTCTAAGAGTTCTTTTTCCAGACGGATCTTTTCCGTCACATCGCGCAGAACGGCCAGGATTCCCACCACTTCGTTCTTTTCCTTCAGCCGGCGGAAATTTCCCTCCACGTAAATGACTTTTTCTTCCTTGTTGATCAGACGGAAGGTGTTGCGCCCGGGAGCATACTCACCCCGCATCATCTTCTCGTTATCGTTCAACATCATGGGAAGATCGTCAGGATGGATAATCTTGGAAAAATGATAACTTCGGATCTCCTTTTCCGTATAGCCCGTCATCTTCAAAAACATTCGGTTGAAGGTGCTGAAGTATCCTTTGGGGTTTAGAAAGAAGATGGCGTCGTTGACCGCTTCGAATAACTTCCGGTAACTTTGCTCGGTCCGGCTGATATGGTTGAGAAGGTTTTTGTATTCCGTGATTTCCCTGCTTACTCCCAGGGTGCCCACGGGATTGCCCCGGCTGTTTTTGAGGAGAGAGGCCGATAGGATAACGGAAATCCTCTTGCCCTTTGGCCCGATGAATTCGGTCTCGTAGCTTCGTAATTTTTCCTTCCGGGCCAGCGTCTTCATGATTCTCTTGGCTTCCCGCTCTCCTCCGGCATAGAAATCGGTAATCCTCTTTCCCAGGAGTTCTTCTTTGGGGATACCGAACATCTCTTCTGCGCCCCGGCTGGCAAAGGTAAACCTCCCGTGAAGATCGGTAGCCATGATCGGGTCTATGGAGCGGTCGACGATATTCTCCAGAAAATTTCTGATCTGCCTCTCTCTTTTTCTTTCTATGGAGATGGCCTTCATCTGCCCCCGGATCTTTTCAAAAGAACTGGCATTCTCGATGGCCACGGCGGCCTGGTCAGCTAAAGCGCTGAGAAGAGGAATCTCTTTCCCCCCGTACCGCTGAATTTTCCGGCTCAGAAGAGTCAGGGTACCGATGATGGTTCTTTTGTCTCGCAAGGGCAAGCAGATGGCGGAGAGGATTCCTTCCTTCCTGGCTTCTTCCTTCCACAGTCCGGAGGAATCCTTCCTGAAGTCCGGTTCGACCACGACCTGTCGTTGGCGCAGGGTAGATCCGGGAATTCCCACGCCAGGCTTCACCGGGTGGGCAAATCCCTCCCCCACTTTGTATCTCAGGGCCACTTCCAATAAATTCCTTTTTCTGTTGAGAAGATGGATCAGGCATCCGTCTCCACCGGAGATCCGCACGCCGTTTCGGGCGATGTTTCGGAGAGTACTGTTCAGGCTCGGCTCCGGGTCCATAGAACGCACGAAATCTGTCCAGAAGGAAAAATCTTTTGGCGCGCCGCGCGATTGGTTCGGCAGGTGAGAGGATCGTGTCATACCTTTTGGGTGGTTAGCGAGCATTTTGCAAAACCTGGAGAATCCAGGTCATCTAAGGGGCATAAGGCTCGGAACTGAAATTTAGAGGACAGATCGACCTCTAGATCTATACCTGGATTTTTAAAAAAAGTTCCCAAAGGCGAAAAACCTTTGGGAGCCTTCGAGGCGGTTTTTCAAAAAGCGCTTTTTTTCCGATAATATGGCACTTTAGCAGTTTCTTGTCAACTTTTTTCTAACTCTTTTACCAAAATCGGCAGGCCGTCTTTTCATTCTATTCCTTCCGGTGGTTTTATGCCACCCTTGAGATTCCTCTATCACTCCCCCTGGAGAAGAAGATGGAGAAGGTTCCCAAAGCTGGGTGTATTGACACCCTGCTATAATTCCTATAAGCTTTTATTAAAGGATCATCTCCAAATTACCTAGAAAATAGCCCCTCACCCTTCCCCTCTCCCCCGAAATGGGAGAGAGGGCGGGGTGAGGGGAAGGCCAAAAGTGCGATTTTCATGGTTCGCGGGTGGCCAAACGGCCATGGGAAATTACTTGAGGATCAAAGAGCTGGTATACGTAAAATCTGCTGTTATCTCAGGGGCTCGGAACGAAATCCCGCCTTGGCGGGATTGCTTGCGATCCTAAGGCACGGGTCTCTCCTGTAGGGACGATTCATGAATCGCCCCTACTACGGGCGGGGGTGTTCCCTTATCCTCCGGACCTTTCTTTTCCCTCCCCCGCTGCACTATGCGGAAGGCAAAGAAGGTAGAGAGGGAAAGCAATATCCCGCCGATGCTTGAGGCGCAATCTTCCTTTCGTTCCGAGCCCTTGACAGGCTTTCATAAAATATTCGATCAACTGATTTGGAGATGATCCTTAAGGTCTTAAAAAGATTCGATTTTACTATTCGATAGAACCGTGAGAGCGATAGTCGCAAGGCGCAAAGGGTTTATCGACCTTACGCACTCCCGCCTCACGCCTTCATGATTACGAACAGGCGTTTATTATGGTTAATCCTGTATACCCCGATTTTTTCAAATTCCTGGATCGAATGGGAGAGGGCGATCCCTGGCCTTCCTATCAGCGCCTCTACCTGAATCCCCATGAAAAATTCCTGACGGCCTACTGGAAGAATTTTAGTCATTTTGATCTGGACCAGATTGCCAACCGGGTCAGGCAGATTAAGAAGGGAGATTATGGACATCTTCGTTGGCTGATCCAATCTCAGGACCCGGAGGTTTTGGCCGGCGAGGCGCTGGAGGGGTGCCGGAGAGTTTTCCCCCTGGAACCTCAACCTCCGGTATATCTCTTCGTTGGGTTCTTCAGCGCCGATGGGGTTACCGTGGAGGTCGACGGGTCTCCCTCCATTGCTCTGGGGTTGGAGCGTTTCAAGGACTTCCAGGACCTCCCTCTTCTGATATCGCACGAGTACGCTCACTGCGCCCAGCGGTCTCTCCTGAAGGATATTTTCCCTCCGGGGGAACGCAATCTCCTCTCCACGATCATCGCCGAAGGCCTTTCCGTTCTCTTCTCCCAAGTAGTTTATCCGGACATTCTTCCCCACCGGCACTTCTTCCTGACGCCGGAACGCTTGCAGTGGTGTCAGGAGAACCAGGTGACTCTCCTGGAGTTAGCCGGAGCCGACTTGGCCTCGGCCAAACTCGTTCCGGTTCTTTTCGGTGCGGGAGATCCCCGGGCCGGCCTTCCCCCGCGTCTGGGGTATTTCATCGCCCGCCAGATGCTGGGACATTGTCTTTCCCACCATGGTGCCGAAGATTTCGGCCAGACCTTCCCCGGGTTTGAAGATCTATTCCGGAAGATCATAGCGTGCCAGCTTCTTCCCGCGGAACCGGAGAAGGAGTGAAGGCCAAGATGCTCATTCCCAAGGTCGGGCCTCATTTTGTTTTGGACTACGAAAAGGAACTGAACCCGCAGCAGCTTGCCGTGGTCAAAGTAGCCGGAGGTCCGATCCTGGTTATCGCCGGGGCGGGAAGCGGAAAGACGCGGGTGGTGACTTATCGGGTAGCCTATCTCGTCGAGACCGGAGTGGCCCCCTCCAACATCCTCCTGGTCACTTTCACCAACAAGGCGGCCAAGGAGATGCTCCGTCGGGTGGAACTCCTTGTCCCCGCCGCCATAGGGGTGAGCGGCAGGGTTTGGGGGGGGACCTTCCACCACATCGGTAACCGGATCCTCCGCCGCCATGCACCGCTGGTCGGTTTCCATCCCAATTATACGATCCTCGACCAGGAAGATGCCAAGACCCTGATGGAGGCCTGCATCTCCGACCTGAAACTCAACCCCAAAGGTTCTCGCTTTCCCCGGGGAGAGGTCCTGGAAGACATCGTAGGCTTATCCGTAAACACCCATCGGCCCATCGAAGAACTGGTTCTGGAGCGATACCCCTTCTTCTACGAGTTGCTGGATGATATCCGGGCCGTGGCCGATCGATACCGGAAGCGAAAACGGGAGCTCAACTCCATGGATTTTGACGACCTCCTCTTCTACTGGAAAACCCTCCTCCAGGAACATCCTGAGGTGCGAACCCGGTATGGGGAGCAGTTTCATCATATTCTTGTCGATGAGTACCAGGACACGAACCACATCCAGGCCGAAATCATCGACCTCCTGGCGGAGGGGCATGGAAATATCATGGTGGTGGGGGATGATTCTCAGTCCATCTATTCCTTCCGCGGAGCGAACTTTGCCAACATCCTTTCCTTCCCCGATCGCTATCCGGCAGCCAAAGTCTTCAAGCTGGAGATCAATTACCGGTCCACGCCGGAGATCCTGCAGCTTGCTAACGCCAGCATCGTCTTCAATCGCTACCAGTTCCCCAAGGAATTGCAGACGGTCCGCCCGGCAGGGGCCATGCCTTCCCTGGTCCCAGCCCAGGATGTCCTGGAGCAGGCAAGCTTCGTGGCCCAAAAGGTGGCGGAGGTCCGCGACGCCGGAACCCCCCTTTCCCGGATCGCGGTCCTCTACCGGGCGCATTATCACTCCATGGAATTGCAGATGGAGTTGACCCGGCGAGGAATCCCCTTCCAGGTGCGATCCGGCCTGCGTTTCTTCGAACAGGCCCACATCAAAGACGTCTGCGCCTACCTGAAGGTGATCTGCAACCCCTCTGATGAACTGGCCTGGAAGCGGGTGCTCCAGCTTTATCCGAAAGTGGGAAAGGCCACGGCAGAAAAAATTTGGCGCCTCATCTCGGCCGGAGGTTCGGACCCCAGGGTGGCCGTGGATGCCAGAGAGGTGGCCCAGAAAATCCCTGGGGGGGGACGGGAATCCTGGCGCGAGTTTACTCGGACCATAGCCAAGCTTCGCGGTCCGGAGATGATTTCGGACCCCGGTCGCATGATTGAGACAGTCCTAAAAGAAGGATACGAGGCCTATCTCCACGCCAAGTATCCCAATTATGAGTCGAGGACGGATGACCTTCGGCAGCTCGCCAATTTCGCCCAGCAATATTCCTCTGGCGAAGATTTCCTCAGCGAGCTGGCACTCTTGACCTCCATGGAAGGGGAGGATCAGCCTGTCGGAAGAGAGGAGGATGGAACGCTGACCTTGAGCTCCGTCCATCAGGCCAAAGGTCTGGAGTGGTCGGTGGTTTTTGTCATCTGGCTGGCCGAGGGGCGATTCCCCTCACTTCGGAGCCTTACGGAATCGGGCGGGGAAGGGGAAGAAGAGGAGCGGAGGCTTTTTTACGTAGCGGTCACGCGGGCGCGCGACGAACTCTATCTCTGCTATCCAAGGTTCGCGTCCGATCGCGGAGGAAGGGAGACGATCCAGCGCCCATCGAGATTCATCTCCGAGCTCCCCGGCGAAGGGTATGAAAGGGTTGGCCCTGAAGAACTGTCCGGTGATGGATGGTAAAAACTGTTCACCGCAGAGATCGCAGAGAGCGCTGAGATGAAAGGATCATCAAAATCAAAAAATCAGAATGCAAAATAGAAAAGTTTGAAAACAGATTTTAGCTTATGATATTCGGAATTAGTTGTCTCTCTGCGATCTCAGCGGTCTTCGCGGCGAATAAAATTTTTATCCCGGAATAATCTTGACCCAGATTTTGCGGGAACGGGGCCCGTCAAATTCGCAGAAATAAACCCCCTGCCAGGTGCCCAGCGCCAGCCTGCCGTCCTGAATCAAAAGAGTCTGGGAGGGCCCCAGCAAGGTACATTTGACGTGGGCGGCCGAATTCCCTTCGACATGCTGGTAGGGACCGGTGAAAGGGATGAGGCGGTTGAGCTCCGAAAGGATGTCTTGTTGCACGCTGGGATCAGCGTTTTCGTTGATGGTTACCGCCGCTGTTGTATGCGGGACAAAGAGGACCATCAGACCGTCTTTCACCTTACTTTCTTGGGCGAATTTGGCCAGGCGATCGGTGATATCCAGAAGTTCCGTCCGGCTCTTACTGCGAATGGCGAGTTCATGGTGACTCATAACGCGCTCCCGAATTTGATTCTAAAATTTTTTTTTTGAATTTCAGCACTGCAGCACCACGGCACTTCATTTCAGGCATTTCAGTGCCCTTTAGGAACTTTTTTATGATTCTACTTTTTTTGCCTGCCTTTGTCCAATGCGAGCGGGTAGAAATGGAGAGGCCACCTCAGGATGACCGCTAGGGATGAACTGCCCTTGATTTTGGCCTCCTCCTCCCCCCGGCGGCAGGAGATCCTTAGCTCCGCTGGGGTCGAGTTTGAAGTCATTCCCAGCGAGGTGAATGAGAATTTTTTGCCAGGGGAGTCGTCCGAGGAGCATGTAGTCCGTCTGGCGCGGATGAAGGCCCTGAAGGCGACCGAGAAACATAAGGACCGATGGGTCTTGGCCGCGGATACCATCGTCGTCATCGATGGAAAGATACTGAAAAAGCCCCGGGACCGCCGGGAAGCGGAGGAGATGCTCCGGAGGCTCAGCGACCGGGAGCACCGGGTGATTACCGGCTATTGCCTAATGCAGGCTTCTTCGCGGAGAAGCCGGGAAGGCAAAGTCATCACCCGGATCAGGTTTAAGGCCCTTTCTTCCGAAGAGATCTGCTGGTACCTGAATACGGGTGAGCCATTTGACAAGGCGGGAGGATATGCGATCCAGGGAAAAGCCGCCTTCATGGTCAAAGAGATCAACGGATCTTACACCAACGTGGTGGGGCTGCCCCTGACCGAGGTGATTGAGGCGTTGAAAGAGTTGGGAGCCGTAGATCTTTTTCATTAAATTCCAATGGCCACAGAGTACCCAGAGATCACAGAGAATAGCTTATATGAAATATGAAACCTTCTGAAAAAAGGATTTCTTTTTATCATTATGCAGTTCATTCTATCCTTTTGGCTCTGTGTTCTCGGTGATCTCAGTGGCCAAAATATTGAAATAGAAAAAAATGACAAAGATCGCTGAAAATATCGCCCGGGTCCGGGAAAGGATGGCAGCGGCGGCACGACGAGCTGGCCGGAGTCCGGAGAGAATTCGGCTGGTGGCCGTTAGCAAGACCGTGGACCTGGAGCGGATTCGCCAGGCCATCGAAGCCGGAGTGGAATCCTTGGGAGAAAATTACGTACAGGAGGCCCAGAAAAAGATCGAAGCGTTGGGGCACAGAGTCGCCTGGCACTTCATCGGCCATTTGCAAAGCAATAAAGCCAAGGTGGCAGTGCGGCTCTTCGATTTCGTCCATTCCGTAGACACCCTGAAACTGGCTGAGGAATTGAACCGGGTTGCGCTGCCGCAAGAGAAGGTTCTACCCGTTCTTCTCCAGGTCAACCTGGCCCGCGAGGAGAGCAAATTCGGGACTACCGAGACCGAGGTTATCCGCCTTCTCGAACCGTTTTCTAAACTGCGGGGGGTTTCGGTGAAAGGGCTGATGGCCATGCCTCCTTTTTTTGAAGATTCGGAGGAATCCCGCCCTTACTTTCGGGCTCTGAAAAAATTGGCAGAATCCGTCGTCCAGCAGAAGATCCCGGGAATCTTGATGGAAGAACTCTCCATGGGAATGTCTAATGACTTTGAGGTGGCCATCGAAGAAGGGGCCACGCTCATTCGGGTGGGAACAGCAATCTTCGGCCCCCGTCCGACAAAATGAGACAATAAAACATCTTGTGTGATTTGCGGAGCAATGATAAATTGGAGCGAAAAACCTGGCTGGAACAATTAAATATGGGAAGAATGGGATAATGGGATGAAGGATTGAATATATGATTTTCTAATTTCCAACCTTCCATGGTTCCAAAATTCCAATTGGTTTCGAAGGGGGGAATTATGGCGGTCAGCAGAGAACAGGTGATTCGGGCTGTGGCGGAGAAAGTAGGCCCCTCGATTACGGTGGAGGCGAAGCTGGAAAAAGGTGTCTGGCACGTTACCTTGACCAAGGAAGGAAAAACAAGCGTTTTCGAGCTCAAGAGGGGACTTATCGAGGACTATCTGGAGGAAGGCGAATACCAGCAGGAATTGGCCTTTGAGACCCGGGTGAACAGAGCCCTAAAGGGATTACAATAAAAGCGCAACAGGCCTTCGGTTACCCCCTCCAAGCCTTCCTTGTTAACTCACTACATATAAGTTTCTTTTTTGGTTGCGGATACGCCGTATTAGGTCCCTGTGGTTAGGTACTCTGAGGAAGAAGATAA